>Ga0209515_10000303_pt1 | contig 93576 bp, 91 predicted proteins | sample Subgroupgradi54m_FD_187454 | JGI IMG/M metagenome (GOLD analysis project Ga0209515, IMG submission 187454) | Subsurface groundwater microbial communities from S. Glens Falls, New York, USA - GMW60B uncontaminated upgradient, 5.4 m (SPAdes)... ... | reverse complement strand
GTTGCTAGACCGAATACTGTAGTTAGCTCCAGTTACATTAGTTCCAGCTGGTGAATTAGCAGTTAAGGTAACGTTTGGAGCTGAAGTATCCAAGTAAAACGTTAAGTTGCTCGTTCTATTTGCGTTGTTCAGAGTATCGTTAGCATAAAGGACCACTGTATAAAGACCGTCTATTAACAAAGGACCTCCACTGCTGTTAGTAATGCTAACGTTTGCATTCCAGGTACCAGAAACACCTTTGAAACCAGTAACGTTAAAACCGGTACTGTTGATGTTGTTATAAAAGCCAAAGCGCACTTCTTGCGTAGTTGAAGTTGTATCATTGATGGTAGCGTTGAAGTAAATCATGCTTACTGAACTAGCATTGAAAAAAGCAGTTATTCTATTATCAAAAGTCGTGGCGTTACTGTAATTCTGCCAGACTCCCGCTAATGCCGTGGGAGCAGTTCCATCAATTATAAAAGGCAAGTACAAACTTTTATTGACATTATTAACTGTATCATTAGCGACAACGGTAAGGTTATACCATCCGTCCGATAAAGTAGAAAGATTGAAATTAAATGCAGTATAATTGGATCCATTTAATATTCCAGTAAAATTAGTTACTCTACCAACAGAGCTACTTACATTAAATAAGACGCTCTGAACAGTAAGAGTACTATCGTTGATTACCACGTTGATAGTATAATTTTGTTGTGCAAGATTAGTGCTAAAGTTAAACCCATACAGTGAACCCATAGTATCCAGGCTACTTATATTACCCAGCGTTAAAGTGCCGCTGGTAACGTTTGGAGGAGTCCTATCCAATGTAAAAGTAAGGTTACCAGTTTTATTTACATTGTCTAGAGTATCGTTAGCAAAAATAATTACAGTATAAAGTCCGTCACTCATCGCAGAAGCAGTAACGTTTGCCGTCCAGACACCCGCAACATCCTTGAAGGCACTAATGTTAACACCAGTGCCATTATTATTATAAAAGCCAAAGCGAACGCCTGTAACCGTGGTGAGAGAATCATTCACAGTAGTGTTAAAAAATAAAATGCTCACCAAGCTGCTGCTGAAATTGGAAGCATTACTGCTGTTAAACCAAGCACTGGTAAGAAATGGAGCAGTCCTATCAATCATGATATCTTGACCACGGCTGTAGTTGACTGCGCTGCTGTTATCACCGTTAGCGTCGCCAAGACCGATAGAGACGTTCCAGGCATAGATCGAAATGTTATAAAGACCTTCTGTCAATAAGGCAGTGTTAAATGAATAGTTGAAACCGCTTTGGTTTCGAGCCGTAAAGTTGAATACTGTGGTGTTTAAAACCGCACCCAAAGCTTGACCACGAGTAGTAGGAGTCCAAGTAAAAGTAACGTTAACAACATTGCTAAAGTTAAAAGAACCGTCAACAAGAAGACTGATATTGATATTAATTATTCCACTTAAGTTAACCATAGATGAATTAAGAGGTGCAGGACCAATGTTCAAAGACGAACCATTAACTAACTTACCATTGGTAGAATCAACCCAGAAACCGCCACCGGCAGAACGAGCACCAGTACTGGTGTTAATTACTTGCACCGTATACAAATTTTGAGCACCAAGTGCAAACAATGCTAAGAGAAGAATTGCTAACAGTAAACCAATGATAAAAACCTTACCACTTTTCAATACACCTTTTTGATCCAACAATTTAAGCTCTTTTTTTCTTTACTGATTAATGAATATGAACTATGTTCTAGAACAAACCGCGATGGTATATAAAATGTTATATTAACTAAGGGATAGTAAAATTTTCTCTCCGCACATTTTATATACGACAAATTATATTCTTTACACAAGATGAAACGCTTTTTGCTTACAGAATTACCGATGCAAAATAAAACTATTTTTCTTCGAGTCGATTATAATGTTCCTCTTGCCAAAGGCAAGGTGGCAGATAACAATAAGATAAAAGCATCTTTACCGACCATTAAATATCTGCTGCAACATAACTGCAAAATTATTCTGGCCACCCATCTGGGCAGACCAACCGGTTTTTCTTCAGAATTCTCAGTCACTCCTCTGGCAAAAGATCTGCAACTGTTACTGCCTAAGCAAAAAATAATCAAATTGGATGATTGTCTGGGAAAAAAAGTTGCTCAAGCCATTCAAAGCGGAAAGCCGCAAACCATATTTATGCTCGAAAACCTTCGATTTTATCCGGAAGAAGAAAAAAATGATTCCTTTTTTGCCCATTCGTTAGCTTCATTGGCGGATTTGTATATCAACGATGCCTTTGGAGTTGCTCACCGGGAACATGCTTCGGTCTGTGCTATTACTGAATTCCTTCCGGCAGCGGCAGGAATCTTACTCGAAACCGAGATTAGATCACTTACCCAGGGATTAAATCCAAAAAAACCTTCAGCGTGGATTATGGGTGGAGCAAAATTAGATAAAATTGCCCTGCTGGAACGAGCTTTACAAAAATACGATTACATATTAATAGGCGGAGCTTTAGCCTTTTCCTTTCTCAAAGCCAAAGGCATTTCGGTAGGAGCTTCTAAAACTGATGCTGCTTCCATTGAAACAGCTAAAAAAATTCTCAAAACAAAACATTCCTCTAAAATTATTCTGCCTCTTGATTTTAAGGTGGCTGAATCCTTTTCTGCAAGAGCAAAGACCACCACTGTTGATTACAATCAGATCCAAGCTCAGCAAATTGCTCTGGACCTCGGCTCGAAAACCATAGCCTTATTCGAACAATACCTTACTCCCGCTAAAACAGTAATCTGGAATGGGCCTCTTGGTTATGTAGAATGGGCTACCTTTGCTCATGCCACCAAAGAGATAGGACGCTTTCTGGGAAAAATGGAAAATGCAATTACCATCGCCGGAGGCGGGGAAACCGCAGAAGTACTCATTAAATTTCACCTTCAACATAATTTAACCCATGTTTCTACCGGAGGCGGAGCAGCCTTAGAATTTTTGGCCGGAGCGGAATTACCGGCTCTCATTTCACTGGAGAAAAATTATCGTAAGTTTCGCAAAAGAATTAATTAATCGATGATATATTTTTTGTTTTGTATTATTTATTATTCTTGCCCTATGGCTTGATTTCTCGAAGAAGAGATAATTATAACCACTTCACGACCCAAACTGGATTTGATTAGATTTTGCAACTCTTGCTGTTCACGTATCAGAATTTGCTGTACTTTAGTCTGTTTTTCTTTCAATCCTGAAATTTCCTGAGTTAGTTTAGTTACTTGCTTGTTATAATGCTCTGCACGATAAGCAGCATCATCCAGCTTGACCATAAAAAAATTATGCTGAATCTGGTCTGACAATTTTCGTGATTCTCGCTGCAGTTGATTATAATCATCTTTCATTAATTTTAAACGCTGATTGTAAAGACCTTCCATTGCCGAAAGAGAAGAAAGCAGATCTTCCTGAGTCAGCTGAAGTTTTCCATCCTGAAGCAAAGCCATAATTTTTTGTAGTATCTCAATGATAAACAGTCCTTCATCTTCTAAAAAAGAAGCAAAGGGATCGTTCAGATAGGAGTAAAGTAAACCATTAGAAGGTTCAAAATCTTTATACTGGTGCAATAAAGGCTTAATTTTAGAAAAGAAAGTTATAATTTCCATTTCTCTTTCCTCAAAGCGTTGCTGAGTTTGTTTTTTCCTTTTTTTGAGCTCTTCAATATCAAGACTCATTTCATCGCGATGTAATTCTTGTAAAGATTTTTCTTTCTCAATCTTTTTGTGATCGGCCGCATTTATTCTACTATTCCTAATTTTAAGATCTTTTTCTAATTGCTGCCCATACAATACCACTTTATGCAGGGCCTCTGCTTTTGCACCCATGAGATGAAGAATGTTATAATGACTCTGCCCTACTTTTTGCTCCAGTTTTTTTCGCAAGGCATCTATATCCAATAAAACCGCCAGCAAAGGATTAGTTTCTGAAGTTTCATTTTCTTCTAGAAGAAAATCAAAATTGTGGGCAAAATTCGCTCCGGCAATCTTTTCTAATAAATGATCTAGTTTCTCTCCCAGCTCTTGATTTACTGCCAGCACCTCGCCCACAGAAGGCTGATGAGAAAAATGTAATAACTCTAAAATTCGCCTGGTTTCCCGAAAAAAAGGTATAACTTCTTGCGCACTAGGATGGAGACGCACCTTTTTCTGCCATACATCGAGCTGAACTTCCAGCAGCCAGCGCTTTTCTTCTAGAATTTTTGCCTGCTCCCGCACTGCAGGAACAAGATTATGCTGCTCAATGGCATCCTGGGAACGCTGCTGAATCCAATCTTGAATTTGAGAAAGAGGCACTTCCTCTGAGCTATTTTGCGTACTGCCCTTCAACAACGACATCGCTTTCTTCAGCCAACCCACTCACACCACCTCAAATAAAACCTAGAGCGACACTATATAATAATTTCTGTAGGAAAGGATATAGAAAAGAATTTTAAAAAGAAAAAGTCGTCGTCTAGGCCAAGATGCGAACCGAGCTAAGTATTTCGTAAGAAATAGTTAAGATCAAAACCTATAAAAAATAACTACGAGTTCTAGCGATTATAGATATAAGGTTTTGCGAGGTGAGCGGCCAAGACGACTTTTTCTAAATAAAATATTATTTTCCAGAGACAATCTCTAAAACATCTGTATGTTTCAAAGCATAATCCTTGCCCACTGTTTTCTTGGTGCGTACATCTTTAGCGCAAATGAAATTCTTTCCCAAATCAGTATGCAGTTTGTAAGCAAAATCAAGGGCGGTACTTTTAGCAGGCATCAAAAAACAATCTGGTAATACTCGACCTTCTTTATCTTCTAATTTGCTTACCCCGCCGGGAAAGATAGCTAAATAGCCTAACAGTGTAAAAACTGCACTATCAAGAGCTTGCTGAACCCCGGTAGATGAATAGACATCTAAAATTTTTTGCTGAATAAATTCCAACGCTTTTTTTTGTTTCTCATTTAATTTCTCTGAGTGTAAGATAGTGAAATTCTTTTCTCCGGGCACATATTCAATTAATCCTGTTCGCGCAGCTTCTCGTAATGCAATTTCTGCTTCTGCTGAACAAGGGATAAAAATATATTCAGAAAATTCTTTTTGCAATCGTGCCAGATTTGCTGCCGCCCCCGGCACATCTATTTTGTTACAAGCGATAAGCATAGGTTTGGTTTTTTTCCTAAGATAGACTGCTAACTGTTTCAAATTTTCTTCCGACCAAGCATTAGGCTTTTCTTTGTCCAAATGAAGCTTCTCCATTGCTTCTTCTACCATCGCTTCAGTTACTTTTAATCCCGATAATTGCTTAGCCAGTGCTTTCTGAATCTCTATTTTTTCCTGCATTACCGTACGCGCAAACTTTTCCCACCCCTTTTGAATAATACCAAGATACCAGAAATCTAATTCTACTTCCAGGAAACGTACATCTTCAGCAGGATCATAACTTCCCGCTTCCAGCACTTCTCCTTTTTCATTAGTCGAACCAGCTACATCAATGACATGAATAAGTGCATCAGCTTGTCGTAAATCGTCTAAAAATTGATTGCCCATCCCTAATCCTTGGTGCGCTCCCGGAACTAAACCGGCTACATCTAACAGTTGCACCGGCACGAAACGAAATTCTTTTACGACATAACCATTTCTTGGATTAGAAATTTTCCCAAATTCCCGCGCGACATCATTTACTTTTACATATCCTACTCCGGAATTAGGTTTGATAGTTGCGAAGGGATAATTAGCTATCTCTACTTCAGCTAAGGTAGCGGCCTTAAAAAAAGTACTTTTCCCTACATTGGGTTTTCCTACTATGCCTATAAGCATGGTTTTTTCCTCATGCTTGGGCTCCGAGTTTTAACGAGGTTGCCTATTAACATTATTGAGCAAAAAAGAGGTAGTTATATAAATTTTCAGTTTTTATAGTTATCATGACCTTTGCATTTGGACATCTTGCCGGAGCTTGGGCGGCGGGCAAATTGTACGAATATTTTTCCCAACAGCAGATCAGTTACTATTCTTGGTTTTTCTTACTCTTTGGGGGAATCCTCCCCGATGCTGATCTGGTAGTAGATTGGATCTTCGGATTGCGAAAACATCGACATGTAACGCACAGCTTGTTATTCTTGCTAGGCGCGCCAGCCGCTGTTTACCTAGGATTTACCTTGCTCGGTTCTCCAGAAAGTGCTTCGTATGCTTTTTTTTTAGGTTTAGGAATCTTTATGCACCTCTTCTTAGATGCATTTTCAAAGTACGGAGTTGCTTTACTCTGGCCTAAATTATGGTACTTTTCCTTCTTTTCCGGAATTTCCAAAACGCGTCCGGAAACTACTTTTTTGTCAAGAAGTAGAGAAGAATTACAGTACATTTTAAAGTTAGCAGTGATCGATATGGCTATAGGCACTATTTGGATATTCTATTTGTGGTTCAGCAAAGGGATACAATTTTAGGTTCTAAAAAAAGTCGCCGCCATGGCCTTAAGGCGAGCGGCCAAGGTGACTTTTTAGATTTTCATAAAGTCTCTTTTCCACAATAAATTTATAAAAGAATAATTAGTCTCACCAATCATGGGCTCATGGTCTAGCGGCTATCTCCCAAAGAGACTGCAGATGACATCTCGTTGACGTAAACGCGAAGTGTTTCAAACGCTTGTGTTTTCTGAATCGAGGGGATCCCCGGTTCGAATATAAGGGTCAACCCTCACCCTGAGGGAAATCGAAAGTCCGGGTGGGCCCATTTTTCTACCATAAACCATATAAATATCATATCATTAATTTTAGAGATGGAACTTCAAGCAGAACAGCCGCTGTATTCAGTATTTGAATCTAAACCGCGGGCTTTGATTCCTAAAACACTATATCTGATAATCCTGGCCGTTATTTTTTATCTTGGGGTCTTACTCAATATCTCCTTGTTAGCATTAGATGCTCAGCAAGAAACCTTGTTTAAAACCAGTGCGTTGTTAATTTTAGCGGTGCTGATGGTTATTGGCATAGTCATGTCCATACAAAAAACTCGACAGCCATATCTTTTTTATCGGAATAGAATCACTCACGGAAGAGAAACCATTTATTATGTTAATATCACCACCACGGTATCCCAAAGTAATTCCTTCGACAAAATGTTCAAGACTTATTCTATACCGCTGGGGAAAACATTTTCTCTTCGCAACATTCCTCAAACAATTCAATTAAGCAATTATATCCAGCAGCTTCTGGAATATGTAAGAAAAAATCAGAGCAGCCAACCTTTGTAATTGCGTATTTATTTCGCTTATTCCTTCTTTTTCCGCGACAGATACATTTTCATCACTTCTACTGTCAAGGATAACACTAAAGGGCCTAGTACTACACCTAGGGGCCCGAATAAAAGAAGACCGCCAAAAATACCCAGCATGATGATAGCAGTATGAACTTTTGCTTTTTCACTGATAATTTTAGGACGAAGAAAGTTGTCAATGCTCCCTACAAAAACAAAAGAATAGACAAACAAACCAATTCCTTTCAAGATTAACGGGGTTGAATTTTGAAAGACTCCGTCTAATACTAAGAAGAGCGAAGCAGGAACCCAAATGATTCCTGTTCCTATAGCCGGAATCAAGGCAAAGAAAGCCATTATCAGACCCCAGAACAATGGTGAAGAAATTCCAAAGAGAAAAAATCCTAATGCTCCAAATATCCCTTGAATTAAAGCAATTAGCAAATATCCATATACGATACCATGAATAATTTCTTTTATTCGGGTAAGTATGGCCGCGTAAATTTTTTTATGAGGTTGAAAATAATTTTGGAGATATTTCAATACATTCTCTCCATCCTTCAAAAAATAAAACAAGGTAAAGAAAACCACAAATAAAGATATCAACAATTGGGGAAGATTAAGTAAAAACTCCGAGCCCCGCGCAATCATCCATTGGGTGATACTGCCGGTAACTTGTTTTAGCTGAGAGTTGAAAAATTGATTCTGGCTAAATCCGGAGATGGTTTTACATAACTCACTGCCGCATTCTTTAAACAAACCTAAAGCCAGCTTCTGCTTCACCAATAAGTAAGCTCCATAAGACTCTTGAACGGCCACTTTAAACATAAAAACGGCAGGAATGATCACTAAAAGCAAAATCAAAAAACAAACTAAAAGAGAGGAAAGACTGGCTCTGCCGGTTTTCTTAAAGATATACTGGTAAAGGGGATAAAAAGAATATGCCAGTAATGCTCCCACAAAAATTGCCAAGAGCAACGGCCTGATAATCAGAAAAGATAATACTACCAACCCGATAAATAATAACACTGGCACATAACTTCTAGACTGAATAGCAAACACCTCTTTCACAGAAGAAGAATCTTCTATCTTATAAGAATTACTATTTACGAAATAAGGAAATCAATATTATGAATAAAGGATATCTAAAAAGAGATTAGAAAAATATAAGAAAAAAAAGAAAAAAATAAGCTGTTAGGCTTACTTAGGGCTTGCAGGAGCTGCGGATGGTTTACTCAACTTAGCATCTGCGTAAGTTGTACCTTCTACAACCACTTCATTACCGGAAAGTTCGCCTGCTCTGTTAGCAATAACTTTTCCAGCTAGTCTGGTGTCAGCACCGCTGTAACCTGCTACAAGCATAGCCACGTTTCCGTTAGCTTGCTCAAACAGTTTTACCCGTGCTTTTCCAGGCGTGAAGCCTTCAGTACAGTCTGCTGGGTTTCCTAGCAACTGAGCTGCAACAGTGTTAACACAAGGTCCACCGACAACAACTAAGTTTTGTGCTTTCGCATCAGCAACTTCGCTGTCAAGCTTGGTAGCATCAACAAAGGTAACTGCTTTCATATCGCCGCTTGCTTTGTTGCTTGAGGAAACTGCTCCAGAGGTTACATATACCAAGGGGCTTCTCAAGGACTGAGGCCAGTCTACTATCAAGGAATCGGAACTGGTTCCGCTTCCGCTTGGAGCGTTGTGCTTAAGCTTAGCTCCTGTCGCTGAGTAGGCGTAGCTGTTATCCTGATCATTATCAGGCGAGCTAAAGGCCACATATAGACCGTTAACTTGACCAGCTAAGTCTACATCCCCGCTCGATGCAGTGATGTTAAATTGAACAACTGCATACGGAGTCGTTACTAAGTCATCAACTTGGTTGCTATCGATCTCAGAGACGTTAAACAGTAATGATTCGGTACTTACGTTCTTCATTCTGTCTAAAAGGTTAATTTTAGCGCCTCCTTTGGCAATAACAAAGTTAAGATCACCTGGACCATCACCTGCACTTATCAATGATTGAGGAAGCAAAGCATATGTTGCTGCGTTTCCTCCAGTCACGGTTATGTTAAAGTCTCGGGCAGCTGATCCACCACCAATGGTTGAGTTAGCAATGGTGTAAGATGTTCCGCCGATCTTTAAGGAAGCAGTTGCTCCTAAAGCTCCTACTCCAAAGGTGATTGGTCTTTCTACAGTTTCCCCGGTTCCTAAGATTTTAAACTTCATCTTTGGATCAGAGTTACTCTGCATATCCGCACCTTTGTATTGCACTACTTCAGATACTGAATCCTGGTTAGTATTGGAGTTCAGGATGAAATAACTTTCATCCGCGATCGAAGTGGTGTTCAATTGTAGGAGATTATTTTGACTTCCTGGTCGCATGTTACTTCCGCTAGCGTAGGCAATAGGGAACTCGATGACATCCCCTTGTACGTTAGTAAAGGTAAGCCAATATTCTGAGTTACCGCCTTTAGGTTTAACAGATATTTCGTCTGTTTTAACTGAAGGATCCATTCCTTCAAAGCGTAGATCCCAGTTTTTGGTAAAGAGCAAATCTTTCTTTTCCAATTCAGGTTGTCCAAGCAAGCTTTCACCGGCAGCAACAAAGTAGTCATCCTGTGCAGTCATGTTCAACTGGATGCTATCTATTTGAATCTCTCCGTCAACAGCCGAAGTAGAGTTGGTAGTCAAGGTTCCTTGAATGATAACGTCTGCTCCATCAATGGTTTCATCATTTACCTTTAATTGATCGGTACTTGAACCAGTTTGAATGTCGTCATCTTCTAAGTCGATCTTGTCTGCTCCAAGGAAGAACTGAGCTTGGTGTACTCCTCCTGCATAGTCTTGGTATAAGACTTGGCTTAATCCCAATACAGTGCCGTCGGAAAGAGTTTCCGTGTCTCCTTCATCCATCAAAGGAGTAGTTTCTCCGTTGATAGTAAACTTAGCTCTATTACTGTTATCAGTGAAGAGTAGGTTTACGCTATATTCTTTACCATTAACGGTGTAGGATTTAGATTCTCCTTCTAATACGGAATCTTTCTGAGAACCCGCCATTAAAGTTAATGATACTTTTGCAGTGTTAGCTGAACCTCGTGCTTTAACAATATTGAAAGTTCTACCTAACATAGTTATTTGCTTGTCTTCAAAGTCATCCAGTTTTTGGCTTTCACTAGACTTAACGTCTGACTTTGCAGCTGAAAGGAAGCTCAGATCGTACCGTGCGAACATTGCACCGGAAGGTACTTTCAAGAACAAAGCAGTATTGTCGTCAGCATCTTGAGAATAGGTAGTGTTTACCACTGGCCTATCAAAATATAAATGCTGTTCGTAATTAGATGTTCCTTTTGAACTGGTATAGGAACCATCAGCTAAAGCAGCTAACTCGTCTTTATCAACGAAGTCAACTACACCGTGGGTTTTTGGACCAAGTGATTCAGAAAATTCTAAATCATCAGTGCCGCTTTTAACTAACCAAGAGTCTCCGGAAACGGAAACTTTACTTGTGTTTGAAGCTCCACCAGTATATTTCATACTTGCGGCAATATCAGTCATTGCCAAATTGTCAATAGCTGCTGCATTTTCTCCTACGACTAATAAGCCGTTAAATACGCCGTCTGAGACGAACATATTAGGATAGTTGCTCAAATCTGCAGCCATTGCACCCATTACCGTTGCACCAAGCATAGTTGCGCCTGCTCCAACAGCAAGAATACGTTTTACCATTTTTTTTACTTTCATTGTTAAAACACACCTCCGTGTTTTGAATATGTTTTTTGTACCACTTTACTCGTTACTTCTCTTTTCCTCAGCTTCTTGACCACATCATAGCGAATTTCGAACCGCAAACCTTGATGGTTCGCTTGTTTCGATCCTACAATGCCGATCAAAGCACTGCCCTATTTGTGAGATAGAGCACTTGAGTTAGGTTACTACTGTCCTCTCAATACCAAAAAAATGTTTATAAGCCTTTCGTAAAAATAAAGGCATTAAAAACTGATCCTTTGGCAATAGAAGCTTAAACTTGAAAATTTTGAACCTGGAGCCATTCATCATTTGTGAATGATAAAACATAGTTCTGGAACTAAGTTCTTGAAAATTCATCTTTTTGAGAAGCATTTATCCTTGCCAACCCTAAAGAATTATAAAGATTCATCTTCCAGAGACTATAGATGGACATTAACTCCCTACCTTTATCCGAACCCTTCAAGAACCAGTATGGTAAGTTCAAGACCCTTACTCCGGTTCAAGAAAAAGCTATTAAGGCAGGTTTATTGGAAGGAACATCCCTTCTCGCTTGCGCTCCCACTGCATCTGGAAAGACTTTAATCGCCACCATGGCTATATATAATACTCTGGGCAAGGGCAAAGCCATCTATCTTGTACCTCTCAAAGCCTTGGGCACAGAAAAATACAAAGAATATCTCAACGTCTTCAGAGATTCTGCCTACAAAGTAGGATTATCAACCGGAGATGTAGATTCTGAATCCGATTACTTATCTAAATACGATGTCCTCATCCTTACCACCGAAAAATTAGATTCTTTGTTACGACATAAAGTGGGCTGGCTTGCCGAAGTTAAAGTAGTGATCGTCGATGAGATTCATCTCTTGAACGATACTTCTCGTGGGCCGACCTTAGAAATAATATTAACCCTCCTTAAAAATCTGATCAAGCCGCAAATTATTGGGCTTTCTGCCACTATCGGCAATCCGCAAGAATTAGCCGACTGGCTGGAAGCTACCTTAGTTATCGATGAATGGCGTCCGGTCGAATTAAAGAAAGGAATTTATTCGGAAGGGAAAGTTGAATATTATTAATTGTTGACACTTATTAGTGATTACAAAAGGAAGATTTATAAATTGCCTTCTTATTAAAACCTCATGGTATATCGAGCTACAAATGAAAGTCTAAAAGCAATCGTGAAGGGCTTAGATGTGTCTCCGGTAGATAGTATTCTAGCCGTGGGCGGATCAGGCGATCAAGCATTTGCTCTCTTAGAATTTGCCGGAAAAGTCACCGCTGTCGATAATGCACCAGAGCAAATAGATTTCATGCGACAGAGAGTTGAAGCACTAAAAAGAAGAGACTATTGGGGATTCTTCAAAAGTAACGATAAAGCAGAAAGCTTAGTAGGTCTTCGTAACGACAAAAATGCTTTTGTTTACGATCAGATAGAGAGAGAAAAACTATCTGAGGAAAGAGCAAAAAGACAATATTTCTTCCCTGACCTTAGTGATAATATTAAATTAGATAGAATCAGGGCGAATCTAAAACATTTGGTGATTACAAAACCAGAAAGTATATTTGATACCGCTCAACGAGAACAGGGACACTCAAAGATTTATTTGTCAAATGCCCTTGGATACCATACTCAAACAAATAAAGATGATCTTAGAATAACTTTAGAGAAGGTTGCCCAAAATCTTCCGATCAATGGATTAATTTATGTAACCAATCACGATGAACTATTCAATGATTTATTTGGAATAAAATCTATGACCTTAGAACAAGCCATGGAATTTTTAACATCAAAAGATCCCCTTACCGCACCATTTCTTCCAACTTCATTAAAATTAGATAAAGATTTATCTTCTAAGGCCAGAGAGAATGAACTAGGAGCTTGGCATCCTGCAGTGTATAGAAAAGTTCAATCAGAATAAAGAATCAAATCGCAAATTACTCACTTCACCAACTTCACAATCACGTCAAACTCTTCCTTGCCATACTTTTCTTTATACTCTGCAGCGGCATCCCGCAATTCATTCAAGGTAAAAGTAAATCCTTTCTCTACCAAAGTAGGACGCTGCTTGCCCACAAAATCAGCAAACTGAGTCACGTTATGCGGTTTTTCTGTTTCATAAGAACGTTCAAAATCAATTAAGGTGGCATCTCCATTTGCACCAACAATAATATGTTTCAAAGGATGATGCATTTCTTCCTTATTCACTTTTAACTGATCCATCGCCAAACATTGTTGGAACACTGAGATTAATACTTTGCGCGCCTCTTCCTTCGAAGCTTTCGATAACCAGTCTTCAATATATTCTCCTTCCACAAATTCATAAGCGACATAATCTTCCCCGGAGAATAATAATCGAGGCCCGATACCGCGCAGATTCATCACTTTCAGCCAGCGTATTTCACTGGCAATGGCATCAGCTGCTTTACTCTCTTTCTTCTGCACTTTCACTGCAACCGTGACTGTTTTACGTTTGACCGGAACTTGTTTCTTGATCAGTTGATTCTTATCAGATTGGCCAACATAAATTATCCCGCGCTTGCCTTCGGCAAAATAATGTACGTTACGTAGCACTTTGGCTTCCAGTTGGCGAAGTAATGGTGTTTTGGTTATTTTATAGACAAATAATTCCTCAAAGGATACTTTTTCTCGTCCCAACTCCTCCCACTGTAATAAATTGTGCTCCAAAATTTCTTCAATTTTTTGTTTGTTGGTTAAGGAAGAAAACAAAAACAATATCGTTGCCTCTGGAAACATATGGCGGGAAACTTCTCTAAAAAATTGCTCAGAAACTTCCCAGCCTTTCTTGCCGCCATAAATAGCCTTATCCTCAATCCCTTTATCTTGGGGCAAATAAGGTGGATTAAAAACCACCACATTAAATGAACCTTCGACCTGATCAAATAAATTACCCTCTAACACTTTAATTTTACGCAGTTTTCTTTTTTCAATTTCTGTATTCAGATGCTCAACTGCTTTTGGATTAATATCTACTGCTACTACCTCTCGCACACTGGGAACTTCCATCGCGGTTAAAGCCTGAATCCCTGAACCTGTACCAATATCGAGAACTCTGCCCGTAGCATATCTGCGTACAAACTTCTGTAATAAATACGAATCTTCAGCTGGTTGGTAGATATCCATAGTTAGTTGGAAAAATGTTTGTTTTAGATAAATGTTGCTCTTCTAACCCAAAAAGTTAATAAATAAACATGCAGCACAGACACAAGTTGGGCTCGTGGTCTAGCGGCTATGATGCTGCCCTTACAAGGCGGATGTCGCCGGTTCGAATTTGCCTGCTACACTAGGCGAACGTTGTCAAGTGGGATTTAACAATCCCACGAGCAGCCTTACAGTGTAACGGCGCGAAAGTCCGGCCGGGCCCACTTTTATTAAAATAATTTCTATTGAATAATAATTAAGAAAACTATAATAAAGAAAAAAAACTAAATGAAGAATTAATCTTTCTTATCTTCTGACTCTTCCTCGGCTTCAAGAACATCATTCTTTTCAGAATCTTTACTCTTGCTTTCGGAGGTAGAAAGATTTGGTTTACTTTTATCTTCCTTTTCTTTCTTGGAATTAAACTTTACTACTACGTCTTCTCCCAGCTTTTTTGCGCCCTTAGTTAACTTTACTGCCACTCCACTTAAAGTACCTACAGCAGCAATAATTGCGGTAACGGCAACTGAATTATCTTTCAGCCAGGAAAGTAAAGTTTGATTTGGTTTTTGAGCATCATCTAAATTATGAGAAATGTCATCAACTGCTGAAGCTACTAAATTTACATCAACTTGAGCTTCACTTAGATGACCGGTCAGCATTTTTTCCTGCGCATCCTGAAGTTGATTCTTCGTGCTCTTGATAGTATCAAATACTTCTGCCACGAGATAACCATCAGCCTTCTTGGCATAATAAGAACCTTCCTGCTCCTGCAATTTTTGTTTTAACTCTTTTATTTTTGCATCCAATTCCTGAGGGTTAACTTTAGCTTGTTGAGCTACAGCAAAAGTAAGCGGAAAAATCTTATCATCAATTTTGACGGAAGCAGTGATGTCGCCTTCTTTGAGTACATTCATCTTGATAGTCAGAGAATCCTGTTCTCCCGGCTTCAAACGTGCAATGGTAGTAGAACTGACATGTTGTATGCCTTCGCCGATAACCTTAGCACTAATATCTTTGATTGCTTCTGAACCATTATTCGCCACGATGAAAGTGATTTGATTTTCTTTCAGTTGCAAGGAAGTTGGAAAGTAAGAAGCAATCGTAACTTTTGAATCATACAAACTCACGGTGATAGGAATTTGCTTGGTGATTTTCGGTGATGGTTCAAAAGAAGAGGCTGTATCAGTAACTGTAAGAGTAACCTTAAAGTCTCCTACGTTCTCAAAAGTATAACTTGGATTTTGTTCTGTACTATCTACTACCCCATCACTGTTAAAATCCCAGGCATACGTTTCCCCTCTTTTATCATTGGGAAAACCAGAAACTGAAGCAGTAAACTTAACCGTCAAAGGAGCAACTCCAGAAGAAGGAGCAGCGACCACGGAAACCGTAAAAGGATCGTAAACAGTTATAGCAGTAGAAACCAACGTACTACCGCTGGCCGTAGTTACATTCGCGGAAGCAGTATATTTTCCGGCTGCAGCATAGGTATAACGAGGAGTAAGATCATAACTATCCACTTTTCCATTCCCATCAAAATCCCAGGAAACAGAAACGATCGGTTCAGAAGAAAGCAGATCAAACTTCACCTCTAAGGGAGCTTTTCCGGACGAAGGAACGGCATTGAGCGAAATTGACTCATCCGCAAGAACTGAAAAGGATAATATTCCTAAAATCATAACCAATATCAATAATATTTTTTTACACACCATTTTTTTTCTCACCAACGAAAAGCCTTACGGTTCCCTTTTTAAAGATTATTATAAGCCAATAGTTGTTTAAAAGTATATTTGAGTAGTACTTGAATTTTATTAAGATCTAAAAACAAAGAAGTCTAAAACAAAATAAAACATTTTTAAACTCTCCAATGCTTCTACACATATGCAAGAAAAAATTGTCGATTTGTTGCTAAATCAGGATGAATTAAGCTGGAAAAAGATAATTTATGATTTAGTAGAGTCAGAACAAATGGATCCCTGGGATATTAATATTTCCTTACTGGCCCAGAAATTTATTCAAGCCATTAAACAAATGAAGGAACATGATTTCAAGATTCCCGGAAAAGTTGTTCTCGCCGCTGCCATTCTACTAAAAATCAAGGCTACCCACTTAGTTGAAAACGATATTTCCAATCTAGACAGGTTGCTCAATCAAACTGAAGACCTTCCCGAAGAAGAATTATTTGATGAAATGCAGCAACAGTTACGTGGAGGGCAAACTGCCCATCCCTTGCTTATTCCTCGCAATCCTCAGCCTCGAAATCGGAAAGTTTCCGTACACGATTTAGTAGAAGCCTTGCAGCATGCCATGGCTACCAAAAAAAGAATTCTGGCACAGCAACGGCCAACTCCGTTTCCCTTTGCTCCCCATAAAAAAGTAGATATCTTGGATGTGATTCGAGATGTCTACCACAAGATTACTTACTATTCCAACAAAAACAAAGAAGTAAAAGTTACCTATAGCAAACTATTACCTTCCAAAGCCGGCAAGCAGGATAAAGTGTATACCTTCATGCCTTTGCTGCATCTGGAAAACGAACAGAAAATTGAAATGGAACAGCAGAATCATTTTGATGAAATAACTATTTCTTTAACTCAGAAAGGAAAAAAATAACATTAGTAGATCAGCTATGAGCAAAAATCCAGATAATCATCTTGAATTTTTCTGGCCAAATTATCTTGATAATGGTCGCACCACGGCAAAATATCGACGCAGTTTATCAACGCAAACAGTGTCCTTAAATTGGGGAAACGGCCTTGAATATTCCTTGATTGTTTCTACAACATTGGAAGCTCTCAATAGAGCAGACCACTGGGTCGAACATCCCAGATTATATATTTCACACCGAGATCCTGATGCTTATACCCGAAATGAAGGAGAAATGATCTTTATCCTTGCTGATAGTAATACGGCCAGAATACAATTTCAAGCGAGTACCTACCAAAAAATACTATTCATCTTTTCTCATCTACCGCCTCTGACCAGGGGAACGATACTAGACATAAAACCGTTTCCAAAATAATATCTCTGCTTCATCCTTTTTCTCCACAACATTTTTAAATAATAACAGCAAAACTCCCTTAAGAAAGTTACTACTAGAAAGATGTCCTAATTTTACGCATGAAAACAAAAAATCCTACTACTAAAGAAATTAAAGTACCTCAATTAACAGTAGACCAAGTCATCGGCCAGGAAGAAGCAGTTAAAATTATTAAAAAAGCCGCGCAGCAACGCCGACACGTCTTACTCATCGGAGAACCAGGAACCGGTAAATCAATGTTGGGTATGGCCTTAGCCGAACTTCTACCTAAGTCCGATTTGAAAGATATTCTTGCCTATCCTAATGTCAACGATGAGAATAATCCTAACATCAAAACTTTATCCGCGGGAAAAGGCCGTGAAGAAGCACAGAAATATCTCTTAGATGCTAATCAATCCATGAAGAATAATAGTTTTATTCTCTTTGTCATTGCCATCATCACTTTCATTCTACCCTGGTGGGTACGGTATTATTACAAATCTGATCTTATGTTCACTGCCTTCTTTTTAGGAGGCATGTTATTTCTAGCCGGTTTCGCTATTAGTCTTAATATGGGCCCGCGCATGTTTCAAAGCAGCAAAACCATTGCCCCGAAAGTAATCGTCGACAATTACAATCGTAAAATAACTCCTTTCTATGACGCAACCGGAGCTCATGCCGGTGCCTTACTAGGCGATGTACTGCACGATCCATTCCAATCCGGAGGTTTAGGTACGCCTGCCAATCAACGCGTCGTGGCCGGAATGATCCACAAAGCTAACAAGGGAGTTTTATTCATCGACGAGATTGCTACCTTACATCCTCGCACTCAGCAAGAATTATTATCAGCATTACAAGAAAAGAAATTTCCAATTACCGGCCAATCTGAACGTTCCGCCGGCGCGATGGTAAGAACTGAAGCAGTACCTTGCGATTTCATTTTAGTGGCTGCCGGAAACGTAGAGACTATCAAAAACATGCATCCGGCTTTACGCTCTCGAATTAGAGGATATGGATACGAAGTTTTCATGAATGAAACTATGTTAGACACTAAAGAAAATCGTACCAGAATTGCCCGTTTCGTGGCTCAGGAAGTACAAAAAGAAGAAGGAAAAATACCTCATTTTGATTTATCCGCTTTGAAAGCAATCGTCGAAGAAGGACGACGGAGAGCAAATCATAAAGGACATCTTACCCTCCTTTTGCGAGGATTAGGCGGTTTAGTACGTGCTGCTGGCGACCTGGCAAAAGAAGAAGGTGCAGATTTAGTTACCAAAGAACACGTCAAGAAAGCAAAAGTTTTAGCCCGACCTTTGGAACAGCAAATTGCCGATAAACATATTGAACGAAAGAAAGAGTACGAAGTAATTATAACCACTGGCTCAAGAGTAGGAAGAGTTAATGGCCTGGCTGTCGTGGGTGGAAGTTCTGCCTACTCGGGAATTTTATTACCGATCGAAGCGGAAGTCACTCCCGGTGGAAAGAAAGCAGAAATAATTGCTACCGGAAAATTAGGCGAAATCGCCAAGGAAGCAGTTAAGAATGTCTCCGCTATTATTCAGAAATATTTCGGTGAAGATATCAAAGAAACCAAAGACATCTTCGTGCAGTTTTTGCAAACTCATGAAGGAGTGGAAGGAGATTCAGCCTCCATTGCTGTCGCTACCGCTATCATTTCTGCCCTTAAAGATATCCCTATCAAACAAGAAGTAGCCATGACCGGCTCATTATCAGTGCGGGGAGAAGTTCTTCCTGTAGGCGGAGTTTCTTCGAAAGTAGAAGCAGCCATTGATGCCGGAATCAAAACCGTGATTGTTCCTAAATCCAATCTGCAGGACATTGTTATAGACGAAGACAAAATCGGCAAAGTCAAAATCATTCCCGTAGAAACCATCGAAGAAGTGATGGAACATGCCTTAGATTGGAATGGAAACAAGAAATTAAAAGAAAAGATCTTTCAGGTTAAAAAGAAAGAAAGATAGAAATATTTAAAAACCACCCCTTAATTAAGCATAAATATGGCACGATCAACACAAAGATCCAAACGAAAAGCATCTGGCGGAAGATATCACTTTACCAGAGGTAAGCGATTGCGGGAATTAGCCGGCTTTCAAGCTAATACTAAACTCAGCCCAGACAGAAAAGTTAAATCTCTTCGCGTGCGCGGTGGAGAAGTCAAGTACTCCATGCTAGCAGCAAGTCATGTTAACGTTTGCGATAAAAAAGGAAAAGCCACCAAAACTGAAATTCTAAACGTAGTTGGAAATCCTGCCAACCCTCATCTCGTACGACGAAACATTATTACTAAAGGAGCCCTCGTTGAAACCAAAATGGGAAAAGTACGCATTACTTCCCGTCCCGGCCAAGAAGCTGCTTTGAATGGTGTTTTAGTAGCGTAATTTCTTTAAATTGTAATAAAAGTCTTAACCACTGGACAAGTTCCAATAAGCCTTAATTTTAATAAATTTTCTACAAGAAAGAGTTTTCAACCCACCCACTGGACCACTGGACAACCCCGGCTAGACTATTTAAACAACCCAGAACATCAATTCTTTATCAAAACTGAGGTGATGCCCATGGTTGACTTAACCAACAAAACTATACAACGATTATTTCACAGACAAGTGCAAGAACTTACCCAAAGAACAATTATGTCCAAAGAGGACACTTTTGATTACCAACTAAGCGGAGGATGGATACAATGAACAGCAACATTAGAGAAAGAATAATGTACCTGATGGAAAAGTACGAAGAACCCACATCAAGGCACGCCAAACAAACTTTTATTGATGAATTTGACTATTACGCTATTTCTTAAGATCCCCAGAATGGGGATTTCTAAAAAGCGTACTTTTTCGGAAACCATCACACCTCACCACCCTTGCGGCCCTCACCCGGCCGCATTTTTTCTTATTTTATTTCTTCTACAAAGAATTATAAATTATATTAAATTTTAAGGGACATGCAAATCCCAACCAAAGTAAAACTGCAGATGCAATTTCCCGAGATCGCAGAACAAATCAAGAAGGGAGCGGTATTCATCTATCCCACTGATACTATTTATGGTATTGGCTGCAATGCGCTTGACCAAAAGGCAGTAGATAAAGTCAGACAGTTCAAAGATCGATCTACTAATCCTTTTTCCATCATCGCCCCTTCCAAGGAATGGATAGTGGAAAATTGTCTTCTCGCAACTAAAGAAGCAAAAGAATGGTTAGCCAAACTTCCAGGACCGTACACACTTATTCTGAAGCTCAAAAATAAAAATGCTATTGCTAAAAGTGTTAATCAGAGTGATGATACTATCGGAGTCAGAATTCCTGCTCATTGGATTAGGGAGATAGTGCAAGAGTTAGGCTTTCCCATTGTCACTACTTCCGCCAATCGCGCGGGAAAACCCTTCATGACTTCCCTAGAAGATCTTGATGAAACTATCGAAGAAGAAGTCGATTTTATTATTTACGAAGGCGAGAAGAAAGGACATCCTTCTACCATAATCAATTTAGTGGAAGGAAAGATTAAAGAACGATAAGAGACAAATTAAATAAAATGGCTTACAAACTCATTTGTTTTGACATGGATGGAGTTATTTTCAAAGACGTTAATTTCTGGCTTGAACTACACAAAAAATTTGGCACCTTAGAAGAAGGAATTAAACTAACAGAGAAATATCTTCACTCTAATTACGAAAAGCTAGTGGAGGAAGTAGTTGTTAAGTTATGGAAGGGAAAGGATGCTAAACCCTATTACAAATTAGTTAATTCTATAAAATATCTTCCTGGTGTTGAAAGAGTATTCAAACAGGTCAAAAAACAAGGATGGATTTCAGCAATAATCTCCGCTTCCAGCATTGATGTAGCGAGAAGAGTGCAACAAGATTATGGCGTTGATCATATTTTTACAAATGAATTAGTCATCAAAGATGGGAAAGTATCTGGAGAATTTATTTGGCCCATCGGAGTAGGCAAACACAAAAAAGCAGAAGTTATCCGCCATTTGTGTAAAGACTTAGGAATTAAATCAAAAGAAGTAATTTACATTGGTGACAGCGATACCGATATTGAAGCATTCCAAGAAGTTGGTTTGTCTATTGCATTCAATTCTGCATCAGACCAACTGAAAAAAGTAGCAACTCATGTTGTAGATAGTAATAATTTAGCTGATGTTCTGCCGTATCTTAAGAATAAAAGATAAAAAATCATGCCTATGAAAAAGAAAAAATACCTAAAATTAATGAACCTCTCCCCGCAGCAAGCTGTGGGGAATTATCTAGTTAAAGAAGTTGGCTTTGATTTTGATTGGGATTCTAAAAAAGTCTGGGCACTACATGAACCAGTAGTAGAAATGAATCTTAAAGATTTAATCTGGCACTTTGACATCCCTTTTTGGGAAATACAGGACAGCGATGATTACAATCTTAAACCTTGGGAAGTTATTAAGGAACCAACAAAACATTCTGCCCATTATAAGAAAATCAAAAAAGCGAATCTCAAGTATCCTATTGATATTATGAAAAATAAAGGGAAATGGCTCATACTTGACGGCCTTCATAGACTAGTAAAAGCTCATTTAGAAGGATTAAAGAAAGTAAAAGTAAGAAAAATCCCTAGAAAAAAGATTCCTGAAATTTTAAAAGAATAAAGAGGGGGAGGTGGCCTATTTATTGTCTAGTATTCCTAAGATAGTGTCAACTGTTTTTTTTGGATTTCTATGAGTATTATCTAATTTAAATTCATTTTTAAGATTTTTTCTTTTAATTATTCTTTTATTCCAAGATAATGCAACTTTGACATCCCTAAATCCTGAGTCTCTTTCTCCAAGAACGCGATCTTTTAGTTCGTCATCATCTTTAACTATCAAACTTATGATCGTATAATTGTATCTCGAAAATTCTTTAGAAAGTTGTTCAATGCGAAAATCTTGTAAGTCATTCACAATAATATTTTTGTATCCATGTTTTACATAATTTTTAAGAATGAATGTTAGGTTCTCAAAAGACATCTGTTCTTCTTTCTTATTAGCATTCTTCCATTCTTTATCAAGATGAAACTCCCTAATCCAACCAAAGTCAATCATCGGAGGATTTCTTAGTTTTGTTTTTAATAGATTTGAAATGGTTGTTTTTCCACTTCCGGGCGAACCAGCAATAAATATAAAATCAGTCATATTTACGTTAAATATTGAGATTTTATATATTTAACTGAGTATTAATAAACGTACTAGGCTATCTTAGAGAATGCTGGTTTACTTCTTTCCTTTGCCCCAGTCTAAGAAATTCTCTTTCTTCCTGTTGATGAAATACAACACTGTAAAGAAAGTGATTACTAAAATCGCAAATCCAATTTTACTTCTGGTGTCAAAATAGCGAATAGTTCCGCCAAAGGTCGCCGCAATACTGCCCATGAACAAGCCCATGGTCACGCTGTCCTGCAGCTTAGGCAGGAATAATGCCAACAATAAAATTGCTAGATTGAATAAAGAAATGAATACATACTTTTTTCCTTCATAGGATAATTTCGCTTGTTCAAATGCATCCTGCGCCTTTTGCATTTCTTCATTACATTTGCGCTGATTTTCATTAAGTACAACCTGTTCAGCAGACGTTAACTTCTCCAGTGCCGCGGGATAAGGATACTTTGCATAACAATCCGTATAAGGAGCACGATAATAAGCATTATTACCAGTATATTCAGGAAAAAAAACATTTGCACCTAAGAAGACCATCGGAACATAGAGTAAAACGATCATCAGAACGTATAAGAGCTTGGTCCAGTTCATAAATACGAGAAGGAGGAAGAAATATTTAAGGATTTGGTTTTAATCTACTCAAATTTCCATCTTTTTTCCATCTACATAAAAAGTAGGATTCTTGAAGACTTGATCGCCATGATAAATTGTTTTAATTTCTCCGCCAAACCAGTAATTGCTGCCAATGGCAATGTGTGCTGTTCCTAAGACTTTCTCATCCATAATCATCGAACCGATCAACACTGCTCCAGGATTTATGCCAATACCCAACTCACCTACTAAGCGCACTCGTTCCGGATACTTGGCGCGATCTTCAAACTTCTGAAAAGTCTGCTCTAACAAATGAGCTTGATTACCTTCTAACTTCATCACTCGTCCTTTTTCAATATAGATGATTACCGGACTTTCTAAAAGAACAGCACCTTCCTCAGTCTTAATACTTCCATCGATTACCACTTTTCCATTTACCCCTTCCAAACCTTTCGGAGGAATATAAACTTCACCGGCAGGCATATTACCGCCTTTTCCTAGTTCATGGTATTCACCAATATTAGCAATCGCTTCCATACCAGTAACATCAAAAGTTACATCGGTTCCTGCTTCAGTTTTAATTCTAATCTCATTGGCCTTATCCCAGATTTTCTTGATTGCCAAACCTTTTTTTTTCATCCGAGAATAATTCACATTCATTGCTTCAAGAAATAAATCAAAATGATCTGGCTTAACATCGCCTAGACCGGTGGCGGAAAGAAAGCGATGCTTCTGCTCGGCACAGAAATTACGGAAACTTTTCTCCTCACCAAAGCGACCTAGCTTATTTGATACCGTCACAATGATAATGTTTTGTTTTGCTAATCTGGTAACTGCTTCAATTACATGCGTGTCCGCAAACATAAAACCCTTCTTTGGTTCTTGATAAAGAATAGTCACATTCAAACCTTTTTTCTTAGCGGCATAATAATAACCATATCCTAACATACTGGAAAGAGTATTTTCTCCATTTCCGTAATCGCTGATGATCAGAATTTGTTCCTCTTTCACTTTCAAAGAATTCTTCATAATTTTGTAAAAACGAGAACTATGCTTTTCCACACTTTCCATAATCGATTTATCTAAGCCGAACATCATCAGAAGCAAAAGATTAAGGTATTAAAAGATTGTGTAGGTAGAGAAGATCAAATAAACAATAGTTATAACAAGTAATAAAAAAATTATTCCCACTACATAGGGTAAGAATTGAGTGTTCCGAGAAGATACTGGTTTGGTTGCTTTTGTTGCCGGAATGGATCTCTACCTCATTTTGTAGTGACACTAACAAACTGACACTACTCCAAAAAAGGAGTAGTATAACTATTTAAATGTTACGAAGTAATTAACATACTCAGCAAGAAACTTGTAAATTTACGAACAGTTATCAATATCTCATTTTTGTTAAACTCGTAATTATCCCAATTTAGAAGAAAAAGTCTATTTCTATTTTGATACAAATACTTCATCTACACCAAAAATGGAGTCGAAGGTATATAAGAAGTCCTCATAGCGGATGCATACTATGTCTAATCGCAGCCAGATTGAAAAAAGAGAACTATTTGAACGGATTAAGCTCATGTCTAATTCGCAACGTTTTCGCATTCTTGAACTTACTGAAACTGAACAATTAAGTATCACTGAGCTGAGCTCCAAGCTAAAATTGACCTACAGCAAATGTGCAGATTATGTCAAAATGATGGAAGAAAAAGGGTTAGTAGAAAAAGTTAAAGATGGAAAAGAAGTTAAAGTACAAAGCAAGGTAAAATTGCAGTCAAATAAGATTGAATTTTAAGAATTAGAATTATTTTTTCTTCCTAATCTTAGCGATAAAAAATCCCTCCGTATCATTATCCTGCGGCCAAATTCTGATAGTGTCTTTAACTGAAGGATGATATTTCTCCTTCTTGAACTCCATGATCGGAGGACTTAACTTCAGTCCCGGCAAGGTTACTTTTACAATCTCTGCATTTTCAAATTTCTCTAAAAGATAACTTACCACTTCCTCATTTTCTTCCGGTTCTAAAGAACAGGTGGAATAAACCATCTCTCCACCTGGTTTAAGATTTTCGAAAGCAACTAAAATCAATTCTTTCTGCTCCTTGGCTAATTTGGTAATCATATTAGCGTTCCAAATACTGATGGTCTTCAAACTCTTTCTGATAGTACCTGTTCCCGAACAAGGCGCATCTAACAAAATTTTGTCAAATTGCATTTCTTTAATTCCTTGACCGCGCATTAAGGTAATGAGACTATTAGTAATCACGCAGCGCTGCAAATTAATTCCCAAAGATTGTAATCTATCACCTTTGTAATCATTCGCTATCAATAAACCTTCATTCTTCATCATCGCTGCCATTTGGGTAGTTTTACTTCCCGGGGACGCAGCCATGTCCAAAATAATATCGCCTGGTTTCGGTTGCAATACTAATGGCGGAATCATCGAAGCAGCTTCCTGCACATAGATCTTTCCAATATGATATTCCAGCAAGTTACCAACATCTCTCCGTTCCTCGTGTTCAATCCAGAACCCTTCCTTACACCAAGGAATCGGAGTTAACTTCCAACCTTTCTTTTCAATACTTTTCTTAACTTGCGGAACGGTTGCCAGTAGAGTATTAACGCGAATACTTCTGCGCAAGAAAGATAAAGAATATTTCTTGAACTCCTCCCAGTCAGTAAGTTCCGAATACCGTTCTATGAACGCAGGCTTAAATACAAAGTTTTCTGTGCTGGGAATTTGTTCTGGTTCAGACATATTCTTACTATTCAAGAAGCACTTTAAATATTTTGGGTTGATTTAGAATATAAAAGTTCAATCAAGTGGTCCAATAACTGTCGGGATCAGCTTCCCCGGCAATTGGCGCACGCATAACAAGCTTCTCAAGACATTCTCTAGTTGCTTGAGGGATTATTTTATTTTTATGAAGATAAGACAATACATTTTTCTCACCAGCACCTAAGACATAATGATGATCATCCTCAGAAAATGGTGCATGAGTTGATTCAAGTACTCCTTCCTTCTGGTGATATGGATCAAGAATCAAACCTTCTATAAACAGCTGATTTTTTTCTTTCGGAAGAGCGAGGACCATGGCTGACTGATGACGATAAGTAGTCATATCTTTTTCAACTAAGGTTCCTTCTTCTACGACCAATGAAAGCCTAGATACAGCTGCATCATAGCGAAAAATGGAAGGGGCAATCTTCCCCGCGTGAAATCTCCAAGAGGATTGTATTTGGTACGATTGTTGGCAATCTAAAAAGAAAAAGTAATCACCTGTATGTTCTTTAAGATAATCATAAACTCTGCGAGCACTCCTTTCACGATCTTGATAAGGATAATTACCTGAGAGTGCCCAATCTTTAATCTGATCGCCAGTCGTCTCGCCTTTTTTTAACAAATCACGTATTTTCTCATGCTCTTTTTGAAAAGTAGCATAGGCAGCATCGGCCTGAACTTTAGTGATAGTATACTCAGAAAACAAATTCTCCATTTTCAAAACTTGATCGCGGGAAACCATTCTTAAGGATGAGCAAAGTAATTATATAAGGATTATGAAAGGAGGATTATTTTATTTCTCCCATAAGATTTTTATTCCAGAGGGTTTCTTTCCAAATCACTTTTCGTGGGGTTTCCCTTTTAACTGAGGAACGGGAGGTAAGATACTCTAATTCTGCTTTATTATAAAAAAGAGGAACTCCTTCTCGGAATACATGCTCACTCACCGAATCAATAGGGATAGAATTTCCATCTCTATATGTAGCTCCTTCTAACATTTGATTTACGCCTCGGCAAACTAAATGTATTTCTTGTGAGACTAATATTTCATGGCCCCCATAACCCCCATATTCAAATTTTGCCTCAATAACTTTTTCTTCAGTCAAATTTTTTCTAGTAACCAATAACAAGTCAACATCATTGGGATTAATAGGAACTTTTCTGATACTTTTTTCAGCAGGACCAAAAAGCTAATATTTTTTAGTTATAGTTGGTTCTTCAACAAAACCAGGATAGCGCACTGCTGAACCAAAAACAATAATAGCTGCTATATCATCAACCGCTAGAGTACGATCATTAATTTTCCAAGAAGTGATTCCATCATATAACTGCCTTAAATTTATCTGAGTAGGGCCATTAGGCAGATGCAATTCTCTCAGCCTTTTTGCAGTAGAATATTCTCTAAAATCATTCAATGATAGTTCTAGTTCTCCCATGAATTCAAAATAGGTAATTTATTTTTAAATATACCTTTAATTTTCACAAGGGAACGTTTATAAAAAGGCTTCTAAAAATGTATAAAATATACATAAATCATGAAACAATACTCATTAACCAAAAAAATAGCAAAGCATGGAAAACAAGCCATAATTGTTATTCCCAAACTCCTTCAGGATGAACTTAAGCCGGGAACTATCGTAGAAATAAAAGTAAATATCATTAAGGAGAAAAAATGATTGAAGAAAGCCCGGAATCTTTATTAGAACGCATCGTAGCAATTCTTCCACCAAAATATCAAGAATTCACTAAATTTGAAGAAGAGATTGGAGGGACCAGAGAAATTTTCATCGCCAACTGGGGAAGAAATGGAGAAAGAAAGGTAGCAATAAAAGTGGATAAATTTCCTAAAAGTAAAAATGCTGAATATCATACTAGGCGAGGATATACTACCAGTCATGAAATTGACATTTCTCTTAAAATAAACCCAGAGGAGGCTATTGAACATCACATTATTTCCTTAGTAGATTATTATGAAAAAGATGATTTAGTGGTTTCGGTAGAGCCCTGGTTTGAAAATTCTAAATCATTAAAAAAAATTATTAAAGAGCAGGGAACATTAACACCAGCAGAATTCGAACAAGTATTCTCACAAGTACTGGAAGCAGTGCGTTTTCTTATAAAAGATAAAGAGCTGTATCATCGCGATCTTAATCCCTCAAATATTCTTATACGTAAAGAAGGAAAAAAGTTAGAAGCACGAATTACGGATCTAGCTAATGCTTGTTCTGTAAATGATGTCACTGCCAAACCAAGACCGACAGCAGGAGCACGTCTTATTACTGACCCATGTCTTGGCTCCACCTTTACAGGATTTCCAACTCAATATGATCAAAGTTCAGAAATCTACGCCCTTGGTGTGAACATGCTACTTGCATTAACTGGAAAGACTGCTTTCAAATATGATATTGATAATGGAACTGCAATACAATATTATGAAGGAATAAGAAGTGTTTTAGATAAAGAAGGAAAACTTGATTTTCTTGCTCATAATTGGGTTTTAACAGAAGCTGTGAATAAGATTCCGTGGCGCACCAGAAAATTTAAAGAAATAATTCATTGGTGCATGATTGCAGAAAGAAGTCAACGAATTTCTTCTATTGATGAACTTATTAAAAGATTTAATGAGGCTAGTAAACATTCTTTACGTGATATAGGAAGGAAAGGACTTGCTGCGGCAATGATTGGTGCAACGGTAGCCGTCATCCCGGCTTTATACCTCTCAAATAAAACTACTAAAGATCTTGAATCACAAGTCAAAGAAGCAAACAAGTATAAAGTTGTAACCGCGTGGGATAGAGAATCTCTCGAGGTTTCTAATAATTTGCTGGAAATCAAGGCTACTGTCAGCAGCTCTGACCTTAGAGCATATTTTCCCAAGGATAGTTTCGTGACTGCTAAAATAGGTGACAATCTTTCAGTAAGTATAGGGTTACGATCAAGGCCTGTTCCAAATAATAGAGATGAAAGTTGTAATGTTTACGAAGGTAAAGTATATCTAGAAGGATTTTCAGGAGAAAAATTTTACGTAACCTCAAGAGTCCATGACCGCAGTTTTCACGATGAAGGAAATTATGGAGGCTATTCAACAGTAAGTATCCCAAATACTCTTCCCGAAGGAACATACATGTTGGTAGCGGAAATTTATTCCCCTAACCTTTCAGAATTATCTGAAGAGAGGCAACAAAAGTGTCCCTATAATTTTACTGAATCAGGAAGAATCATGGCCAGAAAAAGAATACCGATAGTAGTAGGAAATCCCAAAGAAGCAGTGTACACTTCAGCATTAAGATTAGGAGATGATGAAGTAGAATTTCGTAATGTGGGAGAAAAATTAAGTGGCCCATTCAAGACTCTTAATAAAGAAATCACATATGAAATTAGAATTCCTGAACTCCAATGGAATCGTTCTTTGCCAGAAAATCCTTATAACTCTAATTCATACCAAGCTGTTCTCTTCCTACCTAATTGTAAAGAAAACGAACAACATACTCTTATTGTTTTAGCCAAAATGAATCAAAAAATAATTTCTTCTACTTTTTTTCCTATCCAAGGAAATCCCAGGGGTACTGGAAATTATTGTTATTGGAAGTTAACTATGCCCGGAAAAGAATTTTCTGAACACATTCAACAATATGGTCCGAACTTACTTGCTCATCAGTAATCCCGATAGAGGGCTGTTAGCCTGATAAAATCTACGGATACTGGCTGCAATATGGTACACAAAAACATTATCTAAACCTTTTTGATGTTGCAGTAAATTGTATGCTTTCTTATAAATAAGAATTTTCTCTTGGGAATGAAGCTTCGTAAGCCTTACAAGATCACTTTCTAAATAAGCTTCTTTCAGAATAGTAAAAAATTGAATCGCCTCCCCTAAAAAATCTTTAGTCTTAAGAGAGATAGAAACTTTACCATCAAGAATTTTATTGAGCAAATAAATCTCTCGTTGGCCATGATTAATTAAGGATAGAAAAGACCATAAGAATTCCGGATGTTTGTGGGAAAATTTTCTTTTTGAGATAACCCGGCGACAGAAATTATCATATTTTTGTATTCTTTCTTCCACTTCCCAAAAATTGTCAAATTCTGATTCTCTGTTCATTCTTCTTTTAGTAATTTCCAAGAGCTCGGAGATATTAAAAAATATTTTATGAACAATGGTATCAAATTGATCAAGAGAAGGTTCAGTGATATTTTCCACCAGACAGTAATCCTTACTTTTCTTTACAATTTCAAAGCCCAGTAAGCGAGTCTTAACTACTTCATTTAATACCGCAAATTGTTTTTCATCAGTAAAATAAATTTTTACTTTATCAAAGCCACTTCTATAGGTATTAGTAATTGATGTTCTAATAGAAGACTCCGTCAGTTCTGTGAGGTGGATACTAGTTTCAGATTTTAAAACAACTTCTCTGGCCGAAATTACAAGAGTATCATTAGATACCTCCAAATTTATTTCTGCACCTTTTGCAAGATTATGTTCCTTGACCCATTTAGAGGGTAAGCTAATCATCATAGTTCCCGTGCCCTGTTTGATTAATTTTCGCTTCATCAAATCTTTCAAAAAGACCCAGTTATATAAACTTTTTTAAAATAAATATATTTATACTAGAATATATAGTTTAATCAAAACCATTATAACATTGAGGCAAGGCGTTCTCATTTAAATCAAATTTAGACCAATTGTGAGGAAAAAATGAAACTACAAAATGCATTGCCTTTAACCGCCGCTCTAGCTTTATACCAACCGCTTAACCCAAATTATGCACTAGCAGAAACTCCAGTTAAAAGTCAAACTAATAAAAACAAAACTGAAACTCCAAAGAAAGAAGAAAAGGAACAAGTTCATGGCATGGTTGAAATACTGGCTGGAAACCAATCTGGAACCTTGGATACTAAAATACTTCTTCCCATTGCTCCTTACACAAAAATCTTCAATCGTAATAGAATTACTGGCCTCTATCAAGATGGGAGCGTTAGTAACTTTCATATTTTATCATTGAATATTAATCCATATATTCCCGGCTTAGATATTGTTGCAGAAGTTGATGCAACTTCAGGAGCGGGATTAGAACCCCGAGCAGGCCTGCAATATTTTAGAAAATTTGGAGATTTTGGAATGGTTGGTTTTTCTAGTATTGCTCTAAAGAAAAACCCTACTGGTTTACTCATGACCAACCTTAGCTACAATCCAAAATTTACAGAACTTTTAGGACTAGCAAGCAACGCCGAGCTGAGTACTACCCTTAGCAAATATGGCCACAATGTTAGTGTCCAAAGACTAAGATTAGGGTTAGATATCGCTGGGTACCAGTTTGGCCCAGCTGCAGATCTAAAGGAAATTACAAATCATGATAACGAAAATACTGCCTTTAGTTACAACGTAGGCGGCTTTTTTAAGAAAAATTTCTAATAATATTATTTTGTTATAATTTTAAATAGGTCTACTTATCAATTTGCAGCCCAAATCTTTATAAATTATCCACATTCAAAATCAAAGAATGAATAGAAAAATCTTAACAGGAATAGTAACAAGCCTACTTACGGCTGCTCCAGCATTTGCAGAAACACCAGTCTATGGTTCAGTAGAATTGATGGCTGGAAAAAAATCAGCGACCTTAGATACAAAACTCTGCATTCCAATTGTTTCTCGCCTCTCACTCTTTAATAGAAACTTATTTACGGGCATATATAAAAACGGTGAAGAAGGCAGCCTCAGTTCTTTCCACATTTTTACTTTAAATTATAATATTGTTGGTGGATTAGATTTTTTTACTGAAACGGATCTTGATTTTCCAGCTGGAGGGTTAGATCCTAGAGCAGGATTGCAACACTTCAAAGAGCTTGGAGATTTTGGAATATTTACGTATTCCTCCTTCTCTCCAAAAGGAGTAAATGTATTATTCATTAATGAAATTTCATACAACCACATGTTTACAAAAATGGTTGGTTTGACTGGAAATGTTGAGGTATTGTTTGATCTTGGAGAAAAAAGTTTTAATTTTAGCACTGAAAGATTACGCCTAGGTGCAAATCTTGGTGGATATAAATTAGGACCAGCAGCAGACTTCAACCTCAATCAGAGCACCAACCAAAACATCAAAGAAACCACTTTTAGCTATAACTTAGGTGGTTTCGTGAAGAAAGATTTCTAATTTATTTGTTTTAGGTCTAAGTTTTTATTTTAATCTTTATTTCCAGAAACGATAACCGAACTACTTTAATTTAAACTTACAACGCAACCTATATAAACCTGAAAATCTTTCTTCAATTAGTAAAAAGGTGCATTATGTCTATCAATGTAGCAATAAATGGATTCGGCCGTATCGGTAGGATGGTCTTCCGCGCCGCTTGGAACGATAAGAAAATAAATATTGTCGCAGTTAATGACCTTACCGACAACAAAACTTTAGCTCATCTTCTCAAATATGATTCCGTACACGGAGTATTTCCTGAAAGTGTAAGTTATAATGACAGCCATTTGATCGTAGGAAAAAAGAAAATTCAAGTGCTGGCAGAAAAAGATCCTGCCCAACTTCCTTGGAAAAAACTCAAAATTGATGTAGTAGTAGAAAGTACGGGAAGATTTACTGATCCTTACAAAGCCGCAGCGCACCTCGATGCGGGTGCCAAAAAAGTTCTTATTTCTGCACCATGCAAATGTGAAGCAGAAAAAGTCTGCCCCACTAACACTGCAACCTTAGTTATGGGTGTTAATGACCAAAAGTACGACAAAAAGAAACACCATGTTATTTCCAATGCTTCTTGTACAACCAACTGTGTTGCGCCAGTGCTCAAAGTAGTGCAAGATAATATCGGCATCAAACGCTGTTTCTTCACTACCGTACATGCTTATACTTCCTCGCAGAAAATGGTCGATGGCCCTGATAAAAATTTACGTAGAGCCAGAGCAGGAGCAATTAATATCATTCCTACTTCCACTGGCGCAGATATTGCTGCAGTAGAAGCGATTCCTGAATTACAAGGAAAAGTACGAGGCTTAGCCTTCCGCGTTCCGGTACCAGATGGCAGCGTTACTGATTTTACTATTGAAACGATGCGTGATGTTTTGCCGGATGAAGTAAACACTTTATTTCGCAAAGCCGCTGCTGGAAAATTAAAAGGCATCATACAGTATTCCGAGGACGAACTGGTATCCACAGACATAATCCATAATGCCCATTCTGCTATTTTTGATGCAAAACTTACCAATGTCGTAGCAGGAAAATTTCTCAAGATCGTCGCTTGGTATGATAACGAATGGGGTTATAGCTCCAGAATGGTAGATATGATTAAGAGAATTGCGTAAAAAGTAATATCTTTAATAATATTCTAATTGATCACTCAAAAAATATCTTCTTCAACCCACGGACTTTTTGGATTCTTCTAACTAACTCTTTCAAATGTTCTAAGTCGCGTGGAACTACCAGAAAAGAACATTGCGCTAAAGTCGGACTTACCATCTTCGCTTTTGCTTCCTTAACTTCGAAGCCAGTATTGGCAACGGTATTCAATAAATCAGCTAATAACCCACTTCGCTCATCTGCAGTAACGTAAAATTGAATCTTCTGGTTGAATCCATTCTTCCATTCCACTTTAATCCAGCGTTCTTCTTCCTTCAGCGCCGCACGGCAATCAGTGCGATGTACAGAAATAATTCTCCTCTTAGTAGCTAAGCCACTAATCTCTTCTCCCGGCAGAGGATAACAACATTTTGCTAACACACAAACTGCTTGGACAAAATCAGGTGCTTCTGCTAAAATGCCTTGCTCTTCCGTGGTAATCGGCTTGAGCTGCTTGAAATGTAAAGCAGGTAATTTTTCGTGTTCTCGTAAAGATTTGCGAATCTTCTGCCGTGCACTAGCTGATTTTACAATCTTCAGCCAATCTCTTCTCGGCCTTTGGCTTTTGTTAGTTTCAACTTCAACTACATCTCCGGAAAGCAATTCATGTTTCAGCGGAACAAATTTTCCATTTACTCTGCCACCAACCGCGTGATTTCCAACTTCTTCATGCACTAAATACGCAAAATCTAAAATTGTACCGCTCTTTGGCAATTCTTTTACCGCTCCTTTGGGAGTGTAACAATAAATGTTGTCACCAAAGACATCCACCTTAGCCATTTCTAAAAATTCTTGGTTGCCCTCTTTTTGCAAATCTAACACTCCTTTGAGCCAGGCAATTTTCTTTTCAAAGAATTGATCCGATTTAAGTCCCTTATACCGCCAGTGGGCAGCTAAACCTTCTTCCGCAAACTCATCCATCTCTGGCGTTCGAATTTGTATCTCCACAAACTTTCCATTTGGCAATTTTAAGGCAGTATGCAATGAGCGATAAAAATTAGGTTTAGGGGTAGCGATATAATCTTTTAATCTCCCCTCCACCTGCTCAAATTTTTCGTGCAATAATCCTAACAGAGTATAACAATCTTTAATTTCGGGAACAAGCACTCGAATAGCTGACAAGTCATACTGCTCCTGCAAAGGAACTTTCCTCTGGGTCATTTTTTTGTAAATACTATAAATATGTTTAGAACGTCCTTTTATCTTGAGAACTTCAACATTACCAGCAGCAGCGATCTGTTTCACTAAAGCAATAACTTCTACAACTAATGCTTCCCGCTGCTCCTTCGATTGCTCCAAGAACTTGGTGATCTCTGCAGACTTTTCCGGATTTAGAATCTGCAGCGCCAGATCTTCAAGCGGATTTTTTATTTTTTCCAAGCCTAATCTGTTTGCCAGCGGCGCATACACTTCTAACACTTCCTCAGCAATGCGCTTTTGATCAGGAACGGCAAGCACTCCTATCGTCCGCAAATTATCCAGCTTCGTTGCTAGCTTAACAAAAATAACTCGCACATCTCTAAAAGTAGTCAGCAAAATTCGCCGTAATGCTTCTGCTTCTAATTGTGTATTTTTAGATTTAACCAGCTTAATGTCTTCTACACCTTTTAACAAAGCCAGAATTTCCTTACCAAAAGCATCTTCTATTTCTTTTTCAGGAGCATGCTTCAATACCCCATGCAATAATCCAGCAATTACTACTTCAGGTGAAACTTTGCTGTCAGCAAGTATCTCAGCTACCCGAATATTATGCTCAAAAAATGAATCTCCTGCTAGCCGTTTAACCTTTCCAAGATATTTCTCTGAAAACAAAAGTGCAGATAGAAAAATCTGTTCATGTGAAACTCCATATTGCTGCCTACACAGCTCTAAAAAAAAATCTTGCCCCATGACTATAGAAAAGAAACACGACTTTAAAAATGTAATTTAATTTAGATCACTTATAAAGATCTTCTAACTCACAAGGATTTCCCGACCCATTACCAAAGTAATTGTAAGAATGATTCAGTTTTTCATCGATAGTTCCATGAACAAATCCATCCGAACTAATATCTTCTGTATTGGAGATGGTTAATTTTCCTATCGTACCTTGAAATAAAAAATCAACCATGGTAGTTTTTTTAGTATATTCAAACCTGGTAATTTCTGCTTCTTCAAGATACTTGCCGTGCTCCCCTATATGAAGCTTGTAAGAACTGACTGTACCTATTTTTTTACCTTCAATAACTCTCCACACAAGAGGCTCTCCCTCCTCAGCCTCACGATAACAATAGCCTACATACAAACCAATCCTATCTTTATCTAAACCCATCACGCAAGGTCCTTCTGTCAAATGAATTTCTAAAGGCATTTTATCACTAAGAATTATCTAGTATAAAAAGATAATTATTTTCTACTTAACACTTCTTCAATCCTCAATAAGCGATTATATTTAGCAATTCTCTCCCCGCGGCAAGGAGCTCCGGCTTTAATCATCCCGCAGCCAATTGCAACTGCTAAGTCAGCAATAAAAGTATCTTCGGTTTCCCCACTGCGGTGGCTGACCATCACTTTCCATCCATTATCATATGCTAACTTCACTGCATCTAAGGCTTCCGTTAATGTGCCGATTTGATTTACTTTCAACAACAGACAATTACAACTTCCCTCGCTGATTGCTTCCTCAATTCGATCGACATTACTGACCGTCAAATCATCTCCTACAATCTGAATTCCGCTTTTCTTTCGCAATTCTGCAAAGCTGGCAAAATCTTCCTGCTCAAAAGGATCTTCAATCGAAATAATTGAATATTTCTCAATGAGATGCAAGTAATAACTTAACAATTTTTCCTTGCTCATTTTGGTATGAAGATGATATTTCCCATTCTTATAAAATTCTGAAGCAGCGCAATCCAAAGCAAGATCAATTTTTCCTTTATATCCTGCTTTTTGTATTGCTTCCAGTAACAGATTCAATACTTCCTCTGCTCTCTTTACCGGAGGGGCAAAACCACCTTCATCCCCGACATTGGTTGCTTCTTTTCCATACTTTTTCTCAATCACTTCCTTGAGCAGATGATAGACTTCGCTGCCCATGCGCAAGGCCTCTGCAAAACTCTTTGCTTTTGGGACAATCATAAATTCTTGGAAGGCTAATTTATTTCCCGCATGTTTACCACCATTAATAACATTAAAAAATGGCCTAGGCATAGCTGGTTTTCTATTTACGCCGGCCAAGCTATGTAAATATTGAAAGAGAAATTTCTTTTGTTCTGCATTGGCTGCCCTGGCCGCGGCTAAAGAAACACCTAAGATAGCATTAGCACCAAATCTTTTTTTATTTTCCGTGCCATCTTTTCTGATCATCATTTCATCAATCTTGCGTTGCTCAAAACAATCAACTCCTTTCAGCAGCGGAGAAATCTTTTGTTCTACATTACGAATAGCTTTCTCTACCCCTTTTCCTAAATAGCGCTTTCCTCCGTCATGTAATTCTAACGCTTCATGCTTCCCGGTAGAAGCTCCACTAGGAACTGCTGCAGATTGGCAAGTTTGTTTTGTAAAGAGGTCAATTTCTATAGTAGGGTTACCTCTACTGTCTAGAATTTCTCTGGCTTTGATAGCAGTTATGGATGACATTTTGGTTATTAGGTTGGATTATTAGGAGGGGTTAGCACAGCAACGGAAACCGAGAGAGTAATCAAAATGATTTGAAGGATGGCCTACTACTTGGAAACCGCATCCTACTCCAGAGAGAGGTTGTTGAATAACCTGCTGCAAAGTTGCTCCATAATAACCACCACCAAATAGATTATGATTGGCACCGCTGCCATCATTAACCCATTCTTGAAGATTTCCCGTCATATCAAAAGCTCCTTGGGGAGTTGCACAATTTCCAAAATTTCCAGTAATGCTAAGCGCATAATTTTTATTTACTTGAGGATCGGTCAAATCATACTTAGCATTAGGAGCTTCTGCAGTCTTAACATCAGGATGCGCTCTTCCATAATTACATTGAGTTGGAACTTCTGCATTTCCGTAAGGAAATTTATTATTAGTATTACCTTGACACGCAGTTAGCCATTCTTTTTGCGTGCACAAATGTTTTCCCGCATTCTGGCAAGCGAGAGCAGCTTGATCTCCGCTAATGTATCCCTGAGGCACCACACCAGCCAATGAAACTGCTTTCAAATCATTAATTGCATTTCCTTTTCCCGGACTGCAATAAGGAGACCATGGATCTCCTGAACCTTTGTTGACTAGTGTTCCTTCAAATCTATCGACACAAAAATTAGCAACCTTGACCATACCAGCAGGACAGCCCGCCACTCCAGAACTTTCACTTTTACCTTTATTTTCTGCCGGGATAGTGCAGGTAGGACTCAAATCTTGTACCGTTTTAATTCCACCACCAAGAGGTTTACCTGTGGAGGAAGGAGAGGGAGTCGAAGGTACGGAAGGGGTTGCCGGAACTCCTGGTGCTACAGAAGGAGTTGCTGGCGCTGCTGAAGTTGTCGAAGCAACGGAAGAAGATATTCCCAGCCTAGCCTGCTGAACTCGTAAACAAGTCATGAAATGTTCTTGAAGAGAGGAAGTACTTTTACTACCCTGTCCGAGAGCGCTTCCACCACCATGTGCACTTGATGGAAGCGAAGCCCAGGTTGGTGCTAACTTATCCCACACCGAAATAAAATTTCCTTCTGCTTCTGCATATTTTAAAGTCGCATCGGTAACTCCTGAATCTACTGCCAATTTTAATGCTGCATCATCTTGTTCTTTAGGACCAAATCCGGTTTTGAAACAACCTTTATCACAATTTTTATTTTTTAGTTCTAAATATTTTCGATATAAAAACTGATATCTTCCTGCTGCCGTAGTGCAAGCACTAGTACGCGGATCACCAGTACATTCTCCTGCTTTGAATTTAATTAAAATATGGGGATGACTGCTATAACTTGAAAAAAGATTTAGATTTCCATCTTTTTTATAAGGGTTACTAGGATCTTTTTCTGCCACAAATTGTCCAAAGGCTACCATATCATACCTACTGCCAGTTGCTTCCGCCCACCCAATAGTATCCAGCAAAGCACGTTCTTCCGGAGTTCCTGTCGTAGCTACACATAAATCTCCTGTCGGTTGAACTCCAGCTACAGCTGCTTCGCCGCAAGAAATAAATCCATACCATTTCCTATCTGAACTAACCACGCTGGTAGAGCTGGTAACCACCTCAGTACTCACATCAACCGTTCTTTTTGAAACAGTTTTTCCAACATTGCCGCCGATGACTTCTAACTGGTTGTTGCCTAAAACATTGACCACTACATCGCAATGGCCATAAGTAGAAGGATTATTGTAATCATTAGAACATTCTGTTTTTCCTGCAGCGGTCTCAGCAGGTGTAAGACGACAATGACAAACTATATCCCCAACACTAATTTTACTTTTCTCACTCATAGGATAAGTTCGACAGACTCCAGGATTACTTCTTAGTGAATTAAAATAACCAGAGTGAGCACAGTTAACTGGAAAATCAGCCACGCCAGCTTGCTTTACAACATACGAAATAAATGAAGCTGACCAGGGGATATTATCAGGATTTGAGCCGGGAGGACAGGAATTACTGGCTGTTGTTGCCGCCGCATAATAACTATCTAATGTCGATCTCATGTTGGCATCAGCATGTGTTTTTGTTCCTTTGCTCCATTTTTCCCATTCCGCTTCTGCCACATTTTTGATAGTTTGTTTAATTGCTACTCCTACTCCAGGTGCAGTAGGCGCCAACACCGCCGAAGGAAGTGTTTCTTTGTACGAAATCCATCCTCTCGCTCCATCCCAGATCTGTCCTACATGAAGGTTATTTATCCACGCTACAATCTGCAGCCATACTTGATCAATTTCTTTACAAGCCTGGCTTTGACAACTTACAGTTGTTGTAGTTGAAGTGCTTCCCGCAGCTCCGACTGGGACCAGCACGAGCGAAGGAGTTGATGTAGATGATGATGGTGACGATGCGGAGGAACCTGCAGAAGAACCGCTAGATGAAGTAGTTGTAGGTAAAGTAGTAGCGGGACTAGTTTGCGGATTACTTGGTGATGAAGCAGCAATTGTATCCATAACTGTTTTCATCACTTGCTTTCTTCCGGCTGGACCAAAGTGTATCCCATCACCTAAACCGCCTTTGTCATTACCGCAATATCCACAGGTATCACTTCCAGGAGAACTTTCTATGACAGAATAAGTATCAACCGCATCATCAATTAAATCTGATCTTCCTAATTTGTTGTTCAAAAGATCAGCATTAAAAGCCTTAATTCTTTGTATTGCTTCCGGAGTTCCATAACCTCCTGCAGCTCCTTTAGTAGGAGTATTAGTCAGCATTATAACCTTAATAGCATTATTTTTATCCTTTACCAGCTGAGCTAAATCAATCGCCGCTTTTTTATACGCTTCAGGCGTTACACTTGAAGAAGTTTGTTGACCATTTGCAGAAGGATCCAAGATCACATAATCAAGGTTATCATTTTGTAATACTGCTTTAACTAAATATACTTGTGCACCAGGCCACTTCCCACCTTCGGCATTTAGAAATACAGTAGCGCCCGGACACAGTTGCTTAATGATGTAAGCATTACTCCACTCACCTACCAGCGGTGTACGAGTTTTGGGATCCGCTATATCCCACGTATTCGAAGCACCTACCAGTCCAATTCTTTTACCTGCACAATCTTCCGCAGCAGCTACCTCAGTAATGAGAATAATATTTAGTAAAAATAAAAGTATAACAAAAGCAAATACTTTTCCAACCATTTTTCGGTTCATTTCGACCATTACGCCTCACCAACCATAAACTTCTTGGTCAAGGTAACTTGTTTTCCCAGTAAAGGATTTTCTACCATAATCTCAAGAGTATACTCTCCTGAGGCTGCTTCTTCACCCATGACAAAATAATCTGCAAAAACGACTGGTTCTGTTTTCTTTGCACTATCCAATTGAAAATCATAACTATTTTTATTATCAGCTTGTAAGACTACCATGCCCGCAGGGTTTCTGATACGATAATTTCGTGCAGCTATAACTTGTCCATTAAGAACCGTACTTTCAATAGTAAACCAGACATACACATTCTCCGTTTTTCCAAATCTTTCCTGCTCACTAACGCAATTTAAATTTTCATCAACATAACTGCAGAAACGAACTTCCTTGACTACCAAAAATCCCTCTTTGCCAGTAGGAAGAAATTCCGCATTCAAGATTGGTTGAGCAATTACTTCATCCTTAACTTTAATAGTTCCCGACTTCACTAACAGCAAAATAACTGCACTGGTTAACACTACCGTAATCAAAACCATAAACACTTCAATTTCAATTCGTCCTCGTTTACGCATTTTTTATTCCGCACTGTGCTGAATTCTTTATTTCCGTAAAGTAAGTTTGAATTTTTTGATATTCACCGCTATTCTTAACTTCCGTTGGATAGTCATTCAAGGTAGTGCCATCTTTCATCTTCCGGGTGTTGAACAAATCAATCAAATAACAAACATCATCCTTAAAGGCAATTTTCCAATCCACTTTGTTAGTCTGGGCTTGAGCAATCTTTGCTGCAACTAAATAATATAATCCCGTAGCATCATCCAGATCGGAAACTCTTCTATTCACTAAACCTTCGGCTGCACCAATAACGCTCGCATAATTTTTACTCATGAAATCTTGATGAATCTTGCTGGCTAACTGCGAGACTAACGGCAGCAAGCGCAAAGTAATCTGTTGGGTATGCTGTGCCCGACCTACTCCCGTTTTTACCGGCTGCTGGGCATTGTAACAATTACCTACTGCATCTGGTAACAATAATTGTGCAGTCACGGAAATAGTTTTCTCATTTTGAGCAAATGAAGTTCCTGCCGCCGGGCGCACTCTATATTCACAACTATTCCCGCCGCTGCTGGGCGCACCAATGGCATTACTGAAGCGCAATCCTTTGTAGTCAAATACTGCTGGTCGGATCTCTGCTGAACTTAATTCCTGTCGGCCGTCTTTGGTTAAAGTTGCACCATTAACTCCGTATCCACCATCAGCTACTACCACTACACCTTCCGGAACAAAAATATGATAGATATCACTTCCTAAGACTTGATAGGTAAACTTCAAGCTGGCTAATCCTACTTCCGTACTGGGCAAATTATTTAGTTTTAAAGTTGATTCACATTCTTTATCGCCGCCGGATAAAACAATAGTAGTAGAAGTACCGGTAAATAAATCGGGAGAGACTACGCCTAGAGACATTTCCACCGGGAAGCTGCCAGGAATTCCTACTGGCAGTTGATGCATCTGCACATCTTGCTGCTGTAGTCCAGTAGAACTGGTCTTTACACAATATTTTTTTCCATCTGAAACGGCATTAGCGCGAACTCTAATTTCATCTCCCTTGGTAAATACACCGGGAGTGTTGCAAGAGATCCAGGATTGCGTTTTGGAATCAAAACAGCTAATATAAGGATCCTGCAAGTATGCTCCTTCTCCACCACCAAAGATATTTACTAAATCAGGACATTGGTATTTACCGCTGCGCAGATCAACTGAACATAAACCTGCTCCAGGAGGAGAAACATCAGTAATGGGGAAATAAAATTTACCGTCCTTATACCCATCTTCAAAACATTTGTCTTCATTTCCTTTTTCAGATTGATCAAGATTCAATTCCACGACCACGTGATCGTATCTAAATGGTTTGTTCACTCGCTGTGGTGATGGCATAGGAACACTAACCATGCCATTCGGCTTTAAGTCGAATCCTCTGCCGCCATCCAGATGATTTACTTTATCTCCTTGTAAAGCAGAATCTGCGTCAGTAGCATATTGACAATCGCAGCCTTGTTCGCCACATTGCACCCCAGGTTTACCGATATCTTCCGGACCGACACATTTCAAATACACATCATAACTTCGTACTCTACATCCCGGCAAGATTAAAGCGCCTACTTCATAATTATACACCGCATTTCCCGTCGAAGGATCATAGGATGACAATTCCCGATGCGCTGGAATAACCTGAGCAGTCGTTTTTCCTGGTACAGAATAGGCTGCATCTAAAATAAAGTCAGTACCTAAAGGCCAATCATATCCGAAGGCAGCCATACACATGGATTGGGTTAATCCTTGTGAGCCAGCGGCAAAATAACTATTCAACTGTGCATTACCATAATCACTCTTGACATCATCAATAGACGATTGCATCGCTGTACCTATTGAGCCAAACGTCGCATCGGCTACTTCTCCTACTCCACCTAACACTCCTTTATTTTCATCTCCCATATCAAACGGGCTACATTGATTGACAAAATAGGAAATTGCTTTATACACCAAGCCGCAGACTTGCTGGGTGAAAATAGTTTTACAAACTCCGGCATCGCGTAATCCGGTAATTTTTGCTTCTTTAATACAATTGCGCAATCCATCTAAGATGCTACGTAAGGTAATCAAATGCGCCCGAATACGGGAAAGGCACATAGTCTGGTATGCACCTAAAAACTGCGTGTTTGGACTGACGGTAGGGACTTGTTTGTTATCATGTAAATAATCTAACAAGTAATCTGCGCCAAAAGCCGAGGAGAAATCTCTTCCAGCATAATATCTCCATTCCGGGTAATACGTTCCAAATTTATTATTTGATTCTTTAAACACTCGATCTTGATGATATGACCAATCTTCGGCAATGCCATTTTGTTCTTTAGCTGCTGTTCTTGCTCCAGCATAAGTTTTGGCTGCCTTTTCATTCAAGGTGCAGACGCATTGCAATAAGCCCGTTGATTTTCCATCGGTGCTAGAACCTTTGGGAGTTATACTGTTAGCTGGTGCTGCTGAACAAACTCCGGAAAGGCAGACTGCTCCACCTTTACATTGATCATTAACATCGCAAGAATCTCCAATATTAGCACCTGCAGTTGGAGCTTTTGACTTGGTATCATAATCAATGAAACAATCATTAGTATATCCTGCAGAAAATTGTTTTGTACCAATCGCTTTAACATCATTCTTTCCACCTACGCCGAGAGGAATTATTTTACCAGCATCATCAACGGTTTCCTGGAAGCAACCATACGAACCAAGATTACCTTTGCTATCCAGGGATTGTACCCCTTTCTCAACATATGCCCGATATCCCGGTTTAGCAGAATTACTACAAGCTTGTTTACAACTCTTGTCCTGAGCCACAATAAATTGATCCGCTCCCGATGGTCGATAAGCAATTAAATTTCCTGTTCCTGCATACAAGGTAGCCTGCTGTAAAGTTGTACCAAAATCATGTACCTGTTGTAACTCCACTAAAGCTCCACCATTCTCTAAAATAGTAGCAGAATTTTCATTAGCATAATACAAGAAGCCACCATACTGATAACAAGTAAACTCTCCGTTGGCAATTAACCGCGCTGCTTTGGCATTAGGATTAGCAATATTAGTGTTCTCTTCAATCAGCTTGCCGCAATTCTTTATTTCTTTTAGGGGAACTCCTCTGCTGCTGGCCGTACATTGGTTTTGTTCCGTCACCACCGTATCAATTTCATATTTCTCTTTACTCGCGGTCCATCCTGCCGGTACAGTTCGACATAATACTCTATCACCGGTCCAGCGATAGGTTTGATCAAGAACTGATTCCGCTTTCCATAATCCCGTTGTAGTCGGACAAAGCTTATCCAAGGATTTAGTAACATCATCCCAATCGCTGCGCAGTCCTTGCGCATTCAACAATCCTTTTGCATTTAATTGCTTCCATTGCTCAATTTCACTTTCTAAATAATATTTATTCTGTTCACTGGGACATTGTTCTTCTTTTGATTTAGCTTTGGTAAAGAATACTTCTAATTTAGAACTGACAATCCGTGCATAACGAGTCGCTAATCGCCCAATGAAAGAAGCTACCCAGGCTACTCCGGTCACTAAAATTGCTTTTTCTAAGTAGGGAAGAACTTTATCGATTTTATCAATGGTAAAACTAATTGCCGTCAATCCTTGATTAGCAATAAAGTCAGGCAGGAGATTTTTACTTTCAACTGGAATGTCGATGAAATAACTTAAATCTTGACAAGAAACTTGCGTCTTAACTTCACTCATCTTTCCGCCGCCCAGATTCTCGCGGTAGGTTACTTTTATTTTCAAAGGAAAGACTACTTGCCGTTTCTTAAATTCATTCCAGAAATCTTCTTTCTTATCGCTGAATTTTTCTGTTGTAAATAAAGGCGCAGAGATATACCAAGAAGTTTTTTGCGAATTAGGTGTCAACTGCGGTTGAGGAGGAAAAATAGTACAGCCTATTTTAGTGCTACTATCTTCCAACATTCCTTGGGTGCAAGCTTTGTCGAACTGCACACTTTGGATTTGAAAAGGTTCCTGGCCGTTACTAGCTACTCCGCTACCACGATAACTGAAATTAAAGACTGCGGTTACTGACTCCCGCCCTTGATCCAACAGAGTAGGATTTAACCGTAATGGTGCTTGAAATCGAGCTAAAGATTGGATATCAAAAGAAAAGTCAGAAGAGTAGCAAGTATTGACAGTAGCTTGTTTTTTTGCATATCCTGTTTTACCACTGACATCTTGAGCAATGAGATACACTTGATAGGTAAACTTCTGCATATTTTTAGCCAGTGCTACTCCTTCAATAGCCTCCTGCTGCAATCCTTCTGGAACTTGTTTAGGAGCAAGATCTTCTAAATTAATTGGCTGATGTTCAAAATTGACCTCACTAAAAGTAAATTGTCCATTTTCATCAGCAGTAGCAGTCTTCCAAGCTTTATTGAAGGTCGGTATAAAGTCATTAGCTAAAGGTCGGAAGATATAGAGATAGACTGTAGCACCAGGTTCGGTAGTCCCTGAAATATCCGTTATTGCTCGTCCTTCATAAAATTCCGCACCTTTCGCAAAATTAAATTCAACATTTGGTGCTTTAGTGTCAGAAATAATGCTTACACTTTTCTGAGTCTTCCAGCCTGCTTTGTCAGTAATCACAATATCAAAAATATTTTTTCCTTCTTCCAAAGAAAGATCTGCTTTCAGGATTGTTCCTTGTCCTTTAGCCACTGATTGATTGGCAACAAAAATTTCATAGGAACTTTCTTCCGAGATAGTTCCACTAAGAGTAATTTTCTTTTCTCCGGTAAATTCAGGAAGCGGCGTTAATCCTAATGTTGGCTTGTTAGTATCAGCAAAAGTTTTTCCTTCAACAGAAGCACTATTGCCAGCCGCATCAACTGCTTCAACTTTAATGTTACTTATTACATCACTCGCCAAGGGAATTGCCGTTAAAGCAAAAGTCCCACCTACTGCCGTAACACTTTGCAACTGTGCTCCATTGACATACACGCTGATCATAGCACCGGTTTCAGTTGTTCCTGAAAGATCTAAATTATTTCCAGCTACGACTGCAGGAATTTCCACTTTCAATTCCGGAGGCGTTTTATCTGGAGTAGGATCAGTAGATGTAGAAGCATTAGTAGAATTTTCTAATGCCATAACGATAGGTAGATTAAGAAATAGCAGAATTACTAGCAAAACTGAAAACCTCAGCATCAAACTCTTTTTTTTATTCATGTTTTTATTTATACTTTTAATTGGTACAATCTCTATTTAATCTCCGGAGCAGGTACTGAATTACTGTACGCTGCTAGATTATTCAATAAATCAAAGCTTTCCTCTTCGCTGGCTTTTTCTTTGCTGACGATGTGAAAAACTATTTCGTTGGCGTTCATCAATTGACTCCAGGGAACGGTCCAGTTACCTTTGTAGCCGCCGACAAATTTTTCATTATTCAAAACTTCCACTTCCAAATCATACGTAAAATCTGCTTTAGCCAAAAAGTCCAAAGTTTCTAAAGACTCCACTGCTTCTTGATCTGCAGTTACCGCTTTCGTTACGCTCGATTCATGGAATGGCGTATGAGGAAGATCATTTTTTTTCTTGAAAGTAATTTTTACTAAACCTAACTCTTCCTTAGCCAGAGCTACTCCCGATCCAACTTGTTCCGGACTGGTAAACTCATGTTCAACAATACGTATTTTATTGAGCGGAATTTTTAATTCTGGAACTAAATCTAATTCTACTTCTTTATTTGCTACGGTGACCAGACGCTGCCAGCTTTCTTTGTATCCATCTTTAGTGCCGCGCAAAATTCCTCCCGTACAATACGGAAAGTTAGTAGTATACCCTGCCGTATTACCCCTACCGGCAAAATCAAATTCCGTCGGCAGCATCTCGCATTGGTACCGCAAGCAAGTAAAACTGGTTTGCACACCATCGAGAGGTTCACGATTAAACACACCGGTATTTTCATTCTCCACTTTTTCATACGCTAACACCGTCATTGGCACATCTTTGACCGCGCAGTAATCTTGATCAGAAGTGGTATCAATAAAATATGAAGGCCGAGCCACTGCTTCGCCGCGATTAGCAATATTTCGTACTAAATGTACTGTAAAGGCCATCTCAAAAGTATATCCCGTCGTTTCATCTTTGACTTTAACCACGACTGGATATACTAAGTCGTAGGTAAATTTCCAAGTTTGGATACATAAGAAAGATAATAAATTACTACCCCCCAATTGGGAGCTTTGCATGTTATTTCCAACTAAAGGAGTAACTCCAAAGGTATAAGGATAAGTCTGGTCAAAATTAAACAAGACGCTCACCGCTGGATATTTGAAATCCGTTCCTACATCCCAAATGTAATGATTTTGATAATACGTCAAGTCTTTCGGAAATTCCACATAATCTGTTCCTTGTACTTTTAATTCTTGAATATTCACCCGTACTAAATTCAACAAAGTATTTCGCACTGTATCAACTTCCCATCTTTTTTTGTTGCAGCTTAATTCCATTCCCGCTACTGGTACTTCAGGATGTTCAAGAGCAATCAAATCCTGGGTAACATCTTCCAGCTTCAGCGTACCCATTTCTTTTTCTAAAATTGTTTTGGCAACCGTATAAACTTGTTGCAATTTTACTGGGGATTCCGCAGTGTGATCGATCACTTCAGTAATTACTTCACCGCTCTTGCTGCGTATTTCTACATCCCAGTGTAGATTAAAAATAACTTTGTTTTGTACTATTTTGGTATCAGCAGTAAGCGGACTTTTTTCAATCAAATTATAACTTTCTTGAAATGCTTGCATGGAAAATAAACAATCACGAACATTTTTTACCAAGTAATCATCTATTTGCTGCTTTATTTGTGGTAAAGTAGGAACATTCGTTTGCTTGCCATAAGCCCAATAAGGTACGGCAAGAGCAGGAGAGATTTGCAAACCTTTGCTGTTATCTTTTAGCACATCAGCAGGCAATTCGATATAACCGCCTTGCAAGCCTATCCGTACTAACGCATCATTACCTACTTTGTCAATGCAAGCGGTAAGAAAATTTTCTACCTTTCCTTTTTCCGTAGGAATGATCTCCTGCGGGTTAAATGTAATTATTTCCTTGCGCACAAAGATCACTAAGGTTATGGTTAATACCAACAAAATTCCGATAATAATAAAGATGGTAACCTGCCCTTTAGAACCGGCAATAGGGAGAGAAATAAAGCTACTTCTATCTACTCTACACCTCTTTTTATACATCGCTTAAAGTATAGTCCGATCATATATAAAGGTTATGCTGGATAAAAGAGATAGAAAAAAAATAAATTAAAGATAAAAAAAAGACTCAGAAGTGTTCTTTTCCAAGCACTGCTTGTTCCACACTTGCTTTTTTAGCTCCTTGTGAGAAAGTAACTAAGAAAGCTAGTAAAAACAAGAGCGCAGGTTGCCCCATATTAGTCATAGGATTCCATCCGGCTACCGCAACATGCCCCAGCAAGTAAGCTACTAGCATTTCAATAACCCCAAAGAGGGAAGCAAGGCGGGTCCAAAATCCAACCATCAAGGCTAAACCAATCAGCAATTCAGCGGCACCGGCAAACCAAACTAAGGTGCCAAAAGCAGCAGCTCCACCGGGCATACCCCATAGACCTAACAGTTTTTGCACTCCAAACATAAAAAATAATGCACCTATACCTACACGAAAAATCACATACAAATAATCTTTACACTTTGTTTCTAAATAAGCCATAATACTGTACCTCCAAAATTTTATGAGCTTGCATAGAAAACTTTAGCTATATAAATGTTAAGGTATCCGTAAAAAAAGAAAAAGAACGGACTGTAAAGTTAACGTCAGGAATTTGAATAAAAAAAATTAAGTTTTCTTTTTTATTGATTAACTGAAATAGTTTTTCTATCTGCAGGTCTGAAATACCAGGAGACCACCGTAAGAATTAGAAGTAACAACGAAGGAAATAGTTCAGTCACGGGATCACCTGAAGCGATATGCGAAAATATGGCTCCCGACATGGCAAAGAAAAAGCCTGCATAAGCCCATTCCTTTAGTAAGGGAAATTTAGGAATAAGCACTGCTACCACCCCTAACATTTTCCAGACACCCAGTATTGTTAGAAAATAGACAGGATAGCCCAACTGGGTAATACCATATACCCCGGGCGGTGCCAAGGCTCCTTCCGCTTGCAATTTGAGTAATTGTACTATTCCAGTTGATAGCATCCCTAACCCAAGCCAGAGAGTAGAGATCCAATAGATAATTTTATTTCTCTTTTTTGCTATGTTTTTTGTTTTTTCCATATCTCTTAAAGTTTGATTATTTATCGCTCTTTTGGCTTTGACATTTTCATATTTTCCCCTCTAAATGTTATGATGCTTGATTATTTATAGTTATCGATATTTTTACCAGACGTTTACTTTACTGTTCAAGAAAAAGAAACATTTATATATCAAAAAAAAATCTCTTACCGTATGGATAAAAGAGGCCAGTTAGGTGTTATTGAGTTTAAGTTTTTCTTTTATGGCTTAGTCATTGGCATAATTTTAGGATTAGTTTTGGTCTTTTTAGGAACCGCGCAAGTTTTGCCCTTTAAGATCCCCTTAGTTTGTGCATAATTCATCTCATATTCTTTGTAGAATAGAAAACGTTATTAAGCAATCTTTTTTCTTCCGCAGATAGTTAAAGTAACAAATTTAAGATAAAAGAGAGGGTGAATATAATGGATGTTGAACGAATTCAGAAAATAAATAAACTTGCGCTTGACTTAATGCGCCAGGGATTAGCCTCCGACCGCGATGACGCTGTCGTTCAGGCAGAAAAAATTTTTCGCTCTAAAGATGGTGAGTATAGCTCTATCCGAGAACGTATGCAGGGCGGCCCTGAACCACTGCAACAATCCGCTGCTTCTTTGGCCTTAACTCCAAACAATCAACAGTCCGGATCCGCAGATTTGCACCCAGAAAAAGTCAAAGACATTCTCCAGCAAAACAGCCAGTTTCTCGTTAAGAAAATAACCGAATTTCAGGAACAGATGCAGGCTATGCGCAAGGAATTAGAAGCACTTAAGCTGCAGGGAGTAAGCAGACCAATGCAAAGCTCTTCCGCTCCACCTAAACTAGGAGAAATCTCCGCTCATAACCCAGATATCCAACGAGGACAACCAACCCAGGCTTCTGCTACTAACCATCCTCGCTCTGGAAATTACAAAGTAGAAGAAGTCTCTATTGAGAAGTTCTTTTACATGGGAAATAAGAGATAAAGCTTGGTAGATCCTTTAAGGATGATTGTTTGGTTGAAAGGCTCTTTAACTCTTTTTGTAATTGCTTTTTTTTTTATTCTTATATCATTTGTTGTAAAAATATCAAGAAAAAGATTGATAAGCTTCTTACAAGTAAACTTATTTTACAAGCAATTACATTCTCTTTAATGATCGGTATTTTTGTTTATTTTGCCATTACTGCTTTAGACAAAATTTATTTAGGGAATACATTTCTTTCGACAGAAACCATAGCTTTACTAATTTCAATGCTAGCTTTGATTGCCAATATGATGAATATATTTCAAAGCCCAAAATGAAACTGTGAACTCACTTATTCCAAACAACCCAATCGCTCACTACTTCATCAGAAATAACATTGTTACCATAAGCTCTTACATAAATTCTAAAATTTTCTCCAGTTGGTGCGTGTAGGTTAGTAACTTTATAACTAAAAGTTTCTTCAGGTTTAATATCAAATTCTTCACTAGTAATTTGATCCCACACTTTTGATTCATCTTTAGTTTGTAAAGCAACATACACCTTAACATTCTCAGCCCAATCAGAACCAAGATTTTTTATTTTAATATTTTCATTAATATAAGAGTTTACCGAATCAGATTTGAAATCCCCATCAAAACTGATATCAAGAGAAGGTCTTTTGTATATAGAAATAAGAGTTGCCTTAGCATTCTTCCATTCTTCGGGAACTTCTCCAATTAGGAAACCATCACCAGTAGTTTCTAGGTAACAATATTTTTCTCCTTGGTATTCGTAATATGTTCCAAAAGTCCCATCACATTTTACACCAACTGCCATGTGTCCGGGCGGACTAACCAATATTACACCATATCCCATTTCTTTTAAGATTGCAGAAACAAGAATTGATGTATCTTCACAATCTCCACCATCATCGTATAGAGTCTCAAAAGGAAACCTTGGATACTCATCGTACCCTGTAGTCACGTCATCTTTAGTATAAGGCAATGATTGTACAAAAGAAGCGACAAAAGAAGGAATTTCTTCATATTGAAGACCATTTTCCGTTCCTAATTTAGTTAACTGGTTAGAGATTAGTTTAATAAGATCGTCATCATCAGGATCAGTAACATAAATATCATAATTTCTCTGACGCTCGCCGCCTCTTAATAATTTTCCTTTATTTTTGTAATATTCATACCATTCTGGAGATAAACCCAATGTAAGAAACCATTGTTTCCCAGCATATTCCCACTCAAATCTTCTTGATTCAAGATTTTTTGTTCCAAATTGAATCTTTTCATCTGACCCTACAATTTCTAGCTCTTTCTTTTGAATTTCAGGTTCTTGGGTTGGAGGTGTATTTTCTATGGGAAGTACTTCGTTGTTGTTTTGATTAACACTCTTGGCATCCGTGTCAGCAACTGCAGCGCCAGTAACCCCATCATTATTTTTAAAAGAAAGAAAAATTAATATCACAACAGCTATAAAAACCCCAATAAGGATAGCTTTGTTGTTTTCTGTTAGTTTCATGATAAAAGACCATCCCCACAATTTTGCAGTATGCTTTAAAAATGTTCTGTTAAAACGTCCCTCATCTAAAGCATTTTGTGATAGTTAAAATCGACCTATTCTCTTCCAAAACATTTAAATAGTACTACTTTAAAATAGTGTTTCATTAACCATGGTTAAAGCTAAATTTAGTACTACTCTATTAGTAATATTGGGAATCTTCTTAGTAATGCCCATTCTGGCCGCTGCTTCACCCACTATTACCGAAAACAGTGTTCTGATTCACGTTGATTATAGCAAATTTACCAAAGATAACGATGATACCATTAGTGTTACCACCGATCAATTTACGGTTATAAATGATGGTGCATCACCTCTTACGGTAAAAGCAACTGGATTACCTTCAAAATACAGTAGTGATACAGTTACCGTTCCAGGCATGACTACTCAGACTGTCACTTTAAGCATCGAAGTTCCTCATCGCAAGTCTCCCGGAACAGAAAAGATAGGTAGCATTACTCTTACCGGCAACAATGCAGTTTTAGATACTGCCGATTTAAGCCAGGAAACTGACAACATGATGGAATTTTCTAAATTTGAAGTAAAATATGTTGACGCAACCGGCAAAAACATCAAAGATGAAGTCCCTAATGATGAAACATCTCATTCTTTAGATAAAGAAGTAAAACCATATACCCAACTAACTATTAATTTTAACGTGCAAGATTTATTTGATCGCAACTACAAAACCCGAGGACAATTAGAAAATTCCGAAATGGTTGTCGACTCTTCGGATAGCGATTTATTGCCAAGCGATTTTAAAGATACCTACGAACTTAACAGCATCGAAGCTGGCAAGGAAGGAAAGTTCAGCTTACCAATCAATATTAGCAAAGATATTACTCCAGATACCTATACTCTGAAATTCACTTTTACTGCTGTTGACGGGAAAGGCATCCAGTACGAAATCAAAAAAGAAATCAATGTGCAGATAGAATTAGGCGATCAAGATGTCAGAATTATCAAAACCCAAGTAATGCCAGAAACCATCACTACCTGTAATACCCAAGCTGCTCTTCAAGTAACGGTTCACAATTTTGGTTATAATGATCAGAAAAGAGTTGCCGTAAGCGTGCTTAACGATGAATTAAATATCAACCAAATCGTTTCCGATATTAAGCTTGACGCACATACCAATGATAACAATGAATGGCAAAAAACCTTTACCTTTCCTCTTGCCAATCTTAAAGAAAAAAGCTATGCTTTACAAGTAAGAACCTTCGTTGACAATGTTAATCAAAAAGATCTTCAGATCGTACCTTTAGACGTTAAATCATGTACTGCTTCATCCCCTAGTTCAACAGATACCGAAGTAAAGCAACAACCAAATCCAGTTACTCAACAACCAACAAAAGAAACTACCAAAAATACTACTACTCAAACTACCGACAGCGGAGTTACTCAAAGTGTAGAAAAAATTTCCTACAACTCCAGCGACTATTTAGCAGCTTTAATGCTAATGGCCATTGCCGTGGTAGCAATCTTAGTGATCATGATGGCGGTAATCCTATTCAAAAAAAATAACAAATAATAATATTCAAACGCGAGGTTATACAAAATGAAAGCAACAAACAAAATCATCATTGGAATAGTAGCTCTTGTAGCTTTGCTAATCACCATTGCTGGCGCATTGGCTACCCCAAGCGGATCCTTTGATCCAAATAGTAATCCAGTAACTGTACAAAAAAACGTATCACAAGATTTCAAGTATACAATAACAAACAACGACCTAGGAAATTTAACTTATAGTTGGTATGTTGATAATGGAAATAATCCAGTCCAAAAAGAAACTAATATGAGTGCTACTTATACTTCTCTATTCAACTTTAAGGGAAGTGATTACGCTGTTGGTCCACACACAGTTACTGTAACTGTTTTTGGATCACCAGACTACTCCGTACTTAGAACCTGGACCGTAAACGTACAAGATGTTCAACCTGAAGAATTGGTAACCATCAGCAGCATTAAAGTTAATGGAAAAACCAGCGGAAAATTAAAGCAGGGAGAAATTAACGACATCGAGATTGAAGTAAGCAACGATTACAGCAAGAAGATGGATAGCGGTGTCGATGTCAATATCGATCTTGTAGATAAAGATGATAGCAGCATTGCTGATGACAGCGATGTAACCGACAGCATCTCTAGCGGATCGAGTAAATCAGTCACTTTAAAATTAGATCTCCGCAAGGAAAACTTAGACCAAGACAACTACAATTTGAAAGTAGAGATCAGCGGATCAGCATCAGATAATACCAAACATTCTAACACTAAAAAGCAAACTGTAACTGTAGATCGCAAAAAGGATGATGTTATCATCATAAAAGCAGATCTCCAAGACGGTTCAGTAGTATGTTCAGCTGCTGCCCAAGATTCACTTAAAGTAAGAGTCAGAAATATTGGAAAAAATAACCAAAATAACGCTAAGATCATCGTCAAGAACGCAGAATTGAATTTGAACCAAAAGAAAGAGAACATCGACTTAGATGACTATTCAGGTTCTGACAACGAATACGATGCGACTTTCGGTTTAAATCTGCAAGATGCAAAGAAACAAGGAACCTATACTTTGGATGTTTCCGTCTATAGCGAAAATGACGAATTGATGGACTCCCAAGCAGTAGACCTTCAAATTCAATGCGCAGATACCGTAGCAACACCTACTTCAGAAAGCACAGGAACAACTGAACATTACGCTGACCAAGAACTTGCAGCACAACTGCAAAAGCAACTTGAGCAGTATAAAGTTAGCCAAGAAGCAGCACAGAGCACCTCTAACCAAAGCTTCAGGCAGAGCAACTCTTATGTAGCTTTGTTAGGAGTTTTAGTGGCTATGATGTTCTTTGCCGCAGTGTTGACTGCAACTTACTTGCTGGTTAAGAAAAGCAAGTAAATTTTTCTTTATTTTATTTTTTTATATTAATTTTTATTTACAATTTAAATCTTAAAATTAAAGAACTTTCCTAAATGTCTCTGCATCTTTCCAGACTTTCTCTAGCTTCTGATTAAGTATCTCTTTTAGCCACAGTAAATCCCCTGAAAACAATAATTTTCCTTCTTTATAGAGAGGCATTTCCATATATTCACTGCCTTTTACTTCCACAATGATCTTGCTGCTCGCCGTCAGGATGCAGCTCTTCTTGTAGAATCTTCGCGCTTTCTCCAGCAACGCATTTGCAGCTCCCAAATCCTTGCAGGCAATATGCAAAATCGCTCCTTCCAGACGCAGCCAGACTACCTCTTTTTCTTCTTCACAACTAAAGAAATCATCTTCAATTAGATCGTGGCTTACCTTCAACCATTGGGTCTCTGACTTCTTGCCGGTACCTTTCCATAAATAAACGCGGCCAGAACATGAAGAAGTGCTATAATAATCTGGCAAAGCATTTATTGTTTCCAATAGTGGAATTGCTTTTTCATCCACGCTTCCTTTCTTGCTTTTATCTAACTTAGCCAGGAAGGTTTTCTTGTTATTAGCAAAGTTCATAGATAGCGAAAAAAGAAGCAGATTTAAATAATTTCACCTCTTTTATCGCAATATGGCTCATCAAGGAAAAAAAATATTGATTGAACAAAACTCTGGAAAAAAGTTTCTGGTCAAAGACCTCAACGAAGATTTTCACACTTCTTTTGGCATCATTAAAAGTAAAGACTTAAAATCAAAAAATAGCAGTATTAAATCCAGTACCGAAAAAAGCTTTACACTAATAGAAGCTTCTTTCCCTGACCTTTGGGAGCAATTCCAACGCGGCCCACAGATTATGCTCCAGAAAGACATCGGTCTAATTATCGCTAAAACTGGAATCAATAAAGATTCAGAGGCGGTAGATGCCGGCGGCGGTTCTGGATCACTATGCTTATCTCTCGCCAATATTTGTAAAAAAGTAACCGTCTACGAAATTCATCCCGAACACCATAAAGTGGTACTCAAAAATATCGCGTTGTCTGGATTAGCAAATGTAAATCTTAAGCAAAATGATATTCACCAAGGGATTAAAGAAAAAGAATTAGATTTGATCACCTTAGATTTACCTGAACCATGGCAAGTAGTCAAGCACGCTGAAAAATCCTTGAAACCTGGAGCATATTTAGTTTCGTACTTGCCTAATCTCCCTCAAGTGCAGAAATTTCTTGCTTCCTTGAAAGGAAGCTCCCTCAAAGTTCTCGAAACCGTAGAATTATTAGAACGAAAATGGGTTATTAACGAACAGATCATGCGCCCCGAATTTGAGATGCTGGGACATACTGGGTTCATGACTTTTTGTAGAAAAATGTAAAAATGTTATTTCTAATTAACCATTTCTATACAAAGTCAAATCAGCAACAATATTTCGAGGCAAAGCTACCAAGTGCAATACTAATTCCGCAATGTCTTCTGGATTCATAGCATTAGGAGGAGTTTGCAAACCTGCATTCTGTGCAAAGTTAGTGGCTATTCCACCGGGACTTACCGGAATTACTCTGATCCCATATTGCTTTAATTCTAATTGAGAACAATCCGTAGCCATGCTTGCCGCTACTTTCGCAGAACAATATCCTAACTCCTTTGCCCTAGGCGTAAATGCGCTGGTTGAAAGAATCTGAACTATATCACCGCAGCCTTGCTTTACCATTTGTTTTGCAGCTGTTTGTGTTCCGTATACTAACCCAAAATGATTTAATGCCGTAATTTCCTGAAGTTGTTGCGGGGTAATGTCCAGAATAGAAGCAGGAGTCTCTCCTCCAGCATTATTTACCCAGATATCAATTCTTCCGTAATCTCTCACCATTCGCTCTGCTGCGTCGATAACCTGTTCTGGCTGAGTAACATCTAACGCTACCGGAATAGTTCTTCCACTCAGAGAAGTAAGATTATCAGAAATGCGTTGTAGTTTTTCATAACTGCGTGCGCCCATATAAACAACACTACCACTTCTGGCAAATTGATGCACTAGTTCTTTACCTAAGCCACTGCTGGCACCGGTAACCATCACTATTTTATTCTCAAGGTTTGGAAAGATCATCATTACCTTAGCCAGAGAGTAGTTTTAATACTTTATGAATATCAGAATCTCTACTTAACCATAATAATACATTTAAACTATCATTTTCTTCTTACTGTATGACCCTTAAAATAAAAAAACTTCATCCAGAAGCAATCCTCCCAAAATATCTCCACCCCGGGGATGCGGCAATGGACCTGTATGCTAATGAAGCAAAAATTCTCCAGCCTAATCAGCGGGAATTGATTTCTACCGGCATCGCCATGGCTATTCCGCAAGGCTCAGTAGGATTAATTTGGGATCGCTCGGGCATGGCTGCCAACCATGGTATCAAAAGCATGGGCGGAGTCATTGATTCCAATTATCGTGGAGAAATAAAAGTAGTTCTGCACAATCTTTCTGGGCAACCATTTGCCATTGAAAAAGGAACGCGCATCGCTCAAATGCTGATTCAGCCCGTAGAACAGAAACAAATCCTGGAAGTGGAAGAATTAGATGATACTATTCGTGGAGAAAAAGGATTTGGCAGCAGCGGAACTAAATGATTACAACATTTGTTTAAATCTTGCATTAAAGATATTTCTTAACTTCATCAAAAATAATATTATGCCAACTCATCAGCGGAGGCTGTAATTGAGATATCTCTTGCGCTGTTTTAAGACTACCCTGATGCTTTTCAGTCTCTTTCACCGCAATCTCGGGAGAACTTCCGCGTATGAGATAGACTAATCCAAAGTGAACTTTTCCCAAGATATCATCGTCTAAATTCACAAACCCGATATGATTAAGAGAATAAGCAGGATGATAAATCATTTCCTCATCAAATTCCCGATGCAGACCAGCCCATAAGGTTTCCTGATACGTTGCCCTTTGATCTCGCGGCTCGACATGTCCGCTAATGAGCAGATCATTCCTTCCCACCATGCGCTTCTCTCCCGAACCATTCAAGCGACTATAGGTAAAAACTTTATCCTGATATAGAAAAACTACCCCGGGAATGATTTGCTTGAGATCTTCTCGATACTCAGCATCATCTTCTTTCTTAGGCGTCTTACGCGGCGCATAAAATGCGTTGTTAGAAAGTACTGATTCTAAATCAACCTTCCATTCATCTTTTTTGCGAAAGCCCGAGAAAGCATATTCATCATTATTTCCAAAGAGTGCCTTCCGCGGAACTACTAAACATTTTTCAACCACTTTTTCCCCACTACTCTTTTTTAGGAAGAGAAAGGAATCAGCTATATAAGTTTATATTTACTTGGAAATAGAGATAGAATAGAAATTATTTCAGTCCTAACTTCTTCTTAATGGCATTGACATCTCTTTGTAAATTCAGCAAAATCAAATGCGAACCTTGATCAATATGCAAATCTCGCAAGTCTTTTTCTAAATCAATCTCCAGTCGAGCTTGGTCTCGTCGGGAAGCCCGGTTGGTGCTCATCAAAATGATTGGCGCTTGAATAGAAGCTAACATGGACATAAACAGATTCAACAGAATAAAAGGATAAGGATCAAAGGCCGAGGCCGTCAAAAGTAAGGTGTTCAAAAAAATCCATACTCCTAAGAATACAAAAAACGCTACGATAAAAGTCCAACTGCCTCCTACTCGAGCAATTTTATCAGACAAACGATCTAACTTGCGTAAATCCTTTTGATAAAATTCATCAACTTTTTTCAGCGTTTCTTCAACTTTATGAATCTCACTCTTCAAAATCTCTACTACATCAATATATTCATTACTAGAATATTTTTTTGCGCGCACCATCTATTCTACCCTATATCCATTGCCATGTTGCAAATATTCTTTAACTAGTCCTAACTTAAATTCACTTTCCGCATACACGGTATACAATAAATCTCCTTTTTTCACTTTTTCATTAATTTTCTTGCTTAAATATAATCCTGCACCCTTATCATCAGGAGTCCCGGCCACCCGAGCTATTTTAGCAATAACATCATTATCAATTTCTACAATTTTTCCTGACTTTCTGCTATGCAAAGGATAGCGATATTTTCCTAATTCCAACTTTTGCTGCTTACCCTGAGCAGCAATTATTTCATTCATCTTAGCTAAGGCTTTTCTATTTTCTAAAATTTCTCGCGCTTTTTTCAAACCCTCGCCTTTCCTGCATTTACTAACCATTTCCAGCAACAATCCCGCCAACATCAAAGACTTCTCTTTCAAATCGACTGGTGCTAAAGGATCATTACGCAACACGGCCATAACATCCTCAGCTTCTAATAGCGGCCCGATACCGTTACCGATAGGATGCGAGCCATCGGTAATCGCCACTTTAACATTCATACCCAATTTCTTACCAATTAATTCAAACATTTTTTTAAGATGGTTTGCTTCCTTAATATTCCGCGCCTTAGTGCTTTTCCCCATCGGGATATCAATCAAAACATGATTAGCGCTGACGGAATGTTTTTTAGCCATCACCGACGCTAATAATTGTCCTTCTGCATCAATCGACAAAGGATGTTCCACTTCAATGATCTTATCATCTGCCGGAGCTAGATTGATAGAACCGCCATGTACAATACAAGCGCCAGTTTTTTTTACGACCTGGCGAATTTTTGCTTCCGGCATCTCTACCTTGGCTAAACATTCCATGGTATCTGCGGTCCCGGCCGGAGAAGTGATGGCTCGAGAACTAGTTTTAGGAATAGTATAGCCAGCTGCCGCAATAATTGGAATCACAATCATCGTGGTTCTATTTCCAGGAACACCGCCAATGCAATGTTTGTCTAAGGTAATGCCCGAAAACTTAAGCCTCTTCCCGGTTTGCACCATCGCTTTAGTCAAAGCAATAATTTCCTTAACACTTAAGCCATGCGTAAACGAGGCAGCTACAAAATAGGTTTTTTCGATATCCGTAAGTCGATCATGAGTAATGTCATCGGTAATGTGATATAATTCAGTATAATTCAACTCTTTCCCAAACAGTTTGTCACGGATATGTTTTACTGATTCCGGTTTGCCGGTAAATTTAACTTCAACCAGTGCTCCCCTTTTGACACCTAAATAATCCAGCACTTCTTCAAATAATCCAATACTTCCTTCGGGAACCGCTTTCTTGCTTTCTGAAATATCTAAAATACAAGTAATACTTTTGCTGTCATGCTTAACTAAAATCCGATCAGCAGAATGAAGATCTAGCGTTTTGGCATCCTTCTGGTTGAGAATAGCTACCTTAACTCCACCGGTAGCAATATCCATATCTTTTACTTTGAACTTTACCATCTCTTTTTAAGGGAAATAAGAAGTTTGGTTTTATATAGGTTTGGGTCAAGATTATTTTACTGTTGCTTAATCCATACTTTTTTGAAAAAAGGCAGTGATAAGGTAGAAAGAACAAAACCAGCCGTAGGGACAATGGAATTAATGAACGGTTTTGGCAACTGTGCAACCAAGAAAAATAACATTACGACGATATATGTTAAAATAGTAATAAGGATTTTTCTTACCCAACTGATTTCCCAAGCTTTGTCCAATTCAACCCGTTTATTCCTTTGCTCGATTGCTTCCAGCCTTTTTTCAAGATCTTTCATGGTAATATCATATTTTAATGACTTTATAATTTTTTCTTATCAAAAGGGTTATACCCTTGTCTAATCAAGTTGGTTATCGGTAGAAATAGAGGCTCAGGTAATTTATCCCATTCATACCAACCTAGATCAATACATTTTTCAGGTTCTTTTATCTGCACTTCTCCTGATTTCCAATCACAAAGCATGAATAGGGTAATGTAATGTTTGCTTTCTTTTTCAAAAACATCGTTAGTGAAAGCAGCGAATTGTATATTATGTACTGTAATGCCCGTTTCTTCTTCAACTTCTCTTCGTACGCAATCTTCAATTTCTTCCTTAAATTCTAAATGTCCACCAGGAAAGCCCCAAGTTCCGTCTCCATGCGCATTCCTTCTCTTAAAAAGAAGCATTTTATTATCTTTAACGAGAATTACTCCCACCCCTACTCTTGGCCTTTCTTCCAAAAACAATCACCGTAACTTCTTCAAAAAATCTTCTACTTTTTCAATATCTTCCTTCTTTCCTAAATCTAACCAGTAATCTTTAAGCATCATTATTTTGACTTTTCTGCCTTCTGCTAATAAAGAAATTGCATCGGTCAATTCCAGCTCGCCGCGTTCTGATAAATCAATCTGCTCCAACGCTTCAAAAATATCCGGAGTAAATTTGTACAAGCCGGCATTGATCAAATTCCCCACAAATTCTGTTGGCTTTTCTACAATCTCCAGCAAAACATTTCCCTTGCAAACCAAAACTCCATATTGGGAAGGATCTTCAACTTCCCATCCGGCCACGTAACAATATTCATCCTCATGCTTAATGCGCACTAAATCTTCAACAGAAAAGAGATTATCTCCTCCAATGACCATAAAATCTTCCTCATCAACAAAGGCTCGGGCCTGGAACACCGCATCTCCTGTACCGACAAGTGCTGGTTGTTCAATAACTGTTATCGAAAGATTTTGCTCATCCAGAAATTCCTGAACTTTTTCTTTTTTATAACCGGCCACGATCGCGATATCCTGATCCTGAAAACCAGCCTGGTTAAGTCGTTCCAGAAGATGCATCAAAAAAGGTTTTTCATTAATATCTATCAAGGTCTTTGGCTTGTTCAAGGTTAAAGGAAGCATTCTCACTCCCTTCCCGGCAGCAATGATCACGGCTTTCATAATTGCAATTTCTCCACGATTGGTAATAATTCCCGTAAGTTTTTAATGGTATAATCCGGCTTTCCGGTAGAAGGATTTTTCAAAGCTCTACCCCAGCGCATCTGCACCGTAATCATTTTTAATTCTTGCGCCGGAAGCAAATCGGTATCAAATTTATCACCACACACCATTGTTTCAGTAGCATCATAACGTAACTCTTGCAACAAACGTAAGTAATATAATTTTTTATTGTAGTCAGGACAAATAATAATTTTGTGAAAAAGTTCTTTTGGTAAGCCTGCTTTTTCCATTTTTGCATGCTGAGCTTCTTCCAGGCCAGTAGAAACTATCACCAGAGTATGTTCTTGCGCCAGCGTTGTTAATACACTTTCCGCTCCCTCCAAGGCCGAGATAGAAAAATCTTTCGGCAAGTGCAGATATTCATTCAGAGCTACATCCAAGAAATGTGTATCTGCTTGCATTTTTTCTACAAATTTAGTTAGCGTTTCCTTACCATTGGCAGAGCTTGCATCAATCTTCTGCAATTCCTGAAACGCTTTTTCAAAAGAAGCAATCGATAAACCAGCATCTACCATAGCTTGGAGCGACATCTTTAACTTTAAAGGAATGAGCGCTCCTGAAGTGTCAATTAAGGTATCATCAAGATCAAAAACTATCAACAATTTTCATCAACTCATTTGCTAATTTTTGTGAATCGTGCCTAAGCAAACTGCGTTTTAATAGATCAGTTTTCTGGGCTTGAACGATTTGATTGCTCAATAAGTCAGCGACCATAACTCGCGGATCGTTTTCTAAATCATTTTGCACCGGATCTCCTTCCTGTTCGTAAAGCTTAATCAGTTCTTCCGGAACTTTAGTGCTATTAATCAGAATAAAATCAAAAACATCTTTGCCCACAAATTTTTTCAATTCTCGGACATAATCGCTGGCTTTAAAGTGAGTAGTTTGCCCGCGCTTATTCATCAGGTTTACCACCATTGCTTTTTTTGCTCCCGTTTCCCGCAAAGCTTTACTTACTCCATCAACCAGAAGATTAGGAATCAAGGAGGTATACAAATCTCCCGGGCTTAATACCACTAAATCTGCCGTCATGATCTGATCAATTGCTCGAGGATTAGCCACTGGAAATGGTTCAAGATAGGTACTTTGAAAACCCTTATCAATTTCTGTGGAAATATCAATTTCATGCTCCCCATCTAATAATTTATTATTACGAAGCAGCATTTTCAGATGAACTTTATTGGTCGTGACTGGAATGACCTTTCCTTTGATGACCATGATTCTGCCTACCTCTTCCACGGCGCGATCAAAACTTCCCGTAACTTTCTCTAAAGCGGAAAGAAGTAAATTGCCAAAACTATGCCCCTGCAAACTGCCGCTTTCAAAACGGTAATTCATCAAGCTGCGCATCAATCGGCTGGAATCTGACAACGCCACTAAGCATTGCCGCACATCACCGGGAGGTAAGACTCCTAATTCATCGCGAAGAATTCCGGTACTACCCCCATCATCAGCCATGGATACGATTGCACTTAAATCAATATTATACTTTTTTAAACCGCTCAGAACTGTAAAGTTACCGGTGCCGCCGCCAATGACTACAACTCTTTTCATAATTAATACAGAAGGAAAATCGTTTTTAAAGGTTATGGAAGAACAGGATCAAATTCTAAAATTCATAATTAAAGGTAATTTTTCCTTTGGATCATCAGCGGCAAAAGGAAATTTTAATTGCTCCGGTACTCCGAAAGCAGCATAACTTGCTTGATCATAAATATGCGGTTCTAACCCAAAAGAAAGGACTGCATATCGTAATAATTCTGGATTTGCGCGTGCTTTTCTACCAAGATATTCAACAATTATTTCCCGTTCATTTTTGTCAAAAGGAGTTACTCTTATATCTACGAGAGAGGATAGAAGGATAGGATGGCGTAAATGAGCTAGCTCATGAAAAAGAGTTATATCTCGTTGGTGAGGGGCAAGATGATTGGCCAGATGAATTATTGGAAGATCTTTATCGATACCACCAAAAAAATGAGAGGATTTATCATAATCACACCGGACTTTCCATCTTTTTCCTATCAACCGATCAATAAAATAGGTAGATATTTTACTTTGATGTAACACTTGCCAAATCTCTTGATCGGTTCTTTTTTCTAATCCTAAAACATACTGCTCAATTTCTGACCAAGAATCATTTACAGTTAGCATGATAAAGAAGTTAAAAAAATAAAAAAATTTATTCCTCGATGAAATCTTCCATCTTGGCAGACATTTCTTCGTTACCAAGCAGCAATCCTTTAGTGCGCATGTATTCCCGCGCGATGACGTAAAAGACCAAGCCTACTGACTTCTTCCCTTTGTTATTACAAGGGACAACTAAATCTACATCATTGGATTGGTTATTAGTATCACAGAGGCCGATAACCGGTATTCCCATCTTAGCCGCATCTTGAACTGCATTCTTATCGGTCCAAGGATCGCAAGCCACAATTATCTTTGGTTCCCAAAAAGTTTCCAAATTAGTATTAGTCAAAATTCCAGGAGGATAACGTCCGGTAATGACTCTGATTCCGGTAAGCTGGTGTAATTTCTTCAAGCCTTTCCAGCCGTTTTCACGTCTGCTGACTACCAAAATATCTTTTGCTTCATATTTTGATAAAAGATTGACTGCTAAGCGTAAGCGCTTATCAATTTCCTTTAAGTTAAGAACGCTCAACCCATCGGGCCGAGTCTTGTAAATAAAATTAGCCATGTACTTATTTTTGAATTTTGTTCCGATATGGATTCCTGACTTTAAGTACTCATTAGAATCCAATAATAACGTTTCTTGTTCTTCTGCCATTTTTTTCTTACCTTCATTTATTTTTTTACTAATTATTATTTGTAAAATTCCCCGGTCAAACTTTCCGAGAAAGTGCGAGTTCCACAGAGAGAAGAACGGGTTAGCGCTACTAAAGATGCCCCTTCTGGTGCTTCCGTAATTAATTTTTTTGCCAACTCCCCTAAATGACTAAAATAATCTCCTGTATCATAACAATTACCTTTATAATGAAGAGTATTTGTCGCAATTTTTTCTCTCCCAATTAATTCTTCAAATGTTTCCACAGGTTTAAACCATTGTAAATTGGAACCATCAGGATCTTCACAAAACTCGTAGAGCTGTACCCTATTGCTTTCTTTAAACCCAAAGTGAATTCTTTCAGTCATTTTAATCCCCTGAAGCACTATCAACGAAACAAGAATAAGTATACACTATTTCTTGTCTGCGATATTTTTGGCCTCACGCAGCACTACTCATCAACTCAGAGATGAGTGTCGGCTTTAAACTAGTAGTTTAGACCATTATTTATAAAGCTTTTGCTCGCTAAAAAGTTAGAATGGAATCTCATCCTTCTCAGCATTAAGAAATGCTTCAATACCAAAAAAGCGACATACCTTCAGCTTCGGTTTAAACTCATAACCTTCGGTAGTATGTCCTTCAACCAAACGTTTGAAAATCGTTTCCCGGTAAACTCGATCATAATGATTTTTGTATGGAAGCGCGCCGCAATTATAATTTACAAACAGCTGGTCTTCTGCTTTACTGATTCGTTGCAACGAGCGCAAGGATCGATCTCTTCTAAAATGCGCCAAGGATTGATACAGCTCACTGTACCATTCAGGGTTAGATTGATCTACAACCCTGATTTTGTGTCCGCAATGCTTTTGCTCTGGCGCGGGGATGAGAATAATTTTCAATTTATTCAGTTCTAAATGGTGATAGAGAAATTTTGCTTCTTCCTTAAAATATTTTCGAATAGGAGCTGGCCAGTATCGTATCGGCTTATCAGCATCCCAGACCATCTGCTGGTTTGCTAAAAGCTGATTATTAAGATTTTATATCCTTAAAAAATATGGTTATAGAAATAGATAAACAAAATGTTGAGAAAATTATTTAATCAATCTTCCCGCCAAATAGGCTAGCCAAAAACTTGTTCCTGCTACCGCAACCGTAGCTCCACTGTATACTAAACCTACCGACACATCAGTTTTTATCTCAGGATGAGTTGTTCTAAACCCATACACAAATCCGTTAGCCGCGAGAGATGGCAATAAAAATAAGCTTTCAGGCAGGATATTAAGACCTTTTGCTGCGGCTATTCCTGAAGCTATGCCGGCAAATGCTGCCAATCCAAAATTTCCTATCCCTAACATTCCTTCTAATTTACTCATAATTCTTCTATTCCTTGCTCCACTATTTTAAACTTTACTCTTTTTCCTTCTGCTAAAGATCGATGTTTGCGCAAAATCAGTTCTCTCCAATCCTCGCCGCGTTTTATCTCCAGCAAACACTTTGAGCCATACTTCAATAAATCGCCGCCCACCATCTTGACTTCATCTCGATGATCAAAATCTGCATATACTTGATTAGTAATTAAAATGGGGATCTTTTTTCTTCTGGCAATTTCCACTAAGTAAGCAATTTGCCGACCTAAAGCAGAATTTACTTCATACACTTCTTCGTTTTTTCCTAACTCTAAGCGGTAGAGCATGGAAATTGAATCCACCACGATCATCCCTATCTGCTCGTTAGCCATGCTTTTTACTTTTTCAAAAATATCATTCTGCTCTCCAAAAGTAACTGGATTCAAAAAAATAATCTTCTGCAAAACAGCTTCATGATCGTCACTCATTTGTTTTATTCGTTCTACCGCGATGCCACCTTCGGTATCAATATAGAGCACCTTTTTTCCGGCTTCTGCAATTCTCACTGCCGCCAATAGACACAAATTAGTTTTCCCAGCCCCCGAAGGACCAAAAATAGTAGTCACAATATCGTCATCATACCCACCATTAAGTAAAGTATCTAAAAAGACTGCTCCGCTAGAAATTTTAGCCATCTCTTAGGACGAAAGAAGGGAAGATATAAACATATCGAAATTCGTTCTATTCGCAGGCTTCTTGAGCACCATATTTATAAAACCCGCTTTCCTACTTCTCCTTTCAGTTATGAAAAAACAAACCTGGATAGTACTAGGTATATTTGTAGGAGTCTTGATCATCAGATTAATCCTCGCTTTTATGATTCCTGAATTTACCTACGAATCTTATTTCCATCTGCGGGAAGTGGAACACATCGTGGAAACAGGCGTGCCGTTTTATTATGATTCACTCTCCTATGGCGGAAGAGAATTAGCCTTCCTTCCTTTTTTTCACTATTTGGGCGCTTTGTTCAGTTTTTTCCTTCCCATCACCTTAGTTGCTAAAATTCTCCCTAATCTACTTACTGCACTCTTAATTCCCCTCTGCTATTTGATCAGCAAGAAAATGACTGGGCATGAAACCGGCTCTTTAATCGCGGCCTTTATTGCCGGATTTTTACCCATCCTTTATTTTACAAACGGATTTACGGTTACCACCTTATTTCTGCCTCTTATTTTCCTGGCGATTTACATTTACTTAAACATTGAAGACGGCATCAAAAAAAATGATCCAAAACTTTCCATCTACATGTATTTTTATGTAGCAACTTTATTTCTTCTGTGCATCACCAGCCCTTTAGCTGCCATTCTGTTGATCGGCCTGGCTATTTATGCTCTTCTTTCCATCTTAGAAGGAAAGAAAATTTATCGACAAGAAGTAGAAATAATGCTTTTTTCCCTCTTCCTCTATATCTGGGTTCAATTTATCTTTTTCAAAAAATCGCTGTTAGAAGAAGGCATTTCCTTTGTTTGGCAGAATGTCCCTTCCCAAATCCTCTCGCAATATTTTCCCAAATTCTCCCTCGGAGTAGCCTTAGTGTTAGTTAGTATTATTCCTTTTCTGGCCGGGGCCGTAGTAGTATACCGCTCTTTATTTCAACTGAAAGATCAAAAATCCTTTCTGCTCATCAGTCTGGTTATTGCCACCAGCGCCTTAACCTGGTTGCGCTTCATTCGCTTTCGCCAATCCTTAGCTTTTTTTAGCGTGGTGTTAGCGATTCTTTTCTCCATCTTTTATCAGGATTTGGAAGGATATCTGCGGAAAACAAAACTAACCTGGTTGCAAAAATATTTTCTTCCCTTGACCATCTTTATCCTGCTCTTCTCTACGGTGCTACCGGCAATCAATACTGCTTTATACCAGGATGTTCCTTCGCGAGAAGAAGCGAAGGCCTTTACCTGGCTTAAAGATAATACTCCCCCCTCAACTGCGGTTTTATCAACGTTGGATGAAGGAAATTTAGTAACTTACTATGGAAAACGCAAGAATCTCATGGATGATCGTTTTATGTTAATTCCAGATGTAGATACTCGTTTCCAAGCCTTGACTTCCTTATACACTACTAAGTTTCAAACCGAAGCCGTGGATTTAGCAGATCAATATGGGATAGAATATTTCGTGATCACTCCCTCTGCTCGAGAAAAATATGGGATTAGGGATAAAATGTCCTATATAACTAAACGCTGTTTTGAGATGGTCTACCAAAATGAAACCAGCATCTATAAATTAAAATGCCACTTACAAAGCACGGAAAAAAAATGAGTACAGAAAATCAGAACAATAAGAGTGGTAATCCTTACCTTAATCATCTCTTGCGTTATCAGCAGATTTATCTATGCCTTTTAATAATTGTGATATATGCACTCTCTCTTTTCGCAAATTATCTTCAGCAAAAACCATTGCTGGTGGGAGGAGAAAGTTATTACTACCTCTCTTTAGCTCGGCAGGATGCTCGCTACAACCCGTTAACTTTACTACTTCACATTATCCCTGCCCGATTTGATCCTCTCTTGCCCTTATTGATCTCTTTCGGAAGTATGTTGCTCTTTTATTCAATCGCTCAAAAAATAAAACTCTCTGAAACAAAAACTTTTTTCATCACTTTATTCTTTATTCTCGCCCCTGCTTTTATCCTTTCATTGCTTTCCTTATCTTCCTATGCATTGTACCTTTTCCTGGTACTGCTAGGAATTAATCTTATCTTACGGGAAGGTAATACAAAATATGTTGCTTTCCTTCCTTTAGCTCTTGCTTGTTTCTTTGATACTTTTACCGCCATGCTCTTGCTGTGGGCTGTGATCTGGTATTTCTTTTCATTCCAGAAAAGCAAAGAATCTTTTCCCAAGATAGTAGTGGCTGTCATTGCCGCCCTGCTCATCCTCAACGCTACCGTACTTAACGCCCCTTTTTTACTGGGACCTTTTCAAGTGCAGAATCGAGCCGCAGATCTTGTTTCAGATTTAGGAGGTTTTAGTGGAGTAGGAATTTTTTGCTTACTCTTAGCGCTGATCGGCTTGGTGGTAAGCTTACAGAGAAAAAAAATATTCATAACCCTAGTGCCATTAGTAATTTTTGTTACTGCCTATATCTTTAATGTACAGACCATTTTCTTCCTGGCTTTATTTGTAACTATTTTAGCCGCAATTGGTTTCATTTACATCTGGGAACAGCCCTGGAAGTTTTCTTTCCTGCGTAGTGCTACCATCTTACTGCTGTTATTAGGAATGTCTTTTTCAGCCGTAGCCTATTTGGATCGAATGGCTCAGCATCCCCCCTCCCAACAAGATATAGCTGCACTGCAATGGATAGAGCGGAATACCAATCCAGAAGCGGTAGTGCTATCCTCTCCTGATAATAGCTACTATATTAGCTACTTTGCTCAACGCCAGCCGGCTTTGACACTTCATCATAACTATGCTCAGCAGTACAATTTATCCGAAAATGTCTTTACTGCCTACTACATTAACGAGTTATTCCCACTTTTGGAAAAAAACAACGTTTCCATAATCTATGTTTCAGAAGATATGAAACACCGCTTACCGAAACAACAGGAATTTTTATTCTTGCTTCAGAACGAAAGATTTAAATTACTCTATTTTTCCGGAGACACAGAAGTGTGGTCTTTTGTAGAGGCAAAGAAATGATAATAACCTTCCTGGATGCAGTATTGTTCATAACCTATTTTTTATTATTATTCCTATCTATCTTCTGGTTGCTGGTATTATTCTCTGCGGAAGAGAAAAAAAACATCAAACCTTTACAGAAATTTCCTTCTTTCAGCGTCATTGTACCAGCTTACAACGAAGAAAAATCCATTCAAGCAACTTTACAATCCTTGGTGGATCTCGACTATCCTAAAGATCAGATAGAAATTATCGTCGTTCCCAATGCCTGCACCGACAGGACTGCTGAGATCGTAGAACAATTTATTACTCAAAATCCTACTCAAAAAATTACTATTATCAGTCAAGAAATTCCCGGAAAAGGAAAAGCGATGAACAAAGGCTTGGCTGCAGCGACCGGAGAATTTTTTGCTTGTCTGGATGCTGATTCATTTGTTGCTCCTAATGCATTAAAAGTCATGCTGCCTATCTTTGAACAAGATCAAAATATTGCCGCCGTTTGTCCGTTGATGAAAGTCAAAAATCCCAAAAGCATTTTACAAAAAGTACAATGGTACGAGTATGTGGTCAATATGTTTTACAAATTCTTAAATGCTAAGCTGGACTGCATTCACGTTACGCCGGGACCTTTTAGTGTTTATAAAACAAAAATTATCAAAGACCTGGGCGGCTATGATGAAAACACTATTACTGAAGATTTAGAAATTGCCATCCGCCTGCAAAAGCACCAATACAAAATCGTGCAAACCTTTGATACTGTAGTAGAAACCTTGGTACCTAATACCTGGAAAAAATTATTCCGTCAGCGAACAAGATGGTATAAAGGCTCAGTTGATAACAGCGTTAAGTATAAAGAATTGATCTTTAACAAAAAATATGGTGATTTTGGTATAATTAGAATGCCTACTATCATTTTGTCTGGAATAATTGCTATAGTTTTGGTAGGAACCTTCTTACAAGCCCTTTTTGCCAAAGCGCTAGTTACTTTTTCCTATTTGAAAGACATTAACTTTGATTTCCTTACCTTGATCAAGCATTTCAGTTTAGAAACCAATATCCTCAACTGGCCTTTCTCACGACTGTTTGTAGCTGCTACTCTGATGGGAATCAGCTTCTTTACCATGATTTATTCCTACAGATTAATCAAAGAAAAAATAACTCACCACGGTCGAACCTTAGTCTCCTTAGTGACTTACCTGTTTATCTACGGATTTTTTATTACCGCAGTCTGGCTTTACATAGGTTTTATGTTTATCGGGAAGAAGAAGAACTTTTGGAGTTAGGAAGAGTTTCATCATTTTTATAAACAATAAAGCCATTAGATTAATATGAAATTATTAACCAGAGAGCTAGTGGAAAGTTTAGATTTAGTAGTTGCTTCTTCTCTACATCCTGCTGAAAGACAGGATATAGAAACAATCAAGTTAGTTGATTCGAATACCCATAAAAAAGTTATTGAGGAGTGGAAAGGAGAACGATTGCGGGAAGTGCAAATCTTTGGCGCAATAGTGGGCGATTACAATAGAATCTTTCCTTACTTGTCTGAAGGAAATCCAATAAAAGATGACCGTTTTATGTATGGAAATATGGGCGTTCAAAGAAGTGCAAATTCGCTTTCTTGCCTTTATGACGGAGCTATGGAAAATTCCATCACCCTAGATGATCATACCATGTATTATGGTGGCCATGAATGGGGAAAGGTAACTGTCTTCGAAAAACCACTTCCATTCGACCCTGCCAAAGAGTTTATGTTAGTACGAAGCCCAAATGGATCTGTTTCCTTAAACGATATTTTATACCAAACTTCATTAGGAGAAGGAATTACTTTGGGAAATTGGCTTATTATTAATGAAAATGGAACAAGAGAAGCAAGGGAATATGATATAACTGGAGAAAATAGCGAGCAACGAGAATTAACCGAGAGGTACTTCTTAGGAAATTATGAAAAAGAAGTGATGATAGAAGAGGAAGCAGACAGAATATCCCTAAAAATACATTTTGCTCCAGAGTTACCAGCTTGGGAAAAACTTCCTAGTGGAGGCTATAAATCTACTGGAAGAGACTGGGGAAAAGCTAAAAGGTTTATAACAGAAAATGCAGCGCAATTAAAAAATTTCGATCCTCTAACTTTTGATCCAGAGAATAATCTCTTTAAAGAACAAACTAAAGAAGAACGTAAAGATTTACAATCTCAAGAAAGGCATAATTTTAAAGATTATTCCTTGATTTACGCTTCTCCAGCAGAATTATTGCAGGGAAGAAGCTGGGCTTACAACAATGCAGTAACGGGGAGAAATTCTATTCCCAGAATTACGAGATATAATAATCATCATCTGGTAGGGTAAAAATTAAACTTCAGCGACCAAAAACCATATAAACTACCCTTTCTCCGCCCCTGATAATGGCTCTTGAACGAAAAACAAGTATTCAAAAATACCTGATTGCCTTTTTTCTCACCTTACTTATTTTCTCCGGTGGGATTGTTACCGGCTTATTCATTGAGAATCTTCGTCTGAGTTCCGCTAAACAAATCACTTTAAGCGAAAAAGTAACCTTGCGCAGCTTGCAACTACAGCAGAATTACATCAGCTCGGGAATAACTGATTGTAAAACCCTCAACACCATCCTGGAGAATAATATCAATGAACTAGAAAAAAAAGTAGCAATAGTTATTGATTATAAGAAAAAATCCTTATTCAGTGAAGAGGAATTTAAACTGCAACTGCAGGATTATTTTCTCACTGAGATACAATTTTATCTTCTGACCCAAGAAATAGAAAAAAAGTGCCCTCAGAACAATATTAAAGTCCTTTATTTCTACGACGAAAATAAAGATGAAACCCAGGGAGATATTCTGATTTACCTTAAGAAAAAGTTCGATAATAAGCTCTTAATCTTCTCGCTGGATTCCGGATTTACCCAGGAACCGATGATCAAAACCTTACTAACCTACTACAACATTACTGAATATCCTGCTTTAGTTATCGATCAGCAAGTATTAGAAGGACATCAAAGTGCCGAGCAGCTAATGCAATACATTTGTGCTGATTTTCAAAAGATGAATAGTACTGTTCCAGAAGAATGCCTGACCTATAACAAAGGAAAAGTAAGTTTATCTAAGAATGCACTGATCACCAATTAGATTTTACCTATTTATGGTTATAGGGAGAATTATAGAGATTATAATTTTATTTAACCGTAAAACCCTTTGCTTTTAAAATTCTGGTGACTGAGACATCAATCTGAGCTTGAGGAATTTTACCGCTCTCCACCGCTGCTTTTACTACTTGAATCATATGATAGATTTCGGTCGGATCTCGATCAAAATTCAGCACTACATCACTTCCTGCCTCAAAGACGGCTACATACATCTCATCTAAAGAACCATAAAAATTTTGTAACCCCAACATGTGAATTTCATCCGTGATGATTAAACCGCTAAAATTCTGGCGGAGCTCTTCAATCAATTTTCTCGAGACTACCGAAGGAACACCCTCCGAAGAAATTTCACCGGAAGTGATAACATGACTAACCATGATGGCCTTAACTTCACCTTTCTCCTCTAAATAATGATAAGGAAAAATATCTTTTCTACCAATCTCGGCTGAAACAACATATTTGTGAGGATCTTTAACGATTAAAGTCTTACCCGGATAATGTTTTGCGGTTCCCAGTACTTCTTGCGTTTGCAGTCCTTGTAAATATGCGTTTGCTAGTTCTGCAATCTTTTCCTCATCACCAGGAAAGGACCGACATTTCCAGATATCATCTTTCAAATCTACTACCGGCGCAAAATCCAGATTAAATCCTAACCTATGCAAAAAAGCTCCTTCATCCATTCCTTTAGCGAAAGCTTGCTCAGTAGTATTTATATCTGAGGCAGGGATAAATTGTCGGATAAAGCCAAAAGGGCTGACACATCCTTCTAAATCTGCGGTCACAAAAAATGGTATAGCCATTTTTGACTGAAAATCGATGATGGTGTTGTTAAAAATATTTTCAGTCTGGCGAGAGAATAAATGAATGCCCCCCAGCTGCATGTTTCGCCAGGGCCAGTAATTATCTTTATCACCAACCACGATCACCATTTGCCCAATCTTCTGCTCTAAAGTCATTTGATCCAGACGCACGATATTATTTTTAACGTCAAGAAAATGCTGAACTGGAATAAGTAGTCCTCGTGCCTTGACAATGTTTAAAACTGATAAAAAAATGACCAACACCAGTAGCACATAAAATAGTTTCCTCTGTCTACTGCTACCCTCTTTTTTTTTCATCTACTTTTACTACCTCTTCTTTTACTGCGTCTTCTAACTTACCAATAAGGCTGTTGTTGACAATAATTATAGGCCTTATTATTCAAACGATATTTGACAACCTCGTCACTCGCCCCGCTCTGGCAAAGCCAGTCAAAACTATTGCTGGCTTGGTGATGACATTCCAGCTGTTCCCGAGCCTGTAAGCAGCATCTATCCAAATCCTGCAAGGAAGTAATTTCCCCTTTCCAATCCACACCGCAGAGCGGTTCTTCTTTATCAAAATAATACTGTGCCTGTCCAAAAGTGGGAAATTTTATTCCTATCAAGGTAAGTACTAAGAGTGCTGCCAATATCCCTAATGAGACATTAATAATAAACCACGTCCTCTCTGAAACCATGCTTCATTAAAAGCAAAAAGGTATATAAATCTATTCTGATTAATTAAATTAATACTATGTACAAAACGTTGCACAAACAACTGAATGAATTCTTTCGCGACATTACTGCTATTGGCGGTTTCGCTGCTTCTGTACTTTTAATTCTCTTATTCATTTCCTCACCCTTGTTACTGCCTTTGATTGCCGGTTCAATTTTGACAGCTGGCATTATTATTCTGATTAGAATTTTTTATTTTAAGAATCGCCCGAAAAAAGAAGCATATCATAACTTTATGCAACGCATTGATGCCTCTTCCTTTCCCAGCCTGCACACCGCCAGAATTGTTTTTTTAGCCATATTATTTAGCACTCACTTCGCTAATCCATATCTGACCGTTCTTTGTACTATTACCGCTACCTTAGTGTCCTACTCCCGAATCTATCTCCAGAAACATGACTGGTGGGATATAGCTGGGGGATTAGTAGTGGGAATAGCAACTTATTTCCTAGTCATCAAATTTTTCTAACTTATGAAAAAATCAAACTTTATCATCAAAGAAACTCCTCTCTGCGGAAAAGGTATTTTCAGTACCAAAATGCATCCAAAGCATGAAATTCTCTTTTCCTTTGGAACAAAAATAGTCCCTTGGTTTAAAGCGAATCATCGCAGCATCCAATTAGGAAAAAATAAATGGCTCAATCCCAGCAAAAATGAATTAGGATGCTACGTCAACCATTCTTGCAATCCTAATGCCCAGTTTAAAGCGCCGCATTTTGTAGCCGCCTTACGCAACATTCGAGCACGTCAAGAAATAACTCTCGATTATACCACCCTGGTCAACATCCCAAACTGGGATATGCCTTGTTCCTGCGGGTATAAAGATTGTCGAAAGAAGATCAAAAGCTATGCAAAATCTCCCGCTAAACTTCAGAAGAAGTATAAGGGGATTGTTTCATTTAGGGAATAGAGATTATTTTTAGATATTTTTATAAGTCCACAAATTTTAATCTATAAAAGTGATAACCAAGCAAAAAAAAGGAATTATATTTGTCATGTTATCAGCCCTTATGTTTGGCACTTACGGAATGTGGTCTAGACTCATTGGAAACTCTTTTGGAGCATTTTATCAGGGATGGACGAGAGCCTTGATTATTTCCATTATTCTGTTACCAATCCTTCTTTGGAATAAGCAAATAATCCCCATTCACAGAAAAGATTGGGGCTGGCTCACATTGTTCTTATTCTTCACTTCACTGACTCAGGCGCCGATATTTTATGCATTTAATCATATGGATATCGGATCAGCAACCTTGCTTTTTTTCGTAAGTATGTTACTGACTATGTATGCAGTAGGATTTTTATTTCTAGGAGAAAAAATCTCTAAAGTAAAAGTACTTTCCTTCCTCTTAGCAGCAGCAGGAATGTATGTGATATTTTCCTTCTCCTTAGTGTTCTTTTCTTTGCTTGCAGCGTTATTAGCAATCATCAATGGCATAGCTAGCGGAGGAGAAGTTTCTTTTTCTAAAAAACTTTCTGGAAACTATTCCCCGCTCTATATTTGTTGGCTCAGTTGGATCATCATATTAATTACCAACTTTCCGATCTCTCTTCTTATGAGAGAAGTCCAATACTTACCTTCTTTCAATGCCGTGTGGCTCTATCAACTTGGATATACCATGGTAAGCTTACTGGGTTTTTGGCTAATCATTAAAGGACTCAAATACACTCAAGCAAGTACCGGAGGATTGATTGGACTTTTTGAAATAGTATTTAGTATTTTGCTGGGAATAATCATTTTCAAAGAGAAATTAAACCTCAAAATAATAGTTGGAGCAATTCTAATTATTATTGCAGCAGCTTTACCACATATTTACAATTTACTTCAAAAATCAAAGCGTCCCCATAAAAGAGGGTAATAAAAAATAAATTTATTTCTTCCTAACTTTCATAAAATCTCCCAAAGTAAACCCATCTCCTTTAGGCATTTTTTCTTGCACAAAAGATTGTTCTGCTTCTTCTTCAACTAATGCCACACCCAAGGTCTTTTCCAAGCGCCGAGCAACTTCTACCGAAGGTTGCATCCTGCCTTGTTCCCATTTAGCCACAATACTCTCTTTCTCTTGTAAGAAACGAGCAAAATCTTCTTGGCTTAAGCCCTGCTTTTCTCGAGCCTGCCGCAATACTGCAGCATAACTAGCTTTTAGCCTAAAAGTGGGCTCGCGATGCATCATTTTTTGTCTGATGGGAGTTGAATCCGCTGCTCTTTTAATGGTGCCAAAACGAGCGCAATTCTGACATACTTTCATCTCTACCTTTTCTACTTCCGCGGTAACTAAGCCAGTTTCTTTTCCGCACATATCGCAAGAGGCCATAGTTCCCCTCAGAAAGAAGTTGCTTTTAAAATTTTCTAATCTTTGTTATAATCTCAATTACAAGCTTGCCGAGGATTTGGAATCCCTCTTAGGATTCCATAACCTTTTTAAAAGAAAAATAGCCCAAAATGACTATGGCCAGGCAGAAAATACGAGAATATGATGCTAAAAATCATATCCTCAAGAACCTCAATCAAGATTATAAAGGAGTTCTCTTGGATGTAAGCTCAAATCTGGATGATCTATCTCAACAATACCCTTGGTTATTGCAGGAAAAATTAGTCATCAAACCGGATCAATTATTTGGCAAACGGGGAAAGTTAGGATTAGTCTTGCTCAATGCTGACTTCAATCAAGTAAAAGAATACCTGCAACAATATCTAAATCAAGAATTTACTATCGGAAAAGCAACAGACAAACTTACTCATTTTCTAATTGAGCCGTATGTGGAACACGAAAAAGAATATTATCTTTCCATCACTTCAGAGCGAGATCATGATTTAATTAATTTCTCAGAAGAAGGAGGCGTTCAGGTAGAAGAAAATTGGGATAAAGTTATCAAAATAGAAACACCGACCTTAGAAGAATTAAATCTAGAAAAAATGAATGTTTCAGAAAAAATAAAAACATTCATCCAAGAAATTTTTGCCATTTACAAAAAATTTCATTTCTGCTACCTTGAATTTAACCCCTTTGCTATCGACCAAAATGGTAACATCATGCTCATTGACACCGTCGCTCAAGTAGATAGCTGCGGAACAACTATGCCTTTCCCAAAATCATTTGGCAGAAAAACGCACCCGGAAGAAGAATATATCACTGCGCTGGATAAAGAAAGTGGTGCCTCCTTAAAATTAACCGTTCTTAATCCTCAAGGAAGAATCTGGAATATTCTTTCCGGCGGCGGAGCCAGTATAATCTATCTCGATGCAATTGCCCAAACTGGAAAACAAATGGAAATCGCTAATTATGGGGAATACTCCGGAAATCCTACTACGGAAGAAACGTATCAATATACCAAAACTATCCTCAGCCTCATCACCAAAGAGGCTCATCCAAATGGAAAAGTGTTAATTATTGGTGGAGCTATTGCTAATTTTACCGATGTAGAAAAGACTTTTACTGGAATCATTAAAGCCTTGAAAGAATATCAACAACCGTTACGAAATGGAAAGATTTCTATCTTTGTCCGCCGTGGAGGACCGAATTATGAAAAAGGGCTTCAGTTAATGCAACAAACTGGAAAAGAGCTCAATCTGCCGATCATTGTTCATGGCCCGGAACTACCCATGACTGAAGTTGTCAAAAAAGCAGTGGAGGTAATTTCATGAGTAGTATTATGAATTTTAATTTTAGTAAGGAAACAACAGCAATTTTCTACAATCTAAAAGCATTACCAATTCAGCAGATGTTAGACTTTGACTTTCTTTGTAACCGCAAAGCAAGTGTCTCTGCCATTGCTCATCCTGGAAAAAAAGGATTGCACAAAGCTTTCTTTGGCCAGCAAGAGATTCTCATTCCCATTTATGACTCCCTCAGTGAAGCAGTAGAAAAACATCCGCACTCAGAAGTGCTCATTAATTTTGCCTCCCATCGCTCTGCATACCAAGCAGCAAAAGAATCCTTAGAAAGTCCCACTCTCAAAGCTATTATTATCGTCGCCGAAGGTGTTCCGGAACGGCACACTAAAGAACTTATCGCTCTAGCCAAAAAAAATGACAAATTGCTCATTGGACCTTCTACCGTCGGTGGAATTGCTGCCGGAGCATTCAGGATTGCCGGTTATGCTGGTGGAAAGACAGAAAATCTAATCAAAGCAAAATTATATCGGCCTGGAAGCGTAGGATTAGTTTCCAAATCCGGCGGGATGATGAATGAATTATTCAATATCATCGCCAGAACCACCGACGGCATTAAAGAAGGAATTGCTATTGGAGGAGATCTCTTTCCTGGCTCAACTTTACTCGATCATCTCCTGCGTTTTGAAGCTGATCCCCAGATTAAATTACTGGTTAGTTTAGGAGAATTAGGCGGAACGCAGGAATATGAAATTATCAAAGCCAAGCAAGATGGAAAAATAACCAAACCCTTAGTAATGTGGATTCCCGGCACCTGCGCAGAAATATTTCCTTGGGAAGTGCAATTCGGCCATGCCGGCGCCAAGTCTGGAAGCACAGCAGAAAGCGCACCAGCAAAAAACAAAGCCTTGCGAGACGCAGGAATTATAGTGCCGGAATCATTTGAAAAATTAGAGAACACCATTCAACAAACCTTTAAAACAGTAGAAAAAGAAAAAACTGTCGTGAATGACCCAACTATGCCCAAAATTGTACCTGTAGATTACCAGGAAGCACTAAAACAAGGACTAGTACGAAAAGCAACCAATATCACTTCATCCATCTCCTCTGACCTAGGAGAAGAACCAACCTATGGCACTATCCCTATCAGCAATATTGTAGAAGAAAATTATTCTATTGGAAAATTACTGGCGCTGCTGTGGTTCAAAAAAGATTTACCAACCTATTTTACTCAATTTCTCGATCAGTGCATTGTACTAACTGCTGATCATGGTCCAGCTGTTTCAGGAGCGCATAATGCTATTGTCGCTGCGAGAGCTGGAAAAGATGTCATTTCCTCCTTGTGCAGCGGCTTGTTAACCATCGGTCCACGATTTGGTGGCGCTATTGATGATTCCTGCCGCTATTTCAAAGAAGCTGTAGATGCTAACACCGCTCCTGCAGTATTCATCGAAGAAATGAAACAAAAAGGAATTCCTATTCCCGGCATAGGCCATCGGGTGAAATCCATTCGCAATCCTGATAAGAGAGTGGAATTACTCAAGCAGTTTGCCAAACAAAATTTTCCCACCACCAAACACCTAGACTATGCTTTGCAAGTAGAAAAAATAACTACCAAAAAAGCAGAAAATTTAATCCTTAACGTGGACGGCAGTATTGCCGCCTTATTTTTAGATGCTCTGGAATCTTCACAACAGTTTAATCTAGAAGAGATTAAAGAAATTATCGAGATAGGGTATATGAACGGATTATTTGCCTTATCCAGAAGTATCGGCATTATTGGCCATATTTTAGATCAAAAGAGATTGAAAGAAGGATTATATCGCCATCCTACGGAAGACATTTTATATCTGCAATAGCCTTCAAGAAAAGAATACAATTCTTTCTCTCTATCTTTTGGTAGTTTACTACCGCAGAATTATATAGAAATTTTTCTTAAAAAGTAGATGATCCTAAAACCCTCTGCTTTTCTCTCTAATTCAGCACCTTCTCACAGTGAGGAGACCGTCGTTCGTTTCCATAAGAAACCGAAATTACATCAAGAAGAGCTTTTTCTCGATCTTTCATCTTGTAATATTGACGAGAGAAGCCAAAATTTACGACGGGGAACGTTAGCCAAATGCTTTGAAGAAGTTCCCTATCGGCTGCTGATGCTTACTGTAAATGGTCTTATCGTAACTTGTGACAATAAAGCAGTCTTTCATAAAAAAAATGGAGGATATTCGCCGGGAGCGCTTCATGCCTTCGGCGGTCATGTTGGTGTTTCTGATTTCCAAAGCAATAATGAAAATGAAAGATCAGCACCCTTGGAAAGAGCCGTGCTCCGTGAGCTTAGTGAAGAAACCGGGATAGAAAAAGAAAACCTCAAAGTACTTTCCTGGTTTGGGCCTGAACCGTATGGTTTATCTCCCTTATGGGATTATGGCACTTGCGGGATAGCTGCCTTGGTAAGAACACCCTATAAAGCTAAAGATATAAATGACAAGCTCAGAACTGCAAAAAGTAAAGACGAGACGCTTAATCAAGAAATAGTAATGTTTAAGAAAACTGAACTGTGGTATTTAGAAAAAGAAAAATTACATCCTCAATTAAGTTCTGCCCTTTCCGGCATTGATCTCAGCCATTATCTTTGAAGCCTTCTCCAATTCTTCAGGAGTGTTTATGTTTAACCACAACAATTGTTGGTCATAATTGAAGAATTGAGCTTTATTCTTAGCCATCAAGTCTTTGATAAAGTATTCAATTCTTTTTCCGGTGATTTTTTCTCCGCTGTCTTCTCTGGCAGTCTTTTCAAGATAAGAAAAAATACCCTTACTAAAAACAAATACTCCTACATGCCGAAGATAAGAGATAGATTTTGTTTCTAAAAAATCAAGATATTGGTTATTTTTCATCTCCAGAATACCATATGGAATTTCTACCGCTTCGTCCTTCACTGCCGTGGTCAGCAGAGCGTTGCTGTCCTGATGTAATTGTATAATTTTAGTAGGATCAAAATCAGTCAGAATATCTCCATTAACCAGCATAAAATCATTATCAAAATAATTTTTCAACTCTTGTAATGCAGCTGCTGTTCCCTTATTGGCAGGTTTAGTAAATACAATCTCGACATCAGTCAAAGCATCAGTGAGAGTATGCTTACTTAATTCAGTCTTAACTTCATCTGCTCTATGCCCTACTACCATTACAAAGCGTTGGAAGCCAAATTGTTTGAAGTGTTCTATCAGATGTACCAGGATAGGCTTACCTTGTAAATCAAGAACACACTTAGGTTTATCAGAAAGAGCAGACATGCGCGTACCTTTTCCTCCTGCTAGAATAGCCATATCCATCAACGGAATAAGCAAATTTATCCATTTATACTTTTCTATGTAAAAATAAATACCGCCTGATCTGCTCATCTCAATGAGCGCTTCTAAAAAAAGAATCACAACCTTGTTCTTCTAAATTTTTGTGGTTTACTAGTAAGTTATTATATGCTTAAATAGTCAGTAAAAATACATGAAACTCCTAAGTATCATAAGTATAATAAAGAGAAAAGAACTCGACATAAGAGAAACGATGGATACTGCTATAACACTTAAAAGCTTGCCGAACCTGGACTTTTGTGTTCTCTCTGCCTTACATCTCTTCTCTCGGGAGAAGTTGCCCGAATTAGATTTAGGAAATTATAAACGGCCTTTAGTGGTCGGCAGCGGCAATGCTGCCATCACCGGAAAAATCATCCTTCAGGATAAAGATGCTGTCTTCGCCGACGAAAGCAACTATCAGGAAAAAGTAAAAAATATTTCGGCTATTGATGGAGCAATTCTCATCTCTGCCTCAGGCGGAAAACATGCTCCACTCATCGCCCAACATCTTCAACAGCAAAAAATAGAAACCAGGCTTTTGACTAACAATCAAAATGCTCCAGCTGAATTTTTCTGTGCGCAAACCTATGTTTTTCCTAAGCTTCCTGAACCGTACACTTATAATACCTCCACCTACCTGGGCATGATCCTGGCCAAAACCAAAGAAAGTCCGCAAGCCATCATCAGTTATCTTCAACAAATAAAGAAAAAAATACCTTCCAATCTTGATCAGTATAACGCTTTCTTCATCATTGTCCCGGAAGAATTTGATCTACTCAGAGAAATGTTCCTCACTAAATTTCACGAATTATTCGGACCGCTGATTTCCGCACGAGTCTGTACCCCAGAACAAACTAAACACGCCAAGACCGTTATTCCTTCCCCTACGGAATTATTTATTAGTTTAGGTTATGATAATAAACTCTTTGGAAAAAATCGGATTAATCTTCCCTTACCAGAAGAAGCTGATTTTGCCACCGTCATGGCAGCAGGATATTATCTTATCGGCCAGATTCAAAAACAACGTCCTCCTTACTTTAAAGACAACATTGAACGATACGCCAAAGAAACTTCTAAAATGTTTGGACAAGAAATAAAACCAATCGTAGAATAAAATTAAAAATCAGTTAAAAAAATTAAAAGATAATTCTCGAAATAAACATGGATTTTTAAAAGTCTATTCCTGCTTCCAGCGGTCCAGCATTCGATACAAGGTACGCCGATCTATTCCTAGAATTTCCGCAGTTTGGGTTTTATTGCCTCCCATAACTTTTAAAGCATGTGAAATATATTCACGTTCGACTTTTTCAAGCGTAGGAAGCTGTGCTGGATCAGTAATCGCGAATGGTTGATAGGCCTGGCTGGCCAAATCAGGATTATTTTTATCACTAATACTATTATCACGAGAGGTTCCTACCAAATAAACATAATTATCCAGAGGGTTGCTATCGGCCATGGATTTTTTGCTGAGTTCGGTTAAACCAACTGATTGTTGAAGAAATTCCTCTTCCCTAGGAACAAAAATACCCATCATTTTATTATACTTAAATTTATCTTTGCCTAAACGGAAAGTATTTTCAACATAAGTGTCCAAGCGCTTTTGATCTCCTGCCGCAAATCCCAGCCAGACTGGACTGTTTCTTGCTTCTTCATCCGTCAATTCCCTATTCAAGATTAGATGATCTCTGGTGTAAACAAAGAAATCATCAATCGCAGCCTTATTTAGAGGAAGGCTATTTTCAATCAGTGATGCTTGTGGAGTAATCGCATTTAAAGTAGTAGAATGAGGAAGAAGATAAACCTCCGTCTTAGTTCCGACAATACCATAATTAGTATTGATAGGGGTTTCCCAAAGAAAATGCTCGCCCGAAACTTTATTTCGAGCATCCATAATATTTTCCGTGCTCCAGGGAGTAAATCCTCCTTGTTGTAAGCGAGCCATTTGACTACGATACTCTCCTTCAAAAAGCTCTTCTCCTGATTGTAAACCTAATTCTATTGCATTCATGTGTTTTTCACCTCATTGAGCCCAAAGGGAACACTTTAAAAGAATTATGAATTTAAGTTACCCATCATAACAAATTTTATAAAGCACTCCTAGTTCTGAACTAATTATTGGTGGTTTATTCGTGACAGAACAGCATTCTAAACCGGAACATACTGACAATTCCGAAGAGGAAATTATAGATTTCTCTAAACTAAAACATAAAGTAAAAAAACTATTTAATAAACAGAAGCCTGAGCATCAGGCAAAAGTAACCCTAGATCATTCACATTCTTCAAAACAACATTCTCACAAATCTGATGATTCTCTCTCAGTAGATATTAAGGAAGTTAAAAGTGCGGCTAAGAAACACGCCAAATGGCTAATCCCTTTAGTATGCATTCTTATTGCGATAAGCATGTCGGTATATTTACGGACCATGCCCCAGCGTATGCCTATTGCCGAGCAGTGGGCAGGAAATGCCGTTACCAATTATTATCAAGGCCAGATTCAAAACCAAGTCAACCAGCAGTATCCCTACCTGCCGGAACAAAATAAGCAATCACTGGTAGACAAACAATGGCAGGATTTTCAAAACAAGAACAAAGATAATATCAACGCCCAGAATGCTGCGCTTGCTAAACAATATCGTGATCAATTTAAGGACGACAATGGCACCCTCTACATTTTAGGTATAGATCCCTACTTTTATTACATCCAATCATCCTACATTCTCAAAAATGGCTATCCTGGAACCAGCCTGAAAGACGGAAAGATATGGGATGACAATAGGCTAGCACCAACGGGAAGAGAAGCAGAATGGAGCTTTCATACCTGGTTTATAACTGTATGGCACAGATTCCTTAATCTCTTTGGAAATTATTCATTGATGTATTCCTTTTATTTCATTAGCACTATTTTTTGCGCTCTTACCATCATTCCCGGATTTTTTATCGGAAAAAAAATTACCAAGAATAATGTCGGCGGATTTTTTACTGCCTTCATGCTGGCCGTCTCTGCTTTCTTTGTAGCTAGAACTACCGGAGAAAGTTCAGATACTGACGTTTATACTGTATTTTTTCCTGTGCTTATTGCCTGGCTCTTTTTAGAAGCGTTAGATGCAAAAGAAAAAAAATGGAAATTCGCCTGGATGGGCGCAGCAGGATTAGCTACCGGCATTTTCGCATTTGCTTGGACTGGATGGTGGTACATTGCCACTTTCTTAATCGCTACCATGATTTTTAATGTAGGATACAATCTTGTGGCGAGCTGGAAAAAAAGTAAGAATTCTGCTCAGAGTATTCAAAGTATTAAATCTCCCATACTCAGTCAGAATGCAATGCTCTTAGGTATCTATGTCCTTTGTGCAGGCCTTTTTGTAAGTCTTTTTACCTCTTTTAGCCAACTCATAAGAATAATTGTTGGACCTTTTCAATTCCTCAGTCTCAAAGCTGTGGCCGTAAATTCTTTTTGGCCAAATATTAGAACTACCGTCGCAGAACTGAATGTAGTTTCCCTTTCCAACGTTATCAATACTCTGGGAGGAAATTTATTATTTATCCTGGCACTAGCAGGAATAGTTCTGGTCTTGTTACGAAAAGATGAACAAGGAAAAAGAAATCCGCAAATTGCATTTTTACTAGCGCTTTGGTTGGGAGCATCATTATTTGGTACCACCAAAGGAGTAAGGTTTATTCTTCAAGTAACTCCTATTTTTTCTATTGCTGTGGGCGTATTTTTAGGGCTGGCCTGGCATTATTCCTCGCAATGGATCTCCAAAGAACTCAAATTAAATAGGTTGATAACCAACATACTTGTTTTTGTGGTTCTGGCAGTACTTTTAATCAGCCCCGCTAAGGCTGGGTACTCGCAAGCGTACAACTCCGTACCTAGTATGAACGATGCCTGGTATAACGTCCTAACTAAAATTAACAACGAAGCTCCTCAAAATATAGTTATAACTTCCTGGTGGGATTTTGGCCACTGGTTTGAAGCTGTGGCCCAGCGACCGGTTACTTTTGACGGAGGAACACAAACTCCCTGGGGTGCGTATTGGGCAGGCAGATCATTATTGATTAACGACGAAAAAGCCAGCGTGGGAATTTTACGTATGCTCAACTGCGGCCAGAATAATGCTTTCGATGAATTGGATAAAGTACTTAACGATACTCCTAAATCTATCAAACTGTTGAATGAAATTGTAATCGGAGACAAGAACTCTGCTCTCCAAAAATTAAAACAAGCAGGATTAACCGATCAACAAGCTAGTGCCGTGGTTAAATATACTCATTGCGATAATCCGCCGGAAGACTTTTACATCACTTCCGAAGACATGATTGGTAAAGCCGGTGTCTGGGGTCATTTCGGAGACTGGGACTTTAGCAAAGCAGTAATGTATCAGAAAGCAAGTAAACTTCCCCGAGCAGAAGCTCTTGCTTATCTTAGCAAAGACTTTAATCTTAGTCCAGCTCAGGCAGAACAAACATATAATGAAATAAAAACGACAGAAGCCGACCGCTGGATCTCTCCTTGGCCCGGATATCCTTCTGGAGCACAGCGCTGCGACAATGTTTCTGCAGATCAATTACGCTGTGTAGGATCCGTGCAAGGAAAAAATTTTGCTATAAACATAAAACTCAGTGATTATTCCGCCGGCTTCGACGGAAATGCAGACATCCATCCTAATTCCTTGGTCTATGTAACTCCAGAAGGAGGAATCCAAGAAAAAACGTATTCAGGAACTAAAGCTGGATTTTCCGTAGTCTTAGTACCTAATGGCCAAAAATATTTCTTCTTCCTGGCCGATCCTCTGCAAGCTAACAGCATGTTTACTAAATTATATTTCTTACAAGGACAAGGCTTGCACTGTTTCAGTAAGTTTAGTCATGTCCAAAACCTTAACGGCGGCGATATTATTACCTGGAGAGTAGATTATAATTGTAAACAAGAAAATAATGCTCTCTTTGCCCAACCTGCAAAATAAGCCTGTTCTTCCACAATTTTTATAAGGGCCATTTTAAGTACCATCAGCATGGTTGATGAGGCAATTACAGAAGTAGTGATTATTCCCGCTTATAACGAAGGAAAAACCATCTTCGAAGTTATAACCAAAACAAAAACATTTGCCTCCACTATTATCGTCATTGACGATGGATCGCAAGATAATACTGCTGCCCAAGCAGAAAAGGCCGGCGCAAAAGTATTACGACATAAAGTAAACCTGGGAAAAGGAGCGGCCTTGAAGACTGGTTGCGATTATGCCACTACACAAGGAGCACAGAAAATTGTCACCATGGACGCTGACGGGCAGCATGACCCAAAAGAAATACCTTTATTTATAGCTGCCTTAGAAGAGTATGACATTGCTTTCGGCAGTAGAAAAACACCGGTGTCCATGCCCGGCGTATTCAAATTTGGCAATAAGGCTATTACCAAAACATTACAAACTTTGTATGGAGTAGTAGTTGAAGACAGCCAATGCGGTTATAGAAGCTTTCGAGGAGATGTTTATCAATATCTTCGGTGGGAGGCGACTGACTATTATGTTGAAACAGAAATGGCCATCCGCGCGGGAAAAAAGAAAATGAAACATACTACTATACCAATAGAAACAATTTATGCTGATAAATATAAAGGTACTACGGTACTCGATGGAGTGACTATTGTCTTAAAAATGATTGGGTGGAAGTTATGGGGTTAAGTACAACTTTTTGGATCCAGCTCTTAGGGATGATTTTTGGCGCTGGAATGATGTATTTCACTTTCATTAAATATAAGCGAAGAGAATTGAATCGTACAGAATTAATGATCTGGTTTATAGGATGGATCGCCCTGGTGATCGTCGCTTTAATTCCCAATATCTTTGACTCCCTTATTGCCCCATTGCACTTTTATCGACGCTTAGATTTCTTTGTGGTAGTAGGATTTTTTGTCCTCTTAGGACTAAGTTTTTTTAATTACAGCAAAGCCAAAAAAATGGAGCGAAAATTAGAACGATATGTCAGAAAAGAGACCTTAGAAGAAGTAGAGAATATGAATGTCGAAATGAAGGTAAAAAAATAGTACTCTTCCTGAACTATGAAAATTCTTTTTGTCTGTGAAAATTATCATCCCCATTATGGAGGAGCAGAGGTCCTTTTCAAAAATTTAGCCGAAGGACTGATTAAAAAAGGCAACCGCGTGGCCGTAATCACCACCCAGCTTCCCGGAACGAAGAAATATGAAGAAATCAATGGAGTCAAAGTTCATCGCATTAATTGTTTCAATAACCGTTATCTTTTTTCATTTTTATCAATTCCTAAAGTTCTAAAACTAGCCAGAAAAGCAGATCTCATTCAGACTACTACTTTTAACGGCGCACCACCTGCCTGGTTGGGAGCAAAATTAACCAGAAAGCCAGTAGCGCTGACGGTCCATGAAGTCTGGATTGGAAAATGGAAAGAAATAACTGGATTCTCCTGGCTGAAATCAACACTGCATGATCTGCTGGAAAGAATAATTTATTTTTTTCCTTTCGATAAATATGTCTGTGTATCTCATGCTACTCGGAAAGATCTTCTGGGGCATGGGATTAAATCAGAAAAAGCAGTTACGGTCTACAACGGATTTGATTACCAATTTTGGCATCCCAAAAAATTCAGCCAGGGTAATGCCCAACAATTGCGTAAATCCTTACATCTGGAAAATAGATTTATTTGTTTATCCTGGGGCCGGCCCGGTAGTTCTAAAGGATTTCAATACCTGATTAAAGCTGCGCCGTATATCCAGCAACAAATACCCAATCTGACTATTCTACTGATGCTAGGCTCACCGGAAAAATATCCAGAAAATTATCGAAAGCTCAGACGCTTAGCTCATAAACACAAGGATATTGTCAAAATTATTCCCTCGCTTCCGTATCAAGAACTGGGAACGGTCATTAGAACTGCGGATGCCGTAATCATTCCCTCTCTTTCAGAAGGATTCGGGTACAGTGCCTTGGAAGCCAACTCCGTAGGCACACCATTAGTAGCCAGTAATGCTGCTTCCTTGCCGGAAGTAGTGTCAGGAAAGCATCTTTTTTTCAACAGTAAAGATACTCATGATTTAGCAGAAAAAGTTGCTTTAGCTGCCAAAAAAAAATACCAACAAACGCCACTCAAGAGATTTGAATGGGAAGACTGCATTCAAGGGTATTTAAGAGCCTATACTGAATTGCTTAAATGATAACCTCCTTCAATCCTTTATAAAATCTGTTATAAAGGTGAATTGGTTATCATAACCATTATAAAGCGTTATTTCTACGATTTTTAGAGTATGAAAGCAGAAAAAGGAAAAAGCCCTATCCGCGAATCTGAACAGCTGAAGAAATATTATCAAGAGAAAAAAATAGTTGATCAATACATTCGTAAAAGGTTTAGCGAACCGCTCAATGTCATAGAACATCGACAACAAGTGCACTTTCTTAATAAAATCATCAAAGAACGAAACTGTAAAACAATAGTAGAATTTGCTCCCGGGCCGGGCCGGGTTACTACGGAAGTTATCGCTGAAAATGGATTAAGCATTGATTCCAGTAAAAATATGTTGATTCTAGCTAGAGAGAGAATGGCCAAGAAAGGAAAAAAATGGACTTTTCGTCAAGGAGATATTTTAAATGATTCTTTTCGCTTATCAAGTCCAGCTGATATAGTGTTCTGTTTCCGCTTTCTTCTTCATTTCCAAGCACCAGAAAGAAGCAAAATTTATGCTCAAGCTTCCAAAATTTTGAAAAAAGATGGCTACCTAGCCTTTGAAGCCATGAACAAAAAAATAGTGCAGCCGGTGAGAAATCTCTTAGGAAATAAACGCTATTTCATCTATGACAAATTATATACCAAAAAAGAATTATGGCAGGAATTAGAACAAAATGGATTCAAGTTAATCAAATTATATCCAGTTCTTACCCACTTTAAAACCCAAAGCCTGCTTTCCCGCCCCTTTAAAATATTAGGAATGCAAAAATCATCAGAAGCAATTATCAGTTTGCTGGAAAGAATCACAACTTCGCAGCCTTATCAGTGGATAGTTCTTTGTCAAAAAAAATGAGGTATCTTCGATCTGAACCCTCATCACCGGCACCATGAAAATAACATATTATGTGCAACGATATCGGCCTCACTTTGAAGCCATTTCCAAGGAAGTGAAGATCTTACAAGAATATTTCTCTCCAGAAAACCAAGTACGAGTTCACGATCTTCATTTAGATGGATTAGGCAATTTCAAAAATAATCTTGAAATAATATCATATCATTTTGCCTATTATCCGCTGATGATTCCCTGGGTTAGACTTAAGAGCAAAAAGAATAATATTAATCATATCTATACTTCCCTAGGCGATCTACCCTATCTTACCATCCTTCCGGCTAAAAATACTATTCTCACTGCTGCAGCTTCTTGCAATTTCCCTAAAATCAAAAAGAGAAGCCGTTTCCTCAAAAGATTATCCACCATTGTGGTAGAATCAGAAAAACAAAAAAGCGATCTCCTGCGCCTGGGTATCGCAGAAGAAAGGATAAAAATTATTTATCCACCGGTAGATATGAATACTTTTTCCTATCAAAAACCGCCAGTAAAACAGAAATTTACGATTCTCTACGCCAGCTGTCCCACCCGCAAACAAGATTTTGCCAAACGGGGAATTCCGCTGCTCTTAGAAACGGCAAAAAACAATAAGGATATTATTATCGATTTAGCCTGGCGAAAAGGTGCTTTTCAGGAAATAAATCAATTAGTTAACAAAAATAATCTACATGATAATGTTTTGGTTACTAATAAGATTTATACTAATATGAATGAGCGCTACGCTACTGCTCATTGCACCATCATTCCTTACACTGTTGAAGATGATTTTTTAAAACACATTCCTAACTCCGCTCTGGAAAGTTTAGCTGCCGGAAAACCGTTACTAGTCTCAGAAAAAACAGAATTGGCTATTTTTGTAAAGAAAACCGCTTGCGGTATAGTTTTTTCACCCACGGTTTCCGGACTGACCGAAGCTCTGGCCGAAATAAAACAAAATTATGCCCGTTATCAACAACAATGCCGCAAAACTGCGCAAGAATATTTTTCTAAAGATATTTTTCTGCAAAAATATCAGGAGATATATCATAACCTGCATACTAAAAATAAGGTCTCATGGCAAAGATAAAATCATTTCAAAATACGCCAGAAGGTATAATGTATGTTCTACAGCTCTTTCATAGTCACAAGCTTAGCTACCTGCTCTTCAAATGCGAACATATCTTTGCCGGAAAAAATAAAAACCTAGATATTCTTTTTGAGACCAGGCAGGATTATGACCAAGCTGCTCAGCTTCTGGAGCAACATCACTTTGCAGTGCGCCTTTCCGAAAAAATAGAGAAATACAAAACCATGTATTCTGGTTTTTATCAAGGAATATTATATTCAATCCATCTCCATCGAGAAGTGGCTTGGCATGGACTCATAGCATTGGATAAACAGCCGCTCTTTGTACGAAAAAAAATAGTCGCTCCCCTCATTATAGTCCCCAGCCTGGAAGATTCCATTCTAATCCATACTGCCCATATTATTTTTGAAAATTTCAAAATAACCGAGAAAGAAAAATTCTATCTTGACCAGATTGATAATCCACAGCTGGATAAAAAGTACATTTCAAAACAGATTACCCACAACAACTGGAAAAAAGGATTTAATTATGTTATAACCCACAGAAATAAGTCGGCCTTATTAAAAAACAAGGTTGCCCAATTCTGGATCATCAAGCTCTTGCAAGAGCCAGCTACTACTCTGTATCTGCTCAGCAAAATAGGAAAAAAAATACTGAGAACGATAAATCCCAAAAGAAAAGGATGCCTGATCACTTTTCTTGGTGTTAACGGCAGTGGCAAAAGTACCCTCACTAGAAAAATACTGGAATCATATCCGCCGGTAACAACTCATTTGGGAATAAAACAATCTTATTACTACTTTGGTTGGAAGCCTACCTTTCCCCTGACTAAAATTTTATCCCGCTATTTACAGAAAAAAGACACAAAATTATTTCAAGAATTTAATCTCCAACCGGGCAAAATAAAAAAATTTGCTCTGAAACAAGAACTTCTCTTTCTTTACTTATACGGGGAATTTTATTATCGCTATCGTACAGAAATTTTTCCTCGCTTACGGCAAGGGCAATTAGTCGTTTGCGATCGCTATTTTTATGATCTCTATGGACAATATCCTTATGCTCAAAACAGCATTTTGATAAAACACTTGCTTAGGCTCTTCCCGCGGCCAGATTTTAGCTATGTTTTAGATGCTCCCGAAGCACAATTGCAACAAAGACAGAAAACTGATAAAGAACAAAACCAGATTCAATCCTTGAACAGAACTGTTTTTCCCATAGAATACCTTCAACAACAACGGCAGAATTTTCATTTTCTGGCTCGATTTTTAGGAGCTAAAATAATTAATACCACTCAGGACATAAACCTCTGCACCAAGGAGGTGATCGATCAAACATGGAAAAAACTACTCTAAATATGGAAGACATTGGAATTAACAATATTGCCGATCTTCTTGCGCCGAGATGGAATAAACAGAAAATAAAGACCTTTGATAACCAAGCATTTGATGCTCTATTTCAGATCGAGAATATTCCTTTATCATGGTTCTATAAACGTCTGCTTTCCTTTCATACCATTCCACCGCAATTTCAAACCAAACAATTGGTTTTAAAATATTTAAATAAAGAAGAAATCAAATATAGCTCTGAGATTGATACAAAAAGAAAAAAATTACAGAAACTATATTTTCTTAACGAGAAAGTTAAAATAGCATTGTATGGGAATAAAAAAGTTAATCTCCCTGCTGAAAAACCAAATGTGCTCTTGTTGACCTATTTAGATCATGCTAATCAAGAAGGGGAAATTTTCCGTCTCAACAATCTGCTGAAGATTATGAAAGAAGACCAAATTCTTCACCCCCTCACTATTACTGCTACACCTCCTTCAAAGAAATTTTATAGCACTATCAAAAAACAGTACCATTCTGAGAATAACTTTTATCATTTTATCAATGCAGAAAATAAAGGAAAAGCAAAAATTATGGCCAGGGAACTATCAGGAAAATGGCTATCCTTAACGGAAGATGATAAAATTAATCTGCTGAAAGATCCTGCACTTTGGAATTGTGTACGCTATCCCTTTGATTTCTATTTTTCTTATGAATTTATGTATTCACTTATCCTTTGCTATCTTACCTATAAGAAGATCTTTCAACAGAAACATCTCAAAGCAGCAGTTATAACCTCTCAACACAATATCTATGAACGCTGTTTAAATGCCGCGGCCAGCAAATATAAAATTCCAGTTATTCTTATTCAACATGGCGCAGGTACCGGTTCAATAAATCCAGAACTTCTCCCTCCGTACACTATTACTGCCCTCTCAGACCATTATAAAAAATTGCTTATGGAAAAAAAAGTCTCAGAAAAAGATATTTTGGTAAGCGGGCCGTTAATCTTTGATGATATTTTCCCTTTTGTAGAAAAGAAGCAACATAAAAACCAAAACAAGGCCACAAAAATTCTGATTTTAACTGTACCTTTCGTTGAACAAAATTATTTTTCAACAGAGAAGCATCAAGAATATATCAGCAGCATGCTTCGGGAAATTCAAAAAGTTCCTAATACCCAGATAATTATCAAACTTCATCCGCTGGAGAAGAACCTAAAAGATTATCAAAAAATAATTGATCTTAATACATTTCAAAACATTACAGTTGTACAAAAAACAGGAGCTTCCTATCTTTACCAGTTGATGAGCGAAAGCAATATAGTCATTAATTTCAGTTCTACCGTGGTATTAGAAAGTGTCATTCTGGATAAACCCATTATTACCATGATTAGCAAAGAGTTTCAAAACCCCTTTAATGCCATCATTACTGAAAGCAAAGCTACCATCGAGGTAGCAGAACTAGGCAATCTTTCCTCAGAGATTACTAAACTGTTGACTGATGAAAAAGTACAACAAGAACTTCATCAGAACAGAATAGCCTTTAAGGAGAAATTTTGTGGAAAGATTGATGGTCAAGCCGCAGCTAGAGTAGCAGCATTTGTAAAACAATTAGTGCAGGATAATAAAGATAATAAGGAAATAAGCAGAACCAGGAAAAGAAAATGAAAGCTAACAATCTTTTTAAAGTTAAGAGCGGATAATAAGAGAAATATGAAACACGCCCATACCATGCCGGAGTTACGTGAACTTTGCAAGAAAGCATACTACAGCAAGTTTCAGCAGAAAATGCATACAATAATGTTGTATATCACCAGACCGTTGCTAAAAACAAATATCACTCCCAATCAGATTACCATCTTCTGGGTTTTATTGCAAATAGTTGCCTCAGCATTGTTGTTGTTCGGCGTGTATTGGATCAATGTCATTGCCGTACTGCTCTATACTTTTGCCATGCTCTTAGATTATGTTGACGGGCAAATTGCCCGGATCAAGGGCATCAAAACTTATAAAGGAATTTATTTAGAAGAATTAGGAATTTATTTTGGCAATCCCATTTTTTTCCTCTGCTTAGGAATTGGCTTGTACCGGACTACGCATATGCTACTGTATCTTATTCTGGGAGGATTAGCCGCTCTGTTTCAATTGTACAATAAAGCTGCCGTTGTTCATCCGGAAGCATACAAGGATCCGGCATTCCGCGAAAAGATAGAACAGATGAAGGGAAGTTTAAGTTTACGCTCGGCCGAAAAGAAAAAAACCGACCTGATCTTTTTTGTATTTCGCCGCAGCCAGCCTTTTAATGTCATGTTTTTTGGCATTATTCTTAATTTTCCGCAATGGGTTTTGATAATTTATACTGTACTCTTTTTCTTGGATATGACCAGAAAATTATATATACAATTGAAAGTGCTACACCGCTGGGATAAAGAGAATAAAGATAATAAGGAGATAAAAACATGAAACTAAATATCGGTTGTGGTAAAGAAGTCCTTCCTGGTTATCTCAACATAGATCAATTTCCGATGAGTTCGGAAGTGAAAAAAGTTGATGTTACTAAGTTTCCCTTACCATTTAACGACAATCAGTTTGAATATATCCGCATGAGAAATATTCTAGAACATATTCCCATCGAAGCGCAATTAAAATTGATCGATGAACTGTATCGAATTACTACGGGGGGGGGTTAGTCTGG
>Ga0209515_10000302_pt1 | contig 93673 bp, 86 predicted proteins | sample Subgroupgradi54m_FD_187454 | JGI IMG/M metagenome (GOLD analysis project Ga0209515, IMG submission 187454) | Subsurface groundwater microbial communities from S. Glens Falls, New York, USA - GMW60B uncontaminated upgradient, 5.4 m (SPAdes)... ... | reverse complement strand
CACGGCGGTGTTCATGAGGATTCCGTCCACGCCGAGCTCCATGGCGGCGGCGGCGTCGGATGCGGTGCCCACGCCGGCGTCTACGATCACAGGCACCTTCACCGTCTCCAAGATAAAGCGAATGTTCAAAGGGTTGAGTATTCCCTGTCCGGATCCGATCGGGGCGGCCAGCGGCATCACGCAGGCGGCACCCGCTTCCACCAGCCGCTTGGCCAGCACGGGATCGTCGTTGGTGTACGGCATCACGATGAACCCCTCCTTAACGAGCTGCTCGGTTGCTTTGAGCAGCGCAAGGGTGTCCGGCAGCAGCGTTCGGGGATCACCGATCACTTCCAGCTTGATCAGTTCCGACAGCCCGGCGCTGCGGGCCAGGCGCGCGACCCGGATCGCCTCCTCCGCCGTGTAGCAGCCGGCGGTGTTCGGCAGGATCCGGTAGCGCTTGGACTCCAGGTGGCCAAGCACCGGGTCGGAGGAGCGGGAATTCAGGTCCACGCGGCGGACCGCCACCGTCACCATCTCCGTGCCGGAGGCTTCCAGCGCCTGCTCCATGATCTCGGGCGAGGGGTACTTCCCTGTGCCCAGGATCAGGCGGGACCGGAGCGTGTACGGGCCGATCTTCAAAACATCTTCTTCGGTCAGAGTAGCTTCCATGTGTGAGCGCTCATTATACTATTTTTCCGGTTAGGAAGGAGATCGCAGGCGCCGGTTGAGGCCGTAATAGCCGCAACAGCGCAGCCAGATGCCGGCCGGCGTCCCGGCCTGCTCGTGCATGGTGATTCGGCGCAGCGCCCACCGGTCCGGCGGGAACCGCCGGAATCCCCGGTTGGTGGTGCAGCCGCCCAGATAGCCGGCCGCTTTCGCGGCCTCGATCGCTTCAGCGGTGAATCCCCCGCCCGGATAGCTGATGATCTCCGCGGGGACCCCAAGGTTCTCGATCAGCCGTTTTGATTCGGAGAGGGTCCGCTTCAGCTCCGGGCCGGAAAGAGAGGGCAGATACTCATGGTCCAGCCCGTGGCTGCCGAAGCAGACCCCGCCCCGCGCCATCTGCCTGATTTGATCCGCCGAAAGGTATCCAGGACGGCTGGTCTGCCCCACAATCAGAAAAATGGTCGCCGGGATCCGGTGCCGGGCGAGGACCGGGAAAGCGTGGGTGAAGTTGTCCTCCGTTCCATCATCGAATGTCACCGCCACCGCGCGGCGCGGCAGCGGTTTCCCTGCCGCCAGCGATTCGATGACCGTCGAAAGGGGAACCGGCTTCCAGCGCTGGGCGAGGATCTCCATCTGCCGGTCGAACGCCTCCGGAGAGACCGTCGGTGTTCTTGGAGAGACCTCCGGATGCACGCGGTGGTACGCCAGGATCGGCGGATACCAGAACGGTGGTTTCATCGTTTCTTTCCGCAGACTAAGAGGTAGCGACCATCGCCGCCGCTGTCCGCGGCGGAGATCTCCTCCTGAAACAACAGCTCCCGCTGTTCTTCAGTGATTTGTTCAGGGTTGACCGTCCGGGAGAGGAGCCAGATCGGGACGATCTTCAGCACTTGGATGCCGGACTCCTCGTAAATTCTCCGCAGTTCATCCCTATTCTGCCAATTGTAGTAGGAGCCCTCCACTTTCCCTTCTCCGGTCGCTTCCTTCAGGTAGAAAGCTGGCGGCCGGTGGGAGATGAAACAGAGCCCGCCCGGCCGCAGCAGGCGGATCAATCCCTGCAGAAGCTCCCTCCAGTTCTCGCGCAGGTAGAGCACCTCGTTGCAAAGCACCGCGTCGAAACTCTCCGCCGGCTGTTTCGGCAGCCACTGGCCAAGATCGGCCCGGATGAGCCGCAGCGCACCCGCGCTGCGGCATTTCCTCGGCAGCGAGGATGGTACCGCCTCGGTCAGCAGCAGCCCGACGCCGGCATTCCGCGCGTGCTGCTGCGCTTTGTGGACGGCGATCCCTCCGGTATCCACGCCGGTCACCCGGTGGCCGTCCTCGGCCAGCGGGATCGCGAGCCGACCCGTCTGGCAGCCGGCATCCAGCAGCTTCAGCGGACCGGCGGTCTCTTCCTTAATAATGCTCCGGATGTGGTGCAGGTAGAGCCGGGCGAAGAACCGCTCCCCTTTGTTCAAGTACATATCGTAATAGCCCGGCTCGTCCAGCGTGATGGCCCGGCGGATCTTGCGGAGGATCTTATTCACCCACCCGCTCCATCTTGAGATACGGGATCAGGGGCAGGCACAGGAAAGTAGTCACTCCAGAAATGATGACGAGCCAATTATAACCTACCAGGTCGTACAGTTTCCCCCCCGCCACGTTGGACAAAAACATTCCGAAGTTGAGGACGGACATAATCAGCGCGAAGGCGGTGGCTTCCTTGCCCTTCGGGCAGATCCTTGCCGAAAAATCCATCACGATGAGTTGGATCGTCATGCCGAAGATCCCGAACAGGATCGTGTAGACCACCACGCTGACGGGGGTCAGATAAAGATACGCGAACGTGGTAACGCCGCTCACCAGGACGCTGATGACCAGCCACCTCTTGATGTCGATGGTCCGGTTCGTTTTCCAATACCAGACGGCTCCCAAAATCGAGAACGCGGAGCCCACCGTGCTGAGCAAGCCCATGTTGAACCGGGAGAAATGAAAGACATCCCTCATCTTATACGAAACCGGAACGCCGAACGCCGGAGAGAACCAAAAGAGAAACAGGAACAGCATGGACAGCAGGAGGTGCTTGTTTTTCAAGACCTTTCTCCAGGAAACGGGAGATCTCGCCTGTGAAGCGGGCTGCTCCTTGTAGAAGAACGCCAGGCAGGCGACCAGCGCGGGGAAAAGGGCCACCAGCAGAAAACTCAGGTGATAGTCGAAATGTTCCGCGATCCAGCCGCCGGCGATCCCGGTGATCACCGTGGCCACGGTCAGCGACCCCCACTGGATCGACTGGATTTTCCCCGTGATTCCGTAGCGTTGGCCTTCCTCCACCATGATCCCATCCACCGCGACATCTTTCATGGCCCCTCCCAGCGCGTCCAGCGTCAGAAACGCGTAGAGCGCCAAAAGCGGCAAGGCCGGGATGATTCCAATCAACAGCGCCGTGAAAATCCCGAGCCCGCTGCTCAACACCATGTACGATTTTCGGCGATATCCCCACAGCGGAAAGGTATCGGAAAGCCACCCATAGAGCGGTTTAATCATCCACGGAATGGTGGTGACCGATCCCAGAAGCATCACCGTGGAAGCGGGTAGGCCCAATGTTTCCTTGAGATAGAAAAAGAGGGGCTGACCCGTCAGGCTTCCAATTCCCTGGTTAAAATAGACCAGGGCCGACATGGAGTAGATTAAAAGAAGATTTCTAGAGAGTGGCTGAGAAGGAGATTCTATGGCTGCTTGGCCGGTTTCGGTTGCACTTTCACAGGCACCGGGCGAACGTTCTCCATCAGGGACCTGCCCTTCTGCGCCGAGAGGATCGCCAGCCCGATTGAAGTCAGCATGAAGAGTATGGCGCAGGTGGTGGTGGCTTTCGTCAGGAACGCAGCGCCCCGGGTTCCCAAGATGGACTGGGCTGTTCCGCCAAAGGCATCCGCCACGCCCCCTCCGCGTCCCGCCTGAAGCAGGATCACCGCGATCAGGACGAAGCAAACCAAAATGTGAACCGTCAGGATGAAGCTGTAGAGCATCCCGCCTCCTTCGCTTGACAAGTGGATTCCACAATCGAAATGAAAGCCTTCGGGTCCAGGCTGGCCCCGCCCACCAGGGCGCCGTCCACGTCCGGTTGAGCCATCAGCTCGGCCGCGTTGTCCGCTTTCACCGACCCGCCGTACTGGATCCGGATCGCGTCGGCGGTATTGTGTTCGAACCGCTCTCCCAGCCAGCGCCGGATCTTTCCGTGCACCTCTTGGGCCTGAGCCGCGGTGGCGTTCTGGCCGGTCCCGATCGCCCAGACCGGCTCGTAGGCGATCACCAGTTGCGATGCGGCGGAGGTCGGCTCCACCCCCTCCAGCGCGGCGGTGAGCTGCGCTTCCACCACCGTCCATGTTTTTCCCTGCTGGCGCTGTTCCAGGGTTTCCCCAACGCAGAGGATCCCGCTCATGCCGTTGTCCATCGCGGCGTGCAATCTCTTGCCGACCGCTGCGTCGTTCTCACCGAAAAACTGCCGGCGCTCGGAATGCCCCACGATCGCGTACCGGCAGCCGAGCTCCTTGAGCATCGGGCCGGAAATCTCGCCCGTGAACGCCCCCTTGGATTCCCAGTGGATGTTCTGCGCTCCCAGCAGGATGTGGCTCTTTCCGAGGAGCTCGCCGACCTTGGTCAGCGCGGTGAACGGGGGGCAGAGGACCACCTCCACATTCGGGCTTTCCAGCCGGGCGCGCAGCACCTCGCGGGCGATTTCCACGGCCTGCGCCAGCGTGCCGTTCATCTTCCAATTGCCCGCGACGATCGGTCGGCGTTTCATGAGGTCACCTCTTTGCGAGCGCCGCTACGCCCGGCAGGACGCGGCCTTCCAAAAACTCAAGGCTGGCTCCCCCGCCGGTGGAGACGTGGGTCATCCGTTCCGCCAGCCCGAACTTCACCACGGCGGCGGCGGTGTCCCCTCCTCCCACCACGCTGACGGCGCCCGAATCGGCGACGGCCTGCGCGATCGCCCGCGTCCCCGCGGCGAAGGGATCCATCTCGAAGACACCGAGCGGCCCGTTCCAGAGGATTGTCTTCGCCCCCTTCAGCGCCTTGCTGAAATCGGCCGCCGTCTTGGGGCCGATGTCCATTCCCTCCCAGCCGTCCGGCACTCCCGGCCGGTCGGTGATCTTTCGCTCGGCGTCCGCAGCGAACTTGTTGGCGATCACGTGGTCCAGCGGAAGGTGAATCACAATCCCCTTCTGCCGGGCTTTGGCCAGGATGTTTCTTGCGGTGGCGAGGTGCTCCTTCTCGACCGGCGAGTTCCCCACGCCGATCCCCTGCGCGGCGAAGAAGGTGTACTGCATCCCTCCGCCGATCAGGATCCCATCCACCCGGTCCAACAGGTTATCGATCAGCTTGATCTTGTCGGAGACCTTGGCCCCGCCGAGGATCAGCCAGTACGGCCGCTTGGGGTTGTGCAGTACAGCCCCGAGGGCCTCCAGTTCCTTCTCCATCAGGAAGCCGGCCGCGGCCGGCAAGAGCCCGGCGACGCCGGCGGTGGAGGCATGCGCGCGGTGGGCGGTGCCGAAGGCATCGTTCACGTAGAGATCGCCGAGCTTCGCCAGCGCCTTGGAAAATTCGGGATCGTTCTTCTCCTCCTCCGGATGGAAGCGAAGGTTTTCCAACAGGAGGAGTTCGCCCGGCTTGAGCTGATTGGCGAGGCGTTCCGCCTCCGGGCCGACGCAGTCGCCGGCCGTCTGCACCGGCCGGCCGATCAAACGGCTTAACGCGTCGGCCACCGGCTTCATCCGGAGATCCTCCACCACCTTCCCGTCCGGCCGGCCCAGGTGGCTCATCAGGATCAGGCGAGCGTTTTTTTCCAGCGCGTAGCGGATTGTCGGCAGTGAAGCCTGGATCCGGGTGGTGTCGGTGACTTTGCCCTGCTTCAAGGGCACGTTGAAGTCCACGCGGATCAGGACCCGCTTACCTGCCAGGTCCAGCTCTCGGATCGTCTGGAAAGAGGGAGCTGCCACTTCTGCTCGGCTCATCGGCTGGAGAGGGCCGGCTCCTGGGTTTTGTTGCGGGCTGCGACGTACTCGATCAGGTCCACGACCCGATTTGAGTAGCCCCACTCGTTGTCGTACCAGCCGAACACTTTCACGAGGGTCCCGTCGGTCACCTTGGTCAACGGCGCGTCGAAGATGCAGGATTTTGAATTGCCGTTGAAATCCTTGGAGACCAGCTCTTCGGTGGAATACTGCAGGTATTTTCCCAGCGCTCCGGCCGCGGCCTTTTTGAAGGCCTCATTCACCTCTTCCACGGTTGTTCTCCGGGAAACTTCGCAGGTGAGATCCACGAGGGAAACGTTGGGGGTCGGCACCCGGATCGCCAGCCCGTCCATCTTGCCCTTCAGTTCTGGGATCACCAGCCCGATCGCCTTGGCGGCGCCGGTGCTGCTCGGGATCATGGAGACCGCGGCGGCCCGCGCCCGGCGCAGGTCCTTGTGCGGCAGGTCCAGGATCCTCTGGTCGTTCGTGTAGGAGTGGATCGTGGTCATCAGACCCTTGACGATCCCGACCGAATCCAGCAGCACGCGCGCCATCGGGGCCAGGCAGTTGGTGGTGCAGGAGGCGTTGGAGATGATGTGGTGCTTGGCGGGGTCATAGGTTTTCTCGTTCACCCCCAGCACGATCGTGGCATCCTCGTTCTTCGCGGGAGCCGAGATGATCACCTTTTTGGCGCCGGCCGTAATGTGTCCCTGCGCCTTCTCCCGGTCCGTGAAGAGTCCAGTGGATTCCACCACAAGCTCCACGCCGAGATCCTTCCAAGGGAGCTCCGCCGGGTTCTTGACGCTCACGATCTTGACCCGTTTGCCGGCGACAATCAGATCCTCCCCGTCCGCCTTGACCTCTTCGGGAAAGATGCCGAAAGTGGAGTCGTACTTCAGAAGGTGCGCCAGCGTCTGGGCTCCCACCGGAAGGTCGTTGACGGCCACCCATTCGATTCCCGATCGGTTCCACCCTGCCCGGTACACCAAACGGCCGATCCGGCCAAAACCGTTAATCCCTACGCGCACCATGGTTGGATTCTCCTTTATAAGGGCGGGGTTACAGGTAAAAAACTACTATACTCCGGGCAGGAGTTGGCTTCAAGCCTGTTGCGAGCGGAGCTTATCCCCAAGACGGATTGGATGGCCGCGAAGGAACTCGGCGGCGGACATGGGGTTTCCACCGGCCGGCTGGAGGCGGTCGATGCGGAGTTGGCCACGGCCGGTCTGTATCCAGAGGCCTACCGTGGGATCCGACGAGAGCACCGTGCCAGGCGAGGCTGAACCGGCGCGGGCGGGATCGGCGATGACTGCGAGAAGCTTCAACGGTTTATCTCCCAACCCGGTAGTTGCTCCCGGCCACGGCTGCAGGCCCCGCACCCGGTTGCGGATCTCTTCGGCCGGAAGCTCCCAGCGGATGATCCCCTCTTCCTTGGTCAGCATCGGGGCCTGAGTTGCTTGGGAATCCTCCTGCGGGACCGGGCTGGTCATGCCGGTTTCCAGGAGATCCAACGCTTCCACCAGAGTCATGCCGCCGGTTTGCGCCATCCGTCCGGCCAGTGAGGCCGCGTTTTCTTCCGGGAGGATCGGGATCCGGGTCTGGAGCAGGATCGGCCCGTGGTCCAGCTGCTCATCCAACTCGAAAACAGTCACGCCGGTTTCCGTCTCTCCTCGGAGGACTGCCCATTGGATTGGCGCGGCGCCCCGGTATTTTGGAAGCAGTGAGGCGTGCAAGTTGATTGCCCCATGCCGGAAGAGGGTAAGAAATTCTTTCGGGAGCAGGCGGCCGTAGGCCACCACCGCGGCGCACTCGGCGCCCATCCTCTGTATAGAGGAAAGGAATACCGGATCGGAAAGCCGCTGGGGTTGGAAGACCGGCAGCGAATGGGAAAGGGCCAGCTCTTTGACCGGAGAGGGCTGCGGGGTGCGGCACCTGCCCCGGGGCCGGTCCGGCTGGGTGACTACTCCGACAACCGGGTGGCCGCTCTTGAAGAGTTTCTCGAGGCTGGGGAGGGCAAAGGCCGGCGTGCCGCAGAATAAGATTTTCACACTTCGATTTTTCGGATTGTTTCGGAGAAGGATTGATAGCGTTGAAGCAGGCGCCTCCGCTTCCAGAAAGAAACCCGATCCGCGTAGAGATGTCCCTGCAGGTGGTCGGTCTCATGCTGGAGGATCTGCGCCATCAGCCCGGTTGCTTCCACGGTGACCGGCCGCAGCGACGCATCCATGCCGGAGGCGATGACCTCGGTGGCGCGGGAGACTTTGGAGGAGACCCCCGGCAGCGAGAGGCAGCCTTCCGGGCAGAGGGCTTTCCCATGGCGCTTGGTGATGGAGGCGTTGATCAGCAGCAGCTCCTTTCTCGGCCGGCCGTCGGCGCTGGCGACCAGGATGTCCCAGCGGGAGCCGACCTGGTTCGCGGCCAGCCCCACCCCTTCGGCGGCGTGCATGGTCTCCAGCATGTCGGCAATCAGCTTGCCGATCTCCGGCGTGATCTCCGTGACCGGGATCGCCTTCTGATGCAGGATCACGTTCGGTTCTTTGACAATCGGCAGAATCATTTCCGGCTATCGTAGCATTAAAGAGGATCGACGTCGACGGCGAGGTGGCAGCCGTGGGGAGCGCGGAATTCTTTGAGAAGCGCGGGCAGATGCTTCCGCAGCGCGTCGAGATCCGGCGCTTTGAGCAGGAGCTGCCAGCGGTAGTACCGGCGCAGGCGCGGGATCGGCGCGGGTGCGGGCCCGAGCATCTGAAAGGAAGAAGGAAGGATCTTCTTGGCGGCCTCTGCCAGCTTGGCCGCCGCTTCGCGGACGGCCGTCTCCCGGGGCGCGCGGACAGTCAGGCAAGCCAACCGGCAGAATGGAGGAAGGTTCAGCTGTTTCCGCATGGAGATCTCCTGCCGGTAGAACTCCAGGTAGTCGTGGTCCTTTGCCGCTTGGATGGCGTAGTGGTGAGGGGCGAAGGTCTGGACCACCACGCGGCCCGGCATCTTGCCCCGCCCCGCCCGCCCGGCCACCTGGGTCAGCAGGTTGAAGGTCCGCTCCGCCGATCGGAAATCAGGCAGGTTGAGCGCGGTGTCGGCGGAGATCACTCCAACCAGCGTCACCTTGGGGAAGTCCAACCCCTTGGCGATCATCTGGGTCCCCACCAGGAAATCAATCTCATGCGCGCTGAAGGCCTGCAGGATCTTGGCGTGGGAGCCCCTGGCCTGCGTGGCGTCGGTATCCATCCGGGCGATCCGGGCCTGGGGAAGCATGCGAGCCAGTTCGCTCTCCACCCGCTCCGTGCCGATCCCCTGGAAACGGATGTATTCAGCTTGACAGTTCGGGCAGATCTCCGGGGCCGGGATGGAGGCGCGGCAGGAATGGCACAGCATTGTTTTGGTCGCGATGTGGTACGTCAGCGAGATCTGGCAGGAGCTGCAGCGCAGCACGTGCCCGCACTTGCGGCAGTGGACGAAGGTGGCGAAGCCGCGCCGGTTCAGGAAGAGGATCCCCTGCTGCTTGGCGCTCAGGGTCTGGGCCAGCGCCTCCTCCAAGGGGCGGGAGAAGATCCGACTGCGGTGGCCGATCGCGAAGTTTTCCCGCATGTCGACGATCTGCACCTGAGGGAGCGGCACCTCGTCGATCCGCTCCTTGAGGCGGAGCAGCCGGATTCCGTCGTCGCTTGCGGCCCGGTAATAGCTCTCCAGCGCCGGAGTGGCGCTCCCAAGCACCACCACCGCGCCGGTGATCTCGGCCCGGCGGATCGCTGTCTCCCGGGCGTGATAACGGGGGGAATCCTCCTGCTTGTAGGAGGGTTCATGCTCCTCGTCCACCACGATCAGGCCGAGGGACCGGACCGGCGCGAAAACGGCGGAGCGGGCGCCGACCACCACCCTGGCCTCTCCCGACCGGATCCGGTGCCACTCCTGCAGCCGCCGGCTCTCGAGCATCCCGCTGTGCAGGACCGCCACCGCCTCCCGGCCGAACCGTCCCTGGAACCGCTCGATCGCCTGGGGCGTCAGCGAGATCTCCGGCACCAGCACGATGCTGCCGCGTCCCTGATCCAGGACTTGTTGGATGGCCTGCAGGTAAACTTCCGTCTTTCCGCTGCTGGTGATCCCGTGCAAAAGGAAGGGGCTGTGGCTGCGGGACCGGATCGATTCGTTGATTTCCTCGAAGGCCTTCTTTTGTTCTTCGGTCAGCGTGAGGTGCTGGGTGGGGGCGGGAGCGGGTGTTTCCTCGGATTCGCGGGATTTCATCTGGGTGCGCCCGCGCCGCAGCGGGCCGGGCAGCGCGGTCGCTATGCATTCGCCCCAGCCGGCTTGGTACGTCTCCCCCATCCAGCGGGTCAGATCCAGGAGGTCGGGGCTCAGCAGAGGCTCCTCATCCAGGACAGACTCCAGCGATTTGATTTTCCGGAAAGGGACTTGGGCGGCCAGCCCGACAATGAATCCCATCAGGCGGCGGTGGCCGAAGGGGACCATCACCCGCTTGCCGATGCCGGCCTGTTCCTTCAGCTTGGACGGGATCCGGTAGTGGAACGTATTCCGCAGCGGCAGCGGTATCGCCACCTCCGCAAACTCCGCGCTCATCAGGGGTTTTCGGCGAGGAGGCGGAGGACAATCTGCATGTCCTCCCAGACGTCTTTCTTCGCGGCGGGATTGCGCAGCAGATAAGCGGGATGGTAGGTGACGATCAGCGGGATCTCTTTCCAAGCAAGGGTCCTTCCCCGAAGCGCACCCATCGGGGCCGCGGTCTCGAGCAGTGCCGATGCGGCGGTCTTGCCGAGCGCGCAGATGACCTTGGGGCGGATCGTCAGCAGTTGTCTCTCCAAGTATTTTCCGCAGGCAGCGATCTCATCCGGCTCCGGCGGACGGTTCTGCGGCGGCCTGCACTTGACGATATTGCAGATGTAGACCTCTTCGCGCGACATCTTCATTGCCTGGATGATCTTGTCCAAAAGCTTCCCGGCCGCGCCGACGAACGGCCTGCCCTGCTCGTCTTCATCACGGCCCGGTCCCTCCCCCACGAAGACCAGTTCCGCGTCCAGCGAACCTTCGCCGAAGACCACTTTGTTCCGGGTCTTGCAGAGGCGGCAGTCAAGGCACACCAGCGCTTTGCCGCGGATCGGCTCGAGCATGCGCTCCTTGTCGGCCAGGTTTAGAGAAGAGCCGCTGGGGTCTGACCCCGCGGGGTCAGACCCCTTTGGAACTTCGGCAGTGCCGGATGCCTGAAACGATTTGAGCAATGACCGGGTCTCTTTCACAAGTTCTTTGAACTCCCGTTGGCTCTCTTTGTCGCCGCTCATCCGAGGGCGAACCTCGCGATCGCCAGCGCCGCGTCCGGGTGAGATGCGGCGCGGCCCAGCTCTCCCATCCGTTGCCGCCGCGCCGGGTCGGCTCGGAGTTTCTTGATCAGCGCCGGCGCCTGCTCCACAGGGCCTGCCATCACCGCCGCTCCGAGCCGTTCGATGATCCGGCCATTACGCGCCTCCTGCCCGGGGATGGGTGCCACCAGCACCATGGGCAGTCCTTTCGCCATCGCCTCCGTGCAGCTCAAGCCTCCTGGTTTGGTCACCATCAGATCGGAGAGGTCCATCAGCTCATCCATGTTGTTCACGAAGCCGTAAACTTTCAGGGAATGCGGGAAAGAAGCCCGCAGGTTCTCCACCCGGTGGTAGAGGGCGGTGTTCTTCCCGGTGACGATCAGCGCCTGAAGCGGTTCCCGGATGTTCTTCAGCGATTGCATCAGCTGTTCCACCGGTCCGGTTCCGAACCCGCCGGAGCAGATCAGCAGTGTGAACTGTTCCCAATCCACTCCCAGGCGCTGGGCGATTTCTCTCCGGTCTCCGCGGCGGCTGAATTTTGGATCGATCGGGATCCCCAGCACGTGGATCCTCTCCGGCGGCACGCCGCGCCGGATCAGTTCTTCCTTGGTCAGGTCCATGGCCACCACGTAGGCGTCGATGCCCGGAGAGATCCAGACATTATGCGGCATCGTGTCGGTGATCACGGTGATGAGCCGGGCCGAGAGTTTGCCTTTGAGTTTGAGGTAGGAGGCCACCTCCATCGGGAAGAAATGGGTGCCGATAAAGACGTCCGGGTTGTAGCGCAGGACGATCTGCTCCAGGTTTTTCCCGTGGGAAGCGTTGCTCAAGCGATGCAGTTTGTACGCGGCCCAGGCGAGCCCTCGCAGGTCCAGCAGGTGATAGGCCATTCCCCAGAGGAACGGGAATCGATGGATCAGGTTGAGGTACCCCTGGGTGAAAGCCCACTGGTATCCGGAGCTCATCCCCTCCAGCCCATTGAGCAGGATCGTCTCGGCCTCGGGCCGGAGCTGGCGCAGGGCGATGCAGATCGCTTCGGCGGCTTTCTCATGGCCCGACCCGGCGGGAACATGCGTGACGAGGATCTTCATTTCTGTCGGGAGATCCAGCGCGCGGCGGCGGACAGATCACGGGCGACGAAGTCCGGAGCGGGGTTCAGCCGCCGCACGTCCTTTCTTGCCGTCACGCCGCTCAAGACCAGCACGGTGCGGCAGCCGGCTGCCCGTCCCGTCTCGATGTCAGTGGCGTTGTCTCCCACTAAAATGGAACTCGGCATGTCCAGGGAGAAGCGGCGCGCCGCCCGGAGCAGCAGTCCGGGACGGGGTTTTCGGCAGCGGCATCTTCGCTCGGGAGTGTGAGTGCAATAGTAGACCGCGTGGAGTTTGCCTCCATGGTTTTGTATGGCCGCCCGCATCTTCCGGGTGATCTCCTGGAGCCGGGTGCTTGGGTAGATCCCCCGCCCCACCCCCGCCTGGTTGGAGACGAGGATGATCTTGCGGCCGGTCTTGCGGAGTTTCCGAAGGGCATCAAAGACGCCGGGCAGGAAGCGGAACTCTTCCCAGCGAGTAATGTAGCGCTTTCGGATGGGCGGGGCATTGATGACTCCGTCCCGGTCGAGAAAGAGGGCTCCTTTGGGTTGGCGAGAGCTCCGCGGCTCACGCGGAGTGATGAACCTGGCTCCCAATCTTATCCCGCCAGTAGTTCAGCAGGTCTTCGAGGGTCTGCTCCAGGGGGATGGTCGCCTGCCAGCCGGTCTTCTTCCGGAACTTGGTGCAGTCGCCCCGCAGGATCATGACGTCGCTCGGCCGCATCCGTTCCGGATCGGTCCGGATCTCGATCTTCTTGGAGGTCTTGGAGAGGAGGATGTCGAGCATCTTCCGGATGGAGATATCGGTACCGGTGCAGAGGTTGTAGACTTCTCCCGGCTCCCCCTTCTCCAGGGCCAGCCAGTAGCCGCGGGTAATGTCCCGGACGTCGGTGAAATCGCGGTGGGCGTCCAGGTTGCCGACGTTCAGGACCGGTTCCTGGAGCCCGGCTTCGATGCCGGCGATCTGCTTGGCGAAGTTGGAGGTGGCGAAAACTTCTCCTCGACGCGGCCCCGTGTGGTTGAACGCCCGGGTCCGGACGATGAACATCTTGTAGCTGTGGGAGTATTGGTAACCGAGCAGGTCCTGGGCGACCTTGGAGACCGCGTAAGGGCTTAAGGGGCGCAGGGGGCTCGTCTCCACCAGCGGCAATTCGTTCTCGTGGACCATGCCGTATTCCTCGGAGCTGCAGGCGATCTGGATGCGCGTGTCGAGCTTGCATTCCCGGATCGCTTCGAACAGGGTGATCTGTCCGACCGCGTTGGTGGTCATGGTTTCCGAGGGGGCTTTCCAAGACATCGGCACGAAGGATTGGCCGGCCAAGTGGAACACCCGGTCCGGGCGGACCTGTGTGATCACCTGGTGAACAGAGGAAGCGTCCCGGAGATCGCACTCGAACATCCGGATCCGGCCCTTTAGGTGGTCGATGTTATCGGTCTTGCTGCGCCAGCGCAGCGTTCCGAATACCTCGACGTCCTTCTGCGTCAGGAGGAACTCTGCCAGATGGCTGCCCACAAAACCGGTGATTCCCGTAATCAAGACGCGCATGACTTCTCCTTTTTGAAAGAGTTTAGCGGATTTGGCCTGAATTTGGTAGTGGATCTCGCTCCAGCTGCGCTTGGCATTGTTCCAGGATCCGAGTCAGCTCGACGGTTAGCCCGAGCCCGATTGCCGCCGCCGTTGCCTTCCCCTGAACATGGTCGGCGAACGCGGTCAGCATCGCTTCCATCGGCGCGGGCCGATCAGGCATCGGGATCGGCTCCCCTTCCTTAGGGAGTGGGCCGCTCCCCAACTCGGTTCTGCCGGCGTAATCGAAGGGGATCCGCCGGCAGCGGCTCCGGTCCTGGTCGTCAAAATGAAACAGATGGGAGTCGGTGATAATCGAAAGTGTCCTTCTTTTTTTAGAGCTCAACCGGCCGGATTGGATCCAGGCGGCTGCGCCCTCCTTCCACCGCAGGCGGAGGGTGATCATTTCAGGGCGCCCCTGCGGGTCCGCGCACCCGCCGAAGGCGGAAGTTTCGGGTCCGGTTGCGCCGATCAAGTCGAGACAGAGAGCGACGTCATGCGGGCAGCGGTCCCACAGAGTCCCAACGTCGGGCCGGAAAGGGCCCAGGTCCGTTCCCTCCGAAAGGATGACCCGGATCGGCTCTCCGGCAGCGGCGATCGCTTTTTTCAGCGCCTGGACCGCCGGGTTGTAGAGGTGGATGTAATTCACGAGGATCGGGAGACCGGCCCTGGCCGCTTCCCGCTGGAGCGCTTGCGCCGTCGCGGTGTCGAAGCAGAGTGGTTTCTCAACGATGCAGGGTTTCCCTGCCTCCAGGCAGGCCCGGGTCATCTCGGTGTGGAGGGCGGCCGGAGCGGCGATCACGACCGCGTCGCAGTCTGAGACGATCAACTTTTTCCAGTCGGAGAAGAGTGCGACCGGTTCTTTGACCAAAGCCCGGTTCTCCGGACGGCGGGTGGCCAGGTGGGTCAGACGCAGGCGGGGTCCCAGCCCCTCGATTGTCCGGATGTAGACTTTTCCCCACCGGCCCGCACCGATGAGTCCCAAGCGCATCAAAGGCCCTTGTACTGCTCCAGCGCCCAACCCATGAAGCGGCGGAGCCCCTCTTCCAGCGGGACCCGCGGCTCGTATCCAAGCTGGAACACCGCTTTGGTGATGTCAGGGCAGCGGCGCTGGGGCTCGTCGGCCGGGTAGGAGTCCGGGTATTCCACTTGGTCGAGCGGGATTTTCTGTTTGAGGACTTTCTCCATCACCTTGACCAGATCCCAGACGGAAACCTCAGGTTCCCGGTTGCCGATGTTGTAGACTTGTCCCGGCAGCCCGTTGAGCAGGACCAGCGTGAAGCCGATGATCGCATCCACGATGTAGCAGAAGGTGCGGGTCTGTCTCCCGTGGCCGTAGACGTGAATCGGCTGGCCGGACTTGATCTTGCTGGCGAAGTTGGGCAGCACCCGGTAGTCGGTCTCTTTCATCCCGGGGCCGTAGACATTGAACGGGCGGACCATCTTGGTGGGGACCCCATACTTCTCGTGGAAGATCTGGCACGGGGCAACATCTCCCCGCTTGGATTCGTCATAGCAGGCACGGGGTCCCAGCGGGGAGATGTTGCCCCGGTAGGACTCGGGCGTCGGCACGTGCTTGGGGTCCGGGTCGCCGTAGATCTCGCTCGAGCTGAAGAAGAGGAACCCTTTAAGCGGGTGGTCCTTGGCGAGCTGCAGCAGGTTCTTGGTGCCGATTGTGGCCACCTCCAGCGTCTCGAGCGGATACTTCCGGTAGTAGAAGGGACTGGCGATGCCGGCCGCGTGGATCACGTAATCCACCGGCTCATGGATCGTCAGCGGCTGGATCACGTCGTGCGCGATAAACTTGGCTCGGCCGGAGCGCTCCTCCGTTCCCGGCTCCGGGTCGCCGGTGATGTGGTTGTCGAGCAGGATCAGCCGGACCGGGTGTTTCGGATGGGCCGCGTTGTAGGAGAGGAACAGCGCCGTGAAGTAGCGGCCCAGGAAACCATGGGCGCCGGTGATCAAGAGGGTGCTGCCGCCCATTGGGTTGAGGCAGGGGCCCAGCCGCGCGCGGATCTCTTCAATGTCGCTCGGAAGGTAGCGTTCCATCGGGGTCATCTTATCTCAAGTTCCGGGAGAGGGACGATAAAATGTCCCCCGCCTTTCCGGAATGCCTCGTGTTTCCGTATGATGGAGTCGGCGAAGTTCCAGGCCAGGATCAGGCAGTAGTCCGGCCTCCGGGCGGGATCGGCCAGCCGGTCGGCCGGCACCACCGGAATGTGATGACCCGGGCTGTACAGCCCCTGTTTCCAGGGGCTGTCGTCAATGATCGCCTCCAGCAGGTCGGGGCCCAGCCCGAAATGGTACATGAGCGTGGTGGCTTTGGCCGGCGCTCCGAAGCCGACGATCCGTTTCCCTTCTCCTTTGAGTTTCAGCAGAAGGCGTTTGAGCGCTTCGCCCCGCTCGGAGATCTTTCTGGAGAATCCCTGATACGCCTCCGGGCGGAACAGGCCGGTCTCCTCCTCCTCGGCGATCCGCTGCCGGACGCCCGGCTGCACCGCTGATCCGGACGCTTCCGTTCTTACCACTCCCCGCAGGGAGCCGCCGTGGCTCTCCACCCGCAAGGCGTCGGTCAGCCGGAGGCCGTTTCTTTGAAAGAAAGGGACCAGCGGCTTAACGGCGTGGTAGCTCAGGTGCTCGTGGTAAATCGTGTCGAAGAGGCCTTTTTGAAAGACATCCAGCAGGTAAGAGACCTCGAATAGGAAGGCGCCGTCCGTCCTGAGGAGCCGCCGCACTCCCTCGGCGATGCCGGTCAGGTCATCGGCGTGCGCGAAAACGTTGTTGGCCGTGATCACGGCCGGCTGCCAGCCCTCGCCACGCAATCTCTCGGCCAGGACCGGCGTGAAGAACTCCGGCAGAGTCGGGATCCCTTTCCGAGCCGCTTCCCCGGCAATCTTCTGGGCCGGATCGATTCCGAGGACCCGCATTCCCTTCTCCTTAAAAAAACCGAGCAACGTTCCGTCGTTGCTGCCGATGTCGATCACCTGGTCCCCGGGTTGAAGCCCCGCGGTCCGGATCGCCTGCTCGGCGTATTCCCTGAAATGTTGGATGAAGACGGGGCTGGTGCCGGAAACGTAGACGTAGTCCCGGAACAGCTTTTCCGGGGTCACCACTTCCAGCAGTTGGAGATGCCCGCACTGGAGGCAGAGGTGCAGGTCCAGCGGGAAAACCGGTTGCGGGGTTCCTCTTGCGGACTCTGGCACGAAAGCGTTGGCCAACGGAGTCTTCCCCAGCGCAAGCACCTGTCGGAGCTCCTTGCTGTCGCAGAGCCGGCAGGTCCGCCGCCGGGTAGACAAAGCCGGTTCCGTCATGGGCTAAGGCTGCTGCGCAGAGGCGCGTGGCGGCGCTTGCTCTGGCGCCGGCCGGATCGGCAGCGGCGGGATTCGGACGGTGTCCGATTCGTAATCGGCCGACTTCCGGTTGTTGCGGGCCACCACGAACAGCACCGAGTCCTCCAGGAAGACCATCACGTGCTCGTGCATCGGCGGCGAGTGGAACAGCTGTCCCGGCGTGATGACCCACTGAAGAGGCGGCTCTTTGCTCCCGACCGGCCGGTGGGCGTAGATCATTTTTCCGGACTGCAGCCAGGCATAGTGGAAATCGGTCTTGTGGTAATGATTGGCCCGGATCGCCCCCTTCTTGGAGACGATCACCAGCGCCGAGCCCAGCGTCATGTCGACCAGATTTTGGATGGTCCCCCTCTCATCCGAGAACGGGGCCGGCAGCGGAACGAGGGCGGACATTATCGGGTTCCCCGTTTCTCGTGGATCAAGAAATTCCCTCCGTGTTTGAGCTTCGGAACGATCCGGATCCCAAGAGGATGATGCCATCCGAATGATTTCTCCAGGATCCGGGAGATTGGGCCGGGCTTGAGCTGGCCCACGTAATCGAACCCTTTCGTGTCCAGGAGGCGGTTCCAAACCCGGATGTCATCGTAGATCCGGTTCTTTTCCAGATGGATGTGGTGCTGCTCCGATTCCGAGAAGGTGGATTTGCTGACCAGCCATCCGCCTGGCCGGAGGAGACCGTGGATCCGGTCGAGGGTGTTCTCCAAGTCGTACAGGTGCTCGAAGACGTCCCAGGCGAAAACGGCGTCGTAGTTTTCTCGAGGCAGCGGTTCGCCGGCCCGCCACATCTGCACCGGAAAATGTTCCTGCTCGAACCGCCAAGCGGCGTAGGAGAAGGTGTTGCCTGTGACGTCCAGATGGTCGCAGAGGATCCCGCCCCGGCGCAGCGTCAGCGTGAGCCCGCCTACTCCCCCTCCGAAATCCAGCACTCGCCTCCGGTTTGATTTCTGGCAGGCCTTCCGGAGCACCTCGAACCATTTCTGCTTGTCGCGGGTAGCTTCCCAGTAACTGAGCTCATACAGATACTGGGGTGTTTCCTCGTAATACCGGTTGACCTCCGAGTCGCTCTGCCCCTGGGCCGCCCGGCGTTGCGCCTGCACATCCGCGGTTTTTTTTTGTTGCCAATAGGTGGCGGCAATCTCGGGCAACGGTTTTTGAAGATACCGGCTCAGGTGGGTGAAGGCCCTCCGGCCGGCCGGCTCATCCAGGCCTTCCACGCACAGCTCCTTTTCCAGTTCCAGGTCCCGCCAGCCGCTCATGAGGATTCGGCCCTTTCCCAGTATTTGGCCCAGAGCGCGTGATGGAAATAGGCGAACAGGGCCGCGAAGAAGAAACCGACCGCCCCTTCCCGGCACCCCCCTTGCTTCACGTACGATTTCCAGAACAGCTTCCAGGGGCGGACCATCATCTGATACCGGACGCTCTTCCAGGGGAGCTTTCCCTTTTCCTTGAGCATCACCTCGGATTCAACGGTCGTGTAATGGTTCTGCCGATCGATGAACTGCGTGAGGGACTGGAAGGGGTAATGTTCAATTTCGGCATCCAGGAATCGGATCTCCCCGTCCACCTGAAGCCGGACGTGGATCCCCTGGCCGGTGCACCGGGACTTGGTTTTACGGAAAAGGATCCGGTGGCGGTGCCGCCAGCCGCCAGTCCGCATCGGGCGCCCCAGAAAGAAATTCAGCCGCATCAGATCATAAGCGCTGACACCGTCGGTCTGCGCCAACGCCCGGTCAATCGCCGATTTCAACGCCGGGGTGACGATCTCATCGGCGTCGATATGGAGGATCCACTCGCTCGACGATTTCTCGATGCCTAAATTCCACTGGCGGTCATGGTTGTCCTGCGACCGCTGGACGAAGACCTTCGGTGTGTACGCCCTAGCGATCTCTCTAGTCCGGTCGGTCGATTCGTCGTCCACCACGACGATCTCCTCGGCCCACCCCTTGACCTGATCCAGACAGTGGGCCAGCCGGCCCTCTTCATTCCGGGTCATCAGGACCACGGAGAGGGATTCACGAGGCATTTTTAGTTTCCCAGTATTTGGCATAGCTGACGAGTTGGTAGAGGCCGGCCAGGACCGCGGCCGCGAAACCGATCCAGCCGTCTCTGTAGCCCTTCTTCCCGACGTAGGCCCGGCAGAAACGGTCCGCCGTCCGCCAGATCGCCTTGACACGGCTCATTTTCCGCCCGTCCCGAATCCACTTCTGGGCTTCCAGTGTGGTCTGCCGGTTGAGTTTCCCGATGAAATCGCCTAAATCCCGGTAGGAGTAATGCAGAAGATCCCCTTGGAGGCTTCCCCACGGCTGATCGGAGATGGCTCGGCAATGAACCGTGGTCTCTTCCCACCGGAAGGCGCTGCGCTTGTACAGCTTGACCTGGGGACTGGGATACCACCCGCCGTGCCGGAGCCACCGCTTGCCGATGAAGTTCCGCCGGGGGACGGAGTAGATCTGAAACGGAGGCGTGCCCTTGAAAAGAGCCTGGATCTCCTGGGCCAGCTCCGGCGTCACCCGCTCGTCGGCGTCGACGCTCAAGATCCATTCGTTCCGCGCTTGCTGCGCGGCCCAATTCCGGTGCCGCCCTTCGAGGTCCATCTTCCGGCGGAGGACCCTGGCGTTGTATCGACGGGCCACCTCCTCGGTCCGGTCGGTCGACTCGTCGTCCACCACCAGAAGCTCGTCCGCGAAGCGGACCGACTCCAAGCAGTCGGGGAGCCGCTTCTCTTCGTTCTTGGTCAGGATGACGACCGAGAGCGGAAATGAAATTTCCGCAGGAAGTGGTCGCGTTTCCATTAACGCGGACCCGACCGAGAGCGGGACAGCGTTCGGCATTGTTTTGAGAGTTCATTTTCCGTTGGGTTATTCAGCAACCGGGCCCGGTGAAGGACCCGGAGGCGGCGGACCCATCCCGACCAGACGGGATCATGGCTCACCACCAGGTCGAACGGTTTCTTCCGCTTGACGATCAGCCGCCAGGTGGCTTGATGGCGCCAGCAGCGGTCCGGGTACTCCAAAAACTCTATCTGGGCGTGCTCCACCTTTTGGGCGGCGCCGGCGCTTCTTGGGCCGACCACGCAGATCCAATGCCCCGCCCCGGCGATCGCTTCCAAGGAAACGGCCGCGGGAACGGCCGGTCCCCAGAGGATCCGCAGCCGCCTGCCCCATTTCTGCTCGAAGCGCTTCCGGTTTTCGTCAAACGCTTTTTTCCAGCCGGGCAGCTGTTTAAAGCTGACTTTTCCTTCGTGATGGACGTAGGCCGCCAGCGCTCGGACCGGACGCAACCCGGCTTGCCGGACCCTTAAGCTGAGATCATCGTCATCAAAGTTCCCCATTCCGAATTGCTCATCCAGATCTCCGATCCGATCAAACAGGGCCCGCCGGGCCAGGAGGCAAAATCCCATCGCGGTACTCAGGGGGACCGACCGGCCCTGTTCCTTGGCCAAGCGCCGAACAATCTCCTCCGGCGAGAGCCCCTTGTCCGGGTATCCCAGGCAGTTGCTGGTCGGATTGACCAAGCCGATCTTCGGATCGCTTTCGGCCACCCGGATCATTTCGGTCAGCCAGCCGGAGGTCACAACCGTGTCGTTGTTGAGCAGGCAGACCCAGGGCGCCCGCGCGGACCGGATCCCCTGGTTCACTGCTTTGATGAAGCCCAGATTTGTCGGATTGCGCAGGATCTCCACCGGCATCCGACTGTCGGCGCGGAAACGGTCCAGCATCTCGCGGGTGAGCGGTTCGCTGCCGTTATCCACCAGGATGAGGCGGATCGGTTCCGCGGCGGCCGCCAGCACGCTGTCCAGGCACCGTTTCGTCATCTCCGGCTGGTTCCAAATGGGGATCACGATATCGCAGAGGGTTTCAGGCAATGATGTCGAGGGCATAGTAGGGATGGGACTTCATGACCGGCGGAAGGTCGTCGAGCGGCAGCTGCACCGCCCTGGGGAATTTCGGCGGGTCGGTCGGGTGGATGTTTTCCATCTCCCTCTGCTGCGGCCAGACACGCCAGACCCGATCGTACCAGCCGCCCAGGATCTCCTGGGCGTGCGGGAAGGTGGCCAGTTTCTCCCTCATGCGCTCCGGCGAACGGGCGTAGGAGAAATGATAGAAGGCCGTTTCCGACGGCGGGAACTCGTAGACCTTCCCGAGGCTGTTCATGTCGTTGATTCCCTTGAACCGGAGCTTGTGAGGAAACGGGATCCCCAAGATGCGCCGGTGCCGCGTCAGCTTAAAGATCCGGCGCGGGCGCCAGGTGAGGATCTCCGGCGGGATCCGGTAGCGGAACGACCTCCAGAAGGTGTGGCATTTGATGATGAAGGTGCCGGCCTCCGGGTGCTCCGCCAGCGTCTTGCGAATCTTCCGTAAATGGTCTTCTCGGTAGACCTCATCCCCGTCCACCAGGAAGAAGTAATCCATCCCCAGATCCAGGCAGCGCTTCAGGCCGGCCTCCCGGTGCTCCATTTGAGAGAGCCAGTTTTCCTTGATCACCTGGATTTCCCCTTGGAATTCCAGGGCGAGCCGGTCCACGATTTTCTCGGTCCCGTCCGGAGGGAAAAGCTCCAGCGACCCTTCGGCCCGGTAAGCGGTGTAGGGTGACAGCCCCAGGCAGATGACCACCTGCTCCACGCCCGGCAGGATGGCCCGGACCGCGACTTCCAGGTATTCTTCTTCGTTGTAGATGCAGAAAACGGCGGCGATTTTCACCGGCTGGCCCCTTGTTTCAGCAGATCATCGGCGGCCTCCGTCACGGAGGCTGCTTCCAAATCTTTCAGACAGGCATTTTCCCACGGACAGGGAGGAAAACGGAAGCTCCGATAGCAGGGCCGGCAGACCAATGTCTTGGAAACAACCCGGTGCGAGGGTCCCCCGGGATGCGGGCCGTAGACCGTCGCATCCACCGGTCCAAAAATGGAAACGGTTGGGGTCCTAACCGCCGCCGCCAGGTGCATCGTTCCCCCATCGTTTCCCACTACGATTCGGCATTTTTGCAGGAGGCCGGCCAACAGCAAAAGCGACGGCGTTTGGGCGATCAGGCGGGGGGGATGACTCATCCGACCCGCCACCGCGCGGCAGAGAGGAAGCTCCCGGGCATCGCCGATCAGCAAAATTTGAAGTCCCTGCCGGGCGAGGTGGTCCGCGGCGCGGGCGAACCGCTCGGCGGGCCACTGTTTGTAAACAGCATGGGGTCCCCAGCTGGCTCCACCGCCTGGAACGATGCCGGCCATTCGAGCGGAGGGGTCTACTCCATGGCTTTCCAGGTAATGACGAGTCTCCTCCTCGATCCGTTCCGGCAGCTTGATCTCTGCCGAAACGGCGGGAGGGCGAGGGATCTCGAGGGGTTCCAACAGGTCGAGGTAATGCTCCGCCACCGGGCGGCCGGAGAACCCGTTCAACGGAACCGCGCAGGTCAGGAACTTCCCTCTTCCGCGGAAATTGAAACCGATCCGCCGGGGAATGCGGCACAAGATCCCCGCGAGCCCGGTGTGCCATCCCAGCGAGAGATCAATCAGGAGATCGAATCGTTCCTTGCGAACGGCGCGCAGCGTGCGGTTGAGGAACCGGACCCCCTTGATTTTGGAATCCCGCAGGGCGGCCCGGAACTCGTCCTTTTCGAACGTCAGGCGCCAATCCAATTCCGGCCACGCGGCGACCAGCTCTTCCGTCCGCCGGTTGCAGAGATAACCCAGAAAAAAGTTTGTCTCCGCTTCGCGCAGCGCCCGAACCAGAGGAAGGGAGAACAGCACGTCCCCGATCCCGAACGGGTTGACGATGAGGATCCTCATGCCGGTTTCCTCGCCTGCAGGGTTTCTTTCACTGCTTGTGCTGCTTCCTCCACCGTGGGGGCGATCAGGATCCGATGACCTGCTCCCAGCGGTCTCCATCGCTCCAGCTGTTTTGCATGTTCTCGGGGTGCCACGACCACCGCCGGCGTGCCCACCGCCGCCGCGATGTGCACCGGCCCGCTGTCGTTGGAGAGAAGGACCGAGCACCGCCGCAGCAGCGACGGCAGGACCGCCAAAGAGGTTTTGTCTGTGAGGTTCGTGAGTCCGGAGGGAATCGACTCCGGCCGGGTTTCGCCGGAGGGTGATCGGCCGATCAGCAACAAATGATGGTTCCCTTCCCTTAAGGAATGGATGACCTGCCAGAAAGAGTCGAGCGGCCAACTTTTTTTTGGATTGCTGGTCCATGGATGGACGGCAATCAGGGTCTGGTTTTCGGAGAGCCCATTTTCGGCCAGCAGTTGCCGAGCCTGCGCCTCCGCCTCGGACCGTTCAGGTAGCCACAGGGTTCCCTCCGGGACGGGGATGTCCAGCAGGTGGACCAGCTCCAGGTTGTACTGCGATTCATGAAGATTCCGGGATGACTTGGTGTCCAGCAGGGAGCGGGTCAGGAGCCGGCCGAATTTTCGGCGATAACCGGCTCTCAGCGGGACGCCGGCCAAGAAAGAGGCGGTGTGAAAAAGCTTGGTGGGGTTCAGCACGATGACCGCGTCAAACCGTTCCCTGCGCAGCCGTTGTGCCATCCGCAGAATCCCGAGCCACCCCTTCCCCTCCTGCGGTTCAAAGGAAAGCAGGCGGTCGACATCCGGGTGCCCCTCCAACAAGGGCACCAGATCCTTCTGAAGGAGGAGCTGGATCTCGGCCTTCGGGAAAGCACGGCGCACGGCATGGATCGCCGGCAAGCTCATCAGGAGATCCCCCATCCGGTCGGTCCGGACGATGAGGATCCGGCGCAGCGGCGGAGGGGGCTGCATCAGGGGTGCGGTTGGGAAGTTTGCTCCGGTTTCAGAAGGAGCCCGCTGATGCCGAGGACCATCCCGGCCAGTGTCCAGAACAGAACGGCCTGCCGGACGGCATAGAGGTTCGTATCGAACGCGGACTGCACGAGGAATGCCAAGACCCCTGCCGCCAAGCCGGTCAGGATCGGCCGAAGCTCGCGCAGTTGTGGCGGGAGCGAGGCTTCTTCCCGGCGCAACGCGCGCCGGCAGATGCTCCCGAGGAAAAAGAGGAAAGAGAGGAAGACAGCCAGCCCTGCGACCCCGGTCTCCGCGGCAATCTGAAGGTAACAGTTGTGGGCATAGGCCGGCCAATGGTTTCCTCCGACGTACGTGCTGTAGTTGGCCATGAAGGTGTTGATGCCATGGCCTAGAAAAGGCCTATCGCGGAACATGGCCCAGCCTGTGTTCCACATCACCGACCGATCCTGGGAACCGATGTCGGACAGCGTGATCAGTGTTGTCCAGTTAGAGCGGGATAGGAAAAGCAAAAAGCCGATAGAAGCCGTCAGGATTCCCGCGAGCGCCATCCAGCCCTTTCTCCGGTGCGCGTGAAGGGCACCTAGCAGCAGAGTCCCGATCCAGAAGCCGAGGATGGCCCCTCTTGAGACAGTCCAGATCAAACATCCGACCAGCAGAAGGGCGAGGACGCCAAGAGGGACCGGCAGTCGCCGGCCCTCTTCCATCAGCAAGGCAATGACCAGGAGACCGACGACCATGAGATAGGTGGCCAGATCGTTCGGGTTTTTGTAAGGGCCTACCATTCGGACATAGCCCAGCGTGAAGCCGCGGATGGGATCCAGGACGGTGGACTTATAGGTAGCGCGGAAGATCGCCCACTCCTGCCAGAAGCTGTAGAGCAAGACCAGCCAAGCGGCGATTAGAATGGCGCGGACCGCCCGGGAAGGAACCGGAGCGTATTTTACAGCATGCGATGCCAGAAGGAAGAGCAAGCCATATTCCATTGTCTTCCCGATGAAGCCGGTCCAGCTGATGGTTGGAAACTTGCTGCGGCTGATCGAGAGGCCGCAGACGGCGATGTAGAACAGCAGGGCCCACAGCGATTTCCTTTCGGCCGGAAAGGTGGCCGCCGGTGTTTTTCGCCCGCCCAGCCACCACGCCGCCAGAAGCAGGGGAAAGGTGATCTCGATGGCGGCGATAGAGAACGGGGTAAAGAAAAGGATGGCAACAAATAGGGCACAAAACGCCTTTTGGGCGATTCCGGTCGGACATGCACTCATCCGTTGGCCTGGGGAGTGGGTTCGCTCTGGGTCAGGGAAGAAACGACATTCCAGAGCAGGCCGTTTTCCTCGCAGTAACTCTGAACTTGGCGGACCAACTCGGAGGGTGGACGCCGGATGGCGATGAAGACCTCGCGTATATTCAACTCCTTGACCACCCGGCCCAGATCCCGGCGGGTCCCCAGGATGGAGATACCGCGGATCCGGTCTCCCTGCTTGGCGGCGTTGTCGTCCAAGAAGCAGGCCACGCGGCGCATGCTCTGCCGGTCCATCTGAATCTGCCGGAGCAGCAGCTCGCCAGTGTCCCCCGCCCCGATGATCAGGACCTGGGTCGCCCGCTCAGCGGAGGAGTTGATCCATTGGTTGAGCATCGGTTCCACAAGGCGGGTTCCGCTGACGGCCAGGAACAGCAAGGTTCCGTCCATGATGAAGACCGCGCGCGAGTATCCTTCAAAACGCCAAAGGTACAGAACCACGATGGCGGAGAAGATGGACCCCATGATCGCCGCGCGGAGGATGTTCGCCAGATCATGGAGGCCGATGTACCGCCAGAGGCCGCGGTACAGGCCGCAGGTAAAGAAGCAGATCATCTTGACCGCGATCACCCAGGGCAGCGATTGCAGGATCAGTTTCTCCAGGTTCGGGGTCAGCGTGGCCTCAAAGCGCAGCGCATGCGCCAGCACATAGCAGGCCCACACGGAACAGAAATCCACGACCACCTCCACGATCCTGCGCTTGTGCATCAGCATCGTTTCGATCAAAGTGACCTTTGCGTCTTCGGGGGGAGGAGAGGAAAGGCTGTCATAAACCCGGACCTCCGCCAGAGTGGCCCCCAGCATGAGCAGGATGCCCAAGGTGAGCAGCCAGATCCCGGTGATGGCGAACGGTTGATTGTCGTGGGCGAACAGGAGACTGAAGAATCCGAATAAAGCGGTCATGGTGTAGAAGATAAAGACCACCTGCCGGGGCGTCAGCCCCAAGACGCCCAAGCGGTGGGAGATGTGGTCGGTCCCACCCTGGAAAGGATGCCTTCCGTGGAGCATCCGCTGGAACATCACGAAGAGCGTGTCGAAAATCGGAACCGCCAAAAGCAGGGTCGGCAGCGCCAGGATGCCCAGCAGGCGGGCCGACTGATGCCATGTCCCTGTCAGGGAGAGCGTCCCCAGCGCCAGTCCCAGCACCTGACTGCCCGTGTCCCCCATAAAAATCTTGGCCGGGGGCAGATTGTACTGGAGGAATCCGATGATCGAGCCGGTTAGGGCGGCCGCCACGATGGCCACGGTGGGATTATCCGCCTGCAGGATATGCCAAGTCAGGAATCCGCCTGCGATCGCCCCGATGCCTCCGGAAAGCCCGTCCATGTTGTCCATGAGATTGAAGGCGTTCATCACCAGCACGAGCCAGCCGATCGTCAAGGGGATCGTCAGCCAGGAGAGGCCGGTGCTCACATGGACGCCGAACAAAAGAACGATGCAGCCCGCAAGAATCTGCGCGATCAATTTTGAGTTCGGGTGGATCGACCGGAAATCATCCAACATCCCAACGAGCAGCATCAGGCCTCCCGCCAGCAGCAGGCCCCACAGGCGGGGATCCCGATGGGCCACCGCTCCAACGGCCCCAAGCAGTGCCAGCGCGATGGGTAATCCTCCCAGACGGGCCACCAAGCGCCGGCCCCACCGATCATGGGTAGGCCGGGAGACGCAGCCGACTGCGAGTGCGAACCGGCGCACCAAAGGGGTCGCCAGTGAAGAGAACGCGTAGGCGCAGACTCCCGCCACCAGGGTATACAGCAGAGAGGCCGTCAAATTCACCGGGCGCCCTTGGAGACCATCGGCGATTCCTTGCGGCAATACTCGATGACGCTTTTGAGGATGTCGTCGAGTTTCATGGTCGGGGAGAACCCGATGAAACGATTGGCTTTGGAGATATCCGGGACGCGGCGGGCCATGTCTTCAAAGCCTTCCTCGTAGGCCTTGTCGTAAGGGATGAATTCCAGCTTGGAGCTGCTGCCCGTCAGGGCGATCACCCGCTGGGCCAGATCCTGGATGCTGATCTCCTCCTGGCTGCCCAGGTTGAAGACTTCCCCGACGGTCTCGGAGCGCTGCATCAGGTCCGAGATCCCCCGCACCGCGTCGCGGACGTGCAGGAAGCAGCGGCTCTGCTTGCCGTTTCCGTAAACGGTCAGGGGCTCTCCCTGAAGGGCCTGCTGGACGAAGCGGGGGATCACCATCCCGTAATGCCCGATCTGCCGGGGACCGACCGTGTTGAAGAGGCGGACGATGATCGTCGGAAGCCCCTTTTCCTTCCAATAGGTGTAGGCCAGAATCTCATCCACCGCTTTCGAGGTCGAATAGGACCAGCGGCTTTTCAAGGGGGAGCCGAGGATCCGGTCCTCGTCCTCCTTCAGGGGACCCTTGGCGTTCTTACCGTAGATCTCAGAGGTGGAGGTGATCAGGACCTTCTTGTGATACCGGTAGGCCATTTCCAGGACAATCTCGCTGCCCCGGATGTTGGTGGTCAGGGATTCCAGCGGGTGGTTGACGATCAACTGGACCCCCACCGCCGCCGCCAGGTGGAACACCACGTCGCAGCGTTCCAGGTATTTATCCACCAAGCGCTCATCGAGGATCGATCCGATCACCAGCTGGAAATCGGAGTTCCCCTTGAGTCCCGAGAGGTTTTCCATCCTGCCGGTGGAGAGGTTGTCCAGCGCCACCACCTGATGTCCCTGCTGCAACAGGGTTTCGGAAAGATGAGACCCGATAAACCCCGCCCCGCCTGTGATTAAGACCTTCATTTGAGCACTCCTTTGACTGGGGATTTTGTTGGCTTATTACTATAAGCTAAAGCGCTGAAAAAAGCGATACCAGTTGTAACAACCCATTAGGGATTTCCGCACCTCGCCAGCTCTTCGTAGAGCGCGGAGATATCCCGGATCAAGCGTTCATGGTTGAACCGCTCCTTGACCTGCTGGCGGGCCGCTTCTCCCAGTTTTTTCCTCAGCGAGGGGTTCCGGGCCAGGTGCGCCAGGGCTGCGGTCAGGCCTTGGGTGTCTTCCGAGCGGACCAACACCCCCACCGGTGTGATCCGAAAACCTTCCGCGGGGATGGGGGGTGTGCCGTCGGCACCGTAATCCAGCAAATCCCGCACACCGCCCACGTCGGTCGCGATCACCGCCCGGCCCGCGGCCATCGCCTCGATGAGAGAGACGGGGGTCCCTTCATTCAGCGAGGTCACGCAAGCGATGTCAAATTCCTGATAACAGCGCCGCAGGTCCTCCTGCCAGCCGGTGAAACGAACGCGGTTTTCCAGGCCTTCGCGCTGGGCTTCCTTTTCAAGGGAATCGCGGAGCGGTCCCTCCCCAACGATGATTCCGCGCAGAGCCGGGGAATCCCCTTTCTGAGCTGAGTGGCTCAGTGCTTGCAAAAAAAGACTGGGGTTCTTAATCGGAACGAGCCTTCCAACCAGACCGCATCGCAGCGGTGTGGTGCCGTTCGGAAGAGGCAGGTCCAGCAGGGTCGAGAGATCCAGCCCCAGAGGGATCACCCTCCAGGATTCTTTGCATCCGATTCCCTTGCCGAGCAAGTCGTCCCGGATCCGAGGACTCACCGCGATCAGGCAATCGGTGCGGCGGGCCACCCACCGTTCGATGGACGTGAAGATCTTTGAAATCCACGGAGAGAAGTATCCCTCTAAGACATGCCCGTGAAAGGTGTGAATCAGGATCATGCGGTCCTTGGGATTTCGGCCGGGACCCCAGCGATTATAAAAAATCCCGGCCAAGCGGCCTAGCGTTCCAGCCTTGGCCATGTGGGTATGGAGGATCCGCGGGCGCTCCCTCCGGAGGATGGAAACGATCTGAAACCAGGCGGGCAGATCCCGGACGGGATGGGGCGACCGGGTGAGATTTCGAAGCTGGATCATCCGCACTCCGCGGGCCGCGATCCGGGGTCCCAAGTCCCCCTCCTTCTTCCCCACCGTTCCAACAACAAGACAGGTGTCGAACCGGGCCGGATCCAGCCGCGTGGTCAAAAGCCCGACGTGAACCGACGGGCCTCCGATGTTAAGGCGTGTAATGATCCGTACAATTTTCATGGTTTGATCCCCGCGACCATCCAACCCCTACGGTTCGCGATCCGGATCTGCTGCAGACCCCCCTCCCGCAGGAATTCTTTCGCCGATGACTTGGAATATCGACGCTCGATGGGTGTAGCGAACCGGTCGTACAGGTCTCCTGTCAGATCCCAGGGGTTTCTTGCATGTCGGAAAGGCATCCGGCGGGTCCGGTGTTCAAGGAAAGGGATCCGCCAGGAGAGCCGGAAGGGTACGGTGAACAGCAGGTAGATCAGGGGAGAAGCCAGCATGCAGAGCGCATAGAGCAGACGATGAGGTAGCCGCGTGGTCAGATACCTGGGGAGGTTGCTCAACCAGAGAAGTCCCCTCCAGGCCGGGCTCCTGTCTCCAAAATCCTCATAGAGATAAAGGGCCACCCAGGCACCTGGTTTAGCGGTCCGGATCAATTCCCGCAGGCCGCTGGAGGGGAAAGTCATATGGTGGAGGACTCCGTAGGAATAGATGAAATCGAACGCGTTGGAGGTGAACGGCAGTTGGGACAGATCGGCCCGGACCACGTGGGCCGCCGCAAGATCACGGGTCCGCTGGGCGCTGGCCCAGCATCCTCCGGCACTCAGCTCCACGCCGATGATTTCTACCCCAGGACGTCTACCCTGGCTGGCCAGATCAATCCCTTCCCCGCAGCCGGCATCCAGGATCTTTCCCTTGGGTACCGTCAGCCCGAGGGATTCCTGAATTTCCTCCAGGTGATAGGATTGGGATTCATTCCCCAACGGCCGCTTGAAGGTTTTTCTCCATAGCAAGCTGTAGCTGCGAGAGGTCCTTTGAGTAAAGTTCTTTGTATTATCCATCTCGAGCAGTCGCTCTTCGAAGTTCTTTAGCCGCTTCTTTCATACCGTTTGCGTTTAGATGGGCGTAGTCGGCGGGGATATAAAGGTCGTCCCAGGGCAGTTCACCCCGCAGCATCTGCTCCCGCAGGTTCCGCAGGTCATGGCGCAGGTCCACGAACGGGATCTTCATCCTGTCGCACAGATCGGCCACTCTCTCCGTTGGCTCGATCCGAATGAGGGAGAGGTCATATCCCCGCTCATTGTCCCGCGGCGATTCACTGATCCGGAACCGGGAGGGTAGCCCCAGAACAATCAGCGGCACACCCCGTTTATCCAATAGCCGCTTGAGAGCGGACAGCTCTCCCTCAAGAGTCCGGTAAGCCTGTTCCACCTCCTGCTTCTGCACCCCCGGGACGTCGAAGGCGTAAGCAAGCAGCGCCCCCTGGGGATGATCCATCCGGTCATGGATGATTCCCGCCCGGTAGAGCCTGTGCCTTAAGTTCGCGTCGACCAGCGCGTAGAGATAGCAACCCGTCAGCCGAGCGTGGAGGTTCAACGCGGCCCGCTCCAGCCGGCGGCTCAGGGTCTCCTTCGGCGCGGGCGAGGAAGAGCTCCGGCCGGCCACACTGACCATGGTGGGCGAAAATCCCAGTACGACCGTCTCCGGCCCAAACGCCAACCCTTTTTCCTTCAGGAACTCCGTCAGACCGGTAATCGAGGATCCCTGGCCGCCTGCGTTGATCACAAACCAGCGTTTTGGTCCGCCTCCTTGGTTCAGGAGACGCTCCAGCTGTTTAGGATAGGTCTCTTCCGCCGCGATGCCGGCCCCAAAGGTGGTGGAATCCCCTAAGCAGAGGATGCGCCGCTGGCCGGCCGGCCGGGCGCGCGGGAATTCTACGTCCCGGAGCTCGAAGGAATTCGGCCGGATCGGATGCCCTCCAGTGATGGTCTCGCTGAAAACGTGCCGGCCAGCCTGGGGGTAGAAGACCCGAACCGCCATCTCTCCGGCCGCCAGCAAAGCGGCAAGTACAACGGCATCCAGTAGGGCCACACGGAGAATCCGCCACGGCGGAGGCATGCTAGAACTGGAAATAAATGAACTCAGGACTGCGCGCCGTGCTCAGGACGATTAAAAAAAGGCCCACGCTCGCGTAGACGATCCACCGTGAGAACACCGGCCGCCGGAGGAAGATCTGATGAAAATCGATCCGTAATTTCGCGGTCTGCAGCGCAATCAGCGCCGCGAGGCAAGCCAGCGGGGCCAGGTTCATTGATTGCCCGTTGCTCCAGGTGATGATCCGCCAAATCACCTGGAGGGCTTGCCCGAAGGTTGGGCATCGGAAGAAGATCCATCCCAAACAGACCAGATGGAAAGTCACCAGCCGCCGGACCCAGCGCTCCATTACGCTCATTTGCCCGGAATCCCTCTGATGGATGCCCAGGGCCCGCTCGATGGACAAGTAGAGTCCCTGCAGCCCTCCCCAGATGACAAAGGTCCAGTTGGCCCCGTGCCAGAGCCCTCCGAGCAGCATAGTGATCAGCAGGTTGATGTAGGTCCGTACCCGCCCGAGGCGGTTTCCTCCCAAAGGGATGTACAGGTAATCCCTCAGCCAGGTGGAGAGCGAGATGTGCCAGCGCCTCCAGAAATCAGTAATGGACACAGCCAAGTAGGGTGAATTGAAGTTCTCCATGATTTGGAATCCCAAGATTCGGCCGGCTCCGATGCAGATGTCCGAGTAGGCGGAGAAATCGCAGTAGATCTGAACGGCGAACGCGTAGGTAGCCAGCAGCAGTGTTCCCCCGCTGAACCCGGAGGGGGCCAGCGGGTGGAGGGCCGTCCCATAAACCGATTGGACCAGCGTTCCCATCGGATCCGCCACGAACACCTTTTTGAATAGGCCCCAGACGCAAAGCAGGACTCCGCTGAGGATCCTCCGTGCTTCCGGTTTGTGATCCTCGTAGAACTGAGGCATCAGCGTGGTCGCTCGCATGATGGGGCCAGCCACCAAATGAGGGAAATAAGTGACGAAGAGCGCAAAATCCAACAGGGATTTCGTCGGCTTGGCTGTGCCGCGATAGACATCAATGACGTAGCTCATCGACTCAAACGTGTAAAAAGAAATCCCCATGGGTAGGATGAGATTCAGCGTGGGCCAAGGCCGGGAACCCAGTAAGGCGCCCAGTGAACCGTTGAAGAAATTGAAGTACTTGAAAAGGCCAAGGATCAGGAGGTTTCCCCCCATGCTGATTCCCAAAACCGCCTTGCGGACCGCGGGCCGGCTAGAGGAACCGATGATCCGGGCGGCGGTATAGTCTTGAATCACGGTGTAAACCAGCAGGAAGCTCCACTTTATTGACCAGACGCAGTAGAAGTAGAAACTGGCCGATAATAAAAAAATCCGCCGCGGTTTGGGGGGCAGGCAGAAATAGATCACCGTCACCACCGGCAGGAAGATGAGAAAATGAACCGAATTGAACAACATGGAATTAAGATATCACGATATGCGTTATTTCGGCGGTAAGATCATCCTCCCCAGCGCCTAGCCGTCTCATCTCTCGATCTCCCCGAGCAGGGTTTTCATCCGGTGCAGGTAGGTGTGCTGCGCCAGCACGCGCTCACGCCCGGCCCTGGCCATCCGTGTTCTTTCTTCGGGATGTTTGAGGTAATGCCGCACCAATTCTTCTGCCTCTTTTGGAGAGCGGTAGACTGCCAGTTCCCGGCCCGGTTCCAGCAGCTCCTCCATTCCCTTCACGGCGTCTGTCAGCTCGAAAGTTCCGGTCGCGAGTAGCTCAAAAGAGCGGGTGTTGAGTCCTCCCAGCCGGCTCTGATCGGAATGGCTGTTGAGGCCGATCTTGGTGGCGGAATAAATCTTTGCGGCCACCGCGTCCTTCACGAAGCGATCCCCCTCGGCCATGTTCCCGGGCCAGTGCCTTCCCCAGATCTTCAGGTCAACACCTTCCAGGGCTTGGACGATCCGGCCACGGTCCGGGTAATACCAAGCCACCCAGGCGACGTCGCTGGCATACCGGGTTTGTTCCCGGGGAGTCAGCCGTCTCGGAAAGTAAACGCTCTCATCGCAGGCGCATGGCAGAAACCTGGCATTTTGGGCGCCCGCGTTCTTCAGCGGCTCAAGATACGAACGGTCAAAGATGAAGAAGAAATCATAAAGAGGGATCAGCTTTCCCACCTTGTGCCGGAAAGGATCATCCAACCACCAGGTGGCCAGCCGGGCTCCGGTTTCTTTCTTAAGAGAACAGAGCAACTCAGGAGAAAGGGTGTTGCCCCAAAGGACCAGGAGCAGGTCAGGCCGGCAGGCGCGCGCCGCGCGGATGAGGCGTCGGTCCCTCCAGCGGTGCCAACGATCGCGCAGACCCCGCAGACTCTTCCCGGAGCCTGGATTTTTCGCCACCGGATTCTTGTTTCCGAAAAGGGTCAGCCGGTCCACCAAAAGACTGGTGCAGTAGAACCGCTCTACCGAATGCCCCAAGCGTTCAAGGGCCCGGTGCGTGTAGTCTGTCCAGGGGCTCAGGAGGGAATGACCTACGAGCAGGATCCGCACGGAACCGTCCGGCACTCGCGCATCAAGGTCAGGCCTTTGCGGATCCCGGCCGGATCGATCCCGAATTCTTTCCGCATTCGCTCAGTCGAAAAGGAGGTGTCCCTTGGCCGGGGCGCTAGACCGGTCAACTCCTTGCTTTGGACCGGACGGACCAGGCGCGGGTCGCAATCGAAAACGGAACAGACCTCTTGAGCAAAACGGGCGAGGCTCACCCGGTCGCCGCCGGCAACATGCACAATCCCTCTTCGCTCTTTGAGGACTCCCTCCCAGATGGTTCGGGCGCAGTCTCCGACCCAGAGAGGCATGCTGACAATGTCCTCGGCTGCCTCGACCGGTTCTGCCTTCTCCAGTTTTTCCAGCCAGCGCGTTACCGCGTTTCCCCGCCCCCCCTTGAGGGGCCAGCCATACATCAGAATCGGCCGGACGATCAAATGCGGAACGCCGCTCGAGGCTACCAGCCGCTCCGCTTCGATCTTGAATTGACCATAGCGGTTGACCGCTCGTAGGGGGGAATGTTCGCGGTAGGGAGGTGCGGATCCATCGAACACAGCGTTTGAAGAAATGTAGATCAAAGTTGCACCGAACTTTTTGCAGGTTCGGAGAATAGCTTGCGTGCCCTCTAGATTCACAAGACGCACCGAATCAGGATTTCGTTCGGCCTCGTCCACTCCTCCAATCGAGGCGGTGTGAATGACGATCTGTGGCTTGAACCAGTTCAGCAGATCCTGGACGATGGTTTCTTGAAGGACATCCATCTGTTTGAACCGGTCCTGCCACTCTTTCGGTGGCGGCAGGCGGTGATAGGTGGCAAAGGCCCGAATCCCGGCGGGAACCGTTTCCAGGAGAGTCTTCCCTAAAAGGCCGGTTCCCCCTGTGATCAGGACCTGTGATTCCGGCATGCGATTAGCGTGGATTTCCAGAAGCGGAAGCCTGCAGGTGGGCGTGCAGTTCCTCCATGCAATCGATCAAGCCCTGGCCCATGTCCATATAATGGTTACTGACCAGTTTCTTAGCCATTTGAGGACGGAAGGAATAGGGTGTAATTGTGTAGTGGGTACGGGCATCCACCTCCGGCAGGAACTCGATCCGAACGTCGGAACCCACCATCTCCCGGATCATCTCCACCAGGTCTCGCACACGCAAAGGATGGTGTCCCGTCAAGACCACATGTTGATTCCGGAATTCCGGCTCCAGGATCGTCACGCTGGCCCGGGCGACATCGGAAACGTGGACGTACTCTCGCAGCTCGTCGCCGGTCCCTTTCACGACGATTCGACGGTCACGGAGCGCCTGCAGCAGGTATTGGGCCACTCCATTGTTTCGGTCCGAGCGACGTCCATAGATGGAGCCGTAGCGCAGGATTGTAAAGTCCAGGCCGAACCAGCGCTGGTATTCCTCCACGTAAAGCTCGCAGGCCTGCTTACTTGCCCGGTAGAATCCTCCGGCGTGGCCCGCGACGTAGATGCTGCTCGCGAAGAGATACCTGCGGAGTTTAGCTTGACGGGCCGCTTCCAGGAGGATGGTGTTCCCCAGCACGTTGGTGCGGGCCGATTCCACCGGCTGCTCGTGCGCCTCATCCAAGTCCGCCAGCCCTGCAAAGTTATAGGCCGCCTCCTGGTCCTTGAGCGCCCGGGCGACTGTGCCGGGATCCAGGATATCCCCTTGGATGAATTTCTGAGAGCTGGAAAGGTGGGATGATTCCCTCAGGTCGTAGATCGTGACCTGATGTCCCGCTTGCGTGAGGGCATCCGCCACGTGGCTGCCCAGGAAACCGGAACCGCCGAACACGACCGCCTTCATCGATAAGCTCCTTCCATCGTTTTTGCTTTGACTCCGTTTGCCTTAAGCCAAAACTCCACCTGCGGGATCTGCCATTCATAATCCACGTCTAAGCCGCCCCATTGCTTAAGAGGATAGATCTTCTGTCCCATCCACCGCTGCGGGAGGAGCCCCTGCTTGAGATTCTCCAAACAGCGAGGGCGCACCACCGACACTCCCATGTCTGCAAAGTAGACGTCCCCCTGTGAATCCCGGTCGCAGTTGAGTTTCGCGGGGTCCCCAAACGCCTCGAAGGGGACGAGCGGGCTCATCAGCCCCTGCGAATTTAGCCGGCGTGCTCGCAGGGGACTCCACATGTTGTAAGCTGACACCGAAACGGCGGAGTCAACCTCCGAACGTTTTCGGAGCGCTTCTACCCCCGCGTCAATCAGGGTTCCCGTAACCATTGGGGCATTGCAGAAGAGCAGCACCAGCGCCTCCAGGGCCTTGCCTTCCCGGGCGGTTTCTTGCTTTATATGGCGGTACCCATGCGCGAACACTTCATCGCCCAGCGCCTCGGGAGTAGCCAGCTCTGCGGGCCGCTCAATGATCCGAGCGCCGTATTCCAGCGCCACCTCCTTGATCTTGGCGGAATCGGTAGAGACGTAGATCCGTTCCACTTGCTTGGCCTCGCGCGCCGCCAGCAGCGGATAAACCATCAGCGGCCTGCCCAATACCGGAGTAACATTTTTGCCGGGGAAGCCGGTGCTGCCCTCCCTGCCGATCAACAGCGCGCAGATCACCCCGCCACCTGTCTTTGTTTCTCCAATTCCATACTTCGAAAGGAGCAGCGGTCGCACGCTTCCAGCGTGTGGGCCTTGCCGGTCTGATGGAGCCTGCGATAGCCGGCCGCCTGCGATCCCAGCCACATCTCCTGGATGCTCTTCTCTCCCACCTGACCGAGGCGCAGCAACGAGAAGTCGGACACGCCGTGCATTAGGCAAGGCAGCACCGTACCGTCCCAGAGGATCGTCATCCGCTGCCAGAGGAAGGGGCATGCCCAGTCGGCGACCTGGCCCCGGTGGTCATCCGTCGGGCCTTCGCGCCTCATGTCCAGATAGGCCACCTCATCGGCGGTCGGTTCCCAGAATTCGATGTATTCCTTGAAATGTTCCTTGAGCTCCGGCAGCATCACCGACTGGATCCGGATCTGCGGGATTTTTAAGCCCCGCTCGTCCCGGATCCGGCGCAGGTGCCGGATGTTTTCCACCACCTTTTCGAATTTCGCCCCAACCCGCTGAGTCTCGTACACCTCCTGGTGGGTCCCCTCGAATGAAACGGAGATCCGGTCCAGCCCCGCGTCGATCAGGCGGTTAATCAGCTCGTCTGTCAGCATCGTGGCGTTCGTGTTGAAATAGACATCCAGGATCCCCTTCTGTTTCGCGTACGCCACCATCTCCGGAAGGCGCGGATGCAGCGTAGGCTCTCCCCGGAAACTGAGCTTGATCGAGCAGAGCCCTTCCCGGACCCCCTCGTCGATGATCTTCTTGAAAAGATCCATCTTCATGTAGCCGGGCACATCCGGTCCCCAGTTTTTCATTGTCGTGGCGCAGAAAGGACAGCGCAGGTTACAGACACCTGTGGACTCGATGTCCAGATGGATCGGAAAATTCCCCGGGCGGAACTGGGCCGGATCTTCTACCCACCGGCGGCGGTACTCCTGAAACTGCGGGTCCTGCCTCCGCGCGGAGAAGACATCCTGCGCGGTCGCAGTATGGAAATTGGCGTTTGCGGCAGCCTTGATCATTGTGGGCGAACGGTCTCCTCAAAAGCCGCGAAGAATCGCCGGGTTTGCTCCAGCGTTCCCAGCGTGATCCTCAAATGATTTGAGAGAGGCGGAGTGCTCTCCGCACGGACAAGGAATCCCTTCTTTTTGAGCTCCGCCGCGGCTTCAACAGCGTGGATTCCTGGCGGCAACGCCGCCAGGATTGAATTCCCCCACTTTCCATAGCCTGGAATCCGAAGGCCCTTCAACGCATCCAAGAGGAATTTCCTCGACTCTTTCACTTGGGCGACGTATTCCCTCATCAGGTGATCGTTCTTCAATAGATAGCCGCCCACGGCCAGCGCCAGCGAATGGGCTTCGTACATCGGCCGGAACTGTTCAATCCGCTGCACGTTCTCTTTGGAACTCAACAAAAACCCCAGGCGCAGGCCGGCGATCCCGAACGCCTTGGAGAAGCTGCGCACCACCACGAGGTTTTGGTGTTCCTTCAGCAGAGGCAGTGCCGTCAAATCGCAGAAATGGTGGTAGGCCTCATCCATCACCAGCAACGCCCCATGATGCCTGCACCGATCCAAAAGTCGACGGCATTCGTTCTCATCGTAAACCCGCTCAATCGGCTGGTTAGGGTTGGCCAAGATTACCAGTTTTGTTTTTGGGTTGATCGCATCCAGAATCTCCTCCAGCGGAAATGAAAAGTCTTCCTTGAAAACAACCGGCCGGGAGACCGCTTCCGCCAGATTGCAGTAAACCGGAAACATGCCATACGACGGGACGGCGTGCACCACCTCATCACCCGGTTTCACGAATGCATCAAAGATCATCCGGAATGCTCCGTCGGCTCCTCCGGAGAGCAGCAATCTCTCGCGAGGCATCCCCAGCCAATGAGCTAATTGACGGTAGAAAGCCTCCGGTTCGGGATAGGCCCTCAGGCTAAACGGAGTGACCAGCCGGCGGATCTCCTCCATCACTTTCGGAGAGAAATCCACGGTCCGCTCATTCCGGTCGAATGGAAGAAACCCCTCGCGGGTTTCTTCCGAATGGGGGGTCCGCTGGATGGCGAATCTCTGTTGGGTAGAAATCATGTTAGGTGTATTTTACCACTGTTTCCTGTCGGGTCCCGGACCGGAAAAGCTCCAGCAATTCCCGAGGTTCCGGCGGGGCAAAAAAATCCGAAACCACACTCCGGACGACCTCCCACTGCTGCGAAGAGAATCCCTCCCGGACCAGCTGTAGGAGTTTTTGTTGGAGGTCGGTGTCGTTGCACACTGGGACCGCCGGGCCATAAACCGAATCGATGTCCGGCAAGACATCCGGCCGATACCGAAGAGCCGGTCTTCCCAAATGAATGGCCTCGAAACCAACGGTGCTGCCAACGAACAGTACCAGGCCGTACCTTTGCAGCGCTTCCTGAATATTCCCGAACTGGGAGGAGAGGATCTGTGCCGGGATCCGCACTTGGGAGGGGGAGATGGGACAAAGGGGATGGGGCCGGATATGGAAGCGCAGGCTCTCCGAGGCTCCCCCATCCGGGAAAGCACCCTCAAGGGCGCGCAGAAGATGCTCGGCCATGGGTGGATAAATCGGAAGGACAACCAGGATTTCAGATCTTGAAACGCGGCGAAGGGCGCCATTTCCATTCGAGGTGGCTTCCTCCGCTAGTCCTGGATACCGAAGCGCGCCGCAAGGTTTGAGCCGGTGGGAAGGATTCCCCCACTCCGATAACAGCCGGTAAGCGTAAGGTCCGGAGGTGCAGATCACATCGGGCAAAGGCATCACACTCTCCTCCCCCTTGCCCAGCAGGTACGGCAGGGATTCCGGCGAGAGAATCGTCGTCTGGATGCCGGCCACCCGGATTCCCCGTTCGTGGGCGCAGAGGACCGCCAGCTTCTCCCATGGTTGGTTCTCGTAGAAGAAAACCAACCAGTGCCAATTTCCCTTGGCCAGCCGATTCCGGAGGCATTCGTAAAACAATCGGTAGCCGGACAGAGAAGCCCGGCCCGCCTCGAGCCACGCTTCCCGCTCGGCGAGCCGGCGCACATTCAGGCCGGCCACTTCCATCTGCTCAGGCCAGCGGGGGCGCCAACAGGTTTTCAGTGAGCGCCAGATCCCTGCCGGTGTTGCCCAAAGGATGAGTGGATGGAAGTAATCTGCTCTCTGGGCGAGCTCTCGTTCATAGCCGGAATAGTCGAGAAGTGAAAAACGGAAAACCCGGAATCCGGCCTCAGTCAACCAGTGGTGCGCCTGAGGCAAATGAGGGTCCCGCCACTCCCGGCCAGCTTGGAAAGATCCGGCCATCGGAACGGAGAAGAGAGCCGTGGATGGTTCCTGGGGGCTCTCTAACCGCCGCTTCGGCCAGACCCGCCATTGATTCCAGCAGTCCCGCAGGGTTTTACAGAGCCATTTGGCTCTTCGGGCCGTCCCCGCGAATACCGCTTCGAGCTTTTCCCAACGGAGCGATTTTACCCCGAGAAAATTGACGGAGCTCTTCGCTCCCGTCTGATTTTCCCGGAGCTGGCGGAGCAGCCAAGGATCTTCCACGACCAGCAGCAGCGATTGGCGGTTGTTTCGCGCTTCCTTTATCCAGTTCTCGGCCAGCGATAGATAGACGGTGAGCAAGAAGAGATCGGAAGCGGTCCACATCTTCCAGGAGAACCGGCTTGACCACCAGGAAAGAAGATCCTTCTGACAGGAGCCGACCTGAGCCACAAAATCTAAGAAAGGTTTTCTTAAGCAGTTCGCGGTTTTCTGCAGGTCGATGGCTAACGGGAGGCGGTTGGCGCTGCCGAGCGGGGCTTCCAACACCGAGCGGGTGGCGGCCTGAGTTCCCAGGTAAGCCCAGCGGATTCCGTGAAGAGAGGATACTGCGGTTTTCTCGAGGGTCCGGGGGCTGGCAATAAGGATCCAATCCTTTTTTAGCCCCATCAGCTGGGAAACGATCTCTTCTCCCTCCAGTTGGATACGGGGCGGTTTCGGAGCAGAGCTGCGCAGGAATTGCCGGACCGCTTGCTCTGCTTCTTCGAGGGTGCTGAAGGGGGTAAAAAAGCCCTTGAACTTTTCCAGCGCCGCCGGACGAGCGGTGTATTCCCGGATGGATAGAAGCAGATGGAACGGCACTCCGGCCAGTGCGGTTTCATACAAGGGGGTCGAGGGCCAGTCCAGCAAAACCCGGTCGGCCCATGGAAGCCAGCTGGAAAACGGAGCACTCGAGGCGTAAACGTTCTTGATTCCCGAATGAGCCAGTGCTTTTGCGATAGCACTCGTTTTTGCAGACTCTGGGGGAAACAATTTGACCACAAAGGTATAATCCGGGAATTCGGCGAACACCTTCAATAACCGGCACTGCAACAGGTAGTACCCGGTTTCCGAGTAACCGAGAGGGTTCAAATACCGTGTGTCCGTCTCCGGCTGGCAAAGCGGGATTACTACGATCGGTTTCCCTGAAGGGACCGGCAACGGAGGCCGGTTCTTTTTCAACGAGAGACGGCCCTCTTGGTACTCCAGTGTCAGCCCCGGTTTCTTCCGGAGCCGCGTGTAACCCCTCCAGCGGTAAGAACCGACATGGATCTGGGCGGTTGGGAACGAATAGCCGGAGCGCCTCCGCTCAAAGTACTCCGCGAATTCAGCGTTGGGGACAAAGTAGTGCTGGTACGGGGCCAGTTCGAACAAGTCCCAAGCCGGTTTAACCTCTGCTCCATCGCCGTGGGCGATGAGGACGGCTTGTGGCCTTCCCTCCGGTTCGCAGGCGGCTACCGCGGCTGTGTGCGGATTGGATACGAGCGCGGATGTGACGACGAAATCAACCCCTTCGCGGCGGTAAAGGCTGCGGAATTCTTCGGCCAACAGAACCATTTGGGCCAGCTCGGAACGGACCCACTCTTTTAAAGACGGAGCCAATAATTCCTCCAACGGCAGGCCCCAGCCGCTCCGGACCCAGTTCCAGAGAGGGCTGGAAGTTCCGAATAGCTCCTCGGAGAGTTGATCCCAGGATTTCCTCGGCCTGTGGTTGCTGAGAATGGAGAAGACCACCCTGCCCCTTTCGGACAGATCAAGAATCCGGGAACCTTCCAGGACCAGGCAGCGATGTTTTTTGCGCATCGCCGAGTTCAACAAATCGTTGAGGTCGTAGTTGGTTTCCAGGAAGAGCAACGTAAGCCGTCCGGCCTTCAGCGAGGAGGGGGCACCCTCCTTCCAGCCGCGGGCGATCCATGACCATCTCCGAAAGGAGTGAAGGAGGCGACGGAGCAAACGATAACGCGGAGCCGGCATGGGATCGGAGGACGGCAGATTTTCCTCGTAAGGGATGCCCTGCCGCTGACAGAGAAAAGGTAAGAGCTGGCTGTAAACGCCCTTTGCCCCGGTAAACGCAACTCTGCTAGCGCTGGCCGCGCTCCCCAGCAGGGCCGCGCACTCCGTGGCCCGGATGAACCAGTTGTCCAGCAAGGTCTTGAGTTGGTATCCGTATAGAAAAGAGGGGGGGACTGACCCGGAGCTTAATTCTGGGAGATGCTTCAACAGCATCCGGTCCAACTGGTGGAACCAATCGAGCTGTTCCTGGAAATAAGCCCCTTCCCGTTCCCGCACTCGTTCCTCCGTCCCGAGGTCCGGCAAAGTTCGGTAAGGGATCTTCCGTTCTTCCAGTGCTTGGCAGGCCTGGGGAGTTAACGCGAAGATTTCATCTTCGGGTCCGGGTTGAAACCAGGCGGGGACCTTTTCCAGCAGCACAAGGTTTTTCCTCAATGGGCACCTCCGGTGCCGTGGCATTTCCTAAGGTATTCCTCTTTTAGTACGCCGTATTCCACTATATCGAGATAACGGTTTTCCCGGAACAGGGCCTGGCGACGGCACCCCTCCTTCTGCATCCCAAGGGATTCGGCCAGCCGCTGCATCGGGATGTTCGTCTCCGCCGTGCCGCATTCAACCCGTTGGAGGTTCAGCGTGAGGAACCCATGGTTCAGGATCAGCCGGGCGGCCTGTTTCGAATAGCCCTTCCCCCAGATCTCTTTTTCTCCCAGTACAATCGCAAACTCAGCCGAGCGGTGGACCAGGTTGATGTTCTGCAGGGAGACGTTGCCGATGTGGCGGTCCCCTGCCGTGAGGACGATGGCCAGCACCAGGTCAGATGGAGAAAGCTCCACTTTGCGGACGTACGCTTCCGCTTCCTCCCGTTGGTACGGGAAAAGATGGTGCCCGTTGAAACGGCAAACCTCCGCGTCGTTGAACCATTGCAGATACGCCCCCTGGCAGTCCGATTCCTGCAGAGCCCGCAGGTGGATATCGGCGCCCTTCAGAAACGGAGGGGCCGTCATCGCCACGTCTCCTCGGCTGGTTCCTCTTCCCGAACCCATCCTTTTTTGGAGAGCGCCCGAGCGAATTCCAGGAGCTGGAAATCGTTGTACCGCCGTGCCACAACCTGTGCCCCGAACGGAAGCCCCGCAGGGCTGGTGAAAACCGGAAGGTTGATCGCCGGGACACCGCAAAGAGTCCAGACCAAGCAGCTGTCCGGGCGGTCGGGGGTCTGCAGTCCCTTGGGGGCTTCTCCGCTGGTGGATAGGGTCAGCAGAAAATCCACCCCGTCCTCGAACCACCGGTCCAGAAGCCGGGCCAGCTCCGCTTGCCGTTGGAGGGCCTGTCGGTATTCATTCACGGAAATTTTTTGGCCGTGCAGGATCATCGCTTGGAGTGTGGGACTGACCAGCTGTTTTTTTAGGAACTCCTGTTTGAAGTAATGTGAGAGAGCCTTGTCGTAGATCGTTTCATGGACCTGGTGAGCCTCCTCCATTTCGAGAGGCGGCTCTTTTTCCTCAATGTCGATCTCTTCCATGCCGGCTAGCTTGGATGCGAACTTTTGCAGGGCACCCTGGGCATAGTTCTCAGCGTGGGACCACTGTGGCCCTTTAACGAGGGCGATGCGCCAGGGCCTGCCGGCCGGTTTTCGGCGGGCCGGATCGTTTAGGAAGGTTTCGGCTAGCGGGTAGTCTTGTCCCTTCACGCGGACTACTTCAAAGAAAAGCTCCAGGTCTTCCACGCAGCGGGCGAAGAACGCGACCGTATCCAGGCTATCGGTGGTCTTCAGACTCCCGGTCCGGGGGATCAGACCGAAGGAAGGTTTGAACCCGTAGATCCCGCAGTAGCTGGCCGGCCGGATGGCCGAACCGGCGGTCTGGGAACCCAAGCTCAAGGGAACCATCCCGGCGGCCACGGCTGCGGCGGAGCCACTGGAGGAGGTCCCCGGGCTGTGCTCCGGATGGTGCGGGTTGACCGTCGGTCCTGGGGTATGAACCGCAAACTCAGCCGTCACGGTTTTTCCCAGGATAATGCCGCCGGCTTGCCGGATGGAGAAGACCACGCGGGCATCATTGCCCGGCGTGTAGCCGGACCAGAGGGGGCTTCCCATCTGAGTGGGCATGTCGGCGGTGTTAAAGATGTCTTTGATCCCCACCGGGATGCCTGCCAAAGGTCCCGGATCTTCGCCTTGGCCCAATGCCGCGTCAACTGACTGGGCTTGCTTCAGCCCCTGCTCCGGCTTCAGGTAAGCCCAGGCCTTGAGGGAGGGCTCCAGTTGCTCGATCCTGGCCAGGCAGGCACGGACCAACGCCTCGGCGGTCAAGGTACCTGCCCGGATGCGGCGTGCTGCTTTGACGGCGGTCAGCTCGTGGAGCGGGGTCCCTTCGGCGAGGTTCATCCCGTCTTCTCGTCTTCACCCTTCTGGTCGGGATTGCGCTCGATGGATTTGACTACCGCGGGGCGCACGGCCGGCGTCTCGGGAGGGGGGCCTTCCCGCATTGGGTAACTATCCGGCAATGCGCTGGCCTTCCCTTCCCGTTTGGCCTTGAGTGTTTCGATGAACTCCTGCTCGCTCATCCCGGTGATCCGCAGGTAGTAGTCCAGGGCCTCCGGTCTCTCGGAATCCGCTTTCTTGGCCAGCTCAAAGGCCTCTTCTCGCGTAAGCAGCCCGGCCCGCGCGTCCGCGCTGGCGTGATCGGTTCCCCGCCCAAAACCCCGTTTGATGAACTTGGCGTAGTCATGGACGCCGGACATGATGCATTCAACGCTCTTGTATCCCTTGTAGGTCCCTTCCACCCGGTCTTCCCGCCAGCCGTACTCCTTCTTGACGAATTCCATCTGCCGTTCTTCGTCCCAAAAGAGGTAGTCCCCGAGGTGGATCCCGACCACCCCCACCCGTTGGATCTCTTCTTTGGAGGGGAGCTGGAACGGGTTCATGTCCTTAGGGGCGATCTGGATGTCGGGATCCACCATGGCATCGGCTTCGTGCCGAGCCGAGACGATGGTGAAGTAATCACGGCTGTACCGGGTCACCCCCTCGAGGTATGTCGCTCGGCCGTCGTTTTCGGAAAGGGACTCCCCCCACACCAGCAGTGGGATGTTGAACCTCACCGCGATCTGAAGCGGAAAGGCGCCGACCCCCATGTGGCAGTGCCAGCAGGAATCCCCGATCATCGGAAGGGATTTGCGGGCCAGCTTGTTGATGATCCCCCGGTTTGGGGTGAACATGATGTGATCCACCTGGAATCTTTCCAGCGCATTGTGCAGGTTGTAAAGGCCGGTCTCGGTGTACCAGTTGTGATTGAACGTTACGGCCAGGGGCCGCACACCATAGACCTTCGTCAGCACGTGGAGCTGGAAGACGCTGTCCTTTCCGCCGCTGATGGGAATGATGCAGTCGTAGTTGTTGCCCGCCTTGCCCTTGAAATGCTCGATGATCCGGCGCAACTCTATTTCCCGCGCGACCCAGTCAATGTGCATCTTATCCTCAGTGGACCGACAGGCGGTGCAGATGCCCAGGTCGTCGAAGGTAACCCCCTCCAGCGTTTCCGGCATGCAGCATCGGGTACAGTACCGTAGAATGGAATCATACAAGGGTTTTCCCTGTTCGCTCATACCGTAACCTCCTTGCGTAAGTTCTTTGCCAGTTTCCCGACGGCCCGGGCGACGTCTTCCATGTCCTCGCGGGTGTGCGGGGGACGCACGTACTCGTTGATCAGCATCTCCCGGAGATAAAGGCGCTCCGCGTTCGGGCAAGCCTCCGGCCCGTAGTTGGTTTGGATCTCCCGGTTGGCTGGAGCCTGAAAGGGATAGCCGTTGCGGAACAAGCTTTTCTTCTGGAAGATCGGCAGCCGATAAAGGGGCCTCACATAGCCTCCTGAGAAAGGGACTCCCTCGGCCTGGAGGATCCGGATGAACTCGGCCCGCCCCATCCCCGCCTTCTCTTCGCGAAACCGCGCCGGATATAGGTAATAGGTGCTGCGGCAGGCAGAGGGGCATTTCTCTTCCCACGTGGCGTGCGCGCATGCCGGCGGCGGGACCAGGAACGAATAATCGGAAAGGGCGCGGTTTAAGAACTCCACCCGTTCGATCCGCAGGGCGTTTAAGTGTTCCAGCTTCCGGAGTTGTTCTATGGAAATGGCGGCTAGTATCTCGGTCATCCGGAAGTTGAACCCGATCAGATTGGTAAGGTCCTCGATGCCGGCTTCTTCGACTACCGCCTCGGCGTGGTTGCGGATCAGCGCCAGCCGGTGCCGGAGCCGATCATCCCGGGTAAGGCAGACTCCCCCTTCTCCGCTTTGGATCGTCTTGTTCACATTGAGGCTGAAAACGCCGATGTCTCCCATCGTTCCGACGGGCCTTCCTTTGTAACGGGCTCCATGGGCTTGAGCGCAATCTTCGATCACCTTCAGTCCATGCCGGCGGGCTGTCGCGAGGATCGGGTCCATGTCGGCCGGGATCCCGAATTGGTGGACCACGATCACCGCCTTGGTCCGGAGAGTTATCCGCCGCTCGATGGAGACGGGATCCAGGGAGCCGGTCTCAAGCCGCACATCGGCGAAGATTGGGATGGCCCCGTATACCAGCGGAGCGGTGGCCGCTGCGCACATGGTATAGGGAGAGACGATCACTTCGTCGCCATACCCGATGCCTAAAGCCCCTACCGCCGCGATCAATCCGGAAGTGGCGCTGTTCATAGCCACCGCATAGGGGGCTCCGTAGAGGGCGGCCCACGCTTCCTCCAGTTTTTGGACGCACGGGCCGCCCCAAAAGCTGAATGGCGGTTCGGGCTGATGGGACCCTTCAAACAGGGAAAGGAAGCCTTCCTGGATCGTCCGGCAGGCGGCGTCTCGTTCCTCTTTACCCAGCGTTAGGTTTCCCAGCCAGGGTTTAATGCGGACCGGTTTTCCTCCGTGAATGGCCAGGGCTTCAGAGGGCATGGACAGCCTCCTGCTGCAGCTCAGCCATCGCTCGAGCTTTCCAGAGGAATTGCATCGTTTTCAGAGCGGTTGGAAGATCCACTCCCCACTCTAAAACCTTCGCCTTGCCTCTGAGGACCCGAGCGATTCCCCGCACGGCTTCCGCTAACGGAGAGACCAACCCCTTCTTGGGGAATCCAGCAACAGGACTTAAGACACGCTCTCCCCAGGCATTGACCTTCACCTTTTCCGTCATAATGCGGAATCCGGCATCCAGCAAGCGGATTCGCCCCTGCTCAAAGCAAAGGTCCATCTCAAACAGTTGGTAGCGGCGCTCGTCAAAAGCCCGGATCTCAATGGTCGCTTCGCCTACCCGAAGGTCCAGGTCGAGGTTGGCGTCTTTCCCTCGCCCGTGTCCCGCCGGGCGGCTGGAAACGAGAGAGAGCCCCTGGGATAACAGCATCCTCAGCGTGTCGATCAAATGAACGCCGTTGTTGAGCCATCCGCCGTAATAGAGGCAGCGGGCTTGCGTCAGGTTTCCGAGCGTCCCGGTCCCAATCAATTTGCGGAGCTCCTGATGAACGGGGTCGAACCGGCGGCTATGGTTGACCAGGATCTTCACGCCGGATTCCTCGGCCTTTCGCAAAAGAGAATATTGCTTCTGCTCTTGCAGGCAGACCGGTTTCTCCACGAAGAGCACTTGTGGTTTGCTCGCTGAGGCGAGAATCTGCTCCACCTGAGAGGCATGGAATTCGCTGGGACTGCAGAGGCTGATAACGTCCAGCCGTTCTTTTTCCAGCATGGCCGCCAGATCCCTGTAGCCATTCGGGATTTTCCATTTCTCCTGGAACTTCCTCAGCAGCTCCTCGGTTGGATTGACGCACGCCGCCAATTGGAACCCCCCATGCCTGTTGTAGGCCTGGGCGTGCGTCCGGACGGGGCTGGACCTCGCGGGCCGGTCTTTCAAGCCGGCGATCCGCCCGCACCCAACGATCCCCACCTTCCAGCCTTTGGCGCTCATGCCGGGTGGAACACCCTCCAGCGCCGTTCCACGTTCTTGTTCCGCTCGGCAAGAGCCGGGTTTGTTTTCAGAAAAGCCAGAATCTCACTCAGCCCGAATCCGGGATTCTTAGCGTAAAAATGTTCGAAGACGGCCGAGACGACTTCAAAGTCTTCCGCGGTATCCACCTCCAAATGAAAATCGGGATAACGGAACCACGGGGGCGCTTCCAAGTTGTGAACCCGGTACAGTTCCGGGTGAGTGAAGATGTGCACCCCTACGTACTCCCGCAGTGCCGGATCGCTGACCCGCTCATCGGCGGCGAAAAGAGCCCTGGCTGGGTAAACGCAGACATCCATTCCCGGGGGATAGGTCATCTTCAGTGCATTGGTCACATAATCGTACCGATCCGCGTGCTTGAGGTAATATCCGATCACGGAATCCACCAGAACCGGGTCTGGCAGGGGACTGTCCCCCTGAAATTCCAGGTGAATTTCCCCTTGGAACTTCCGGACGGCTCCGGCCACGCGTGATAACACATCGTTTTCACTTCCTCGAAAACAGGAGACCCCGATCCTTTTAGCGAGCGCTTCGATCGTATCATCCCCTGGCTGCGTCGTTGTGGCGATCACAATCTCATCGATCAGCCGGCTTTGGCGGATCCGTTCAATTTGAAGCTCGAGCATCGGCTTGCCCACGATAGGCCGAAGGACTTTTCCAGGAAGGCGGCTGGAGCCGCTCCGGGCCTGGACGGTCGCCAAGATCTTCACCCCACCACCTCCTGCCCCGCATTTGCCAATTCCAACGCGGTTTCCACGATCTTTCGAGCGGCCCGTCCGCGCGCAAGGCGGGCCAGGGCGGGAGACGAGACGTGTGCCGGCCGGGTCAGAGCGGCATCCAGCCAACCCTGCAGCTCCTGAACCGACGACGCTTTGGCCACGGCCCCGATGCGGGACCCATGGAAGGCGACCTCCTCTTTCCCGTTTGGCTCAAAGCTGACCGTAGGCCGGCCTGCGAGAGCCGCTTCGAACAAGAGCATCGAGGCCATTCCCACCACCGCATCTGAAGCGATTAAGCTGGCCAAACCGGGGGCCTCTTTTTCCGTCGTTATCCCTTTAGAGGCGGCTGCCACGGCCATTGGAGAGCAGGATTGGGACTCCCGCGGGTGCAGCTTGACGACCACTTGGACTCGGAGTGCCCGATTTCTCTCGACGTCCCCCGCGGCCTCCAAAAGCCCTTCCAATGCTTCCACCTCGGTGTAACCCCGGTGATAGGGAGTCGAGGAGGCTGAATAAATGGAAAAAGGTTCCGAGACGAACAGGACTAGGCGAATCTTCTCCGGAGAGAAGGCCGCGAGCCATCGCTGCCGAAGCGCTGCGGCTTGGCGCACCACGACGGGGCTCTTAACTTTCTCCACGACCGATTCCAGATGCGGCTGCCCGGTGATGACCAGCCTCTCGGGAGGGATCCCTTCTTTCAGCGCTTGCTCCTGCGCGTGCTCGTCCACCACGGCCACCCGGTCCGGAAAGGCCGAACCCGGGCCTGTTGCTTTCAGGAACCGTTCCCGGAAATGCGACCAATTGTCCACAATCGATAAAGAACGGATCCCCCGGGCGGGTGCCAGCTCCAGAAAGGCCTTCTCCAGGTTCTTCTCCCAAGCCGTTCCCAGGATCAGCAGATCCGGCGCGAAATCTTCGAGCAATCGGTCCGCGGTTCGGAGGAACCCGGCGTCCCGTTTTTCCGGGAGCTCTATCTGCCGGTAAGGGATCCCTTCTTCACGGAAGATCCGGGGCGCGTCACCGGTCGCCAGTATTTGGACACGGATTTTTGGAAAACTGGATAGATCCCGGATCACCGGGACGAGGGCATTGGCGGAGCCGGTCTCATGGGCGGCGACCAGGATGACCATCGACTTAGTTGTTCCAGGCGGCCCGGAGACCGGCCTGTCCCTCAAGTCGCTGCCCTGCGTCCGCCGACTCCACGCAGCGAAACAGGGTGTTCAACGAAGGATTCCGGGCGAAGATCCGGGCCAGCCCGATCCGGTCGAAGCTATAGAGTCGAAGCGCCTCTTCCCTTTCTTTTAGCTGCTTCGGGCTGAAGTAGAAGCGGTAGACCCTGGGAACTGCGAAGCGGTGGTCGCCGAGCCGTTTTCTCGGGGCCCCTTGCAGCCATCCCAGGATGTCGTAGCTCATCTCCATGAAGAGGTCCGATGTATCCGCCTCCGGCTGAAGGACTCCTCGAAACTTCGCCAGGAGGAACGCGCGAAGAGCTTGAACTTCCTCTTGGATTTCTTCAACCGGTTTTTGCTGGGCTCCGGTCTCCAAGATGATGGCTAAGCAATTCTCGGTGATGAAAGAGATCCAGGTCTCCGCGTGTTGGCTGATCATAATCCCTTTGTGCGTGAAGACCACGTTGTGGCCCGCTTCCCCTTCGAGAAGTTTCCGGTAATTTTCCGGATCAAGGTAATGCTCAAAGAGGGCTTCTTCGGAGTCCCACAGCTCCTCCTGAGTGTCCCGCTTGAAACTGGCGACCACCTGTTGGATGGCATCCGGCGCTTCGTGCAGGTGGTCAAGCGTTCTCTGGAGCCAATCGAAGGGGGAAATCTCGTACTCCTCCAGGTATTTGACGATCTCCAGGCACTGGTAATCGTTGTACATAACCTCCGTCAACAGCGCGAAAACCCGGATCTTGAGGTAGTCGTCGAACGAGAGGGTGTTCGATTGGACCGCCACTTCCTCCGCGTCGAAGATCCGCCGGCCTTCATACTCTCCGAAGTTCAGCGGGACCAGGCGCCACTTCCCTTCGTAGCCCCAAGACTTACGGTATTCCGGGTTCTTGTAGTCGGTTCCGTACAGCAACTGGAGTGTGTAGGAATAGATCAGCTGCGCCCGGGTCGCCATCAACTCCTTTAGCCCTTGCATGAATGTCTGATAGGTTTCGCCCGGCAGCGGCACGATGACCTCCGCCTTCTGCGTGCGCCCTTGGTGAAGCAGCGCTTCGTTGACGTCCTTGTATGTCTCCAGGCTCACGTTCTGCCGCTTGATGTTGGTAAGCACCAGCCTGTTCATCGATTGGACCGACATGTTGATCGCGATCGTGGTCCCAAGGATCTCAGTTGCCTCGATGATCCGCTCCTTATTATTCTTGCCGGTGGTGGAGAGGATCCTGAGCGGCCATCCGTGCTCATCCTGCAGCTTCTTCAATATCCTGCAGATCTGCGCGTCTCGCGGGTACATCCCAAAGTTGTTGTCGGCCAACATCAAGGTTCCGATCCCCAGCGGGCCCATCCGTTTGGCGATGTAGTTCAGTTCCTTCTCCAAGTGTTCATCGGAGAACATGCCGATCTTGGTAAAGTAGCTCTCCCCAGCGTTGCAGAAGTTGCAGGTGAACGGACATCCCCGGTTGGTTTCCAATAAGGGGATCAGTTTTCCATCGAAAAACTCATCGAGAAAGCCGGTCGAGTATGGAGAAGGGATCTCGTCCAGATTCCGTATCCGGGGGATCGGGCTTCCGGAGACCAGTTGCCCGGTGACCGGGGAGACCGACTGACAGCCGTCGATCGGGCGGGAACGCAGGCGCTCGGGATCCAAATCTTCCATCGCGGCCCGGGCCAGGTTCGCGAAGGCCAGCTCCCCTTCATAGAAGATGTGGTGATCTACGGAAGGCCGCGTCTTCAGGAACTCCAACTGGCTTTTAGCGTCAAAAGGGTAATTGGTTCCGCCGAAGACAGTCAGCGTGGAGGGACTGATTCGCTTAGCCTGTTCGCAAGCGAAGTGCGACAAGTGGCTGTTCCAGACATAGTTGCTGCAGGCCAGGATGTCCGGCGGGGTTTCCTGCAGCGCCTTCAGCAGAGCCGGGACGTACTTGAACAACTTGAATTGCACCCGATCCCCAAGGTGTTTCTTCGTGCAGGAGGCGATGAGGCCGATGTTGTAAGGCATCATGTCGACGGCCAGCCGGCCGGTGCCATCATGCGTGAGGTCCGCCAGGTAGATCACCAGGGGTTTCATGCCGTTTTTTGGAACCTGGACCGGACAAAATCCCGGATGAGCAGCTCGCTGGCGGCGGGGACTTTCTCCTCTTCACCCAGCAGGGTTTCGACTCTCCGGATCTGGTTTACCATCGCCCGGAATTCTTCCGGAAGCGCGGAAAGGACGTGGTCTGTCCCGGGCAAAGAGCGGTCCACCGTGAAATGCTTTTCAACGACTTTCGCTCCCAATGCGACGGCCGCGACTGGGGCCAGGATGCCGATCGTATGGTCCGAGTACCCGATCGCCCGGTTCGGGAAGGCTTTCTGCAGAGTGGAGATCGCGCGTAGGTTCGTCTCCGCGTCTTTCAGCGGGTACTGAGTGACGCAATGCAGGATGCAGACTTCCGGCACGTCGCAGAGCAAGCGCAGCGCCTGCGCGATCTCGTCCAGCGTGGCCATCCCGGTGGATAAGTAGACTGTATCCGCGTGTCGGTTGATGTATTCCAGCATCGGCCGGTTCAGCAGTTCCGAAGAGGCAACCTTGATTGCCCGCAGGCCCAGCTTTTCGCAAAGGAACCGGGCTCGTTCAACGCTGAACGGAGAGCTCAAGAATCCCACCCCCTGCTTCTCGGCGGCAGCTTTCAACTCCACGTGAAGCTTATCGGGGAGTTCTACCCGGGTAAACCATTCCCGTTCGGGGTCCTGTTCCCTGACGTCCCTGCTCCGGTAAGATTGGAATTTGACGAGATCGGCACCCGCCCAGGCCGCTTTCTCGATCATCCGGCGAGCAAGGTCCCAGTCTCCCACATGGTTCTCGCCGATCTCCGCGATGACGGTGGTACGCGGGCTGCTCACTGAAGGGCCTCCTCCAGCTCTGGATTCATCCCGGCGGTCCGCAGCACCTGCTCACCCCAGGCCTGCGCCAACTCCCGCCATCCTTGGTGACGCGCCTCTCGGGATTGCGTCATCGCGGCGGTGTGCCGGCGATAGGTATAGAGAGGGCCCGGTACGTGCAGAAACCTCCCCAGGGGACGCAGCCGCAAATAAAGATCGTATTCTTCCCAGTAAAAAGGATGGTATCCGCCGATGGCGTGCAGCATCTCCGTTCGAAACAAAGTGCCGCAGGCGGTTAAGGAGTACAGATTGTCAAGTTCCGCCCGGACATGCTGCTTCCCCGCCCCGTCCCATTCATAACGGTCCGGCACGGCGCAGCTGGCCTCCGGGACCATCTCCAAGGCAGCCGCCATTCGTTCCAGCCAGTCCGGCGCGGCGAGATCATCCGAGTCGATCCGGGCGAAATATTTTCCGCGGGCCAGCCGAAGCCCGGTGTTACAGCTGGCAACAAGACCTTGGTTCGGCTGATGGAAGGCCCGCAGCAGCTTGGAATTTCGATGAAGGATCTCCTTCGTTGCATCGGTCGAACCGTCATTGATCACGATCAACTCCCAGTGATCGGGTGAGAGGGTCTGCACTCGCAGACTGGAAAGAGTTTCCGGCAAGGAAGCCGCCTGATTGTAAGTGGCCATAATCACGCTGATCCAGGGACGAGTGGAATTAAAAGATGCTTTAAACATGGGGTTGATAGTAGATTGGCACACACCAATGGTTTTTGGCCACCCAGTCCGTGTTTGGCAGATCCACCCGGTGGCCAAGGATTTGGTGGCAGGGCTGGTCGTAGACCTTGCCGGTGGACTGCTGGAGTGGGTCGAAGACGATGTACTTGTAATAGCCGGAATGCATCCCTGCCGGCATCCTCACTCGGTTCGGATGCTGCGCGTCCAGAGCCTCTTGGGCGTACCGCCGTTTCCAGTCAACGATCTCCGGCATCCGCTCCGTCTGGACTGTCCCAAGCGCGGCGGTGAATTCACTCATCCGGTAGTTGAGTCCCTGCGCCTGGTAGTCCGGTTTTCCGTAGTTGCGGTACGACCGGGCGAAGGCAAGCAGCGGCTCATGGCGGGAAACCAACATCCCTCCCTCACCGGTGGAGATGGTTTTAGTGGCATAAAAGGACCAAATGCCGGCGTCTCCCCAGCTGCCAGGTTTCCGACCGTTCCATTCGGCCCCGTGCGCGTGGGCGCAATCCTCCAACAGCCAGATCCCATTCTTGCGGCAGTAGTCGGCGATCTCATTCGCCTGGAATGCCACGTGCCCACCGATGTGGACCAGCCAGACCGCCTTCGGCCGGTGACATTCGGCCTTTCGGACGAGGTCCTCGAACGAGAGACAGAGGTCCTCCCGATTGCAATCCACGAACTCCACCCTGCCGCCTGCCTTCAGAATCGACAGGGGGGTCGCCATGAAGGTATTGGAGGGACAGAGTACTGTTTCGTCCCGCACCCCGATGTATTCCAAAGCGGCCAATGCGGCTCCCGTCCAACTGGCCGTGGCCACAGAGGCCAACCCGTTCCAGGCGGACCAGAGCTCTTCGAAACGAGCCGTGAAGGGTCCCTCCGACCAACGCTGAGCAGTAAGGATCGCCTCCCACATGCCCAGAAGGCGGGTTTTATCCCGCGGGTCAAAGCCAATGGAAAACTGGTTCGGAGAAGGTATCTTAAGTTCGGAGAGCGGCATCCACTTTGTTCCAGGTTTGCATCTGCTGTTCGTGGCGAGAGCGGAACCAGTGGATATAACGCTCCATTCCTGAACGGAAGGAAACCCTGGGTTTCCAGCCCAGCTCCGTCTCTGCTCGCTGGCTGCTGACTGCCTTACCGGAGAAGTCCCCCGGCCGAACCGGTGTTGAGACGACCTGCACTTTTCCCATGAGTTCGCGGATGGTTTCGGCGATTTGACGGATGGGGATCTGTTCCGGGCCGTCCAGGTTGTACGTGCGATTGGCCGCCGTCGGCTTAAGGGCCAGCACGATCCCTTCAGCCAAATCCTCCACATAGACGAACTGCCTGAACTGAGAACCATCTCCAGCCACCGTTAGGGACTCACCCCGGAATGCCTTCGCCACAAAGCTGGGAACGACAGCGGCATCCCGTGCGCGCGGCCCATAGGGGATACCAAAACGCAGAAGGGTGGTCTCCAACCCATAGAGCTGCGCATAGGCGCGGCAGTAGAACTCGGAGGCAATCTTCGTGGCGGTGTAGAGGTGGCGCGGGGGAGGAATCGGGGTCTCTTCATCCACACTGGGTTCCGGGCAGTCGCTATAGACCCACGTCGTGCTTCCGTAGATCACCCGCTTGACGTGGCAGCGGCGGGCCGCCTCCAGCACGCAGAGGGTTCCCCGTGTATTGACCATCTCCGCGTAGGAAGGGTCGTCGAAGACATCCTTTACGTCAGCCACCGCGGCCAGATGGATCACCGCATGCACGCCGTTCATTGCCACGCGCAGTGCCTCCACGTCCAGGATGCTTCCCATGAAATGCTCTTGCTGCAGATGCACGGTAGACCGCTGTTGATCATAAATCAGAGGAGTCACTCCATGAGCCATCAACCGGTCCACCACATGGGAACCGATGAAGCCTGATCCTCCCGTAACAAGAACCCTCATAGCGATCCCTCTATTTGTGCAATGGCTGGCAGGACAGCGTCCCGATGCTCCGACTGAAGTCTCCAAAGCCTGGCATAAATGCCATCGTGCGCAAGAAGTTCGGAGTGGCTGCCCTGCTCCACCAGGCGGCCCTCCGCCAAAACTAGGATCTGGTCGGCGTGACAAACGGTGGAAAGCCGGTGGGCGATGGCAAAGATAGTACGCATCCCTCTCTGTTCCAGAATGACCTGTTGAATAGAGCGCTCTGATTCGCTGTCCAGGGCGCTGGTGGCCTCATCCAGAATCAGTAGATCCGGCTGGCGCAGAAGCGCTCGCGCCAGCGCCACCCGCTGGCACTGACCGCCCGAAAGCCGGTATCCACGGTCTCCCACCATTGTGTTGTAGCCGTCTGCCAGTCGGCAAATGAATTCATCCGCGTGGGCTGATCGGGCAGCGGAAATGATTTCCTCCAGGGAAGCCTCAGGCCGACCGAACGCGATGTTCTCCCGGATGCTGGCATGGAGCAAAAAGGGGTCTTGCGCGACTACCCCCAGCTGCTGTCGCCAGGAAACCCGATTCAGGTTCTGCAGATCTCGCCCATCCACCTGAATCTGCCCGGAGGTCGGCTCGAACAACCGCAGGAGGAGATCGGCGACGCTGGATTTTCCTGCTCCGGAGGAACCCACCAGCGCCACAAAACTACCCCGCTGGATCCGAAAGGAGAGGCCAGCGACGGCTGCCGGCTCCTCCGGCAGATAACGCAACGTTACATTCTTAAACTCGATTTCACGTTTAAGGCCTGTGAAACATTCCCGGGTAGAAGATTCGCCCCGCTCTTCTTCCAGGGTGAGGAGCTCATCCAGTCGCTGCAAGGTTGGTAACAGGCCGGCCAGGGCGGTCGAAACGGAGTGGAGGGCGCGCAACCGAGGCGTAACGCGGTAGAGGGCCAGGAGGAACGCCAACAGGTTCGGCAGGCCGGCCTCACCAGGACCGCCAAGAACTAGGTACCCTGTGAGGAGAAAGACAGCGGCCCCCAAGACGGTGAGGGTATCGGTGATCGGTTCCACGGCATTAGCCCAGAGAGTCGCTTTCCGGCGCAAAGGGACTTCCGCCTCGGCCAAAGCATGAACGGTCTGAATGGAATCTTCTTGGCAGGCGAAAGAATGCAGCAGCCGCAGCGCCTGGAGGAATTCCGTCGCCTTCTGGGTGAGTTCCTTATCCAGGTGAAGCAAGGATCTGTCGTGTTTGACGACACGTTTCAAGATTTTACGGAAAAGGCGAGAAATGAGTAAGTAGCCGGTTATAGCCACGAGTGTCATAGGCCAAGAAATCCACAGCAAGAGGACGGAATAGCTGGCGATCATCAGTATTGTCAGGACCAGCTCACCGATCCGGCCGAGCTGATTGAGGGAGTTGACGAGACTAAGGGCGTGAGTCATCTCCCCCAGCTTGAAAGAGCTGGCTTGCGCGAAGGGCAATCGAAGCATCTTTGCATAAAGGGCCTGATAAATTTGCGCTTGGACACGTGTCTGGAGATGGACTGCGATGAAATCTGCGAGGAACTGAAAACCGGCACGGAGGAATTGAGCGAGAATGGCCGTGAGTACTAAACCAAGGAAGACCGGCTCGCGACCGTGGATAAGCAAGATCCGATCCAGCCATCCGCCAAGGGGCCCCAGGAGGTTGGTTAGTCGGGGCTCGGTTCGGCTCAGCACCTGGATGGCAATGGCGAGAATCCCAAAGGTGCTGCCCTCAAAGAAGGCGCTTAAGGTGTTGGCCGCTAGGTTCAGGACAGCGTATGGCCAGCGGGGACGGATGAACTTCCACGCGATCTTAATGACCGGATAGAGAGGCATAGAATGTTGTGAACTTCCTGAACTCATTGGGGTTAAGACGTTGTTCAACAAATGAACGTCTCACATCTTAGGCCTCTTGTCAAGCCAACTTAGGGGGGATGGGGCTACTTTACCACTGCTTCCATCCACTCATGAAATGAGCGTTGGGAGGGACGGGGGATGGAGATTCCTTGTGCGTGAATTTGATCAAGTACATCGCTTGGGAGATCGAGATAAAGCGTTGGATTCCCTTTCCTGCTCGGAATGTTCTTGAAGAGGCAGACAACACAGAAACAGACCCGGCGGGATGGCACCGTGACACCTGGGTTGGGTTTTCCGTAGTAACCGATGGCGGCTAGGGCTCGTGGACGTGGAGACAGTTTGGTCAGCAGGAATTTGAATAGAGGACCTGGATTGGCAAGCACGTAGGGGACAACCGAAGCAGGATCGGGCCGGTTCCCTTTCTTCAAAGCAAAGGGTTTGTCCATCGCCATGTGAGATGAAGAAAGCTGGAAGGTGTATGAATGGGTAGTGAGCCGAGGCAGATCCAGCACGCAAAAGGTAGAACAGATCCCATACAGTTTGGAGATTAGCGCTGGATAATTTGGATTGTGGTTGAGGACGCCGGTGCTAAAGACCAGATCAAAGGCGTTGTTCGGAACAGCAGGTGCGGAACCCTTGATTGCTTTGAAACGGCCCTCTGGATGGAGTCGACGGGCCTGTTCGATCATTTCCGTTGAGCGGTCGATACCGAGATATCGGATCCCAGGGTGCAGAGCGCGAAAGATATTCAGAAATCCACCCGTAGCACATCCGAAATCCAGTACGCTGGTCGCCTGTGGAACAACCCCCTCAAGGAGGGGGCGTTCCGACGGATAAAGATCTTGGAGGTTGCTCCTGGCCTGCGAATAGTAGCGAACGACCTCTGGATGCGACCATCCGGAAGATGCTATGGTTGGCATAGATTTTGGAAATCAGCCCTCTGGCGCAGCCAAATCTCCAAGGTCAAAAAGAGCCAAAGGGCGTGGCCGGCATCCTGTTCGCCGCTCAAGTGGGATTTCACCATCTCTTCTATCCGCCGGCCGTTCAAGTAACGACGAATCCGGGCATCCGACGGCAGCAGATAATCCTGGAGCGGTCCACTCCACTGCCTTCGGAACCAAGCCCCCAGCGGTACCCCAAAGCCCATCTTTCCCCTTTTTAGGATCGGCTCCGGCAGGAGATCCTGAAAAGTGCGGCGCAGGATCCATTTCCCTTTTCCGCCGCGGATCTTGAAGGAATCCGGAAGCCGGAATGCCCATTCAATCAACGCGGTGTCCAAAAAGGGAGAACGAGTCTCCAAGCCATGGGCCATGCTGCAGCGGTCCATTTTCACAAGAAGGTCGCCTGGAAGATACTCTTTGAAGTTCACATGAAGCAACCGATCGAGCGGAGTGGAGCCTTGCTCCGCCGGCAGGAGTCCCCAGGGAGTTTTTGGAGCGGAAAGCAGAACCTCTTCCGGATGAGACAGAATCGATCGCCAGGACAAATAGCGCTCCACCAGCGGTTGGTCGGCCGCTTCAAGGAAGCGGATCAGACGGTACGGGAAGGATCGCACGTGCAATCCCTTCACGCGGGACATTGGTTTGAGCAAACTCGAAGCGGCCTGCCAAACCCAACGGGGCCCCTGCTCCGCCAGCAGCGCCGCCCGGAAACGGTCGTATCCGGCAAACAGCTCATCGCCGCCATCCCCGCTCAAGGCCACGGTAACGTGAGAGCGGGTGCGCTGCGAGAGAAGGTAGGTGGGCAGCGCAGAGGAATCTCCGAATGGCTGGTCATGGTGCCAGACCAGCTTTTCAATCAGATCAAAGGGTTGCGGCCCGATATGGAAGGCGGTGTGGTGCGTCTTGAAGCGGTCCGCCGCCGCTTGGGCAAATGAGGTCTCGTCGAAGCGCTCGTCCCCCTCGAAACCGACGCTGAAAGTCCGGACCCGGTCTCCCTTCATCTGCTCCGACATGAGCCCTACCACGATGGTCGAATCGATTCCGCCGCTCAAGAAAGCTCCCAGGGGAACATCACTCATAAGCCTCTTCCTGACCGCAGTCGTCAAAAGCTCCCGCAGTTCCTCTTGTGCCTTTGCGAGCGTCCACCGGCCGGAGGCATCGCTCCGCGGAAGCTGCCAGTAAATTTCTGAGCGGGGTTCGAATTCCGAACCGCCGAACTCTATCCAGGTGGCCGGAGGCACCTGGCGAATCCGGCGGTAAAAGGTCTGGTCGGCGGGAAGAGATCCAAACGTCAGCAGATAAGGAAGGAGCTCCTCATTAACCTGGTGAGGGACATGTTCGTGCGCCAAGAGGGCCTTGATCTCGGAACCAAAGACTGTGCACCGGCCATCGCTCCAATAATAGAGCGGCTTCTTCCCTGTTCGATCCCTGGCCAGGAGGAGTTTTCGGGCGGCTCCATCCCAGAGCCCCAAGGCGAACATCCCATCCAGCCGCCGGATCGCCTCTTTCCCCCAGCGCTGGTAAGCCCGTAGGATCACCTCGGTATCCGATTGGCTGCGGAAGGTGCAACCGGCTGAAATCAACTCCCGCTTCAGTTCCTTGAAGTTGTAGATCTCTCCGTTGAACAAGAGTCGGAGTCGCCCCGACTCATCGGACATCGGTTGTCGGGCGGCGGCGGAGAGGTCAATTACCTTTAATCGGCAGTGGGCCAAACCGACCCCTACAGAGGGGATCTCCACATTTTGCTCATCCGGCCCCCGGTGCTTGAGTAAAGAAGCCATCGCGGCCAGTTCCTGTGAAGCAACCGGAGCCTGGTCCCAATGAATAATCCCGGCGATGCCGCACATCTACCGCCTCTTCCTGGAGGTTTCTAGATCCATCCCCTGAGCCAATATAAAAGGATCCCCACATACTCATGGAGAATGCCGTCGATTTGTCGGATCTCGATAGCTCCTTCCCGGCTGTAAAAACTGCTCTTTCTCTGCGGGATGAGGAGAACCTTCAGCTCGGGCGCAATCTTCGAGAACGTAAGGGCTGCTCTCCGGGTGTGGTAAGGGGAAGTCACCAGGAGGATGGAATGCCAGCCGCGTTCGGCAGCCCGCTCCTTGACCCGCAGGACATAGTCGTATGTCTGATGGACCCGCGTCTCCGTTAGGATGGCGGAGGGGGGCACGCCCAAGGATTCGGCCAATGCCTGCATGATGTTGACTTCACGAAAGGTTTTTGTGTAGCCCGATATAAAAAACACCGTGGGTGCCTTATGTTCCTTAAACCATTCGACGCCATCCATAACCCGCTCCTGATACCCCTCGCCGGGGCTGCCCGACTCTCCCACCCCGCCGGCAAAAACCACCACGGCATCGGCCCGATCCGGGCTGTCCTGGACCAGGAGAGGCTTTCCTACAAACCACAGCAGGGGGCTATGCAAGAAGAGGGTTACTGTGAGGAACAAGCCAAGTCCCCATCCGAGGATTTTCCGGTCTGTGCGACGGGAAGCGCCAAAATGGGCCGCCCAGTCCTGAGGGGAGCTAGCCTCCTTTGCTGTCTTTGTCTCCTGGATCAGTTGCTGCATCCTCTCGATCCGCTGGCCCCAGCCATTTTCCTCAGCGGCCTGCTGACGCAGCTTAACCCATCGCGACCCGTCCTCTTGAAGCGCCTCGTCGATCGCGCGACGAAACTGACAGGGGTCCGGCCCAATCCTTACCATATCCGGATGCCGGTCGTTGAAAGCCAGGATCTCCGGCAGAGGGGTGGAAACTACAGGTTTTCCCATGGCGTGGTACTCATTGAGCTTAGTGGGGTAGACATTGCGGGTGTATTCCGTCAGGCGGTACGGGATGATACCGACATTAAAATGCCGGACGTAATGGGGCAGCTCTTCATGCGGTTTTTGGCCGGCCAGGATAATGTTAGGTTCGGAACGGAGCCGATCGACCGTCGTCTGAATCGGTCCCACCAGTAGGAAGGAATATTCGGGACAATGTCGGGCCGTCTCGGCCAACAGATCTTGGTCGACCCATTGGTGGATCCCGCCGATGTAGCCGATCACCGGCCGGCGAAGAGACCGCAATTCCGCCGGCATCCCGTTCCCGGCGGGGGGTACTGCTCTGCGAAAGCTCTCAATGTTCACCCCAAAGGGGAACAGGTGGACACGGGAACTCCATCGGGAAGCCATCTCCTTCAGCGCATGGGAGGTGACAAAAGTCAAATCTGCTTCGCGCAGGAGGGCCTTTTCACTTGCCAGGATGCGGTGGGCCGCGGGAGTGGAGTCGACAAAGCTGTCGATGCAATAGTAGACAAGTACCTTAGGAGAGATCCTTCGAATCATGGCGAGGGTCAGGGGAGTAGGCAGAAATGTCCAACAGATCGGCCGGTGAAAACCCATGACCCGCATCCATTTCTTCAGAGAGGAACCCATCCAACGGCTGTTGAGCCAACAAGTCCATCTGGAATATGGGAACGGAAACACCAGAGGGGAGAAGACATACAGGTTTTTCTCCACCTCCCAGAATCCCTGAAGCGACCGGCGCCACTTGCCCAGGCGGAGTTTCATCCGGTGAAGGTCCCGCAGCTCGGGATTACGGACACCGGTGTTCTCAATGAACAGGACCCGGTGTCCTTGCCGGGCCAAGGTCGACATGATTTCCTGATGGCCCTGCCAAACGAAATCCCAATCGATGGAGGAAAAGCAGATGATGTCCTGCGGTCCAGCCGCCAGGGACCCTATGGGAGCTGGCTCACTGAATGAGACCTGTGTTCTCGGCTGTGCGGTCTCGTAAACCTCCTGGAACAACTCCAAAAGCCGGGAGGACTGCACCCTCGAGGAATACCGTTCTTCCACCGTCTGCCGGCCTTGGGCGGCGAATCGTTCCCGAAGTGCCGGCTCTTTAATCAGCCGAAGGATTTTTTCGATCCATTCTTCCGGTTTTTCGGCGATGAAGCCGTTTTCCCCGTCTTGAATGATCTCGGTATTGACGCCCACGGGGGAAACCACGCTGGGAACCCCCACCGCCATGTACTGGAGGGCCTTCAATCCGCATTTCCCCAGGGACCAGGCGTCATTGGGAAGGGGCATGATGCCGATATCGAAAGAGCGGAGATCGTTCACTTCATCGGCGGCAGACCAAGCCTTGGCCTCTACGGAAACTCCCGGCAAGCGATAGTCAGCGCTGCCGATGACCTTCAGACGGAACCGGAGATTCCGCGCCAACAATTGAAGGGTGGGTTGCAGCGTGCGCAGATGTTTCAAGGTAGTCAGGCTTCCGCTCCAACCGATCACCGGTGGATCCTGCAGGGTCGGCTCCGGCTTAGGGGGATATCCCTCGACGTCGATGGTGGTGGGGATGACCGTAACCCGCGGCGTGAAACGGCGGGCATACTGTCTCAAGTACTCGTTCCCCACCACAACATGTGAGCTCCAACGGCAGATAGCGCCGGTCTTTTGGGGCATCTTCAGCCAGGCAAACCTGCGGTTCGCATCGGAGACATCCGGAAGGAAGATGGCGTCATCGAAGTCGTAGACCATGGGGATTCCGATCCTGGAGAGAAGGAATTCCGCTATCGGAGGACCGATGGGGAGCAGCTCGCGGTACAGAAAGAAGAGATCCCATCCCTCTCCCCGGCGCAAAGCAGCAATTTCTTTGATCCGGGAAGCTACGCAACTCAGGAGCTCCCGCGCCTTCCTGCCGTCATGACCCTGCCGGTGAAGAACAGCCTTGAGTTTGGGCGACTCGAAGGGCATGAACTGAAACTGGACGCCCGATCCCAACAGGCGGCGCGCCCATTGCTCAATGCGGAACCGCTGGCCGGGCACGGTGTCGTGAAGATAAGGAGTTAAGACTAGAACCTTCATCGAGGGATGAGGAACTGAAAGGGTTTTTCCCGAGAGGGGTGGAGAAAAAGATAGTTATCCTCGATAACTTCTTCGGGCCCTACGGCTTTAAGAATGCGCCGTTTCCCATGTTCCTCGTAGCGGTAGAGCCGGTAGCCTAGATCAAAAAAGAAATCCAAAAGATCTTGAAGCTTCAGGCCGAACCCTTCCAGAAACCAGGGATTGATCTCGCAAAGAACGGTAGGCAGATGCCGGGTGATGATCTTGCGGGCACCCTGAAAGGCCAGAAGTTCCGCCCCTTCGATGTCGCATTTGATGAAGGAAAGATTATGTATGTCGGGTAAATAATCGTCCAGAGCAATCACTTCGCATTGGATCTCTTCAGTCCTCTGGTACGGGAAGTGAGTCAGCTTTCCCTCCCGCTCATTGTTGCGGTTTGCCAGATGGGCCAGCCCCGCCGACATCGGACCCGCGCTTTGGATGGGCAGCGTGAAAGCAATCCGGCCGCTCCGGTTGCTGCAGCCCTTGGGGACAAGCTGCACATTTTTAAACCTCAGCAGCCGCCCGACCCATTGGAACGTGTCGCTGGTAAAAGGGACCGGTTCAAATGCATAGACGCGGCCGGTGGGCCCGACCGCCCGCGATAAATGATAGGCATAGAGGCCGTAGTTGGCCCCGATGTCTAACGCTGTGTCTCCCGCTGAGACCCCGGGCCGGATCAAGTCCAACTCCGGTTCCGTCCAGGCGCCGGTCCGGATGTCCCAAGCCTTCGCAGCGCACTGGAAGAGCTGGTAGCTGCGCTGATTCAGAATGGGGAAGAGAATCTTCTTTAGCCGGCGTCGGAAGGAAGAATCGGCAGGCATCTCAAAGGCGCCTTGGCTTAAGGCGGCTAGGCCCTGCTCCGCAGAGCCTCGAGCGACCGCTCGATCTCGCCCCGCCGGAAATTAGCGTGAAGGATTCCCACGTGGCCCTGGGAGAGACGGCCCTCGATGGGGCGGCCGTGCCGGAGATCATCGAGCAGCCGGCGAACCAGGGGAACGCTTTCCTTCGGGACACGCTGGCTGTTGATCTGTTCCTCCACCAAGGGCGCTAGGTGGTCGTTCTGAGTGGCCTGTAAGACATGGAAGAGGCTGTAAAGGTAATCTTCGTTCGGGCCAACGCCGAACTCGATGCGGTCCTTCATTCCCCGGAAGCCTTCCTCAACCGGATAGAAATCAAAGTACTGCACCATCTTGAGGTCCAATGCTTGCGCCAGCCCCATTCGGACTGCGAACCGTTTGAACGCTGCCTCGTTGCGCTTGAGGAATGGGATCCGCTTGAATCGATCTTTCCAGGTAGCCGGTTCCCGGTCACTCCAGAGCGCCAGCGTGATGGTCAAGCCGGAGGGGTACAACGGCAGGTGCGGTTCGTAAGCGTCCACAAAGGCCACATCCCCCCGTGAGTGCAGTTTACGTCCGGTCAAGCGCATGCCGTACAGCTCCCGCGCAGGATCCAGAGCTTGCGGGCGGGTGAAAAGCCAATGTTCGTAGCCGGGTCCAAAAGCGGTCGCGGTGGTCAGCAGCATCGTCCCATGATGGTGTATCGCCTTCGTGGAGAGATCCGTCTCCCGATTGGGTAAAGGGATCCAGCAGTTGACGACCAGATGGTAGGAGGGGTTGAGATCTACGTTGAAGGAAACCACCGGGTAATTCCGGGCGTTTAAGGCGTCTGGGAACGCGAGATATCGGCGCAGCACCGCCGTCAGAAAAGCGGGATCCCCGCAGAGATCCTGTAGGATATTTCGGCTCTGGGTATGAGCCCGGTGACGGTCCGGCTGAGTGCCGAAGAGGCGATTCAGCCCATGAACTGCCCGATCGATCCGAGCCGCCAATTCTCTATCGGAGCCCTGCCCCATCAACGTTCTCCCCCCTCTCCGAAAATTACCAGCGGATCCAACTCTCGGCCATTATAACATCGATGGGTGAGCCTCGCCCATAGGCACCGAAGCTCGAACCCAAGACGAAGGAGCGGCATCTGCTTTTGGGCGCGAAGGATCGGTGGGACAAAGAATTGAGGCAACCCATGCTGGAGATACTCACGGTACGGACGTCCCTGCTGCTTCCATTTTAGCACATCAGGCTCAACGGCGGACAGATCCGCCGTAAGGTCGGAAACCGTTGCCGGGGTTCCATCCTTCTTATGGAAGGCAATCCCACGGGAAACATCCCAGACGGTCCAGCGTCCCCTCCATTGGGTAAAAGTGAGGATGAGCCGCTCCGGAACACCGGGCCTGGGTTTTACGGCTGCCCAGAAGGCCGGAGTTCTCGCGTAGCTGCTTAGGGTGACGAAGACATCCGCTTGCTGCTCATCGACCCCGTATCCGCGGATGATGGTATAGAGAATATGGTCATCCATGATCGGCCAGCCCGGGGGGATCTGTCGGATGTGCTCCCGGGTCCACCCCAGCAGTGCATTCAAGCGGGCTTCGTCTCCCCGAATCCCGTGGGTAATTTCCCCCGCCATGCGCCGATACCAATAATCACGCAACAGAAATTCAGACGTTTTGACGACAAGCGGGAGGCGGTATTCTCTGATCTTCCAATTGACGGCCCGGAGAGTGCTTACCGGGAAGACCGCGATGCCTCCAAGAAGAATAATGACCAGACATCGCTTGATGAAAGCGGCCCGGCGTTGATTCAAGGCTTTAATTGAGAGCTGGCGAGCTGAAAGTAACGCCCCTCTTCACGAAGCAACTGATCGTGGCTTCCCTCTTCAATCACTTCTCCGGATTCCAGGACAACGATCCGATCGGCATTCTTAACGGTAGAGAGCCGGTGCGCGATCAAGATCACCGTGCGATCCTTGGAGATTCTTTCTAGGGCTTCTTGGACAAGCCTTTCTGATTCTGTATCCAGGAAACTGGTGGCTTCATCGAAGATCAAAATCTCAGGGTTGTTCAGGACGGCGCGGGCAATGGCGATCCGCTGCTGCTGTCCTCCGGAGAGCTTCATCCCTCTTTCCCCTACGATGGTTTGGAATTTCTGGGGAAGGGCTTCAATGAAGGGGGCGGCGTTTGCTATTTCGGCCGCTTCGCGGACTTGGGCCTCCGTGAATCCTTCCCTGCCAAAGGTAATGTTCTCAAAAACGGAAGCATGCGCGACAAACAAATCCTGAGGAACAAAACCAATTCGGCTCTTCCAACTCTTGGTTTCAAGTTTTCGGAGATCCACGCCGTCAATCAGAATTCTCCCCTGGGTTGGTTCCAGGAGACCCAATAAGAGATACGACAAGGTGCTCTTCCCGCTGCCCGAGCTACCCACGATGGCGGTGGTCTTGCCCCTTTCAAAATGAAGCTGAATCCCGCAGAAGAGCAGCGGCCGGTTCGTATAAGCGAAATGGATTTGGTCCAGGCAAATCTCCTTCTCGAGAGTCCGGAAGAGCCTGTTTCCCGAGGGAGTGACGGGCACCGGAGCGGTCAAGTTTTCATAGAGCAGTTCGGCGTCTCCCAACAAACCCACAATTTGCATCCTGGATTGTCCCATGTTAGTCAGCGTCGGAAGAAAACGCAGAAGCCCGATCGCAAAAACACCCATCAGTGGAAGCGTCGCAACGAGTTGATCCGAGTGGAAAATCCTCACGTAGAAAAGATAGCCCAGCAAGAGACAGATTCCTGCCATCTCCAGGAACACTCTGGGGAGTGCTACCCAGACGGCATCCCGAATATAAAGCTCTTTGAAGATCTGGCTTTGTTCGCAGAACTTCTTGAGCCAGGTTGATTCCACTCCAAAGGACCGGATCTGTCGGATTCCGGTGAGGAATTCGTTGACGAGGGAAGTCTGATTTGCCGAGGAAATCACCCTAGCCTTCCCGATGTGGTAAGAAACTTTTCCGGCAAGAAACCGCGTCAGCCAAAAGTAGCCAACGCCGAGCAGGATCAACCAGCCCGCCACTTGCGGCATCGTCACAAAAAAGATTGCTCCAATAGCTACCGCCTTGAAGGCCTCAGCCAGAAGTTGGGGGATCTCCTGGGACAGAACTCCAACCCGGCTTGCCGCCGAGGCGATGTTGTAGATCAACTGGCCTTGCTTATGCTCCAGGAAGAAGGCATAGGGGAAATTCGCATAACGCTGCATCAGTTTATTTTTGAGATCGTGTTGCACTGTACCGCTGGCGTAGGCGATCAGAGAGGCCTGGAAAATCTGAAGGGTAACTCGGATCAGCATCACAATAATAAGAAATGCGAGAGCCGACAGGATCGGATCGGAGAAAGGCATCCGACTTGCAGCGTATTTCAAAACGCGAAGCAGGCCTCCTGTCCGCATGTTGGAGTTGCCAGACGTAAAGAGCGTCTGAAACATCGGGAAAAAAGCGGCAATGTTCAAACCCTCTAAAACAGAGGCAAACAGGCTGACGAGGAGAATCCCTGCGAAAAGCCACCGATACGGCCGCATCATGAACCAGATAACCTTACGAGCGAGGGTGTTCATTTCATGAACATGCCATAACCGACGGCCAAAGTCAATTTTACAACTTAGACACTGGTAGGGGGAAAGCGGCCTTCCGATAGTGTGCTTGGACTCGCGTGTAGTCGTTGAGCGAATGGATCTCCGACCAACCTCGATCAATTTCCAGGCTATAAACCGGGATACCGTGATCCAGCAGGTAATGCAGTAGATCCGTCAGGTCCGCCTGTTCTCCATTGGATGCTTCGTAAAATGGCCGTCCTTTGAAATCACGCAGCGCCTCCTCCCAGGCCGCCTTGATTTCCTTTAGACCTTTCTTTCGAAACAGCGCCATTCCGATAAATTCGCAGGTCATGTCTTTGCTCGTAATTCTCTTTCCGATCGAGGAAATCCTCTTGAAGACTTCCATCTCCAGTTTTCGGCCCCCCGTATCTGGTTTCGGTTGCTCCACCGTCACCAGATCGAGAACCTTCTCGCGCACAGGCAAAGACCGGTAAGCGCGGTCAATGACCAGGGTGATCGGATGGGGGCTTTCCAGGAGGCGTTCTAGGATTCGACGGTCGAAAAGGACATCGGAATAAAGGACCAAGACATTTTCCTTCAAGTGATCCGCCGCCACCATGATGGACTGCGCGCATTGCCCTTCTTGGTAGTTGGGATTGTAGAGCAACCGCGCCCCCTCTGCCTTGATCTGGTCGTACCGATGTCCTCCTACCACGGAAATATCGGTGATCCCCACCGAATGGAGCAGGTCCATCTGCCGGTCCAGTAAGGTCTTACCGCCGATGTCCACCATGCACAAGGGTTTGTCTTCCAGTAACTCCCGAAGATCCGGTTGGAACCGGTGATCCCTGGCCGCTGGGATGACTGCCTGGATGGCTTCCCCGCGAATGAATTTCTCCTCGTCCTCCCGCACAGCGTACATCCCCTGCAACTCAAAGACCTGCTTCAGGCTGGCGATTGACCCTTCGATCCCCGCGGTGGTACCGTCCTCGGCGATGGATTCGAAAGCCCGCTCCATCGCCCGGATCGAGGCTCGCAACCCGTGATTAGCGTAGATCACCATCGAGAATCCCGCCGTCGCCAGCTCCTCGGCAGTGATCCGGTAATAGGTGGTAGGAATCGCTATCAACGGAATTTGGCCGGCCCATCGTTTGGCAAAGGCAAAGACTTCTTCGGGAGAGGATGTCTTAGAATGGATGACGATCCCATCCGCCCCTGCCTCCGCATAGGCATGGGCCCGGCGGAGCGCTTCTTCAAGCCCGAAACCGGAGATCAAGGCCTCCACTCGGGCAAATACCATGAAGTCAGGACCGCTCTGCGCTTGCTTGGCCGCCCGGAGCTTCCCTGCGAACTCCTCCATCGGCACCAGATCCTGCCGGCCTGGGATGAAGCTGTTCACCTTGGGGAACTGCTTGTCCTCGATGACGACGGCTGCCAGGCCGGCGGCCTCGTATCGCTTGACCATGTGCTTGACGTTGGAGGCATTCCCATAGCCGGTGTCGCAATCGCAGATGACCGGTAGGCTCGTTGCCTCGTTGATGCTGCGGGCCGTCTCGAGGTTCTCCGTCATGGTCAGGATATTGGCGTCCGGCACGCAAAAGGCCGTAGAGATCTCGAGACCGCTGGCCCAAACTCCTTCAAAACCGGACCGTTCAATGAGTTTAGCACCCAGGCCGTTGTGGGCACCGAGGATCCGGACTATCCTTTGGGATTGGAAAGCCCTCCTGAGGGCCCGCGCCTTATCGCTCATGCTCCCAGGGGCCTCCCTTACCGGCCACCACCAGCACATACGTGAACAGGTCGGACAACCCGAATTCCAAACGCAGTGTTTGGAATCCGCACCGGCTCAACAGATCCCGCACCCATGGAAACGACTGGATGCGGGAAACCTCATCCGGATAAAGCTGCAACGGTTCTTTTCGAAAGCGATTGACAACCTTCAAAAAGTTGGACAACACCAGCACCGACAGGCCAAACTCCGGAGGCCAGAAGAGCAGCAGCTTTCCGTCCGGTTTGAGCACCCGCCGGAACTCCGCTAAAATCTTAGCGATCTCTGCCTCCTGGAAGTGCTCCATCACGCCAAGATTGAATATTCCATCCAGGCTTCCGGAGGCATAAGGCAGCGTGAAGATGTCGCCGCCCACATGGTATCCTCGGATCCGCATGGGTTGCTGCCGATGAAGCCTCAATGCCCCTGGAGCGACATCCAGGAAGTGGAAGCGGGCCTGATCCAGCCCGATCCGCCAATCCGATCCGCCGCTGCCGCAACCCGCATGGAGGTAATGCCGGTGGTGCGAATTTTCAAAATACCTGTCCAGAGCATTGGCCGCGTAACGGGAGATGATCTGATCCCGATAAAACTTTGCGATCACCGGATAAAACCCCTGTTGTCTCTTTTCGGCGCGAGCCCAGTAGAGATCCCAGTCCATCATGGGCATGTCAGTGCGTGCCGTTCCTGCGGTGCTCGATGCTCAATCGCAGCAGTGTCTTTGCTGCTCTCAACACCTCTCGACGGGAAATTTTGGACTGTCCCTTGTCTCGGGAATTAATCACAATCGGGATCTGGTGCACGGAGAGGCCTCTGCGGTTCACATGATCGATCATCTCAATGAGGAAGGCATAGCCCTCAGAGCGGATCTCATCAAATCCGATCCGCTTGAGCATGGAGACCGGATACAACCGAAATCCCCCCGTACAGTCATAGGGAATGCCCAACAGGAATTGGGTCAGTGAGTGGGCGGTATGGGTGAGCAACCGTCGCGGCAAGGACCATCCGGCCAACCCTCCCCCCGGGATGTAACGGGAGCCGATCACCACATCCGCCGCCGATGCCTCCGCAAGAAGCCGCGGCAGATACTCCGGAGAGTGGGAGAAATCGGCGTCCATGGTAATGGCCCAATGGTAACCCCGTTCAATCGCATACCGGAAACCGTCTTTGTGGGCGCTTCCAATCCCGAGTTTCCCGGCCCGGTGCATCACCTGGACCGGCGCCTCTGCCGCCAGCGCTTCCGCCACCCGGCCGGTCCCATCTGGAGAGTTGTCGTCAATCACCAAGATGTCCAGCCCGAGCCCTTGCTGGTGAATCTTCCGGATCAGATCTTCGATGTTTCCCACTTCGTTGTAAGTGGGGATGATGACCACTCCCTTCCGAGCGCCTGCCGTCATAGCACCCTTACCCTGGGGAAGGGAACAATAAATCGCGTCCCTTGGGAGCGGAGCCCCTTTTCCCGTTCCAGGAACTCCGGCAAAAAATGCCAGGGCAGGATCAGGAGGAGATCCGGCCGGGCCTCTCTCATCTGATCTTCCGAACAGATGGGGATATGCGTCCCAGGAGTAGTCCTGCCCCATTTGGCCGGGTTCCGGTCGGCAATGGCGACTAAATGCCGAGGATTCAAACCGCAGTACTGCAGCAGCACGTTCCCCTTCGTGGAGGCGCCGTAGCCGTAAATCCGCTTTCCTTCCCGGAGGACCTGTTCCATCACCTGCCGCATGTTCGCCCGGACGCCTTCCGCTTCGCGACGGAACTCCTCAAATCGCTCCGGGTCATTGAAGCGCTGCTCTCTTTCTCGGCGGAACGCCTGTTTGATCCGGTTCCGGTTTTCCTCCGGGATGTGATGCCCGGCACCCGATTTTTTCAGAAAACAGCGGACGGACCCGCCGTTGGATAGATTGAACGTCACGTCATGGAACTCAAATCCGGTCCGGTCGAAGAGGGCCTTGAGCGTCTCCAGGGAGTAGTAGCCCAGGTGCTCATGACAAATCGCGTCAAACCCATTGGTCTCCAATGCGGACCCCCAGTAGTGCATCTCCAAAATCCAGATCCCGTCCTCTTCCAGAATCTCATGGATTTGCCTGCAGAAACCGGCCGGATCATCGATGTCGTAGAACATGGCAATGGTGGTGATCACCTTGGCCTTGCGGCCCGGGAAATGCATTTGGAATTCCCTTGCGCCGCCGTCGCTACTGAAAAAGGCGCGGATGACCCGGATCCCCTTTGCCTCAGCGTCATCCGCAGCGTTGGAAGGTTCGAACCCGACCCGGATTAGGCCGGGCTCCCGGTAGGCGAGCAAGCCGGTTCCGTCGTTGGCCCCAATGTCCACCACCACATCCCCCCCCGACAATCGAACACGGGATTCCGCTTCTTTCACCAGTGCCTGTAGATGTGTCTTCATCGTGGTGTTTATGCCTGAGCGGTAACCGTAATCCTGAAACATGATTTCCGGAGGAACCGTGTGCCGAAGCTGCACAAATCCGCAAGCATCCGGCCGCGCCGACCGGTCGCAGTGCACCACCTCCAACGGAACGGGTTGATTCAACTGGTTCTGCGGACGGCCGTCGTCAAATAAACCTGCCAGATACTGCTTCCCCAGATCAATGACCGGCTGAATGGAAGGGTTCCGGCAAATACGGCAGCTCTCAATCCGCCGGACCCGTTCCTTCCAATTTGTCAACGCCTGCTCAAGAATGTCCAGGGGTCACCACTTTACGCCATTCGTCATCGGCTCTGACGGGAATGGGTGGTTGGAGTAATCTTCCAGTCAGCGTATGTCCGAACAGCGGTATCGAGATCTCTTCGCCAGCGTTGAGAAGGTGGCCTTGGTATAGAAACGACGGGTTCTTTCCGTCAGCGCTCAGTTTGTATTGGCCACAGAGAACGAACCACAAACCTGGCTCCATCAGAATCCCTTGTTTTTTGTCATTTTTCATTAGTTCAATCAACCGCGATTCGGGCAGCTGCTGTAAAGCCTCCAAGATTTCTGGACCGGCTTCCTTGACCTCCAGATTCACCAGAAACAGCATAGGCACAGTTTCGACGACACAAACGGCCCGGGACTTTACCACCATCCGGGGTCCACCTGGAATCTGAAGGACCAAACTATACCAGTCACTCATACCATGTTGTCCTACCGCAAAAGGGACTTTTACCCAATGAGGGCTGACCCAAACAACATCTCCCAGTCGGCGCCCGCCCTCGTTAAAATAGAAGGTGGCATCTTTCGGCAGGTTTTCCCCTTCGATATTGAGGAGCACTTCTTCTCCATAGGTCACGACGTCCGGATATACTCGGTTCACTTTAGGTGTGGGTAGGATTTCAATTGCCTGCCGCAAGGTCTGACTTCCACCACCGGGGTTAGAAACGGTTACGTCATACGTGCCAGGCGGAATCGGCTGGTCAGCCTCAATCCGTATCGGCAGACGATCGCAAGTTTCTCGATCGAGAGGATGTAAGGGGATATTACCCAGGCGTACACGGGCGTGAGCATCAAAATAATGGCCGTAAATCTCCATCTGTGCACCCAGATAGCACCGCTTAGGCTCCAAGCGTTCAATCCGGGGATTCCAGCGGATGCGAAGTCCCTCAGGGAGTTGGGCAAACCGGCCGCGCGGATCTCGCACTTGGACCGTATAGGAGCCCGGATCCAGACCCTCTGGCGTATCCACTTGCGTTACGGCCTCATTGATGAATCGCCCGTTTTCTTCCGCCAGATGACCTAAGCGTATCTTGCAGCCGTTGACGAGGCCGGTACCGACCACGGAAACCGGTTTCCCCTCGCCCGGAATGGCTGGGTCGGGCAATACCCGGTAGATGGTCAGATGCTGACTTCGCAAGGTTATTCTGCCGAAATACAAACCGGTCAGCAGGAATAAAACTCCCATGCCGATCAAGAGATCAATGATGCTGACCTTTCCAAAAAAACGCCCTTTTTTATCCATGAACATCGAGGAGATCACCCCTTCGTTTTTTTATCAAGAAAGGCCGACAGACCTGCACTGGCATAAAGCAACAAGAACGGGGTCACCATATCACGGATGCGGAACAAAGTCCCCACATTGCCCATGGAGATCGCCCCCAGCAAAATCCAGCCCATCACGGTTGCCAGTGGGAAAAAAGCCCAAACTGCCTGCCCTCCCCGCAAACTGCGCGCTATCCCTACGAGCATGAAAGGGATCAAGAGGTACCAAATAATCATCTGCGGCATCGCGGCGGCTGAGAGCAAACCCACCGTCCTCTGCAGCGGCAAGGGCTCCAACAGGTAATGGAAGAGGGCCTTGGGCAGATAGAGAAGAAACCTCGGCATCGATACATCCGCCCACGGGACCTGATCCGCCGGAAATTCGATGAGCCGGTAGAACTTCTCCGGCAAATAATGGTAAATCATCCCGGTACCCAGCGTATAACCCAGATGCCGTCGAACCCCCAGCAGGTGGACATTGCCAAATCTCTTCCAAGGCAGAAACGGAAACGCCAGCAGGAGCAGCAGCAAGACAACCGCTGGACCCCTGCGCCACCGGACTACTAAGCGGCTCCAGAGAAATGAACCCGCCCAGCAGGCGGCCAGAATCCAGGAAGATTCAGGCCGGCCCATCCCCAGATGCAATTTAAGCAAAACCGCCATCAGGATCATTTCCATCAGGAATTTCCATCCCAACCGTTCCGACTGCAATCGGATCCCGATTATAAACAGCAGCGCCGTCGACAAAAAGAACGAAGGGTCCTTCAGGTTAGCGGCTGACCAAAAGACTAACGAAGGAAAGAAGGCTACTAGGATTGCGCCCCATCGAGCGATTCTCTCCTGAAAAAGCTGCCGCCCCAAAACATAAACCGCCAGGCCCAGCAGAGCCCCGATGAAGGCGTTGATCCATTTCACGGCAAAGGGGCTGAAACCGAAAACGTAATAGAACCAACCCATGAGGAAGGGATACAAATTCCAACCGTACTCCTGCACGCGGTACAACACGACCGGTGCCCAGTGACCCCGCGCGAATTCCGAAATGGCATAGGCCCGATTCGAATAATAGTCGCTGTCTCCCAGGCGGAGGTAATCCCGTGTTTTGTCCTCAATTCCCAAATCCCAACCCTGGGCAGCAGGCGCCACCTTTCTCGGCAAACTCTTCTCCACGTACCAAGAGCCTAAATCCAGACCTACCGACAAAAGAACCCGGATCAAAAATCCAACCAGGAACAGCCGGGTGAGAAATACCCGCGCCTGATTGGGCGCGTAGCGATAAATGACCCACGAGGCCGTGCCGGCTACCGCCAGTATGAAGACTGCGCCCGGAGAAAACGCGCAGAGGATGCCTGCGAGAGCCCCCAGCCCGATGCAAAGAAAAAGCCATGGGCGATTCATGAGAATTCCTGTTGGAACGATCTGCTGTGATCGGCGGAGAGCAGGCGGCGCAGCCTTCGCAAAGGCATTCCGGCAACGTAGGGAAGAACCGCCGGAGAGGTCCTGAGCGCCTTGCAGGTCCAGGCCAGCCCGCTTTTCCAGTCGCGATTGCGCACACAACCGCCTCCGATCATGGCATAAAAACGGGCCCACGCTTGCCGTTCCATCGCGAGGATTTCCGGGTCCGGGCGATTCCTTTTGAAGAATCGCCGCAGCGAACGGACCCCGGACCAGACATGGATCTTCACATCTCGGCTTTGATTCTTGGGGTATTGGCGGTACAGCACCAGAAGCTCCGGGACGCTGCGGAGGGTCCCAGCCCGCGCCAGCCGGCACGCCATGTCCCAATCCGACAGAATTACCAGATCCAGCGCAAATCCGCCCACTCGGTCAAAAACATCACGGCGGACAATCACCGTGGAAGCAAAAGCCGGCAGGTTGTTGAAAAACAAGAACTCTTTCAGCGAATCTCTGCGGGGTGAGCACCTCCTTGTTTCCAGCACCCGCAAATACGGGTCCACGCAGTAAGCCCCGCACTGAACGGCCACCAGAGCCGGCTCCCGTTTGAACGCCTCCATCTGCAGTTCCAGTTTCCGCGGCAACCAGAGGTCATCCCCATCGAGAAACGCCACGTATTTACCCCGAGCCTCTGCAATTCCCCGGTTGCGGGCGGATCCGGTGCCGCCATTTATTTTCTGGATGTACCGGACCCGATCTCCGTATGCGGCGACCTTCCGCACCGTGTCATCGGTCGAGCCGTCGTCCACCACCAAGATCTCTAGGTCGGAGAAGGTCTGGCGCAAAACGCTTTCGATCGCGGCGCTCACCGTGTCGGCCTTGTTGTACGTTACGATCACTACAGAGACTGTCGGCATCTTAACCCCTGAAGAACTCGACCACATTCCGTGCGCAACGGAGCTCCATGGCAGCGCGCGATGCCCGCGTCAGCGTAGCCACATGCGGCGTGCAGAGAACCTGGGGCATCTTCCCAAGTGGACCCTGGTACGGCTCCTTCTCATACACGTCCAAAGCCGCCCCCCCCAAATGGCCGGAGCTTAGCGCCTCGACTAAAGCGGTTTCATCCACCAAGGTGCCGCGGGCCGTATTGACGAGGAAACTTCCGGTCTTCATCCGCCTGATCTCCGTCCGGCCCAAAATCGGTCCATCCTCCGGCCGCCGGGAAGCATGCAGGGAGACCAAGTCGGACCGGGCCAAGAGATCTCCCAGCGCCACCTGTTCGATGCCGGACAGCAGGTTTCCGGAACTCACTCCTGGATCGCAGACCAGGATTTTGGATCCGAGCGGGCGCAGCAGCCGCTCGACAGCCTGCCCGATCCGACCGAACCCGATGAAGCCAATCGTCCATTCTGACAGCAGAAAACCGGTCTGTTTGCTCCACTTGCCGGACTCGAAATTCCGAACGTGTTGTGGAAACTGTCGAGCCAGGGCCAAGATCATACCCAGCGTCAGCTGCGCCACCGGTTCAACCACCTCGTCCGGGGTGGTCAGCACCACAACTCCCTGTTGGCGAGCTGCATCCAGATCCACCGAATCGGTACCGGTCCCGCAGCGGCTGATGCACCGGAGTTTCGGAAGCCGGGCCAGAAGCTGAGCATCATACGGCTCCACTCCCGCCAGGACAGCCTCCGCCTGTTTCAGCAGATCCGCCATTTCCTCCCGGTGGAGGCGCCGCCCGAACGGATTCTCCATGACCTGGAGACCTACTTCCTGCAGGATTCGGCGGGGCTCATCGCCCGATTCACAGAATTTCTGAAGTGCCACGTAAACAATGCCGGACATTTAAGATTGCCGTAAGGGTTGTAATCGTCTCAGACATAAGATGATGCACGCGCCCAACAGAAGGTATCCATAGAACGGCAAGGAGTACCAGAGATACGCTAAGGACCACCGATTGCCCCAGACCGGATGCGGCAGCGGCAGAGAATTCAGGAGGCCTCCGGGAATCACCATGGCACTCAAGCAATACGCAGTCACATACAGGAATTTTTCCTGCCACCGGAACCGCTGCGATTCCTGATAAAGCAGCAACCCCACATAGACAAAGGAGGGGAGCAAGAGGATCGCGTAATGGACGCGCGAGGCCTGGGAGATCACAAAGATCATGACCAACGTCAAAGAGATTTCCAGCAGATGGATCCGCCAGAGCGGCTCCCTTTGGGGCGGCGCAAATTTCCGCCGCATCACGAAAAGCCACCCCAAGATCAGGAGCCCTTTCAGCACCGATGCGACCCTCAACGCAAACACCGGGTGAGGAACAGGCATGTAGCTGCCGACCCAGATATAGTCTTTGAAGGTATGGCCCGGCGAAGGCTGGGCGAACCACCGGTTCACGGTCCCACTGAGGGTCTGCATCTCCACACTCGCCTCCGGCAGCGTCCCCTCGTACTTATGCGAGAAGAGCAATTCCATAGGGTACTGGAAAAGAGCCTCTTTCAAACGGAGCGGACCCACCCAAACGACCAGCACGGCCAAAACCGCGATCCCTCCCAGCGCCGCTCCCGCGAGGACCTTCCTTTCCCGTTTCCAGATGAAATGGCCGATCAGAATAGCTGGGAGATACTTGAGGTTCGCGGCCAGCATGACGAACGCACCGGTCAGCAGATCTTGGCGCCGTCGGTAGAGAACCACCGCGAGGCAGATCAGCGCGAACTCCAGGCCCTCCACCTTGTGCTGCGCGAGTGTTTCCAGAAACGGTTGAAAATTGAGACAAAGCAGGATTGCCACGGTCAGCGAACGGCGGCTCACCGAGCGGGGATCGGCCGCCCCCCCCTTCGCCAGCAACCAGATTGCCCAAGGGAAGAGGAGGGACTGAAGGAAATAAAAAAAATGGGCGAGAGGCTTCATCCCTCCAAAAAGAGAATCCAGGCAGAGCAAGAAACCATAATACAGGGGCGGATGAAAAACCCCATCCATTCGCTGGCCGGTTTGCAGCGAGTGTTTCCAGTCCACCGCTTCCAGATAAACACGGTAAAAATCCCCGCTGGAGTTCCCGTTAAAGATGTTGTACCGAACCACTGAGAAGATCAGATGCAGCGCTGTGTAAATCAGCAGTAGGATCAGGGCTGGACGGACCCAGCGCTTCATGAGAGGGTCAGCTCCTGTAGCACCGTTCGCTGCAGGGGATCTTGATCCAGACAAGCCTGCACCAGTCCAATCTCCTCCGGAGTGTTCACCCCGATGTAGCCCCGCTGGAACAGGATCCCTTGGAGCATCCGGTCATGCTCCAGCACCCGCGACTGATCTATGGACCCCGCCACTTCCAAAGGGGTTCGGTCCAGCCGGATGTACTGCTGCAACGCGTCTTTCCGGAAACCAAGCACGCCGAGAACTTTTCGGATCGGTTCGAACCGGCTCTTTCCCAATCCCTCCAGCGTCGAGAAATCCCGGCTGCAGTAGAGGATCCGCTCGCCCCGGCTGACCACGCACTTCACGATGGAACGGTTGTCCAGCTCTTCCGCGTCTTCGATCCGCGCAACCGCGTTCCAATACTCGACCTCCGGTCGAGCCTCCATCGCCAGGACCATTCGCTCCAAATCTTCCGGCAGCACGAGGATCTCGTCGCCCTGGATGTTGATCACGTGGGTGCAGTCCATCTTCCGCGCGGCCTCTGCCACCCGGTCTGTAGCAGCCGGATGATCCGGCGAGGTCATGATCACCTGCCCGCCCGCCGATCTGACGACCCGGGCGATCTCCTCATCGCAGGTTGCCACCACCACCGCCGCGAACCTGCTGCACAGTAGGGCTCTCCGCCGGACATGCTCGATCATCGGCAGACCCCGGACTTGAATAAGTGGTTTACCCGGGAATCGGGAGGAGGCCATCCGGGCTGGAATCACCGCGGCCACCCGGACTTGAGTCATGCACTCCTCCGCAAGACTCGAAGAATCCAACTACCTTGCTGGACCTTTTCCCATGAATCTCCCTGCCTCATGCAGACGATCCCCAAAACCGCCAGACCGCTGCGCAGGACAATTCCCCATCCCGCAATCGGCTTCTCCAGCAGCTGCAGCATCACCAAATTCGTCACCGCGGCAGCCACCATCAGCATCCCCAGCACCTTTAAAGGGGTTGCTTGAAACGCCGCCAGCAGACTCGACAACGCCGGATCTTGAACCACTTTTCGAATGATGAGGTCTCCCCGTCCCCAGAACCAAAAGATGGCCCGCATCCATCCGACAACCCGACTGCCGGCCAGGTAATCCCTTTGCGGGGTCACTGCGGTAGAGTACCGCAATCTACGTTGATGCATTGGCCGGTAATGGCCGAAGCGGCCGATCCCGCCAAGAACAGGACTACCTCCGCCACCTCTCGAGCGGAAGGCAAGCGGCCGAGTGCCGTCTGCGCGGCGGCAAAACCCTTCAGATACGGCTCCACGCCCTGACCTGCAGCCGGAGAAGCCGGTTCGGAGAGAGCCGCCAGAATCTTTTCTGTTCGGACGTACACGGGGCAGACTGCGTTGATCCGGATCCCCCGGGGACCAAGCTCTTTGGCGAGCGCTTGGGTAATGCCATTGACTGCAAACTTCGCCGCGCAGTACGCGCTGTTATTGGCGCTCCCCCGCTTGCCCGCGAGGCTGGAGAGGTTCACGATTGCGCCTCCGGGGCCCATGCAGGAGGCGGCCGCCGCGCATCCCCAGAGAGTGCCTAAGACGTTCGTTTCTATCAACTCCGAGATAAAGGCTTCATCAATGGCTTCCAGGGTTTTCCAGCGGGAGTCTCCCGCGCAGTTGATGAAGACATCCAGCCTACCATGTTTCTCCTTCACCGATTGAACGAACTGGTTCACCTCTTCCCGGTGCCGGACGTCCGTTTTCACGTGCGAAATCTTCGAAGGGAGCGACGAGTCCCGTACGGAACGGGAGCAGACGGCCACCGCGTGGCCCCGCTCGGAAGCCAGCTCCGCGATCGCCCGTCCGATCCCATGCGTTCCGCCGGTGATGGCGACTACACTCATATTGTCATCGCCATAAAGCCGCCGTCCACCGTGACGATCGATCCAGTGACGAAACTGGCCTGGTCGGAAGCCAGCCACAAAACAGCTCCTACCAATTCTTCGGGCTTGCCGAACCGGGCCATCGGCGTGTGGCCGAGGATCTTCCGCTTGCGGTCCCGGTCGATGAAGTGTTTCATGCTCCACTCCGTTGGGAAGAAACCGGGTTTGAGCGCGTTGACCCGCACATTGTAGGGGCCCCACTCCCTCGCCAGGTTCTGCGTGAGGTTCGCGACGCCGGCCTTCGCGGCGGAATAGACGAACGCCTTGGAGAGCGGCGGGCCGGCGGAGACGGAGGTGAAGTTGATGATGCTGCCTTTGCGCCGGCGGACCATCGCTTCGCCGAACACCTGGCAACTGACCAGCGTCCCCACCAGGTTGACGCCGAGAATCCGCTGGATCTCGGGGCTGGAGATCTTGAAGAACGGCGTAGGGGCGTTGGCCCCGGCCCCGTTGAGCAGGATCTCTACGGATCCGTGATCGCGGAGAATCCGGTCTCTGCAGCGGATGAGATCCCGCTTCGAAGTGACGTCGCAGTCCAGCCAACCGGCGGAGGCGGCAAGATCCTTGGGGAGCCCCTTGCGCTGCTTGGGCAGATCCAGCAAAACGACGCGTGCTCCGGCCCCGATCAGCGCACGCGAAAGGACGGAACAGAGGTAACCGCCACCTCCGATTACCGTGGCGATCTTTCCTTCCAGATTTTGTTCTTTAGAAGTGCGGACCATGACGGCTGAGCCTCAGGGCGCTTCCGCGAGGCGGACCAGCCGTTCCCAGGAAGGCCCGCTGAAATAGTTTATCATGGGAACCCGAAGGCCGAGGAACCGGAGCCCCCTCGGATGAGTGGTGGGATCCAGGAAATGCTTGAAGTAGCGACAGGGGGTGTTCAGGAAGATCTCATCCTTCTCGGACCAGGGGTAATCCATGAAGCTGGAGATCTCCCCTCCCGGCAACTCATTACGCAGCCGGTTGATGCAGTAGAAACGGCTCGAGGGCCTGCTTCGGCGCCGGAGGAAATCAAAATAGGCCTGGACGCTGGAGGGTTTCATCTCCTGCATGCTGACGAGATTGATCGCGCAATCAATCCCTTCTGAGATCCGCTCAATGCAATCGGGGTGGACCAACATCACCTGCGCGAGAGGGTTGTCTTGGCTGGGCAAGAGAACGGACAGAGAAATTCCCGGCGCGGCCTTGAAATGTGTTTCCGCCTGAAAGACAAGCACTTTGGGAAGATCCATGTTGTAGAGGCGGACTGCGGATCCCTCAAAGCAGCGCAGGATCAGTGCCCCCAGAAAACCGTCCCCATCTCCGATGAGCGCGAACGTCCTGGGCTGAAGGCGGTGCTCCTGGAAATGGTCCCAGAGGACCGAGAGAACGACTGCGGAAGACCATTCATGCCGGCTCATCGCTACCCGGAGTCCCCGGGCCAATGACACGGCCTTCCGGAAGATCCAGGGAAAACTCTTCAGTTTCCTGGTCACCGGCCAGTACGAGAGGCGCTCCGCTGAATAGAGGGCCCTGCACAACCCGTTCGGGTTGCTGTGCGCCGTGAAACCCGCTCCCCGCAGCGTCAGCCGGTCTCCATGGCGCTCAACGATGATCTGGGACCCGTAGCTTTTCCAATGCGAGCTGGTATGCTTCTCAGGTAACGGATCTTGCTCCACCACCTCCAGCAGCGATTCCAACGCTTTGTTCATGCTGCTCCCAACAACTTTCGAAAATCCCCCATTTCCGGAACGGAGATGAAACCGCAGCCGGCCTCGCGGGCCGCAGCGGCGTCCTCAGAGGTGTCCCCGAAAAAGAGGACCTGGTCCGGCGCGAAGCCTTTCGCGTACAGCCGCTTCAGCCACGCCGCCTTGTTCACAGGAGCTCCCTGCACCTGATCAAACCAGTTTGCCCAGCCCCGTTTTTCCAGGATGGTCAGGAGGATTTCGTGTGGCGTGCTGGACAACAGCGCGGTCCGGTAATTGGGGCGGATCCGCCCGAGAAACTCCGAAGCGCCCGGAAGGGCCGGGGTTTGGGAGATCTGCTCCGTCGTTTCCCGCTCGAAGCAGCGGTGCAGCTCCTGTTCCACCTCGGCCGTGTACGGCAGGTGGAGGATTTCTTCGTAGACATGCTTGAATTTCTCCCATCTCGGCGTGTGGTTATTCCTCCGGCAGTAGGCGCTGATCTGCTCCCGTTGAGCGGGAAACTTCTCGAAGCAGCGGTCGAATGCCCGCCACTTGATCGGAACGGAGTCTACCAGCGTACCGTCGAAATCAAAGATCAACAGGCGGCTCTGCTTCAGAAGGTCCTGCCAGGACTCGACGGAATGGGTGCCAGGTCTTAGACCTGGCACCCATCTACTCGCGGCGGATGTCACGGATCAGCTTCCCCATCGCTTCGCTCCACTTCCAGAGGATAAAGACGTCGGATGCCAGCATCACGAAGGTGTATCCCCGGCGGAAAGCAGCCTTCACCCGCGCCGGCGTCGGCTCCACCACCTGAGTTCCGCAGGCCTTGCCCTGCTTGCGGCAGGCCTGGATTACTTGAGCGCAGGCTTTCTGCACGCGTGGATGATCCAATTGGCCTGGGATCCCCAGAGATCCGGAGATGTCGTAAGGGCCGACCATGGCGCCGTCTACCGCGGGGTGCTCCAGCAGTTCTTCGGCCGTCTCCACCGCCTCGATGCTCTCGATCTGAATCAGCAAAATCCCCCGCCGGTTCCAATGGGAGGTATAATCGTCAAAGTCAAAACCGTACCCCTGGGCCCTGGCCACCCCGTAACCGCGCTTTCCTTGCGGCGGATACAGGCACCAGTCCGCGATGCTCCGGACCTCCTCCTCTCGCGAGACGTTCGGAACGATGATTCCGTCCGCTCCGGAATCCAGCAAGCGGCGGATCTGCTCCCCGTTGTGCGAGGAGACGCGGGGGAGGCAGGCGACGCCCCCCGCCTGGGCCGCAGCGATGATCTGCTGGGCCTGCTCCTGGCTGATCGTGCTGTGCTCCAGATCGATCCCGATGAAATCCGCTCCCATCCGCGTGAAAATCTCGGTGATCGATGGGTGCCCCAGCGAGGTCCACCCCCCGAAGAGCGGTTCCCTGGCCCGCAAGCGCTTCTTCAGGTTCGCCATTTTTTCAGCCATGATTGGAGCCGGGGAGTCGACTGCATATCCTCCCGATCATCCACCCGGGTGCGACCCGGTTGATCGGTCTTCAGAAAAACCCCCATGGCGGTTTCGGCCGTTCCCGTTTCGGGGAGATAACATTCTTTCGGAAGGAACCGGTTTTCACAGCCGCCCAGGACCATGCGATTCCGGATCAGGACCATTTCGGCATCCGGACGACGGACGTGGATGAATTCGACGAGCTCGTCGAGGTTCAGCACGAGATACGGCATCCAGCCACTGTAATGATACTGGCAGGACAGGTCGGGATCGAGAACCGTGGGGCCGCGGTCCCGGGTCCGGGTCCGGAGGATGACGCTCTCCTCGGCGGCATCCAACAGTTGCTCAAGGAAGCTCCAGGGGTTCACTTGATGGTGAAGGACATCCTTGGAATAAATCCACTGGGGGCGGCTGGACACTCCAGAGGCGTGGAAATTTTCCAGCACGGTCCGGGCCGGATCGGCGATGTAAAAACGGGCTTGAGGATATTTCTCCTTCGCCCGTTGGACGGCCGTTTGCGATATATCCACTCCCGTATAATCCGCCAAGGGAAACCGGTACCCGAGATACCGGCAGAATTCTCCGGTCGCGCACCCGACCTCCAGAAGGCGTGTTGGTCGGGAGGCAGGCATCCGCTCGGCAAGGAGGCGGACGTCGTTGAACACCTCGTAATTCCGGATCAGAGAGGATCGCCCCAACCGGGCGCGCGCGTCAAAGAGTTCAGCGTGCCTGCGGTTTTGCCAATCGGAGTACCAGAGGGAGGAAACCGCGGTTTGGGAAGGCGTTTCCATCACGATGTCGTCCCGCCGGCGTCTTCTTCATGGATCTCCTGCAGGAAGTCCAGTAATTGCTGGGAGGTGGTCCGCACATCAAACCTCTGAGCGGTCCCGACGGCGGAGGATTGAATATGCCGCCGCAATCCAGAATCTCCAAGCAACCGCTTCACTGCGTCCCTCAATCCCCCCACATCGCCGGGCTGCACCACCATCGCATTCTCCTCCGGCACTGCGTAATCCGTCACACCGGCCACGGCCGTCGTCACCAAGGCGCAACCGGAGGCCATCGCCTGCAGCGGAGGAGCCGGGAACCCGTCGTATCGGCTGGGGTAGATGAAGATGTCGCTCTCCCGCACCGCCTCGGCATATGCTTCGCCATGCAGGTAGCCGTAACGGTGGTCAAACAGTGATTCATGCTCCGGAAGCACCTCTCCCAAGGCATGCAGCCGGACGTCAGGAACCAGTGCCTTGACCTGCCGCAGCGCCTCCAGCCCATCCTTCTGCCCCTTTTGGGCATGGCGAACGCAGTAGAGCGTCACGATTGGCTTTTCCCGGGCGGAACGGTTTGCGGGCGGCCGAAAGAGGTGCAGATCCACCCCATCCGGGATCACCCTCTGGACCCGGATTCCTAACCGCTCCGCGGCTTCCTTGGCCGCTAAGCTGGTCGTATACCTCGGGACGGAGACCAGACGCTCCCGGGCCACCCAATGCTGGTACCAGACCGCCGCCATATCCGAAGAACTCCGGATCGCTTTCTCCAGGTTCATATGCAGGGCGCTGACCATTTTGACGCGTGGGGCTGGGATGGTTCGAAGCAAATGCGGGATCAGGTACGGCGGGTGCACAACGGTTATCTCTTGCGCTGTCCAGCTGAATGCGGACGGAACCAGGCCATAGCGAACCGTTTGAACACGAGGGTTTACCCGATGGTACTTAAACCCGCACCAAGGCCTGCGCATCGAAAGAGCCCAGGCAACCTCACCAGCTAGCCGGACCATTTGTCGGCATCGGCGCACTCCCTGAAGACGGGAAAGCTCGAAGAGTTTGTAATCCCACCAGTCGACTGCTGGGAACATCACCGTGGTGGGGATCCCCCATTCAGTGAAGACGTTGGCCGTGTCGGCCGTGATGCGGACAACGCTCCCCGGAGTGTTGCTGGAGACGACGAAGCGAACCGAAAAATTGTTTTTTGCATCGGGGACGTTCATACAGACAAGCGGCTGGAGGCGACGATCTCCTCGGAGTTCCAGTAGAAGTCACGGTACTTCTTGTAGTAGGCGATGGTTCTGGCGATCCCATCCTGCAGGGAAATGCACGGCTGCCAACCAATATCCCGCTCAATGCTTTGGATATCGCTGACGTAGTCTCCGGTCTCCACAAAATAGCGACTCGGGTTCCATTCCACCTCGGTGACCTGAGTTCCGGGGAGATGGCGGGCGACTTCCTCCGCCATCTGGCGAAAGGAAATTCCCTGTCCGGATCCGACGTTGTACACCTGGCCGGGTGACTCGGGACTTAAAGCTGCCAACAGAAAGGCCTCCACTACGTCCTCGACATAGATGTAATCCCGCTTCTGGAGCCCCTTTCCGTAGACGGTCAGCGGTTTGCCCTCTAAGCCCAGCCGGATGAACCAATTGACGATGCCGTATTTACTGTGCTTCATCTGCTGCCGCGGCCCATAAGGATTGGCGATCCGGAGAGAGACCGTGGGCAGGCCGTACCGGTCGTAGAAGAAGCGGTGGTATTTTTCTCCCGCCAGTTTGTGGATGCCGTAGACGCTCAGGCAGTTGAGCGGGTGGAGCTCGTCCACCGGGTTGCGCTCAGTCCTGCCGTAGACGAACCGCGAACTGGAGAAAACCACCCGCGGCAGGACCGGCAGCCCCCGGCAGGCCTCCAGCAGTCGGATCTGGCCCAGACAATTGATGTCCAGGTCATTCTCCATGTCTACGTTGCTGTCGATGTAGCTGACCTGGGCCGCCAGATTGAAGACGGTCCGGATCCCCCGCAAGGCCCGCTGAACGCAGTCGGAGTCCCGGATGTCCCCCTGGATCCATTCGATGTGGTCTTTGACCTCGGAGAGGTTGAACAGGTTTCCGCCGTAATCCGGAAGCATTGCGTCCAGGATTCTCACCCGGGCTCCCAGCTGTACCAACCGCACGGCCAGGGAGGAACCCAGCATCCCCGCCCCGCCGGTCACCAAGACTGGCTGGTCTTTAAAAGCGCTTAGCGGCACCCTGGATCTCCGGCCGGCTCTGCTGCAGAGAGCGGGTGAGTTTCTCCCCGTCTTTGAGGAACATCTGGACGGTTTCTTTGCTGTAGGGGTGGACCAGCATCCCCTCGATCAGGGAGGGCAGCGCCGTGACGATGTCCGCCCCGGCTTCGAACCACTCGATGATGTTCAGGACCTCGCGCGTGGACCCGACGATGATCTTGGAGGGGCTGCCGAAGGCGTCCAGCAGGCCGCGCAACCGGCGCACCTCCTGCCGGGAATCGTACCCCATATTGTTGACGCGGCCGCCGAAGATCGAAACGTAGGTCGCCCCGGCCATCGCGGCCAGCAGGCACTGCTGGGCGCTCATCATTGCAGTCACGTTGACCCGGATGTTGTGGCGCGTCTCCAGCTCATGCACGAGGCGCAGGTTGTCGGTTTCCCCTTCCGGTCCGTGCACCGGGATCTTCACGTTGACGTTGGGGCCCCAGGAGGACAGCATCTTCGCCTGCTCCAGCATCCCATCCGGATCGTTGGTGGTCACCTCCAGAGAGACCGGCAGCGGAGCCACCATTTGGATGATCTGGCGGCAATGCTTTTCGATGCCCGGCCAGCCGCCGGTGACGCCGTCCTTGACCAGGATTGTCGGGTTCGTGGTGACACCCCGAACGACCCCCAGCGCGTGGTACTTCCGGATCTCCTCCAGCTTACCGGTGTCCAGAAAGATCCCAGTGAGGTTGCTCATGTTCATCGTTTGGCTCCCTGTGTGGCTGCCGTGCTTTCCCATTTGTTTTCCCGGACCATCAGCCGGGGATCGCAGACGAGGCCATGCCAAACCACCGCCTGGAACGCCTCGGTGTGGGGTGTGATGTTCCGCTGATCCACCGTCGGGATGACCAGCACGAGGTCCCCCGCCCTCTTGGTGTATCCGCCGTCCCGGCCCACGATGCCCAGCACCTCCATGCCGCGCCCTTTCGCCTCATCGACCGCCGCAACCAGGTTCGGGCTGATGTTCTTTTCCCTGTTGCCGCCGCCGACCGACAGCACGAAGAGAACGTCCCGGGAAGAGGCCCTGCTCACCTGCAGCCAACCGGAGAAGACGGTCTCCCATCCCTCGTCGTTGGTACGGGCGGTCAGCTCCGAGACGTTGTCCACCGGAGTATAGGCCTCGATGTCGGCCAGTTTACGGAAGTCGTTCACCGCGTGACTGCAGTTCCCGGCGCTGCCGCCGACCCCCACCAGGAAAAGGCGACCCTCCTCCTGCCGAAGCCGGACGAGGCGCTCCACCATTCGGTCCAGGATTTCAAAATCGAGCTGCCGCGCGATCTGCCCGGTCTGCTCAAAGTACTGGCGAAGGAAGCCGGAGGTCTCTTTCATCACTTCTCCTTCACGCAGAGGAAGCCCACGAAGTTGTACCACTGGAAAAACGGCTCGGCTCCCCTTGGATTTGCGCTCATGGGATTAAAAGCAGATTATTCTAACATAGGTTACCGCCATTTCAAGGTTTCCGGGCCACAACCCGCGCATAGGAGCTTAATCCCTTTCCCTGGAGGAACGACTGGAACGCCTGCCTGGTCGGCTCGTCGGATAAGATCAAAGAGCGTTCAAAGCGGGAAAGGGGCAAGGAAGGTTCTTGGGCCAGATGGGCCTGCACAATCTCGACATCCAGCACCCCCGGAGTGCTCACCTCCAGGAGGTCAAACTTGAAACGCTCCAGCAAGCGCTGCAATCCCTGGATCGTCAAGCAGTTGGTCCGGTCCGGCGGATAGAGATAACGGTTTTCCACGCCCAGCACCTGAAGATCGAACCCGGAGGCCACCAGCGCTGTGGCAAAGAGCAGTCCGCCCCGGGACAGGCACCGCTGGGTCTTCTCCAGCAATCTAACCGGATCGTCGCTCCGGTCCAGCGATTCCAACAGGACCGCCACCTGGAAATCCCCCTCGAACGAGCTTTGCCGGGACAATCCCTCATGGGCTAAAGCCATCTCATCCACGCATTCCACGCGGGAGAATGTCCCGCTCCGGGTCAGCAGCCTCTCCAGGTCGCTGGGGGGCATCCCCGCTTCAAGGAGAGCCGGCCGGTGAATTCCCTGGAGGGCCAGGGTTTCCTGGATCCATTCCACTTTCGGCTGATAGACGCGGTCCGCCCGGGATACCGCAAGCTCTGAATGAAAGACTCCGGGGGAATGACGGTGTTGGTGGATCTGCCTCAATAGTTTGGCCCAAGTCTCGGACGGAGGAAGCTCGGCCATGAAGAGTGAGCCGGTATCCGGGCAGATCAGATACTCAAAAGAGCCCACCTTCCCGAACGGCTGCAAGGGGGCCCCCGTGATGGGAGAGGCGGACCGTCGTGAGGACCCGGCCCCCAGGGCCTTCTGGGTTTCGCTCAGACAATGAGCCCGGTAACGGGTCAAGGCCTCCAGCGGCTTCACCGAGGATAGCGGAAAGCGGGTTTCTGTTTGGACCGTGCGCATCAAAGTTCCCTCCTGGCAACCGACGGACCACGCAGCGCGTAAACGTCCCGAATGACCTGCATCACAGAGCGGGCCTCCTCCAGCAGACCATGGGTCGGCCGCCGCTTCTCCTGCACGGCGCTGAGGAATTCTTGGACCTCCCGTTCCCAGGACTCATCCCGGTCGAAATGGATGATCTCCTCCCTTGGGTTTCCTAGCGCCATCGCCTCATCCTCAAACTGCCGTTTCCCGATTACCAATTGTTCCCGGCCGTAGCTGCCGGTCTTGGACAGCAAGCCGCTCGCAATCAGGTAGCCGTCCCGGCAGCCGATCTCCAAATGGAAGGTGTGCCTCCAAAGGGTCGCCGAGGAATGCAGGAAGGCGGGGATCCCTTTCTGGGATTTCAAGAGGACGAAAGCATTGTCTTCCACTCCGCAATTCCAGAAGGCGTCGGTCAGGATAGCATCCTCCACTTTGAGAGGCCCCAGGAACAGGTGGAACAGGTCCAGCATGTGGAGCCCCTGATCCAACAGTATCCCTCCCCCGGCGATTTCCGCCTTGGTGCGCCAGCTCTCCCGGTATCGCAGCCCTCCCGATTTCCCATAGGTTCCCTTGACGTACAGCACCTCTCCCAGCCGGTTTTCCTGCAGAAGGGCTTTGGCCGCCTGGATGGAGGGATGCAGCCGGTGGTTGAACCCGAACACCAGCGTGTGGCCCGGGGCCGCTTCTGCGGCTTGAGCGATTTGTGAGAATTCCTCCCAGTTGCGTCCCGGCGGTTTCTCGCAGAAAACACGGCCGCACCGCCTGATCCCCTCGATGCAGAGCTGCGCGGTGACGTCATTGGGGGTACAGACGAAGACCGTGTCCACTTGTTCCCACGGGACCGGTGTCCCCGCCGGAAGCAAAACGCCGCTCAGTTCCGGCGGAGGCGTTTCCAGATGGGGATCGACCACCCAGATCTTTTTCACCCCCGGGTGCTTGGCCAGCGCCTGGTATCGGATCTTTCCCATGTAGCCGTATCCGAAGATCAGGCAGTTCATCCGACAGCGCTCAGCCCTTGAGTCCCGACAACCGGCCGAGAATAACCCAGCGCGTCCAGCAGGGATTGAATGGAAGATTCATCCACGCTCACCGTGTATTCCTGTACGTATTGAACAGCCTGCCGCCATTCCCTGACGGTCTGCTCCGGGCTCGATTGCTCCCATCCTTTCAGCAGCGGCTCTATCTCTTGCCAGGAACGGACCCGTTCCCGCCAGGCGTTAAGCTCGCAGAGCGGGTCGATCTCGTGAAGTCCCTCTTGCTGCAGGTAGACCGGCTTGAGTCCCGCCAGGACCGCGTACAGGACGGATGAAGAACCCCGGTAGAGAATTGCCGAGGAACGGACGTAATCTTCTTCGATAGGCTTTCCCCCGGAGATTTCCACGTTCGCGGTTTCACCTGCGTTCCGGCTCAACAGGGGCTGGACCTTTTTAAACGGAAGCTGGGGATGGCACCGGAAGATAAATTTAAGACCGGGCGATTGCTGCGCCGCCTGGAGAGCGGCCTCAAAAAGGATCCGGGCCTCTTCCAGGAGGCCCTCCGGCAGGACGATCACGGCCCTCTTCTGCGGCGCCGGTTCCCGCAAAAGCCGAGAGTGCGGTCCTTGCCTTCGGAATGTCCCAAAGACCACCAGGGCGGAGTCCGGATGAGAGCGCTCAAGCAACCGCTTGGACCGGGGACCCAGGCAAAGCACCAGGTCCGGCCACAGCCTGGAGCCGGGAGTCCGGGAAGGCCTCAGCAAAGCCAATAGGTAAGGGGGAAGAATCGTGTGCTGATAACCAATCACCTTGCAGGCGGGATCGGCCTCCCGAACTCCGCGCCAAAGACATTGCTCCCAACCATGTCCTTCATAAAGGGTCATCCAGGCCCGGGGTTTCCAAACGCGCGTCGCTTCCCTGCCCACCCAGGCGTACAGGTTGACCGGAATCAGCCGGCGCGACAGCACATCACGGCCGGCCCGGAGAGCCACCCGCCGCAGGAGCGGCCGGCCCGTCTGACCGGCAAACTGCCGCAACCGCCGCGCGGTTTCCCACTGCATCCTCACCGCTCTCCATGGAGCGGTGAGGGGCACGAACCCCAATTCCGGGAACCGATTTGAAGCGAGAGCCTCCCGCTTCAAATCGGAGGGGCAGTCCCAGAGAGCCTGCTGGGCGTTTGAACTCAACAGCAGCATCCGGACTCCGCGCTGGAGCAGCCGGGCCTGCAAGTCTCCGTAATAGAAATCACCCTGCTGTTTTTCTCTCCCACTGAAATGCCAGCTTTTGGCGATGACGTCGTAGGAGCGTTCTCTCATCTCTTTGAGAACGGACCGGAAAGCCAGACGGATCCGGATCAGCTGAAACGAAACCCAAAAGGCGTACAGGTATCCTCCCGCGGCTCTGAGCCACACCAGAAACGGATGCTCGGCCGCCGCTTTCCCTTCCGCGCGGATCAACTCATCCTGCACCGGATCGATCGGATGTTTCAGGTTCATCCAGGGGACGGCATCCAGCGCCGGCGAAGGGCAGAAGGCCTTCACCTCGTCGATGCAATCCGCCAGATCTTCCCGCGAAAAGATTTCAGTCATGAAATTTCATTGGCTGTAAAAACGACCGCAGACGCTTCGGGACTAGCCCCTTTACCACCGAGTCGCCGGAACTCCTCAAGAAGGTCTTCGGGCAGATCCTCATCGCCTGGGCCTGGTCCTTCCATCCAGTGGCGTACTGTCTCTTGGCCCAAAGACACCGGGCGCGGAAGAGGTGCGCGTACGCAAGGCTCCCGCGGAGGATCCGCCGGTCATCCGCCGGGAAGCCATCCTCCAGGAGCAGCCGTTCAAAGATGTCAATGTATTCATCCGCGGCCCGGAGCGAGAAGGAGTCTTGGCCCCCGTGCCGGCGGATCCCCAGCAGCGGCTCCGGCAGGTTCATCGCCCGGTTGCTTTTCAAGAAACGGACGAACAAGTCCCGGTCGGCCGCAAACCGGTAGCGCTCATCGTATCCCCCCGCGTCCAGCACCGCCTGGCGGTTGATCACGACGCTGCCGTGGATGAGCCCCGAGCCGTGCAGCGCGGCCCGCCAGATCCCCTCATGCTCCGCCGGCCGGCGCTTGACCTCGTGGATCCGTTCCGGTTCGTTATGGAACTCCCAGACCGCCGTCCCCACGCAAGCGACCTCCGGATGACCGGCCAACGCCTTCATCTGCGCTTCCAGCCGCTCCGGTGGGGAAAAATCATCCGCGTCCATTCGGGCAATCCAGGGGCTGTCGGCATGTCTCAGGCCTATGTTGAGCGCTGCCGTTTGGCCAACGTTTCTCTCCAGGCAAAGAAGCTCCACGCGCGAGTCTCGCGAGGCGTATTCCCGGAGCTGCTGCGCGGTCCCGTCGGTCGAGGCATCCTCAATGATCAGGAACCGGAAATTCCGGTAGCTCTGCCGGAGGATGCTTTCCACGGCCGTGGGCAGGAAGGTCCCGCCGTTTCGAACCGCCATCAAAACGGTCAGCTCAGGGCTCATGCGGGCTTCACCAGTAGTTCGCCGGAGCGGTTGAAGCGCGCGCTCAACGGTCGGCCGCGGTCGCGGAGGAAATGGAGGATCCCGTCCTTGCAGCCTGGGACGGTTATCCCGGTGGTTCGGAAAAAACGTTCCGAAGAAAGAGACATGTCCCGCGGGCGGTCCGCCGCCAGCGAGGCCTGTTTCAACGTGCCGCGCTGGACATTCTCCAGCGAGAAGCGAGCCGCTCCGGCCAATTGCTTCCCGAACGCCTCCTTAGACACCCTCTGCGCCCCGGCCACATGAAACAGGCCGGTGCAGCCGGCTTCGATGAGCGCTCCAAGTCTTTCCGCCAGATCCACCACGTAGATCGGCGTGAAGAAGAAATCCTCGAACAGCGTGATCTGCTGTTTAGATTCCAGCGCCTCGTACAGCCATTCGGCGAACGTGGCTTTCCTGCCGGAGGACCAGCCGTAGAAGTTGGTGCGGATGATCAAATGCCGTTCGCAAGCGAGCCGGACTTCCTGTTCGCCCTGCAGCTTAGACCGGCCGTAGATGGTCCGCGGCAGGGGGGGGTCCTCTTCGGTAACCATCGGTTTGTCCCCCTGAAACAAGCCGTCCGTGGAGATGTACACGAACAGGCAGCGCGGCGACACAGCCTGCGCGAGCCGGCGAGTCAAGTCGGCATTCACCGCATGGGCCAAGGCCGGGTCCCGTTCGCATAGGTCCACATTTGTGACGGCAGCACAGTGGATGACGCAGTCCGGTGCGGTTTTCTTCACCAGCCCTTCCATAAAGGAGGCGCCCCCCAGCTCTCCGGACACAAGCTCCACCGGCTGGTCTCCCCACCAGAAATGGCGGTCGGTGCCCGTTACCTGATGCCGCCGGGAAAAGAGCGCCGTCAGGTGGGCGCCCAGCAGGCCGCAGGCTCCAGTGATCAGGATCTTCATAAGACCGGCACTCCCCGCTGAAACAGCCTCTCGGCCAGACTTTGCGCCAACCGCCGTACCGATTGTTCCTTCAGGTGGACCTGGTCCAGGAAATCCCCCTCCGTAACCAACGACTGGCAATCCACCCAGCGGCCCGGCATCTCTTCGTCTAACCCCCGGCGCAAGAGACGGATGAATGTCTCTGAAAGACCGTACCAGCCGGTCCCGAATCTTTCGCGTGTCTTATCGTCGTAACCGTCGCAGATCTCCCGGATCTGCGGGTGTTCCGGACGGCTGCGCACGAACGGCTGGACCAGGACGGTCAGCTCGATCTCGCGGGCGGCCGAGAGATCGAGCATGGCCCGAATATGCGTCATCATTTGGCCGACCAAAGATTCCAAAGGTTTGCGTTCACCGGGGATTACGGCGGGAGGCTTGGAACGAAATCCTTCCGTAAGACGCCTCCAGGCGCCGGCGGCTCCCTGCGGTCTCTTTTCCGCGTATTTCTGCGAGAACCCAAAGGCACCCTCCACCGAACCGTTCGAGAGAACCCAAAACAGCAGGTCCGCGTAGCTGCACCAGAGCAGTATTCGCCGGGTCTTGGGGAGATGCTCCAGCAAGATCGGAAGACGGGCAAAATGTTGGAAAACCCGGTAAGCCCGCACCGACGCGTCGGCAACAGGCCGTCCGGCGGAAGACTCCAGAAACCTGGAGAACCGGGCTTCATCGGAAGAGGCCCCTACGCCGAACGTGACGGAATCCCCCAACAAAAGGATCTCTTCTTTGCCCGTGAAGGGTTTGCCGCGGTAGCCGTCCGCGTTGATCGTGATATGGGGGAGTTGCTGGGGCCGCAGCCGGTACCCGCCTGCCGCGGCGGGATCATATTGCAGCAGGTCGTAATACTCCTCCGCGTGCGGGACGCAGGCCCTGCTTAGAGAATCCAGATTCTTCACTGCGTTGTCTCTTGAAAAGCAGGTGGCATCGGGTGGATTTTTGGATCCGTCATCCGATCTTCTCCCGCCAAGAGAGCCCGGAACCTCGAAACCCCCTTCCCGTCCAGAAAACTCTCCACGAGATTCTTAACCTTCGAATCCAGAAACTCACTGTACTGCTCATCGCTGGTCTCCCACAGCAGCTTCTGGACCAAGGAACGCAACTCCAGGTATCCATGGGCCACCAGGTCCGGTACCTGGGCAAATAGAGTGTTCCGCCAGCGCTCTCCAGGCTCAGACCAGATCGCGCGCTTCCGGGCGCCCAGGGCCTCCGTGCTGACCGAGGAATAACAGTAGGTCACCGTCAGATCGCTGGCGGCCAGGATCAGCGTTGGGTCCGTGGCCGGATCGGCGAAATGGACCCTCGGATGCTCCTGCAACCGGTCCCAGATTTTCATGAGCTCCCTACCCTTTTCCGGGCAAGCCCATTCCTGATACGGGCTGTCATCCACGTAATAGGCCCGGGTTTTCGAGGGCTTCAGGATCATCCGAAGGCGCGGGTCTTCCTCAGCCAGCCGCAGGATATCTCCGTACCATTGGATCGCCTCGGCGAAGCTGCTCGGAGAATAGGGGGCTTCCACGAACGTGGAGTCAAACCACGCGATGACCCGGCATCCTGGGTCCAGCTTCCCGAACCATTTCGCCCGGCTTTCGTCCCAGGAGATCTTCCGTTGCACCTCCAGCACTTGCTCAGACCAAAGGTTCCCCACGTCATGATAGGAACCGATCCGTTGCCGGTGCGTGCGACAGTAGTCGATGAGCTCCAGACTGGGAGAAACGAA
>Ga0209515_10000299_pt1 | contig 94273 bp, 94 predicted proteins | sample Subgroupgradi54m_FD_187454 | JGI IMG/M metagenome (GOLD analysis project Ga0209515, IMG submission 187454) | Subsurface groundwater microbial communities from S. Glens Falls, New York, USA - GMW60B uncontaminated upgradient, 5.4 m (SPAdes)... ... | reverse complement strand
TTGCTATCAGATGGCTCGTTACCGAGACCCTTCCACACACGAGAAATGTTTCGAGTGTAGCGAGGTCAAACCGGTGGCAACGCGCAACGAGAGCGGCAAAGCCATCTGTCCGAATTGCTATCAGATGGCTCGTTACCGAGACCCTTCCACACACGAGAAATGTTTCGAGTGTAGCGAGGTCAAACCGGTGGCAACGCGCAACGAGAGCGGCAAAGCCATCTGTCCGAATTGCTATCGCAAAGACCCTTCCACACACGAGAAATGTTTCGAGTGTAGCGAGGTCAAACCGGTGGCAATGCGCAACGAGAGCGGCAAAGCCATCTGCTTTGCGTGTTATCAACGGAGCAAGATTGGCAGTTGTATTCAGTGCAAGGAGACGAAAATCATTCAGGCACTTGGACTCTGCCATAGTTGCTACCGACACCAACGGCGCGTCAACATGGCCGCTCGACCCGCGTGAGTATCCTAAAAAGATCCACGCGGGTCTTTTTATCATCTTTATTTATTTTTTTGAATCTATCTACGATCAACGACTGCCAGACTCGACAAGATTAAGATTTTATGGCATCTTGTGTTTGGGTAGTTTACCCAGAAAGGTGAGTGCACTTTGGACAATCAAACGTTACCACCAGTCTGCGAGTTGAGACGTGGCTTCAAACTCACGTCACACACAGGAGGATCTGCTGGGTCTGAGGTAGTTCTTGAGATAGTAGTCCGTACAAATGTTCTGGACACACGCTTGCGTCGAGAGATGCGGAACTACTGGCGTGATGTCGCAGTTCGATGGGAAGCTGAAGTTAGCGGACGAATACCCGATATTTTGGAGCTGGCGAACGCCGTATTAAAGAATGTTAGGCCTTTCAAAGCGCCGGGATCATGTGTACGAATGGATCCAGCCGTGCGCATAGCTAGCTTCCAGTTGTGGCTAGCTCAAGCTCGTTTGGTCCTCTTTTTCCTCCGGTCCCACGGGCTGTCCGCTGAAACAAGAGATGATATGAAAGAGGTAGTTGAACAGATTCGGGACAGGGCCAGAGAGTTTAGACTTAATGGACTCAAGGGTCTCAGTGATGGCTATCAAACCGACTGGGACACGTTGGTGCTGGAGTCAACAAAGTCGTTGGTTAAGGCGCAAGAGAATGTGCGTACTCGCCAAAATGGCGGAACAAAGACAAGCGATTCTGACCCTCCTGCCAGCGGTCATGCCCAGACTCTCCAAAGTCTTCCGCGTCTACTTCTATTGCAACAAGAGAAACGATCAGTGATGATCGTCGGCGGAGATCAGCGTCCTGAAAAGCTGCGGAGCATTCAAGCGCTGACTGGCCTAATTCTTGATTGGCGAGGCGCAAGTCACAAAATGCGTCGTGGACAGTCGGTTATAAAGTTCATTCACAATCAGCGCTTGGCGGGCGTTGTCATTCTGGAGGGTTTGATTGGTCACTCTCACGCCGGGTCTCAAGCGATTGTCGCAGAGTGCAGGAAGTCTGAAATTCCATTTGCTATGGCCGGCACAGGCGGAATCGAAAGTCTGATGCAGGCTCTTAAACAGATCGAAGCAGCGCGTTCAGCGTCACAGTAACTGGCCAGTTTGTTCGTTCCTCTGTTCGTTTCGTCATGGCTCCCACTCCTCGGGAGCTTTTTTAGTAAGCTCTTATCAAGCCTGACGAGAGAAGGTACGCTAGTTGACATGTCATCTAGGTCTGTAGGCAAAAATGCCGCGTGGTTAATGGCGGCCATGACGCTCAACAAACTCATCGCGTTCGTCGCGTTTACGTTGGTTGCGCGGTTCGCGGGTGTGAATATTACGGGCACGTATTTTTTTGGCGTGGCGGTCACGTCCGTGTTCGTGATCATTACAGATTTCGGCATGACACAGGTCGTAATCCGCGCCGTATCCGCGTCGCGAGAAGATGGCTCACGTCTTCTTGGCGCGGCGTTGCGAGTCAAGTTTATTTTGATCCCTGTCGCGATTGTCGCGTCGCTCGGTTATGGTCTCTGGCGCGGCGTTGCGTCGGAGACGTTTACGACGATCGCAGTTGCTTGCGCTGTAATGTCTGCGGATGCAATCCATCTTGTCATGTATGGCGCGCTGCGCGGACGTCAGAATTTGCGTTTTGAAGCAGTCGGAATGTTTTTCGGCCAGGTTTTTACAGCGCTCATCGCGATCTCAATCGCGTTTATTCATCCGACGGCGGCTGGCTTGGTCGCTGCGCTTTTAGTCGGAAGCATCTGGAATGTCGCGTGGGCCGCGACGAAACTGCATGGCGCGCGCATCGCGATCGATCGGCCACGGCGCGCGGATCTTATCCGTCTCGCGACAGAAGCGCTCCCCTTTGGCATCGCGGGGATTGCCGTCAAAATTTACTCGTACGCGGATAGTTTACTCATCGAGATATTCCACGGTCTAAGCGCCGTTGGTCTGTACGCCGTTGCATATAAGATGACGTACGCGCTCCAATTTTTGCCGCTCACGTTCACGGCCGCTCTGTATCCCGCGCTCGCGCAGCAATGGGCGGAGCAGGATCGCGAGAAACTCCGGGCGACCTTTCTCGGATCAATGCGATTTTTAGCGGCTATCGGCTTTCCGATTTCCGCCGGACTCTCAGCCTTGGCGCCGAGGATTATCCCGCTCGCTTATGGCTCGCAATATTCTGGCGCCATTTCAGCGTTTGAAATTCTTCCCTGGGTGCTCTTACCGATTTTTATTGATTTTCCTATCGGCGCGCTTTTGAACGCAACCCATCGCGCGCATCTAAAAACCACGGCCATGGTAGCGACGATGGTATTGAACGTCGCGTTGAACGCTAGTCTAGTCCCGTCACTCGGTCCGGTGGGAGCGGCCTGGGCGAGTGTCGCAAGTTTTTGGACATTAATGTTCATCGGTTTGTTCTTTGTCGTGCAAGATGCTGGCGGCTGGAAAATTCTTGTGAGCTTGTTGGTGCGCGCCATACTTGGCGCCAGCGTATCGTGGATCGCTTGGCGCATGTTTGGAGCTCACATGCCATTCGTTTTCGCCGCGCTCTTTGGCGCCGTGATCGCGATCTTTTTCGCGTGGGTCGCTCGTCTCGTCTCACATGAAGATGTGACGCGGCTCATCCGCTGGACAAGATCACGGCAAACGTCGGATAAAAATTCCCATGCCGATACCTAAGATCGTTCTGATTACGCTTGAATACCCCCCAGAACGCGGGGGTGTTTCACGCTATCTCGGTTCGTTGGTGATGGAATCAAGAGGAGCGATTGAGGTGATCGTGGAATCGCATCAAGCCATGGCTGGGCCTGGTTGCGTACGCCACGCAGTGCTGTTCCGTAACGCTTGGCCGCGCTGGTGGCCATTGGTTCATATTTGTAGACAACAGAGTACAGACAACAGAGTACAGACAACAGATGACGGTTCGATAGTTCTGAGCGCACTGTCGAAGGACAGACGACAGACGATTCTCCTTATCAGTCACATATTGCCCGTCGGAACAGCTGCATTGATCTCACGCATGCTGGGAGGACCTGAATACGCTGTACTTTTTCATGGTCTTGATCTTCGGTTGATTCAAAGCATGTGGAAGCGATGGCTCGTACGGTGCATCGCACGCAGGGCAAAGGCGCTTATCGTAAACAGTCTGGCGACTGAACGAGAGCTGCGTAGAATTATTCCAGAGGCACGGCCAAACATGCTTACGCCTGGAGTGCGTCGGCCGTGGACGGAGATTTTTCCGAAACCAAAAACGGTTCCGCGTGTGATTTCGATCGCGCGACTTGTCAGTCGCAAGGGTCTGGATGTGGCAATTCAGGCCGTCGGGAGCATCCAAAAAGAAACGCAGATCGAATACGTCATCATTGGCGATGGTTCCGACCTCAAACGGCTTGAAGACGTCGCCAGCGCTGCAAACACACGCGTGCGCTGGATTTCTAGACCGTCGGATGAAGAAAAATGGTCCTGGTTGGCATCGTCCGATGTTTTTCTTTTGCCCGTTCGCGATGAAGGAAATGACGTTGAGGGATTTGGGATAGTTTTTTTGGAAGCAGCGTCTGTCGGTGTGCCTTCAATCGCGGGACGGAGCGGCGGAGCCATAGAAGCGGTTGTGGATGGCGAAACGGGGATGGTTGTTGATCCTTTAAACGTCGGAGACATCACATCCGCGCTGCGAAAATTATTGTGCGATGAAAATCTACGCTGCAGGATGGGTGAAAAAGCGCAGCAACGCGTAGAGCGGGATTTTCAGTGGAGTGACCGGTGGGCCAAACTCCAACAGATGCTTGCGGGCTCAGGTTGTCAGGCCCAATTCGATAACGAGAAGCACCGCGTTGCGGTCGTGATACCGTGTTTTAATCACGCCAATAGTTTACGGCGCACGCTGCAGAAGCTGACATGCCAAACTCTCAAACCCACGGAAGTTGTGATTGTTGACGATGGTTCGACGGATGATCCAGCATCTGTCGCCATGGAATTCAGCGCGAGATCGTCCCTACCGATTCGATTCGTTCGCTTCGATATAAATCTCGGTGCGCCGACGGCCCGCAATCACGGTTTTCGGATGACGTCTGCGCCGTTCGTCCTCTTTCTCGACGCGGATGCGGAGCTTGTTCCGCAGGCGCTGGAGACGATGAGGCGCGAACTTCAAGCTCAACCAGAAGCGGATTTTTGCTATGCCAATTTTTGGTGGGGATTGAAATCCATTCGATCTCGCGCCTTCGATCCCGACGCCTTGCAGGAGCGTAATTTCATCCACACATCGTCGCTCATCCGACGTGTGGCGTTTCTGGGGTTTGACGAGACGCTAAAAAAATTTCAGGATTGGGATTTGTGGCTCACGATGGCTGAGCGTGGACGTCACGGCGTCTGGATTGATGACTACCTTTATCGCATCGAGCCGCGGCGAGATGGGTACAGTTTGTGGCTTCCACGGATCGTGTATGCGCTTCCGTGGCCGCTCTTCGGATGGATGCCACAAGCAATCAGAAAGTATCGTACAGCGGAGGATATTATTCGAAAGAAGCATCATCTCTCGTCATGAAAGCCGTCCGCATTGTGATTGTTTCGTGGAATATAGAGCAGCTGCTCGAGAGCTGTTTGCGATCGCTTCCAGATGCCTGTCGTGGATTAGACTGGGAATGCGTGGTCGTTGACAACGCGTCGAAGGATGATTGTGTGGGGGCGAGTCGTCGCCTCGCCCAATCTATTCCGCAGATCCGTGTCATCGCAAACAACGTTAATCTCGGATTTGGCCGCGCATGCAATCAAGGAGCTGAAGGATCAGACTCGCGCTATCTCCTTTTTCTCAATCCAGACACGTATGCTCCACAGGATTCTCTCACGCGGCTCGTGAAGCTCGCGGATAAATGTCCGAGGTCAGGGATCAACGGTCCACGTCTCGTGTATCCGGACGGACGATCCCAAGCCAGCATCAGACGATTTCCGGACGTGTGGAGCCAGGCGGGTATTTTGCTCAAACTTCATCACGTTTGTCCGTGGCTGTGGACTTTCCATCGCTATTTTGCAGACGATGTTGACGCTATGCGAGAACAGAACGTGGAGCAGGTTATGGGTGCGTGTTTTTTAGTGAGACGCGAGTGTTGGGAGGAGATTGGCGGATTTGATGAGCGTTTTTTTCTCTGGTTTGAAGAAGTAGATCGCTGCAAAGCGGCGATCGAAAAAGGATGGAACGTGACGTACCTTCCTCACGTGCAGATCGTCCATCACGGCGGAGAGTCGTTTGCACAGGTCTTGAGCTTAAAGAAGCAGCGTTATTACAACGCAAGTCTGCTAGCTTTTTTTCAAAAGTGGCAGCCTGGCTGGCGAGTGCTGGTGCTCCGGTTGCTGACGTCTCTTGCCTGCTTAGAGTCTTGGGCCATCGAGATGCTGCGACTACCTGTTGTCGCCTGGAGCGCTTTTGTCGTCGCGCTGGAGTTTGTTTCTGCGCTGACGATTTTCAGACCGAGCGTAAATTCGATTGCGACCTTCGTTCTCGGCATTGCCGTAATGCTCCTCGCCTGGAAGCGTCCCGTTGCAGGTCTTGGCATCCTGCTCCTTGAATTGTTGATTGGATCAAAAGGGCAGCTCCTGCAATTCGGCGACTGGCCTGCGACAATCTCGATTCGCATCGTGGTGACAGGGATGTTCTTGCTCGGCTGGGGGATCCATGTCATCCAAAAAAATCGCTGGAAAGAAGTCCGACGATTCTTCCGTGGGCGAATGCAGTACTGCATTCTTACCCCCCTCATTCTCTACGCGTTATTTCGAGGATGGGAGCTCGGAAACGGCGCCTTGGTCACAAAAGATTTTAACGCCTGGCTGGATTGGCTGCTTTTGATTCCGGTGCTCGACGTTGTGGTTGCTTATCGCGCACAAGTTAGGCGCGTGCTTGTCCCAGTTTTTTTTGTAAGCATGTTTTGGTTGGCCTTGAAGACGCTTGGGCTTGAATATCTTTTTTCTCACGGATTTACATCCATCTCGCCAAACGCGTATCTCTGGGTACGTAGAAGTGGAGTTGGTGAGGTGACACACGTCATCGGCAACGCGTTTCGCATTTTCATGCAGTCGTATGTCTACGCGACAGCGGCGTGGATTCTGGCAGCAGCGTGGTGGTTCAATCAAGTTTCAGGTCATTCGCTACGCTCAGGACGACGCATCGCGTGGGGGGTGATGTTCGCCGCGACGTTCGTTTTGGCGATGAGCCTCTCGCGCAGTTTTTGGATTGGGACGGCCGTCGGTTTCATCACATTGATCGTTCTGCTTCGGCGCGCGCGTGTCCCATGGTGGAAACGTCTACTGGGACCGATCTCGGCAAAACTCGCGGCGTTGTTGCTCGTCGGTGCCGTGCTCGCATTCCCTGTTCCACCTGTGAAGATGGCTTCGTTGTTTGATCTTTTTGGATCGCGCACGGATCTCGGCGAAGCAGCGGCCGTGAGCCGATGGCGCCTTCTCCCGATCCTTATCAACAAGATTGGACAACATCCGATTCTCGGTTCTGGATTTGGCGCAACCGTGAGTTATCAGACGAGCGATCCGCGTATTCTTAAAGAACATCCAGATGGCGTATATACGACGTACGCCTTTGAGTGGGGATGGCTCGAACATTGGGTGAAATTTGGGATCTTCGGGATTCCCGTCATGCTCTGGATCCTGCTCTCACTTGGATGGCGACTGTGGAGAGCAGACGAGCCGTTTTGGTTCAGGGCCGGCGTCATCTCGTCGCTCATCGCGCTTGCGACGCTCCACGTTTTCACGCCGTATCTGAATCATCCGCTTGGGTTCTTGTATATTTTTGTTGGGGAGGGGATACTTGCGATGAAAGAGATGAGAGTCGCAGAGGTGTAGAGACGTTGAAGCGCAAGCGTGTCTTTGTCTCAATAAAAACAGAAAGCCACCCTTGCACGAAGCGAGCTTGGCTCCTGTGCGCGGGTGGCGTGAGTATCGCGGTACGAGGTACGGCCTTCGGGAGGCAGCGCTGTAATGTGCTTCAGCGGGTTCATGAAGGTGAATTCGCATGGAAGTCCTTGAGGGCGCGCGCTCGCAGCATTTCTCCTTCATCCGTCAATCTCGGGAAGCTGCGCAGCGTCCGCTCGATGAGACGACGCGTAACCGGAGTGAGGCCGGGTTGTATCAGAATATCTCCCTCTGGCGCATACCTCGTGCGCTCGCCCGCTGTATCGAGGAGTAGACGGAAAATCTCGAGCATCTGTCTACCATCTGGGAAGCATATCGAAGCGAACGGAATGCTGAGCGGAAATTCTTGCGTCATCAGGTAGAACGCGAGAACTGGGGTCACTCCAGAGAAGTAGTGTGGCGGGCTCATAATCCCCAGCACAGGTTGTAGTGGCGTGAACTTGTTTCGGATCGCGGCCCCGACCAGCATACTCATCACCGTCTTTCCTGCTGGTGGCCAAGTCGGATGCAGGGTGAACAGCAGATCTAGCAGTTTGGGATCTACCGGCAGTTCTTCTCGTAGCGTGTCAAGATGGGCACGAAAGGATTGAATGTGCGCTGTACTGATGGACTGACTTTCCATTTTTGAACCTCCAGTTCACCAACTTCAGCAGTATACGCCCACGATGTCAAGATTTAGTGTGGTCGCGGCAAGAACCATATCAACGGCATCGAGGGGTTTTGGAGCTATGCGAAGCATGTGTTGTACAATTACCGCGTGGCGGGGCGCGGGTTTCCAAATATCACTTTCCGATGTATCTTAAAGCAGTGGAGTATCGATTCAATCATCGAAAAGACAATGTGTTCAAATTATTCTTAGCAATCTATTTTGGTTACGTTTCCCACTGATTACCTAGTGGAATCGATGAAAAACGCAACTCGCTCGCTCATAATTGGATGCGATGAATCGCGCCCCTACTCGATATGACAGAAAGAAAATTTGGCGAAGGCGGCGGAGGAGAACGGAATGAGCCACGCATGCGGGATGGAGAATTCTATGACCTCGATTCGCCATTCATCGTCGGCGGCAGAAAATTTACGAGAGTCCAGTGTGAATACAGGGTCACTTATAGGGTTCAGCCCACGTCCCATGAATATGTTGTGCGCGGTATTCCGGAAGGGGGCACAGAACCAGAATCTTTTGTGTTGCGATTCACCAATCGCGGGGTGAAGGTAACTCCGGCACACGAGAAAACTTTCACTGTCGTTGCTCCCACACGGCCGCCATTACGGCTCATCAAGGGTGGAAACGGAAAACCAAATTAGGAAGGACTAGTTTTCATCTTTTTGTCCGGTGCCCAGAACTCCTCGACCGCTTTTTCCAAATGTTCTTTGCGATCCACCCGGCCTATTCGAGGATCATTCTCGCGACAAGGTGAGGTGAGCTCTCAGAAGAACTCAATGATCACTTTTAGTGATTATTGCCATGCATGACCTCGCAAGAACTCCTCGCCAGTCATCACGCCCGCGCCCTCTAATTGCAATCGTTCAATCATGAGGGCAGTACCGCCGCCGCATACAATATGAGGCAATCCAGCTTGAACGAATCGATCTTCTGGGAGCTGGACCAGCGCCTTCTCCGCCGGAGGTGGATCTGCCTCAGGCATGAGCGTGAATGACATAAGATGCGGGGCGGGAATGATAGATGCTACGCGTGCTGCAAGGATTTTGAGGCGCTTGTCCTCCATGGCGTGCCATGTCCCCGGCCATGGATCATACGCTCGAATCACACGCTCGATCTCTGTTGCATTTTTCGTGAAATCGAGTCGTCCGTCCTCGCGCGTAAGAAGCTTGCAATAGGTCGCGTGCGCGTGATTCTGTTCCACAGGTTGGATGTTACTCGCGAGATAATTTGTGATGACGTCGGGAAGTATTTTCGCGCCGAGGATCGCGAGTCGGTCATGCAGCGATCCGCCGGTGTCATTGGAGCGGATCAGCTCCTCTTGCTGTGCGAGGATAGGTCCATGATCCATCTCGGCATCAAGTTGCATGATGGTGACGCCCGTCACGGCATCTCCCGCAGCAATCGCGGCTTGAATTGGTGACGGACCTCGCCATCTTGGCAAGAGAGAACCGTGGACGTTCACAACGCCTTGCTTCGGAAGATCGAGTAGCCATTGCGGCAAGATTTTTCCGTATGATACGACGACGAATGCGTCGCACGTCGGTCCGATAGCACGGATCCACGAGGCGAACGGTTCGTCTTTCAATTTTTCGGGTTGGTGTATTGGAATATCCAGTCGGGGCACAGCGCGCTGTGCCCCGACACCACATTGTGCCCCTACGACGAACTGTTTCACCGTCGGCGCAGTCATCACCGCATGCCGTCCAACTGGACGATTCGGCTGTGTTATCACTCCAAGGATATGAAAGCGAGCATCGCTGGCGAGCGCTGTAAGCGACGGTACGGCAAAGTCAGATGTGCCGAAGAACAGGATCGAAAACATGTTATGACGCTGTCTTAATCCCTGGCTGGATGAGCTTAATCGCCTTGTCGATAAACAAGATACCCTCGAGATGGTCGAATTCATGTTGAAAGACACAGGCTAAAAAACCTTTTGCACTGAATTCGACGCGGCGTCCATGCCGATCGAGAGCCTTCACACGGATCTTTTTTGCTCGCTTTACGATACCCCAGATTCCGGGCACGCTGAAACATCCTTCTTCGCTGTCTTCCGTAAGTTCCGTCAGCAGCGTCACCTCGGGGTTGGCATACACGCCTACTCCGTTTTTTTCGTTCACCACAAAAATACGTTCATTGCGGCCAACCTGCGGGGCCGCCATGCCTACACCGTCTGACGCAAACATGGTTTCCGTCAGATCATCTAGAAACATTTGAAATTCTGCAGTGCCGATCTTTATCGGATCAACCTCAACCGAGCGTTGTCGGAGCGACGGTGTAGACGTGGGAAGAAAAGGTAGTTGTTTCGCCATGATTAACGAGTCTAGCTGAAAAAGGCTACTGGGTCAAGATCAATAATCGCCTGATCAGAGTAGGAACTAAAAAATGTTTCTAAAGTTGTTTCTGCAACCTCGGATGGAATTAAAACATGCATGGCTTGCCGCGGTCGACGCGTATGCGCTCGAAAGGCAACGCTATATGGTCCGTTGACTTGCCATGTTTGTGGCACGTCTGCCCGCAGCGACTGCACTACATGCTGTGCTATCTGGTCTGACGCAGCGACCAGGAGTTTGACTAAATGCACTGCTGGTGGGAATCCAAATAGTCGCCGCTCTGCTAGTTCTTGCTGCCATGCGGTGTTGAGTCCCGTAGACGTCAACCAAGCTTGGCAGTCTGCTATGAGTTCTTCCTGTCCTTGCACGACCAGACGTCCAGCCTCGGCTGCTACGCCCGCAGCTAGCCTACGCCATGTAAGAATAAGGCGCTCTTTAAGTCGAATATCTTCGCTAGCGCCGGATAATAAAGCTAGATCCGTTATGACCAGCATGTTGCGTCGTGATAAGTCAGGTGTCACGCCTACGCTGCGTTCTAGTTGATTTAATTGCCAGGCATCCAATTCCATTATATCGACCACCTGTACGTTAGCGGTTTTAAAATATGTGGTGCATTGTTTGGCTAGGCGCTCCTTGCCTGGCAAGCCGCGTGTAAGGTCGGAACCGCCGCAGGCGCTACATATGAGTGGAAGCTCAGAGCGCCGGCCGCAACGTTTGCACAAAGCCATGTTGTCAACGTGTGAGAGTGGAAATTGACAGGCCGCACAGGTTGCCTGCCAGCCGCAGTCGTGGCAAGTGAGTCGCGCGCGTTCGCCCAGGATGGGATGAAGTATGGTTACACTTTGTCCTGCCTCCAGGGTTTCTTCGATAAGATTGATGGTTTGTGGAGACAGCATCTCGACCGCAGAACCGCTGCGTTTGTGCCACGCTTCAAGCGTCACTTCCATGTGTTGGGTTGCAGTTTTTGCGAGCATGACAGAGGGGGTAGTCGTGAAGATGTTCTGAGTGTGTGGGACAGAGGAGGTGAGTGCAGAGCGCAGGCGCGGGGTGGTCGAGAGTTGAATGACCGACATTTCAGGCCGCAAGTTAGCGCAACACTCAACCAACCAACGCGCATCTAAGCGGGGTGTCATTTCGTCCTGTTTGTAGTCGTCGTTTTCTGGTTCGTCGATGAGTATAGTATCTGCTAGGGAGGCGAGCCATGCTCCCACGCGCGTGGTGACTAAACTGGATGAGTCGTGTGTGGTGAAGTTGTAGACAGCTCGCCACGCAGCTCCGTCGGCCACATCTGAATGCAGTACAGAGGTCTCTAGCAATTTAGATAAGTGTTGTGCTCGATGCCGCCAAGGCGTCAAGATGAGGACGTGTCCGCTGTGGCGCCGCGTTTCTTCTAATAGCCCGTTTTTGCCACGCCATCTGTCGCCTAAAAATCGGATTTGACGCATGGGCAAACGTGCTTGTGTAGAAGTCACAGAGTGACTTGTGGTCGGCATGACTGACGCGCGATGTGGCACGCGGCGTAGCCAAGCAGCTAAGATAGTTGGTTGTGAGGTTAAAGTGTGCTTTGCGGCTTGATGCAGTAGCTTAGGCAAGACTTCCCCGCAGCGTAGCAGGATGCGTTGGTCTCGGATCAGAATAGCTTTATGCGCAAAAGCGCTGGTACTTGAAGTTTGTATGACCAGTGCAGCTTGTTCTCGATTGCGAAAGCTTATATGAATGACGTCGCCAGCTTGCACAGCCCACTCATCAGGTATGGCATAATCAAATTGCTCTACGCCTGGAACGGTGCGAATCGCGGGTACGACTGTGATGTATCGCATCTTTTACGCTAAATCATAACGCACCGTTAGATACCCAACACCAAAGGGCGTTTCATAACAGAGTTGTTTGGGTGTTATTTGCATGTCGTGCAGAGTTCCCAAAAGCGTCAGAATCGGGCGATAACCACATTGCGCTACGGTTTCTATGAGCTCAGGACCGAGCGCAAATAGAGGGTCCGGCGTGTTTTGCGAGGCGGCTGTGGACACAGCTTGGTCAAATTTTATTCCATCCGGCGTTGGCCCGCCGGGAGATTCCTCACTCACTTTGTGCGATAGGTCGGCGCTGGCAATGACGGCGACACGCCCGGTTTCTGCATGCAGTACGCGCTTGAGCATTTGACCGAACTCGTAATGGGCTTTTCCGTTGTACATTGAAGGCGTTAAGGGAATGAGTTTCCAGTTTTTTAGATGAGCAGTGAGTGTTAAAATCGGTACGCTAAAGCCGTAATCCAACTCTACATTTGAGGTTAACGTAAAAGCACAATTTGCTTCTCTTAGTTTGCGTTGCATGTGGTCGATCATCAAAAAGTCTGGCTTGGCTTCCACTGTAGTTGAAAAGTCTCCAAAATTTTTAAAGTTGCCAATATACTTCTCGGCCAAGTTTACGCTATAGGCATCGGTGTAACGGATACTATGCGGCGCGATAATGCAGAGCGTATCCGGCTTGACGACATACAGGGCCTGTTCAATTTCCTCCAGGGCTTTAAGTGTGCACTGCATTTTTTTTCGATGCTTTTTTCCAATCGAAGGGACAAGCAGTGGAGAATGAGGGACGATAGCGGCGAAGACTAACATATAGTTTGATAGCCTCAGGTTACAGGTTGATGGCCACTTGTGGTTGGCGTTCTATGCTCCAAGGTTCTCCCACAGTATACGTTTGTAGTATGGCAGCTGGAAGCATGATTACATTTTTCCATTTCCAACCGATTTCTTCGAAGACCGCAGCGTTTGGAATAGGACGCAGGATGCCGTTTTCAACTACAAACACAGCCGCGTCTAGGTCGCCTCTTACCAGCTCGCCGTCATGCAGCTTATAGGTCTCTCCGATTTTGTATTTAGCCAATCTGTTTGGTGGCACCACTTTGACCGGACGTCCTGTGAAGTATAGGGCCAAGAAGATTTTATTAGGCAGCAGCTGTCTTTCGTGATCTTCCACATACCAGTAGGTCTTGGTTATTTTATCGCGTAGGACAATGCCTTGAGGAAATTCGGTTTTTAGAGTGATGGGGTCTTCAGTCGGATAGGCAATTAGATCGCTATCATTCACGTCGAGTATTTCATCCTCGTTAAATCCAAATTTGCGGAAGGTCTGCTTGGTCTTAATGAGTCGTTTACCCGTACCGGTGAGGAGCCAAATTCGTTCTTTTGAGTCGCGGAGTAGAGAAAATTTTGGATACGTGATTTCAATTCCTTCGGGGTAGATTGAAAGTTCCGTTTCAGATGCGGTTAAGACTTTGTCCATATCCACCATCGACTGTACCACGGCGAGTGAGGCAAACGGTCGTTTTTGGCCATTACGGATGAGGTATAGCTTATCTGTGCCTTTGCTGACGACGACTGTCCCCTCGGGATATTGCAGCCCAAACCAGCGGCGCCAGATCCTCCACAGGTTGAGATTGCCGTGCAAATGTGGCGTATAGCTATATAGCATGGCTGTGGCATTGTTGACCGGGGTAACGATTTGACGGTCAATAGTCATAGCTTTACCTGGCGCTTGTCCGGTTCTGGTCTTGCCGTTGCCTAGGATTTGGAGCAGATATTTTTCACGATGTTGTTTGGCGGCCCACTCAAGCTGTGCGGCAAAACCTTTAAATTCCTGTAGGTTCGGGTCGTTTTTGGCGCAGGCATCGCAGATGCCATAGCCAGTGGCCCAGTCAAACTGTTTTTGTGTGGGTTGTGGGTCGTCAACTAAGGATTGTTCTTTTTGGAGTAACGCCAAGAGATACTTAGGATTTATTTTGTAAGAAGTTGCGACTCTCCAAATGATCTCTGCTGCGGTCTTGGGCACGCCATCTATGTCTGGAATGCGATATGTGCCCAAAACACCTTTGCCGTTTAGAAATTGAACCAGTCGCTCAAAGCTCATACCGGCTAAGTCAAAGATGTCGTCATCCTCAAGGATGCGATTAGGATCAAAATTCACATCCGAGCTAGTGGCTGACTGGTTGGTAGCAGAGATCCGTTGTGCCAGCGCCGCATACGAAAAAACGCTTTGAACCAGTAAAGCGAGTGAGATTAATGGTACGCTCAAAATTTTACGCATGTTACAACTTTAATATTGTCTCAGATCGTGGTTATTGGTACAAGGTTTAGAATATGCATGTCATAAGCATTGCCTGCGTGTTACCATCTTACTCTCTAACTTCTAACGCATGAATAGTCGCGCGTGGGTGATTTTCATCTGTGGATTGTTAAGCCTTTTAGGCTTGTTTAGCTTCATCCTTCCCTCTTTAGGTTCCGCTGTCTTCTTAAGTCCTGACGAGACAGCAATCGCTGTTATGGCGCGACGTTTTGGCGCCTACGGCAGCCTGCAGATTCAATCAGCGCCTGTCTGTCAACCATCAACCCTGGCTTGTTCAGCCTTCCCTTGGTTGCATCCGCGCAGTCTTGTTATGCAAGGTGAGCAGCTGGTGCCGGTTGGTTTTTTGGGTTTACCCATACTCGTAGGGATAGTGTGGAGACTATTTGGCGAGTTGAGCTTGGGGCTGTTTACGCCGCTACTTGTTCTCTCAGCGATTTATCCACTGTGGAGCCTGGCTCGACGTTTTGGACATGTAGGGCAGCTTGTCACCGTAACGGTCTGGTTGTCTTTTCCGACGGTGATCCTCTACGCCAATCGAGGGTTATTTCCAAATCTACCGGCAGTTTGCTTGGCTGTCTGGGCCGTGCACTTGATTATTTCTTACAGGCCACGTCCCTACGCTTCTATCTTCAGCGCCGGCATTTTCGCTGGTTTGGCTTTGGCGATTCGTCCTATCGAAGTTGTGTGGGTGGCGCCCTGGTTGTGGATGGCATGGAAATATCGGACGCCATCACCCGTCCACTCGTCCACCCGTACCCTGATTGTATTTTTGGCCGGGTTGATCCTCATAGGTAGCTTGACCTCCTTTGTCACCTGGAAGACATATGGCTCACCGCTGCAGGTGGGGTATCTCTTAAGAGATACTGGCCCAACAACAACTCCAACGTATCCTTCCGCGCTCTCCTCGTTAGTATCGGGTGACCACCGTGTTTGGCCTTTTGGTTTTCATCCAAGTCATATTTGGTTTAATTTCCAAGCCTATATTGTCGGATTTTTAGGTCCTTGGTTTGGCTTAGCGCTATTGGCGAGCGCGCTAACTTGGTGGCGACGACCGCGCGCGCGACCAGGCGTCCTGCTGGGCGTGTGGACATTGTTTATGTTGCTCCTTATTTATGGCGAGGCCTTATACCAAGACCATGTAGGTTTAAACGTCATTTCATCAGGTAATTCCTTGTTGCGTTATGTTTTGCCTGTGGCGCCATTTTTTGCCCTATCCGCCGGCGCTATAGCCGAGTGGTTGCATCAGAAACAAGGGGGTAAACTTATCACCTGTATCGTCGTGACTAGTTTGGTTTCCCTTGGCCTGTGGACGGCGTTACGCCGGGATGACGAAGGCCTCATGTTTGCCAGACAGGAATTGCGCGCCTACCAAGCTATTCGTCAATTGGCGCTGGTACGGCTCGGATCTAATGCGATTGTCTTGTCTGAGCGCAGCGATAAACTATTCTTTCCTGACCTCCGTGTAGCCAGTCCATTGCCGCCACTGTCAGAGATTGCTTCGCTCGTAAAACAGTCTGCGACGAGAGTGGCTGTTTTTTCTCCTACTTTAGACGAGTTACATTTAACGTCATGGCGAGCAGCAGGATTAGTGTTGCAGCCGGTCTTTACGCTTGAGGCCAGACGCCAAACGATGTATGTTTTGTCGCATCGTGCACCATGATAAATTCAAGTTTATTGTCGTTTTGCCCTGGCTCGTGGGCGGGGCAGTTTTTGTGTGGCTATTTTTTAATCGTTATCCCATCTCTGGACAGATGGCGGTCGAATCCAACCTAGATGGTAAAAGCCCCTGGATCAATTCTTTTTTACCCGCCGAACGGGTGACTAAGCCCGGATCTCAAGCAGCAGGTTGGACCGGCCAACGCATCCTAGACGAACCTGTGTATGCGACGGCCTTGTCACCCGGCGCCTATGATTCGGTTGACGTAGCGTTAGAATATCGAACGCAGCGTCAGCCCTTTTTAGAGTTTGGCCTGGTGCGTGATGAGACTGGAAAAGACCTTGAGCTTCGCCCCATGTATTCATCTCAGTTAGAGACTGACGACTGGCAGGCGGTGAAGCTTGATGGACAGCCTGGCTTTATGCGTTCTGGTGTCGCCGTAACTCGGCCTAACAATGCTTATCAGCCAGGCTTAGCCGTCTGGGATGCGACTAGTGGGATGCCGCTTTTGGCTGATCCTATCGGTCATGCTTCAGATATCCCAGTCTCGTTACGTGGCGAGCATGATTTTTATTTTGTACCGGCAGGTGGTGAGATTCGTGTGCGTTTCACCTTGCAGAATTCGAATCGTCGGCGTAAAAAAAATCCTGTGGCCTTGCGCGTCTATCGCGGCCAAACCGAACTTCGATATGAAGCTGTAGGTTTTAGCGGCGAGGCTAGTGACATGCAGCGTCCGTTTACGCACGAGATACTGATCTCATCGGCGACCCCGGGTGTCTACCGTGTCTCCTTGATAGCAGATGACAACATGTTTATCCGAAAAATATGGACAACGAGTCAGCACTGGGTCGTGGGTCCGCGTCTGTATCTTGGAGATACTATTGGTTATGCCGCACCTGCATCGACCAGAACTACTATCTTTACCAAGGCCTTACAGCTTACGGCGCAGACCTTCCATATTGCGGGCTTGCAGACCATCATGTTTGGAGAGCGCGTCTTTACGCTCAAGCGTACGCATGAAGTCCAACTCGTAGATCGATCTGATCGCGACGAGCAGTCGGTGAGTTTATTGGCGCCGCGGGGCGATGTTCGTTTTGTTTTGGCTGGTTTTGCCGCCTTTAGTCAGGCTGCATATTTTGATCCTTTACCGCGTAAGCTTATGGATGCCACTGATCTTAGCGCAGAAAAGATCGAGACTGTGTTGACCTCATATCAACGACCAGAGCGTCTAGCCAATGGTTGGTTGCGTTCGACCATGAGCTTCAAACTTGATCAGCAAAAATCTTCTCTTTGGTTTGTCTTATCGGCACCCGGGCTTAAGGCCAGAGACGGCGCTGTAGATGTGCGTTGGGTTAAGCTTACATATCGTCGTGGCGTAAAGGTCAGGCCCAGTCTGCCGCGCTTGTTGACTTGGCTACGGCCGATGCGTCACGACCTCGGACAGGCTTGGAGCAAGCTTTGAAATATGTCACGACAGCAATTTTTCTACGCTGGGCTTTTCCATGTCACGCTGGCAGCTACCGTGTGGGTCGTGATCGCGTTGAGTCTTGAATTTTTCATCCCACGCTTTGTCACCCCGTATGTCAACCTGCCAGGCGCCATGCTTATTGCCTTAGGTCTAAACGTTTTATTGGTTGTGCAGCGGCCGTTCGAGGAATCGAAAGGCGGTTGGTCTGCCTGGCAGTTGACTGGATTGATGGTACTGCTCCTGTTGAGCGAAAGTTTTATCTTGTTGAAAATTAATGACGGCAGTAAACTAAATTTCGGATTGGCGCTGGTGAGTCTAGTTTTGACCTGTGGCTTGTTAATTTTTTTGCCGTCAGAGCCTCCAAAATAAGTTTTAAGCCTTGCGTATGTCAGACTGCATTTTTTGTCACATCGTGGCGCGCAAAATTCCGTCCCAGCCGGTGTATGAGGACGAATACGTGTATGCGTTTTTAGATATTCATCCGATCAATCCAGGGCATGTCCTGGTGGTGCCCAAGCAACATAGCGTGGGTTTGCATGACGCGGACGAAGCTGTGTTGCAGCAGCTCATCCTGGCTACACAGAAAATCGCGCGTGCCGTAGTCACCGCTTTAAACACGACAGGCTTCAATCTAGTAGAAAATAACGGCGTTATAGCTGGTCAAGTGATTCCGCATGTGCATTTTCATATTATTCCTCGTCGGCCAGAGGATGGGTTGAAACCTTGGCCTGGCACGTCGTATGCAGAAGGCGAAGCCACGCGCGTGGCTGAGAGCATAAGGAAGAATATGTCCTTGCCAATTCGACGTTAAAAAATTTTAAATATGTTTTATTTCGTACAACGTCCGGGTATCATACGCCCGTACTCGTATGGCGTATATACCCTGTTATATGATGTTGTGCTAATTTTTTTCATCCAATTCACTAATTTTTTTCTCCCACCATTTTCTGACTGCCTGCGTATGTGTATTTGGTCCGGCTTTTCGCAAGAACTCAATTTTTTCCTTAAATATTTTATGATATTTTTTGAGGTTTTCGGGACGTTGCAAAGCCCACAAATCGTGTTTTAGTACCAGCCTCTCCTTTTTTTGTAAAAACTTTGAGTCGAGATATCTGTTTTCGGAAACATCAAAGTCAATAGGTATAAGTTGAAAATTATAATTTTTATCTAGCGTTTCTTTAGTAAGTCGATTTATACGTTTCTCCCTAGTCTTTTCACAGAAAATGAAAAGGTTGGCTTTTTGTATTCTTTTCTTTTTTAGTATTGCTGTGCAATAAAGCAAGTTTTCTAAGGTTGATAGTGATGTTTTCTCTGGTATGAAAAGCCAATCTTTTGTAGCTCTCTTTAAAAGCGGCCTTTTTGCTATTTGCCTGAACAACCTTATCATTTCCTCGCCTTCTGTTCTTTTATACGGTTTATATACGTCAGTCTTGCCACCACTACAAATTATGATTGGATTATTGATATTATTGTTAGTAACAAAACCGTAGATCTGATTGAAGACCATTTTTAGATAAAAATTATAATTTTCATCTTTGAGGATATTTCTTGGGATTCCGTACCCGAAAACTAAATATATATTTTTCATAATTGATTTAAAAAATTAGCACAATTTCATATAATGTATCGGCATAATCTGAAGTGCGAAGCATTTGGGTGAAGCGAAGCGGAACCAGATATGCCGTGTTATCGGAAGTTATTTTTTTATTTTTCTTTATTAATCCACTTTTTGTCAATTGCATCTTCCAGATCAATGTTTAGTAAATGTGCGTTTACTATTGCCATGCCAACTACATCAGCAAGCTCTTTTGATAATTCTTTTTTGGACACATCCTCGGATACAAGCTTTTTTGTCCTGCATTTTTTTCTGTGTATCAAAACAGCTTGCGCAAATTCTCCTATCTCTTCAAATAATTTTATTAATGCAAACTCCCCGTCTATTTTAACGTTGTGCCTCTCTCCATATTCTAAGGCGTTTTTTATTACTTTCTGTTGTAATTCTTTGAAATCCATAATAAAGAAAAATAAAAATTAATTTCCGATAATGCGCGGCGGTTATGCGCTGTGGCGAGATCGCGCCGTAGGCGTGAGCTCGACATGGCGTATAACCGTGAGTTGTGCGATGTCGCGCCTACCCGCCTTTGGCGGGGAGCGACGAGCAGAACGAGCGGGCACCGCCGCGCATTGTGCAAAGAGCGAAGCGATTTTGCACAACTGGTTTCTATGCGAACTTCTTGGTGGATAAGTGACTAGAATTGTACATTCTACGAACTTTTGGTATTATTTATTGTCGATAAAGTATACAAACTTTCCTATGGAATCGCAAACTACTGTTTTGGATGCGCAAAATCGTCTTGAAAACGTGTTGCGTCTGCGTAATTATAGCAAAAAAACAGTGGCATCATGCGTGCGTTGCGTCATGAGCTATCTTAAAAAGTATCCGCAAGGTGTTGTTGAGAACAATCGCGTGACAATGGTTGGGCATAACGATACATGCATCCAATCGGATCCTTTCTAATTGACCGATGCACCGTTTTTCGCTATCCTCCGCCCACACATCCCGCCAAAAGCGGACAGACATGGAACTCCGCAACATCGCCATTATCGCACACGTGGATCACGGCAAGACGACTCTTGTCGATTCTTTGTTGCGCCAAAGCGATACGTTCAAAGAGAAGACGCTCGAGGGCGAAGCGATTCTCGATTCCAATCCGCTCGAACGTGAGCGCGGGATTACGATCCTCGCAAAAAATGTCGCGGTGAGCTATAACGGCGTGAAGATAAACATCGTGGATACTCCCGGTCACGCGGATTTCGGCGGAGAGGTGGAACGCATCATGAATCTCGTAGACGGCGCGTTACTTCTAGTTGACGCAAAAGATGGTCCCATGCCGCAGACGCGCTTTGTTCTCAAAAAGGCGATTGAGGCAGGACATCGCATCATCGTGGTTATAAATAAGATCGACAAACCGGATGCGCGTCCGGACTGGGTCGTGGATCAAACGTTTGATCTCTTCGCGACGCTCGGCGCAACGGATGAACAGCAGGATTTTCCCGTGATCTACGCCTCTGCAAAGCAAGGCAAAGCAGGCCTTGACTCGGATCTCTCACACATGACTGGCATAAAACCACTATTTGATACTATTTTGAAAGAAATCCCTGCTCCGCAACTGCTCACTGCTCATGACCCGCTGTTCACTGCCCTCCAGGTCTCCGTCGCCAACGTCGGCTATGACCAATACAAAGGGAAGACGGCCATCGGCCGCGTGGTGCGCGGCGTGTTTCGTCCAGGACAAGTTGCATGGATCAATCGAGACGGAAAGATGACGTCGGCAAAAGTCACGAGCGTGATGCTCTTCGATGGATTTAAAAAGACGGAGGTCGCCGAAGCTCAGGCCGGCGAGATCGTCGCATTTGCCGGCATCGATGACATAAACATCGGCGAGACGATCGCTGATCTCGAACATCCGGAAGCGCTGCCTATTTTGAAGATCGAGGAACCAACCGTTAAAATGACATTCGGGATCAACACCTCACCATTCGCGGGGCAAGAAGGCCAATACACGACGACGCGTAACCTTAAGGAGCGGCTTGAGCGCGAGCTTCAAAACGATGTCGCGTTGCGCGTCGAATCGGGAGCAACGTCCGAAGTGTTCATAGTCTCGGGTCGTGGCGAGTTACATCTCGCTATCTTGATCGAAAACATGCGCCGAGAGGGGTATGAGCTGCAAGTTTCGCGTCCACAAGTTATTTTTAAAGTCATGGACGGTATTCGACAAGAACCGTTTGAGGAAGTTTCGATTGAAGTGCCGGAAGGCATGAGTGGCGTTGTCATTGAAAAATTAGGAAAGCGTCGTGGCGAACTCAAGGATCTGCGTATAGAAAATGGAGCAGCATTCCTCGAATTTGTGATCCCAACGCGCGGACTCATTGGCTTCCGCAACGAATTTTTGATGGACACGCGCGGGCAGGGGATTATGAACGCAATCCTGCTTGGCTATCGGCCGTATGCGGGCGAATTTGGGACTGCCGCACACGGTTCGCTTGTCGCGTATGAAACAGGCGAGTCAAACAGCTACGGATTGACCGCGGCACAAGAACGCGGACAACTGTTTATCGGCCCAGGCGTCAAGGTGTATGAAGGGATGGTAGTCGGCCAAAATGCCAAACCGGATGATCTGGTCGTGAACGTATGCAAAGAAAAACGGTTGAGCAATATGCGATCAAAAGGGGATGGCGTTTCCGAAGGCTTGAACACGCCGCGGCAAATGGGCCTCGAAGAGGCAATTGAGTACATTGGAGACGATGAGCTGGTTGAAGTCACGCCAAAAAGCATTCACATCCGCAAGCTCTATTTGAAGGATTTTGAGAGAAAGCGTTAAAGTCCTAACCAGCCTAAACTATGCGCCGTGAGATCGTCCTCGACATCGAAACACAAAACACCTTTCAAGACATCGGCGTGTATAATCCAGCCCTGCTCAGCATCTCTTTAGTGGGGTGCTATTTTTATGAGACGGACAGCTTTGAGTCTTTTTTTGAAACCGACCTACCCAAGCTTTGGCCGCGGCTTGAGCGTACCGATCGCGTTATTGGTTTTAATTTATTTGGATTTGACTACCCCTGCATGCAGTCATATTATGTCGGTGATTTTCGTAAAATTCCCACACTTGATCTACTAGTTGAGATAGAGAAGCGTCTAGGTTTTCGTATCAAGCTAGACGACGTGGCTAAAGCGACGTTAGGTGTGGGCAAATCAGGGCATGGCCTGCAAGCGGTTGAATTTTGGAACAAAGGCGAGCTGGATAAGCTGCGCGAGTATTGTCTGCAAGACGTGCGCGTGACGCGCGACGTGTATGAGCATGCTTTGAGCCATCAGGAAATTATGTATTTTGATCGTTTGGGGCAAAAGCAACTAATCCCCATGCCGATCTTACCGCCCAAGGATGAGCAGAAAGTGCCGTTAAATTTGTCACTTGGGCTGTGAGTATGTTGTTAAGATCATTGTTCAAGAAACTAATTCCAAGACTATTCCTAGACGCATATCACTACGTCCTCGCACAGACTGGTGCGTTTTTGTATGCTTATCCGAGCCGCGCGATGGTCATCCTCGGAGTAACTGGCACGCGTGGCAAGACAACCACCGCTAATTACCTCTGGTCAGTCTGCAACGCGGCTGGTTTTAAGACTGGTCTTATCGGCACCGCGAACATCCGCATTGGCGAGGAGGCCAGGCTCAACCAGTCTCACATGACGATGCCGGGCAGGTTCATGCTCCAGCATCTACTGGCACAGATGCGTTCGGCAGGCTGCGAGATAGCCATTGTCGAGACTCCGTCGGAAGGGATCGAGCAATTCCGTGAGCGTGGCATCAGTTACGACGTGCTCGTGCTCAATACCCTATATCCAGAATATCTCGAGACTCATGGCCGAAGTTTTGAGCGTCTCAAGCAGATGCTGCATCGTCCGTTCGCCGCGCTCGCCCGGCAACCGCGCAAGACGCTACGCGGAAAACCGGTACCCAAGATTATCGCCGTGAATGCTGCGCTCGTGGAAAAAGACCTGTTCCTCGCCCATGCGGCTGACGTGAAGACGACTTACGGCACCGCACCTGACGCTGCGGTGCGCGCCACCGGCGTTGTCACTACGCCTAGGGGTGTGCATTTTAACGTAGACAGCGTCCAGTACGAACTCTCACTCGTAGGTTCATTTAACGTGGTGAATGCGCTGGCGGCCATCGCCGTGGGGCAGGCGCTTGGCTTCACGGAAGAGACTATCAAAGACGGGCTCAAACGCCTTACCGGCGTACCTGGCCGTATGGAGCGCATTGCGATCGGTCAATCGTTTACTGTATTCGTGGACTATGCGCACGATGGTCCGAGCATCGAGGCGGCGCTTACCGCTTGTCGAGAGATAGCTGCGGCAAAAAAAGCCAGAGTTATCATACTGCTCGGCGGTGAGGGCGGTGGGCGTGATCAGCGCAAACGACCGGTCATGGGGCAGATCGCCGCCCACTTGGCCGATGCGTGCATCGTCTCCAATGTTGATCCATACGAAGACGATCCGCTTGAGATCATCGAAGATATCGCGCGCGCCGCGGAAGCGGCCGGCAAGCAACGCGGCACCGACCTGTTCGCTATCGAAGATCGTCGCGCCGGCATCGCTAAGGCGCTAGCGCTCGCCCAACCAAACGATGTGGTGCTCGTGACCGGAAAGGGCGCGGAGCAATCGATCGTGATCCGTGGAGTGAGCTATGACTGGGATGATAGGCTGATCGTAGCAGAAGCATTAAAGCAACTCAGCCCATGAAGCGCATCGTTTTCCTAATGTGTTCGCCGACCTACTTTACGGTGGACTATGAGATCAACCCGTGGATGCACAAACACGACCAGGTTAATGTGGCCAAAGCCAAACAAGAATTTTTGAGACTTAAAACACTCTACCTACGTCTTGGTTGTAAGGTGTTCAGCCTCGCGCCTGTCAAGAACTTGCCGGACATGGTTTTTACAGCGAATGGGGCGGTCGTGCACAACAAGACGGCGCTTATCTCCAATTTCCGTTATGCCCAGCGTCGTGCCGAAACATCGGTTTTTAAACATTGGTTCCGGCAACATGGCTTCTGCGTGGTCAGCCTGCCAAGATCAGCTATTCTTGAAGGTCAGGGCGAAGCTTTTTTCGTCAATGGACACATATTTGCTGGTTATGGATTCCGTGCCAATCGCGCCAGTCACATGGTGCTGGCCAGGACCTTTGGGAAGCCAGTCATATCCATCAAGCTCGTCGACCCACGCTGGTACCACTTGGACACCTGTTTTTGTCCACTCAAGGACGGCATTGTCCTCTACTATCCTGGCGCGTTCGATGCGGCCAGCCGGAGTTTAATCAAGACACTAACAGCACAAGCAATTCCAGTCACAAAAAAAGAGGCGCTCGATTTCGTATGCAACTCAGTGCCAATAGGCAATACTCTAGTGACAGGCGCTCGTCCCTCCAGCATAACCATCTCGCGACTCAAAAAGATCGGTTACGCCGTGCGCACGGTAGCGCTCACCGAATTCAAGAAATCAGGCGGTGGTGCGCGCTGTCTCACGCTCAGTCTGTGATGGGGTAGGTTATTAAAGCGCACTGTGGATAACTCGTGTGCTATAATGTATACATATGCGCGTCACACTATATTCCACACCAACCTGCCCTTACTGCAAGTTGACTAAAGATTTTTTAGAGGATCGGAGCATCGAATATGTAGAGGTCGATGTTTCCGCTGATCCATCCAAGGCCAACGAGATGGTTAAAAAGTCTGGCCAAATGGGCGTGCCAGTAGTCGAAGTCGAGGGCAAAGTAATCGTGGGTTGGAATAAGTCGGCGTTGGAAGAAGCTTTGGGACTTAAGGCAGAGAAGTTAGCAGCCTGAGAAGTTATACTTTTCCGAGCGTTGATTTGCCCGGTTCCCACTCGACTGGACAGCGTTCGCCGGTCTGTAGCGCTTGTAGGACACGCAGCGTTTCTTTGATCGAACGGCCGACAGAACCGGCGCTGATGACAATGTAACGCAGGATGCCTTCTGGATCAATAATGAAGAGTCCGCGTTCTGCAGAGCCGTCGCCTTCGTTCAAGACACCATACGCGCGGCTCACCTGCATCGTCGTATCCGCGAGCACGGGATACTTCACGCCTGTGAGATCGCGCTCAAACCAATTTTTGTGACTCCATTCCGAATCTGTCGAGCATCCAAGAATTTCGGCGTTCAGTTTTTTGAATTCCGCTTCGTGATCTGAAAATCCGCGTAATTCCGTCGGACAGATGAAGGTGAAGTCGCGTGGGTAAAAGAAGAATACCAGCCATTTGCCGCGAAAATCGGATAAGCTCACCGAGTGAAACTCACCATTGTGGTACGCCGTGACGTTTGAGAATGCTGGCGCGTGAGCGCCGAGCTTGCAAGAGGTTGACGAGAAGTCAGCTTGACAACAGGACATAATAGTCGAAAGTTTTAAAGTCTTAAAAGTCGTTTATCAACTTTAGGCTGTATTGATACATTTCATTCGTCTTTTGCCAATTAATATTTTTCCACCAGTCCGCAATGTACGCTTTACGGTCAGAGCCGTAGTCTATGAAATAGGCGTGCTCGTAGACGTCGAGGACTAGAATCGGTAAGCAGCCCCACACGCCTCCTTGGTTGTGCGCGTCGCCCGTGTACACGCGCAGCGTTGCGTCATGCGTATCCCAACATAGGACGACCCATCCGCGCGCGGCCATGCCGCAGGCAGAGAAATAGGCCACAAAATTTTCCCACGAACCGTATTTTTTGACCAGTTCATCAACGAGCTGACCCGTTGGCTGACCGTCCCCGCCGAGCACGTCGAAGTACCATTCATGCAGATAGACTCCGTTTATCGCGAAGGTCTCGCCGTCTTTAAGCGCGCGCAGCTCGGAATAGGATTGATTAGCAGTCGAAACGTCACCGCCGTGCGATAGCACGCCGAGCTTCTCGCTGATTTCATTCTTCTTCGCGACATAGCCGGCATACAGTTTGTCGTGATGGATCGTAAGCGTCTTATCTGAAATTCCCAGGAGGGACTTGAAGGGAAGTGGTTTGGGCTCAGTTTGCATACAGGGCTGGTTGTGTTTACGCAGCATTGATTAGTTTAAGTAGATCTGTATTTTTGGGCATGCCATGTTTGAAGAAAATTATTTTACCCTGTTTGTTAAGTATGACAACAGTGCGACGAATGATTTTTGTGTTTCCAATTTTTTGTATCGCGCCGTATTTTGTACTGATCTTTTTTCCTGGGTCGACAAGCAACTGAAAAGGCAGCCCGCAGCGTTGGGCGAAGAGCTCGTGACTGGCGGCATCGGCATGATTGATGCCTAAGATGACGGCGTCTGTTCGTTTGAACTTAGTCCAATCATCACGCAGGGCAGACAGCTGTAGACTACAACCAGGTGTGAAATCACCCGGGTAGAATACGAGTAGCAGCTTCTTTTTGCCTATAAAATCGGATAGCGCAACAACTTGTCCGTTTTGGTCTAGCAAGCTAAAGGCTGGAGCGAGTCCTGTTTTTCGTCGAGCCGACGATGCAGAGACTGGAGACATGACTTTGACCCGCATTTAAACAGTATAGACCGTGTTCGTTGGAGGAGACAAGGACAAGCTATACTGCATGCCTTATCTGATGTTATTCTTTACGGCATGGAATCAGGCGCTGTGGATATAGCTTCGATCGGCGGCGGGCGATCTTTGGGCAAAGCCTGTTGCCTTGGATGTTTATTGTTTGTGCTGGCGTTGTTCATCGTAGGCTCGCTGGTGATTCGTGTATTTATCGGACCTGGGACGGCGCAGCTTTCAGCTCTACCGACAAATTATCCGCCTGAGTTTACTCTGTATCGTATGTCCGCCGCGTCATCCATTACTTATCTCGCGGGGCAGCAAAAAGGCAGAATCGCAAATTTTCTAGCACTTCCATTGCAATGGACACAGTCGGTCACAGGCTATAAAGCCTCGCTAGATGTGTACACCAAGCGTTTGGAAAAAATAGATAATTTAACTGTCACATGGATTAACCTCCCAGACTCGCGTCAGGAGGTGTTACGCTACTATAGCGATCTCTTTCAACGTACCGGCATGTCGGCTGTTACGACGTATGATGGTTTGACTGGCACAGACAGTGTCAGTGCCAAACGAGCCGACGTCAGCCTGCAGCTTCTCTTGCAGACTGCCACGAGCACAGTCGGGGTTGATCGACTGGTTATTACGGTGGATTATGTAGCTCGATGAAAAAGTATGCAATACAAAAGAGTCTTACATAGCTTTTTAACGGCAAGTTTGGCGGCCACGCTGGGCCTCGGCTGTAGTGCGTTGACAGATATTTCTTCGCCCGTTGTATCTAAGACAGATACTGTGAAGACTCCTCAATTAAATCTTGTGCCGGGTAGTATCTTGGTGATGCGTCAGGGGTTTGCAGGCATCGCTGGGTCATTGGCGGACAAGCTAGGATTTGGCGGCGGTGAAGGTACGCGCGTTATCGTGATTAAACGTTTTGCGCCGGGCTATACGGCCGACATAGAGTGGAAGTTAACGACTAAGGTCAAAAAATTGACACCAAAAGACTCTGATCTGCGCCAGTTTTCTGGCAGTCTGTCGGGGGTCGATCTCCTCCGCACGCATAAATTATATCTTCCAGGTTACTGGCAAGAAGGAGAGCATGGCGCGTTTGGGACCAGCGCTCTTTGGGTTTCAGAGATTGTGTTTGAAGACTTAACCAAGCTTAAAAACACCACCTTAAACTTTGGTATTTTGGATCAGGAGCTGTATGCGGGATTAAAAATCGCAGAAGATCTTAAGCCAGTATTACGCAAGTTAAATGTTAATATAGACCTGATCGGCGCACATACAGATGTTTATTTTATGACCGCAGAGCCTGAGCTGACAGATTGGAAGCTCGTAGTCAACGGCAAAACTGTGACGGTTCAGGTGATCAAAGCGCGTAATTGGTTTGGCGAGATCGTGGTCCTCAACAATAAGCAGAATCCATTAGTCCTAAAGGTTACGCTGAATCCAGTCGGCAGCAATTTTTTAAAAAATGGATTGGGGTATGAAATTACAGAGTTGCGGGATGTGTCAAATTAGAGATTGTCGCAAGGCTGAATGCGAAAAGAAAAAGCCCAGCAGAATCCGAGAGCTTGGATCTGGTGGGCGTAAGTTGGTCTAAGGTGCGTGCGGCGCGGTCAGTCGAGTTTGTGTTGAGGCCTCAGAGGCGGTGGCGTTACTGCGTCACTTTCATTGAGGCTGAACGGTTGCATCTTGTTATGCGGCGATTTGTTTGTGTCCGGAGCGCCATCACCGTAGTCATTCTGGGCGACGGTGAGGATATCACGTGGACTCAGGCGTGCTCCTAGATCCATACCGTCCGGACCTGGCCTTCGAAGTGCCATGTTGTTACCCCATCATGATCTTGAGTTGTTAGACCAACTGCGTTTACTGCGAAGTCAAAAGTTAAGACGCGGAGAGGATAATATAGAACCCCAGTTTGCCTGTCAAGCGAACCTCTCCTGCCACTTGGCGTCGACTGCAACTTTGAGTTCAAGAAAAATTTTGTGTCCGCTGACCTCTTCAATTTCTTTTCGCGCAGCTGAGCCAATCTGCTTCAGTTTGGTCCCGCACTTGCCGATGATCATGCGTTTGTAACGCTCGTGCGTGGTCCATATAGTTGCAGCTATAAAACGCGAACCGTCAGGTCTGACCTCTATTGCTTCGAGCGAGACTTTAGTGCTGTAGGGTAGTTCCTGTTCCAAATTGAGGAAGATTTTTTCACGGATTAGTTCTTCCAGCCATTGATTGTGACTGATATCCGTCAACTGCAGATCTGGATAGTGCAGCTCACCTACGGGCACGAGGTTGAAGAGCTCATCTACGAGAAGGTTGAGGTTCTTTCCGCTCAGCGCCGAGAGTTCCATCGTGGCGCGCTGCCCCACGTCAATACTGCGAGCAGCCTCAAGATGTCGGGGCATTGCGTGATGTATCCCGACGAGATCCATTTTGTTGATCACGAGAACGATTGGAATAGTCGCAGCGCGGAGCAGGCGCTGAATGTGTTCTTCTTCCGCGCCCATCTCGCGCGTAGGATCCACGACGTACGTGATCGCCTCCACACCCTCCAGTACTTCTTTCACAAATTCGTTTAAGCGTCGCGACACGCGATCTTTTTTACCGAGAAACACGCCCGGCGTGTCTACGAACACGAGTTGACCGCGAGTATCATGCAACACGCCGCGGATCGGATGACGCGTGGTTTGCGGTTTGGGCGTCACGATGGCGACTTTCGATCCCACGAGAGCATTCAACAGCGTCGACTTGCCGACGTTCGACCGGCCAGCCAGCATAACAAAGCCTGATTTCATAGGTGGAGTATAACATGTATGAGTTTTGAAATGTCGACCATGCAATCAGAATCCTTGGTGTTTGAGTCTTACGTCCAGCAGCGCGACCAGCGCTGCTGGACGTTCTGAATTACGAAACTCCCAATACCGTCATTGCGAGCCCCGAAGGGGCGTGGCAATCTCCTGCATTTCGAGAGATTGCTTCGTCGCTTGGCTTCTCGCAATGACGAAAAAATAACTTTCGTAATCTACATCTGGAAGACCTCAAGAGCGGCAAGATGTGACCAGCTTCACCACCATTTCTACATGTGGCGTGTGGGGGAACATGTCGAGCGCGGTCAGCTTTTCAATGCTGTAATGTGTCTTGAAGTGTTTGAGTTCCTCGACGAGACGTTTGTAGTTGCATGAGACGTAGATGATCGTGGGCGGTCGTTTTTCGATCACTGCCTTTAAGACGTGCGGATGCAAGCCTGAACGCGGTGGGTCGAGGATCAGCGCGTCACATAGGATGTCGCGCCATGACAAATCCTCTGCTTTAGCGACGGTAAAGTTACAACGATCCGCGACGCCATTCGTCTCGGCATTGTGACGAGCTAGCGCGACTGCATCTGCATCAATTTCAACCCCGTGGACGTGTAGGCTCGAGCCATCGGTTTGCCCGTACGTTTTAGCAAGATAAATTCCAAAAAAACCGAGGCCGCAATACAAATCCAAAATGGTGTAGGGGCGACCCTTGCGATCGCCCTGATCTTTTCGATCTGGCACAAGGCCAGCCTCTACGGCATCACGGATAACCTCCTGCAATTTTTCCGCCATCTTCGTGTTCGTCTGAAAAAAAGAATTCGGATGGATGCGATACGTCACGCCATTTACGTTTTCTTCAAGCCATGGGTTGCCGCTGAGTATCTCGAATTTTTGCGCGAGTGAAATGTCGGTGATCAAGGCTTGTTCGCCGAGGAGGAGGGAAGATGACAGAGGACAGATGGCAGATGACAAGTTATGTTTCATCTCAGTAGTCACACGCGTAAGGTCTTTTATAACGACAACGATTAGACGTTGGCCAGTATTTTTTCCTTCGCGAACGACAACGTAGCGTACGTCGCCTCGATGAAACTTTGCATCCCATGGTTGCAAATCGTGCATACGCATCCAGTCACGTACACGCTGCAGGATCTCACCTACGCCATCATTCAAGAGCAAGCAGGTTTTGAGATTCACATACTGGCTCCACGAACCGTATTCTTTCAAACCTATCTCTCCTTTCCATCCCACTACATAGTCCATGCGATTGCGATGCTGGAATTGCTCGACTGCTGGAACGATCGTGGCTACGCGTTCGAGATGTCCAGCTTGCTCCAATGCAGTATTCAGCATGCTCAGTTTGATTTTGAGTTGCGCGTCGTACGCTAGATGTTGCCACAAACAACCGCCGCATGTGCCCGCATGCGGACACGGCGCTGCCACACGGTCCGCGCCTGACGAGGTGATGGATTCTAATTTTGCGACATTCACGCCTTTGACCCGTCGCACCAAGATCGCGTTCACCTCGTCGCCTACGGCGGTGAAGGGGATAGCAACTGCATTTGAAGCAACGCGTAATCTGCCGCGGCCCTGGCCATCGTAACCATCAATTGTGCCTGTGAGGCGGCAGCCTGGTTTCAGTGGCATAACACTCTTGTTGGGGAAGGGTTACAGTTAGGACTTACGCGTTTGGATGCAGAACGCGAAGAAAGCGCGAGTATTGGCGCGAGGCGTAGCAGCGCTACGGTGAGCGCAAAACGGAGCTTTCGACAAAGTTATGCGCCAAACGCGTAAGTCCTAACAGTCTAGCGTTTGTCAGAAGCGCGCATTACCAGTAAATTACTCGCACATGCAACGTTCGTCGAGGCAGGTGCAGTTCATTGCTCATAATATTAGATCCGCTGAAAATATAGGATCTCTATTGCGCACGTGCGACTCGCTCGGCGTTTCAAAATTGTGGATTACTGGATACTCGCCACAGCCCAGTCATCCAAAAGTCAAAAAGACGGCTCTCGGCGCGGAGCACGCCGTCGCATGGGAAAGCGTGCTAGATGTCATGGATACGATTTTGCGACTTAAGCAGCTGGGCTTTCGGATCGTCGGACTTGAAATTACTAGCGCCGCGATCAATCTCGTTGACTATCAGTCGCATCTAAAGACCGTCTTGCTGCTTGGGAACGAAGTCGAAGGGCTGACGCCGTCGCTGCTGGCTGTCTGCGACGACGTGATCGCGATTTCGCAACGCGGCAGCAAAGAGTCTTTGAACGTCGCAGTCGCCGCCGGCATTGCGGGATTTTGGATGATGAATGCACAGGCGAGAGTGGACAGTAAGTAATATCGGATATGCCTCGCTTGTCTATCGTCATTCCAACTAAAAATGAAGCCCACGTCCTGCCTAGACTACTCGACAGTATTCGGAGTCAGACCTTTACGGACTATGAATTGATCGTGGCTGATGCACAGTCATCAGATAACACGCGTAATATTGCTGCGTCCTATGGCGCGCGAGTGGTTGAGGGTGGGATGCCAGGGCCTGGACGGAATCGTGGTGCGGCGCAGGCCAGCGGCGAGCAGCTAGTTTTTTTTGATGCTGATATTCAGCTGATTAGCGCCCGTTTTTTAGAAGACTCGCTAGCCGAGATGGAGCGTAGAAAATTAGATTTTGCCACTTGTAAGGTCAAACCGCTTAGTCGACGACCTGTCGATCGCGCCCTGCATGAAGCCTACAACGTCTATGTGCAGATGCTGGAAAAAATAAATCCTCACACAGCAGGCTTCTGTATTTTTGTGCGCCGACAGGTGCATGAAAGTATCTATGGATTTGATGAGACGATCGTCTTCTGTGAGGATCATGATTATGCCAAACGAGCGCATAAAGCAGGCTATAGATTTGGATTATTGCGCTCAAGTTATATAGCGGTTTCCGTCCGACGGTTGGATAAAGACGGCAGACTAGCGATTGCTCTGAAATTTATTTATGGCGAATTGCATTTGATTACCAAGAGATCGTTTAAGAAAATGCCGTTTGAGTATGTGATGGGTGGTGAGCTGACAATAGCGAAGCCGACTAAGTCAGATGCGATAAACGATTCGGCTGACCTCTTGTGAAAGCTCTCAGCTTCAGTTAGACTTGCGCCTAGAATACACCTATGGCTAAACCAATCACGAAAACTATTTCCCGCGCCTCACTTAAAAAACGTTTTGCTCTGTTGCTCGTGCTGGCGCTCATAGCGGGATCGGTCGCTTATCCGCCGCCGGCCAATGCGGTTATTAGTTTAATCAATAAAATTTTAGGTACACACTTGAATAACATTGATAAGGCCTTTGTGCTCGGTCTGGACCTTCAGGGTGGCACGCATTTTGAATACGAGGCCGACGTTTCAAATCTCCCTTCGACTGAGCGACGCTCGGCGCTCAACGGTGTGCGCGACGTGATCGAGCGTCGTGTTAACACCTTGGGCGTCTCGGAGCCTTTGGTGCAGACGGCGCAAGTCGGTAATGCTTGGCGCGTGACAGTTGAGCTGGCCGGCATCCGTGATGTCAGTCAGGCCATCAAGCTCATCGGCGAAACCCCAATTTTAGAGTTTAAGGAACAGAATGAAGAGACCAAGCCACGCGAGCTCACCTCGGATGAGAGGAAAAAAATGGAAGCTGACAATGTGGCAGCCAAGCAAAAAGCGGACGGAATCCTGTCTAAACTACAAAAAGATCCAGCCGCCTTTGAGGCCTTGGCCAAAGCTGAATCAACGCAATCGGCCGCTCAGGCGCAAGGCGGCGAGCTCGGTTTTATAAAAGACAAGCCTGAGTTTCGTTCGCTTTACGAGGCCACGCGCAATCAGAAGGTCGGTCTTATCCCGCACAGCTTAGAACTTCCAGACGCCTATGCTGTAGTCAAGGTTGACGAAAGTAAGGTGATTGACCAAGAAATAAAAGGCAATCATATTCTGATCCAGTACGCCGGCGCGTCCGGAGCTGCCTCAGGCACGCAGATGACTAAGGCAGAAGCGCGCCAACGAATTGAAACGTTACGTAAACAAGTTACGCCCCGTAACTTCGTGGCTCTGGCTAAGCAATATTCGCAAGAGCAGGAGGCAGCGCAGACCGGAGGAGAGCTTGGTTGGTTTGGAAAAAACGTGATGGTAGCAGAGTTTGAGGGACCTGCGTTTAAACTCAAGACCGGAGAAATATCAGACGTGGTTGAGTCTCCGTTCGGGTTTCATTTGATCTATAAGTCAGATGAACGACCATTGAACGACGTGCGTCTGCACGCCATCTTCCAGAAAAAGACTCGAGCCGAAGATTTACTGCCGCCAGTTGGACCATGGAAGAATACGCAGTTGACTGGCAAAAACTTGAAGCGGGCTCAGGTCGAGTTCGATCCGAGTACAGGAGAGCCTCAGGTTACGCTGCAATTTGATGATGATGGTAAGAAGCTGTTTGCTGAGATAACTAAGCGTAACATCGAAAAGCCCGTGGCTATCTTCCTCGACGGTCAACCGATTTCTATGCCGACGGTCAAATCAGAAATTACCGGCGGCAGCGCTGTCATTACCGGCAATTTTAGCCTTCCTGCTTCTAAGCTCTTGGCACAACGCTTGCAAGCCGGCGCTCTGCCTGTGCCGATCAAGCTGATCGCTCAGCAATCGGTCGGTCCTACTCTCGGTCAAGCCTCCGTCGACAAATCCCTACGTGCCGGTCTATGGGGTTTTGGCTTGGTCGCCCTGTTCATGCTCTTTTGGTATCGTTTGCCGGGCTTCTTGGCGATACTGTCACTGCTCCTCTACGTAGGCTTGTCATTTATGCTGTTTAAATTTATTCCCGTGACTTTGACGCTGCCTGGTATCGCGGGATTTATTCTATCTCTCGGCATCGCGTTGGATGCGAACGTCTTAGTCTTTGAACGTTTGAAAGAAGAATTACGTTCCGGCAAGACACTCGGCTTGGCCTTAGAAGAAGCCTTCAAACGTGCTTGGCCATCCATTCGAGACGGCAATATCACTACGTTAATCTCCTGTACTGTCCTGTACTGGTTTTCGTCATCTGTGATCAAGGGTTTTGCGTTAACGCTCGCCCTGGGCATACTCGTCTCGTTATTTACTGCCATCGTTGCGACCAGAACAGTTTTGCGTTTAATTTCGGGGACAGCTTTGTCTAAATTGGCGCCGTGGCTGTTTCTTCAGACGGCATCTGAAGCGTCCTCTACCAGTAAACCAAGCGCCTTATGAACATTATAAAATATCGGTTTTTTTGGTATTTATTCTCGGGTGTCATCGTGGGCGGATCGATCCTGTTATTGAGTATTTTTGGCTTAAAACAGGGGATTGATTTTACGGGCGGCACGCTGATCTCTGTCCGGTTTGCTAAACAACGGCCAAATCCAGTGCAGCTACAACAAACGCTCGCCGCATATCCATTAGGGGAGTTGATAATCCAGCCTGTCGGAGACACGGATATGAATATTCGTGTTCGGAACTTGGATGAACCTGCGCATCAAAATATCCTCAAGCTGCTAGAGGAGAAGTTTGGTTCTACGACGGAATTACAATACAGCGCCATTGGCCCAGCCATCGGAGACGAGTTGCGTCAAAAGTCGATTTCAGCCCTGTTGGTAGTCTTCGTGGCCATTCTGATTTTTATTGCCTGGTCATTTCGTAAAGTTTCAGCCCCGGTTGAGAGCTGGAAATATGGATTGATCGTGTTGGTTACAGCCTTTCACGATGTGGCTGTACCGGTGGGCGTGTTTGTGTTGTTGGGTAGATTTCTAAACGTAGAAATAGGTACCTCATTTATTGCCGCCGTCTTGACGATCATGGGCTATTCGATTAACGACACGATTGTGATCATGGATCGAGTTAGAGAAAATCTTCAGAAGACAACAGGCTCGTTCGAGGATATCGTCAGTCGCTCGCTTAAACAAACGATACTGCGTTCATTTAATACCTCGATGACCACTATTCTAGTTTTGTTAGCGGTGTATTTTTTCGGAGGAGAATCCATTAAATATTTTGCACTCGCCTTGATCCTCGGCATCGTCACGGGCACGTATTCTTCCATCTTCATTGCGGCGCCTTTGTTGGTTACCTGGGATGCGTGGACTCGCCGCAGGCGGAAGACATAAGCCGATTAGGTTGAGCTGTGCTATACTCCATGCCATAGCGCATGGAGAATTTTTTTCTATTTGATTGGTCATTCATCGAAACTTTCGGCAATAATCCGTTTCAGGCCATGTTGTTTTTATTGCTCAACGGTGGCTGGGTTGTGTTGACCATTTTTTTTGTTTGGGCGGCAGCCCTATACTGGAAAGGTCTCAGGCAGATGCTGTATGCCTCGAAACGGGAATTCATTATCCTGTCTATTCGTGTTCCGCGCCTGCATGAACAAACACCGCGAGCCGTCGAAAACATGTTTGCGTATCTCGCGGGCGCGCACAAAAGTTTTACCAAACGCGAGGTGTGGATCGACGGGGCGACGCAGGACACGATCTCCTGCGAGATTGTGTCTATTGATGGACAAGTGGAATTTATCATTCGCACCGTCAGATATTTTCGTGATTTAGTAGAAGCGGCGGTTTATTCTCAGTATCCAGACGCGGAGATTGTTGAAGTTGAGGACTATGTGCTTAAGGTGGCTCGACGCTATCCTGACGAAGAATGGGATCTTTGGGGCACACAGTACATTCCTGTAAAACCAGACGTGTATCCAATCAAAACTTATCCTGATTTTGAAGATAAAGTCTCGGGCGAATTTAAAGATCCTTTATCTGCGATGCTCGAAGCTATGGCGCGCCTTGGGCCAGGCGAGCAAGCTTGGTTTCAAATCGTGCTCACGCCCATTGCTCAAACAGATTTTCACAAGGCCGGCGAGACACTGATCAAGAAACTTAAAGGCGAGGAGGTCAAAGCACGGAAGACGCTACTTGATCATGCTGTTGATGCGCCGCTCAAAACCGCAGGGTTTGTCTTGGATACGATCATGCCTGGCGGCGTGACAGATGCAAAACACAAAGAGGAAAGCAATCCCTTTAGTGCAAAGTATTTTCGAATGACGAAAGGCGAACAAGAAGTCATTGCCGGCATTGAAAATAAAATTTCTAAGCTCGCTTTTTTCGTTAAAATTCGTTTTATTTATGTAGCCAAAAAAGAGATTATCAATAAATCTCGCATTGCCTATTCTGTGGTTGGTTTTATTAAACAGTTTAACACCAATACGATGCAGTCTTTAAAGCCAGAGTTTAGTCGGGTTGGAATCAGCAGCAGCATTTGGTTGTGGAAGACGGCTAGGAATAATGCGCGTAAGAATCGTCTCTTGTCCGCGTATAGCGGGAGATCAAACTGGGTCGGGATGTCTAACTTTCATTTGAACACGGAAGAACTGGCGTCACTCTGGCATTTTCCGGTTTCGGAGCAGGTTAAATCGCCACAACTCAAGAAGACAGATTCTAAACGCAGCGAACCGCCGGCTAATCTACCTTTTAATTAGGTATGTCTTTACTTTATAGCCACGAGCACGAGAACGAGATCACCATTTTTGCTGAGACAAATTTTCGCAATGCGCGGAGGCGTTTTGGAATTAAAACTGATGACCGTAGACGGCACATGTACTTGTTGGGTAAAACCGGCATGGGTAAAACGACTCTGATGGAGAATATGGTCATCTCCGATATCCTGGCGGGTCACGGCGTTTGCTATCTTGATCCGCACGGCGATTCGGCGGAAAAGATTCTTGATTACATTCCCGCGCATCGTATCAACGACGTGGTCTACTTTAATCCCGCGGATCAAGACTACCCCATCGGTTTCAATATTTTTGAGACTACGAGCGAAGAACAAAAACACCTGGTGGCTTCTGGGCTGATGGGTGTATTTAAAAAGATTTGGCCCGATGTGTGGAGCGCGCGCATGGAATATATCCTGCTTAATTGCGTCTTGGCGCTCTTGGATTATCCAGGCGCAACTCTACTCGGTATCAGCCGGTTGTTGGTTGATGTGGAGTATCGTAAACGTGTGATCGCTAAAATTCGTAACCCCATAGTCAAGACGTTTTGGGTCGCCGAGTTTACGTCCTGGACCGAAAAATACGCGACTGAAGCCGTCGCTCCGGTTTTGAATAAAGTTGGTCAATTTATTTCCGCCTCCATCATTCGTAATATCGTGGCCCAGGTCAAATCCACCATCAACCCGCGGCAAATTATGGAGGAAGGTAAAATCTTGATTGTCAATCTGTCTAAAGGCAAGATCGGTGAGGATAACATGCGTTTACTAGGAGGAATGTTGGTCACCAAGTTGCAGTTGGCGGCCATGGAGCGCGTGGACATCAAGCTGGAATCTGAGCGCCGCGACTTTTATCTCTTTGTGGATGAGTTTCAAAATTTCGCTAATCAATCCTTTGCCAACATTTTGTCTGAAGCACGCAAATATCACTTAAATTTGATTATAGCCCATCAATACATCAAGCAGTTAGAAGAAGAGGTCGCTTGGGCCGTGTTTGGAAACGTTGGGACTCTGGTTGTCTTTCGTGTCGGCGCCGATGATGGACAATTTTTAGAAAATGAATTCACTCCCGTTTATACGCCGGAAGATCTGCTTAATCTCGCTAAGCATCAAGTCTATCTCAAACTTATGGTGGACGGCGCTGCCACGTTTCCATTTTCGGCTTCAACCCTGCCGAACACGGCGACCATAACCGGTAATACGTCAAAAATCATTGCAGTTTCTCGGGAACGGTATGCCTCGCCGCGCGCCTTGATCGAAGAGAAGGTTTTACGTTGGACCGGCATGGAAGCCACTGCTACTGGTAACGTTAGTTATCCAGATATTTTGACGCCTGAAGAGCAAGCCGCAGCTGCTGGTCTAGAAGAACTAGAAATTGCGCCTACGGCCGAAGAATATCTGAAGCTCTCATCAGATCGTATGGCAGCCTTGGCCTCGGTTCAGCCGCCGGGCAAAAAGAAATCTAAACCAATGTATCCGCATACCTGCACGCGTTGCGGCAAAGTCTGGGAAATGCCGGTGCAGCTTGATCAGACGCGACCCATGTATTGTTCTGAGTGTCTACCTATGGTGAGAGAAGAACGCAACGTCAAAACTCAGGCCATGCGTACGGCGCTACAAAGCTCTCCGTTGACAGAGGCAACCTCGTTGATGCAAATAGAAGACGTTAAACCAAAGACGAAAGATGAGGTTAGGCTAGCTCAAACCTTTGCTCGGATTGAGCGCGCGCCCTTGCCCAACCTACCACGCATAGTGCCAGCCACTAAATCTAGTCCAGCCAGTTCAGTCACACAAAAACTAGACAACTTATTTTCTGAAGTACAAGATCTTAAGAGTTAATTAGCATCTGATATCCTTATTCTGACCGGAGATTCATAGCACGCGTTAAATATCAACTATGGCAGAACGTATCAACTTTACCACTCTCGATGGCATTAAGATTGTCGGCACTTGGGTGCCAGCCACGACTGTTATTGGCGCAGTTGTTTTGTTGCATCAAATGCCAGACACGCGCATAGCGTGGAGCGATGTGCAGAGTGCTTTGGCCCAACGAAATATCGCCTCACTAGCGATTGATCTACGCGGACATGGAGAGAGCACTGAATCGACTGCGGGCGAGACCTTTGATTATCGAGAGTTTACAGATGCTGACCATCAAACGTCGCTTTTAGATATCACAGCAGCGATAGACTGGATTGGGCAGCGCGGTATAGATCGTGAACGCATGACCTTGGCCGGAGCGTCCATCGGAGCCAATCTTGCTCTCCAAGCGCTAACTGGAGAGCCGCGCTTGGCCGGGGCTGGGCTGCTTTCTCCAGGGGACTACAGAGGGATAAATGCAGTCGCAGATATGGGCAACTTGGTGTCAGGACAAGCTGTGCTGATTGTTTCGTCTGAAGACGATAAGCAGTCCTTTGCAGCCAGCCAAAGCATGTTTGAGCAGGCTCCAACAGATACAGATAAGAAAAAATTTGTTGTCTACAAAAAGGCTGGACATGGGATGCACATGTTGCAGGTTGAGCGCGGACTCAGGGACACGTTGGCGGATTGGTTGGCGGAAACGATACGCGGATAAGGTCAAAAGTGAGTTTAGTTATGCGCACATCAATAGTCATATTCTTGCTGATGCTTGGATTGGGTATCAGCGCGCAATTCGTGGTTGCTGCCATTAAACCGCTCCGTCCGGCAGCATTCGGTCTCCTGGATTCAGATGGTGATGGCATTCCAGATATATGGGAGCGTAAACTGGGCTACTCCGATCCCTATAAATCAGATACAGACGGAGATGGATATGATGATTGGACAGAACTAATCAATGAATACAACCCTAGCGGTTCTGGCCGTTTGGTCCCGAGGGATTATGACCATGATGGTTTAGATGATCGAGTGGAACTCCTGTTGGGTACTGATCCAACGCATCCAGACACAGCTACATCTTCGTCAATTGTGCCCCTTCAAAAAAGCATTCGTATCATCTTGTCTAAGCAACAGTTACAGCAGAGGTTGGGTGGCGTGACGCTGGCCACACATGTTGTGTCCACTGGTCGTGCGGGACTGCGGACTCCTACGGGAACGTTTCATGTTCTATCTAAAACACCACGTGCCTGGTCCAGAAGCGCTGGACTCTGGATGCCTTGGTGGTTGCAATTTACACAGCGAGGACATGGAATACATGAATTGCCAGAATGGCCCAGTGGTATCAAAGAAGGCGCAAATCATTTAGGTCGGCCGGTTTCACATGGCTGCGTTAGACTGGGGGTTGGAGCGGCACAGCGCCTGTATGCTTGGGCGCCGATTGGGACCAAAGTTGAGATTGTGTTATGAGATATAAGCTACCCAGTCCATATTTTTTTAGTCTAGGGTGTTTATTTATTTTACCTTTGGCAGTAGCCGCGCAGGCGTCCACATCTAGTGCCTTCGACGCTGAGACATACCCACGCACAAGTAACGAATTTGTAGCCGCGGTTGTCATTGATGTGGCGAGCGGCGAGCGTCTATATGCTTACGCAGCGGATCAGGCTTGGCCGGCCGCGAGTCTCACCAAGTTGATGACGGCGTTAGTTTTTTTAGATAGGCAGCCGCGTTGGGACAGGGTTACAGCCCTAACCAAAGGAGACGAAGTCGGTGGTGGAAGGTTACGCGTGCGGACGGGCACGCGCGTGAGCGTCCGCGACCTGTTCTACTCTAGTTTGGTAGGCAGCGCTAATAATACCACTATGGCGCTAGTTCGGACCTCTGGAGTTGGTTTAAAAAAGTTTATTCAACGTATGAATTTAAAAACTAAAGTCATGGGTCTTAAACAGACTAAATTTGTGGATCCAACCGGCATTAGTCCACGCAATGTGAGCACTGCGGCAGACCTGGCTACTTTAGGTCTGGTCGCCTTTCGTAATCCTAACATTAGACAAGCGGCTGCCACGTCAGAATATGCTTTTAATTTGCGAAATACTGGACAAAAAAAAGTCATTCATAATACGAATCATCTACTTACGCGTGATCCAGAAATCTTGGTTACGGGCGGGAAAACTGGTTATCTTGTAGAAGCGAGACATAATCTAGTGGTTGAGCTGAGTGCCAACACTGGAGCTACGCAGGCTCCAAAACTTATGGTCGTTGTCTTAGGCGCTCCTAGTAGTGCAGCTATGTTTGCTTCGGCTAAGTCGCTTGCTCAATGGGCCTGGAAGGCGTATGAATGGTGAAGCATATATGAATAGGCAGATGACCCTTCTGATTAGCGCCAGTTTTCTAATCCTGACCCTAGTTTTACTTGCGAGCGTTGTGACTGTCGCTGTTCGACGTCCTGTAATCGTCAATCCGCAGGCAGCGTCGGAGGAACGATTCGTAGGGACACAGGATGTGTCAAGGGTTGGACCGAGCAGCACGTCCATGCTGACTACGCTGAGCATTAAAAATGATCGTCTGCGTCAAATTCGCGATCCGGTAGTTTCGCCCGGCGAACTATCGGTCACCGTGCCAACGCTCATGTATCATTATGTCAGGCCCATCACGCCCGAGATGACGACCTCAAGCCGTTGGCTTTCCGTGTCACCCGAGCACTTTCGAGCGCAAATGGAGGAGCTTGTTCGTCTCGGCTATCACACGATTACGCCGGATGATCTTGCGGATGCTGTCACAGGACAAAAAATTCTTCCTACAAAACCAGTACTCATCACATTTGACGATGGCTATCGCGATCAATACACCAAAGCGTTTCCGATCTTGAAGACACACGGCCTCCGTGCAACGTTTTTTATCATCAGCGATTACCATCTCAATCCATTGTATCTAACGAACGATCAGATTCGCGAGTTGGATCAAAGTGGCCTGATCACCATTGCCGCGCATACGCGTCATCATGTTGGGCTCGCCGATCGCCAGTCGGACAAACAGAAAGATGAGATTGGTGGTTCCAAGCAAGATCTCGAACAGGTCGTTGGTCATCCGATCACTGCGTTTGCCTATCCATACGGAAATTTCAATGCAGCTGTGAAACGACTCGTGGCAGAGGCGGGGTTCCGGACAGGTTTCTCGACCATCCTTGGCTCAATTCATACGTCATCATCTCTTTTTGAGGCACGGCGCATCCGCGTCTTGGACGATGAATATCTCGAGCCTATTTTGAAGAAATTTAGTCGGTGAGAAGGCATGGTATCAAACGATTGTGAGCCGTTTTTGCTCGCTTGGTGCGATTTGCTTAAGTTAAGCAAATTAGGTGGCATTTCGCGAATAGTACACTTCTGTACTAAATGCGAAATGCAGATTTTATGCCAGTATCCACGATAAAGCTCTTGCATGTATTTTGGATATATACTAAAATAAGCTAAAGGACGGAATTATTACGACCTTTAGACTATGAAATACGAGAAAAAGCCAATTTCTGACATATTGCGATCTACCAAGACGGTCTTTACATTCAAAGACATTTCTTTGATTTGGGGAGACAGTGATCAAAAAGCCACAATAGACGGCGTGAATTATTATGTAAAAACCGGTGAGTTGTATCGCATCCGTCGGGGTATTTATGCCAAGGATAAGAACTATGACAAGTTGGAATTGGCGACCAGAATTTTCACGCCTTCGTATGTGAGCTTTGAAACGGTCTTAACCCAAACCGGCATCAACTTTCAGTTTTATAAAAAGATTACGGTTGCGTCATACCAGACACGCGAGATTGAAGTTGATGGCCAGGTATACTCCTACAAAAAAATTAAGGATTTCGTTTTAACCAACCCTGCCGGTGTTGAGCACAAAAACGAAACTTCCGTTGCCGGTCCGGAACGCGTATTTTTGGACACGATCTATATCCATAAGGATTATCATTTCGATAATTTGGGCTCTTTGAATTGGGATAAAGTTTTTGAGATGTTGCCGATCTATAAAAACAAACGAATGGCCAAAAAGGTCAATGAATTCTTTGAGCACTATAAAGCCACAAAATAATTATGACTAATACCACTTTTGATATATCGGTTCACAAAAATATCCTCTTCCAGATTCTTAAGGATATCTATTCCGATACCACGATTGCGCCCCTACTTGGCTTCAAGGGCGGTACGGCCGCTTTGATGTTTTTCGAGCTGAACCGATTTTCAGTCGACTTGGATTTTGATTTGCTGGATGAAAGCAAAGAGGACTATATTTTTGAGCGCATTGAGCAGATTTCCAAGAAATACGGACCAATCAGGGAAATGGAGCGAAAGCGGTTTAATTTATTGTTCGTGCTCTCTTACGAAGATAAAGCCCGCAAGATAAAGATTGAGATCAATCGCAGGGCTTTTGGGTCCCGCTACGAGTTAAAGACAAATCTGGGAGTCTCCATGCTGGTCATGGTTAAAGAGGATATGTTTGCCCATAAGCTGATGGCTATGCACGAACGGGTTGGTAAAACCAGCCGCGATATTTATGATGTTTGGTTTTTTCTGGAGCACCGATGGCCTATCAATAAGGAGATCGTAGTGAAGCGAGCCGGTATGACGTTTCCTGAATTGATGCAGAAATGCATTGAACAATTAGAGAAAATGAATAACCGAAATATCTTGGATGGTCTGGGAGACTTATTGACCGAACCCCAAAAAGACTGGGCACGCGCAAAGTTACGGACGGAAGCTATCTTCCTGTTGAAAGCCCGGCTGGAAAGCGAGAAGTAAGAAATATATGAAAATAAAAGATTTGCCAAAATCAGATAGACCACGAGAAAAGCTCATAGCGAAAGGAGTTGAGAATTTGAAGGATGCCGAACTTTTGGCGATTCTTTTACGCACCGGTACGACCGGGAAAAACGCCATCGAGATCGCATCGCAAATACTATCAAAATATTCCAAGAAACGGCTGTTGCAGATGACTTATAATGATTTATCGAAAATAAGCGGTATAGACTCCGCAAAAGCTACAACCCTCCTCGCCGCATTCGAACTTTCCAAACGCGCACTGGAAGTGAATGACACGAATTTGCCCGTGATCAGCGATGCAAAGGACGCTGTAGCTCAACTTTCCGATATGCGTGATCTTAAAAAAGAGCATTTCATAGTTCTGTACTTGAACGCAAAAAATCAGCTGGTTCACAAAGAAACTATCTCAATGGGTACGCTAAACGCGAACCTAGTCCATCCACGAGAGGTTTTCGAGCCAGCCCTCAAATACTCCGCGGCGCAGATAATTGCCGCTCACAATCACCCTTCTGGCGATCCGAAGCCATCGGAAGATGATCTGGAGGTTACAAAAAGATTGACCGAGGCGGGAAAGATGATGGGCATCGATGTTATGGATCACGTCATCATTTCGAAAAACAGCCATTTCAGCTTCAAAGAAGAAAAATTACTATGAGCACCAATATAAACCCCGTTAGAAGTCAGCAGTGGTATGTATATCTTTTGAGAAGTACGAAAACGAAAGAATGGTACACCGGCTCGACAAGAGATTTGCAAAAAAGAATTTTAAGCCATAACGCTGGCAAGAATCAATCAACCAAACATGCAATGCCGTGGAAAGTTATTTATTGTGAGATCAGTTTAAATCAGAAGGATGCCAGAGCTAGAGAAAAATATCTAAAATCTGGCATGGGTCGAAGATATTTAAAGAATCGTTTAAAATTCTTTTTTGCTATATGACTTCTAACGGGGTAAAAGATTTAGAAAATAGACTATGGGAAGCGGCCGATCACATGCGCGCCAACTCTTCTTTACGTCTCAACGAATTTGCCGAGCCGGTCTTAGGTTTAATTTTTCTCAAATTTGCCGGAGTCAAACACAGTAAGACGGAAAAAGAGATAGCTGAAGAGCGAAAAAGTAAAACCAAAAATCATGGTGGAGCTTCAGTCGCTCGCGAACGGCTGGTTTCTTCTACCGATTACCACGCGCGCGGCACGCTATTCGTTCCTGAAAAAGCCAGGTTCTCATATCTTATCGAGTTACCTGAAGGGTCCGATATGGGCAAAGCTGTGAATGACGCGATGAAAGAGATTGAAGCGGAAAACAAAGAGCTTGCCGGTATTTTACCGAAATCATTTCAGAATTTAGATAGCCGATCCATAATTACGCTTCTTAAAAATTTCAATCAGATTCCCGATGATATTGAGGGCGACGCGTTTGGGAGAATCTATGAATACTTTCTCGGTAAGTTCGCGATTGCGGACGGGTCCGGTGGTGGCGAATTCTTTACACCGACTTCGATCGTCAAACTGATCGTAGAAATCCTCGAGCCATACAAGGGGTATATCTATGATCCGGCATGTGGCTCGGGCGGTATGTTCGTGCAATCAGTTGAGTTTATCAAGCGTCATTTCGAGAATGGTAGTTCGACTTCGCTCACTACAGGCAAAAAAGTAAAAGCGTCACGTGAAGTGTCCATTTACGGACAGGAGAAAACTGATCAAACAGTTCGCATAGCTAAAATGAACCTCGCAATTCATGGTTTATCAGGCGACATCCGACAAGGCAATACTTATTACGAAGATCTCCATCGTTCAGTTGGAAAATTCGACTTCGCAATGGCCAATCCTCCATTCAACGTCAACGGCATAGACAAAGAGCGTATCAAAGACGATCCACGTTTTCCGTATGGCATACCTCGCAATGACAACGGCAACTATCTCTGGATTCAGATTTTCTTAAGTGTACTTAAAAATACCGGCCGTGCTGGTTTCGTCATGGCAAACTCCGCAAGCGATGCCGGACATAGCGAGAAAGACATCAGGACAAAGATGATTGATGACGGCTTGGTAGATGTAATGATCGCCGTGGGACCGAACATGTTCTATAACGTCGCCTTGCCAGTGACACTATGGTTTCTCGACAAAGGCAAAAAGTTTACCCCGTCAGAGGCAGGGCTTGCCCCGTCGCCTCTAACGGGGAAAACAGACCCCATTAGAAACTCTACGAGTTCTAACGGGGCGAGTCGCAAGGATAAAATCCTCTTCATTGATGCGCGCAATATCTATCAGCAAATAGACCGCGCTCATCGCGATTGGACGGAAGGACAGGTCCAACAGATAGCTGATATTGTTCGAAGTTATCGCGGAGAAAAAGATGCCCAAAAATATAAGGATGTAAAAGGACTTTGCAAGGTCGCTACACTCGATGAAGTTCGTGTCGCTGGGTACTCACTAAATCCTGGTCGATATGTTGGCACCGCAGATGGTGAATTTGTAAGCGATGCAGACTTTAGGACAACGTTAAAGGGATTGAACGATGAATTTCAGAAACTAACGAGCGAAGCACATGATCTTGAAAGGAAGATTGCCGATAACTTCAAGAAAATAATATGAAAAAAATACCTGACAATCAAATGGAGAATGAATCACAGGTTATTTTGTATCAGACTGAAGACGGGAAGACCCGTGTTGAGGTTCGTTTTGAGCATGAAAATGTCTGGCTGACCCAAAAGCTTATGGCTGAGCTGTTTGAAACAACAGTCGCAAATATCAACATACACCTTAAAAATATTTTTCAAACCGGAGAACTTCGACAAAATTCAGTTATTAAGGAATTCTTAATAACTGCCTCGGATGGAAAAAAATACAAGACAAAGATGTATGGGTTAGAAGCCATTATTGCCGTCGGATATCGCGTGAACTCTGCCCGAGGGGTACTTTTCCGACAATGGGCAACCGACCTTCTCAAAGAGTACATGGTGAAAGGTTTTGCCATGGATGACGCGCGCCTGAAGCAGGGGGGCTACAAATCCCGCTTTTTTGAGGAACTCCTTGAACGAGTAAGAGATATTCGCTCAAGCGAAAGAATGCTATATCAGAAAGTGACGGATATTTACGCGACGAGCATTGATTATCAAAAAGACGCTAAAGAGACCGAGCTATTTTTTAAAACCGTTCAAAATAAGATGCACTTTGCCGTGAGCGGAAAAACTGCTGCCGAACTGATTGCCGAGCGTGCCGACAGCAAGAAACCGCTGATGGGACTTACCAATTTTTCAGGTTTGCACCCCATTCAACGCGATATTTATATCGCAAAAAATTATTTGAATGAACATGAGCTTGAAATGCTCAATCGCATCGTAGACGCGTACTTATCATTTGCCGAGGTTCAAGCAAAAAGCGAACACGCTATGACCATGAAAAACTGGATTAGCAAGCTCGATGAGTACCTAGCACTTTTAGGAAAAGGCATTTTGAAAAATGCCGGAGGTGTGCGCGCCGAGGAGGCGGAAGAGAGAGTTTCGCAGGAATACGAAACCTACAAAAAAGAACAGGACAAAAATTATATTTCCGATTTTGACAGAGAGGTCGTAAAACGATTGAATGCCGTTAAGGAAAAAGTAGATAAGAAGAAAGGCAAAAAATTATTTTAATTATGGATACGCTGGCACAAGCCGTTTACGCTGAATGGTTTGTTAACTTTCGTTTCCCCCATTCGACAAGCTCAGGGCAAGCCGGTCACGAGAAGATCAAAATGGTTGATAGTGGTACTGATTTTGGGAAGATTCCGGAGGGGTGGAAGGTAGAACAGATAAGAGAGATAGGAAAAGTTATAACGGGTAAAACCCCTCCAACTTCTAATAAGAGTAATTTTGGAGACTACATGCCTTTTATTAAAACTCCCGATTTACACGGATCAATTTTTTGTATATCTACACATGAAGGCCTTTCCACGCAGGGAGTTGGAATACAGAAAAACAAAATTATTCCGAAAGATTCAATCGTTGTGAGCTGTATTGGGACAATTGGGGTCGTTGGTATTACAACGAGAGATTCACAGACGAATCAACAAATAAACTCAATTATACCGACCCAAACCGACATTAGAGAGTATTTGTATTTTGTGTGCGTCAATCTGAAGAATCATTTGAAAAACATTGGCGCAAACGGTGCAACAATGGGAAATGTTAATAAAGAGAAATTTGAATCTACTAAAATTCTTTTACCAAGCGACGCGATGATCAGTCTATTCCGCGGTATGACACAGGATATGTTCGAAGCAATAAAGTCTCTTTCCTACCAAAACGCGAATTTACGTCAAACACGAGATTTACTTTTGCCAAAATTAGTAACTGGAGAAATAAGAGTATGAACGAATCAGAAATGCGAGCTGAATATATCTGGTTTGTATACATTGCTTGACCCAATAGATACAAACTAGGGTACTTTGTATCTTTGTTGACAATCTACTTGACAATTGAATATAGATTAGTTTACAATATAGTTGCTTATGACAAATAAGGACAAAATACTACAGTTAATCAAGCAAAAAGGTAGGCTCACATCTAGTGAAATAACTAGCAGTATTGGTGTATCTCGTCAGTATGTAAATATGATCATATCTGGTCTTATTGCAGAAAAACAGGTTATAAAACTTGGTGGGACTCGCAATGCCTTCTATGTCTCAACAGAGTATGTGCGTTTGCATCCAGATGTTCTCCCTTCAACTTTCAAAAAGAAATATAGAAATATTTCACTTGAAGAACATAGTGTTTTAATGGAACTTGAAGAAAAGTTTCCGCTTATTTCAAATATCCCAGAAAATATTAAAAGTATTTTTACTTTTGCTTTTTCAGAAATGTTCAACAATGCAATTGAACACTCAGAGTCTAAAATAATTTCAGTAGAAGTATCACTCAGAAATAATAAACTCTCATTCATTGTTGAAGATTCTGGCATTGGAGTTTTTCGAAATATAATGAAAAAGAAAGGATTGCGTTCTGTGGTTGAAGCAATTCAAGATTTATTGAAAGGGAAAACAACCACCATGCCAAAATCTCATTCAGGAGAAGGTATATTCTTCACATCAAAGGCATCAGACCTATTTATTCTGAATAGTTTCGGACATCAACTCAGTATCCAAACTCTACTTCGTGATGTTAAGATTAAGCAGATTTCAATTTCGAAACGCGGAACTCGTGTAATTTTCGAAATTTCTGTTGATTCGAAGCTTCATCTTAATGATGTATTTAAGAAATATACTAATATAAAAGGTGACAGTGATTTTGGATTTGATAAGACTGAAATAAGAGTAAAATTGTTTACAACGAGCGGTGTACATATATCGCGTTCGCAGGCACGGAGAATATTGTCAGGTCTTGAAAAATTTAAAATCATACTTCTTGATTTCGATAAAGTTCCTGTTGTCGGTCAAGCTTTTGCAGATGAGATATATCGTGTGTTTCAAAATGCTCATCCAGATATTGTGATACAAGAAGAAAATATGTCTGCTGGTGTAAAGTTTATGGTTGAACGAGCGCAAAACGAGGCGAGAAAATCAAAATAATCATGAACGAATTTTCTGAAGACAATTTAATAGAGCAGACGGCCGTCAAAATCTTTGGCGAGCTTTGGGGTACTGAAAATTTTGCCAATGCGTATTCCGGCGAGACGGATGCGGAATTCGGGCGGGAAAATCAGGGAGAAGTGGTGCTTATGAATTATCTGAAAATCGCTCTAGTCAAACTCAATCCCGATGTGTCCACCGAAGCTCTCAATCTGGCGATTGATGAAATTATTAAAGACCGTTCGACGAAGAGTATGGTTAATGCAAATCAGGAAGTATGGAGGCTACTCATTGACGGCGTAAAAGTTGAAACGGAGAACGAAAAAGGCGAACAGCGGATTGAGCGAGTAAAGATTATTGATTTTGAAAATCCGAGCGAAAATCACTTCATGCTTGTGTCCCAGCTTTGGATTACCGGAGAACTTCATACGCGCCGACCTGATTTGATTGGCTTTGTAAATGGTATACCTCTTGTTTTAATCGAATTAAAAGCCTCACATAAAAACCTACGCAATGCCTATCAGCAAAATATTAAGGATTATAAAGATACGATTCCACAGATTTTTTGGTATAACGCTTTTATTATCATTTCCAATGGCATTGAAAGTAAAGTCGGTACACTTACTTCCGCATTTGAGCACTTCAACGAATGGAAGAAGATAAAAAGCGAAGATGAAGAGGGTCGCGTGAGCTTGGAAACAGTCATCAAAGGCACCTGCGAACCTTCGCGGCTTCTCGATATCGTTGAGAACTTCACCTTATTCGACGATTCTTTCCGCGAAAGAACAAAGGCCATCTCTCGATACTTCCAGCTTCTCGGCGTCAACCAAGCATTCGAGCAGATCAAGAACCGCGATAAGAACAACGGTCGTCTCGGTGTCTTTTGGCATACCCAAGGGTCCGGGAAGTCCTACTCGATGATTTTTCTTTCACAAAAAGTATTCCGGAAAATGACCGGCAATTTTACCTTTGTCGTCGTAACCGATAGGAACGAACTTGATAAGCAAATCTATAAAACATTTTCAGCTTGCGGTGCGGTGTACGAAGAGGAAGTCCATGCCGACTCGATCCAAAACCTACGTCAACTTCTAAGCGAAGATCATCGTCATATTTTTACTCTCATTCATAAATTCGGCACAAAGCCGGAGGAGAAACCGCCCATGCTATCGGATCGAAGCGATATCATCGTGATGGTAGACGAAGCCCATCGAACGCAATATGACCGCTTGGCACAAAATATGCGTATTGCTATGCCGAAGTCGTCGTTCATAGGCTTTACTGGTACACCTCTTATGGCCAAGGGTGAGGAGAAAACGAGGGAAACATTCGGTGATTACGTATCGACCTATAACTTTGCTCAATCGGTAAAGGACGGGGCGACAGTACCGCTCTACTACGAGAATCGGGTACCGAAGCTAGAAAACGAAAATCCGGAGATTCAAAAGGATCTTGAAAAAGTGATGGATTTTTATGAACTCACGACCGATGAAGAAGAAAAACTCGAGCAGGAATTCTCGACCTTTTACCATCTCATTACGCGCGAGGATCGTCTCAATAAAGTGGCGGAGGATATAGTGACGCATTTCACTGCTCGAGGATATGACGGTAAAGCGATGGTCGTCTCAATTGATAAGAAAACAGCCGTTCGCATGTACGCGAAAGTGAAAGCGGAGATGCAACGCCATTTGGCCAAGATGAATATCGCCGTATCCAAAGCAAAGGATGAACATGAAAAAGAGATGCTAAGGGAGCAAGCGCAAAAATACGAAAATATCGATATGGCAGTGGTGGTAAGCCAAAGCCAAAACGAGATCGCCGATATGGAGGAATTTGAGATCGATATGCGGCCATTGCGTGCTCGAATTTTGAACGAGGATCTCGAGACGAAATTCAAAGACCCGGACAATAACCTACGAATCGTGTTTGTCTGTGCGATGTGGATGACCGGCTTCGATGTGCCGAATCTTTCGACTCTCTATCTTGATAAGCCGCTTAAAAATCACACGCTCATGCAGACCATTGCTCGCGCAAACCGTGTCTACCCGGGCAAGACAAACGGCCTTATCGTCGACTACATCGGCGTATTCCGGAATCTTCAAAAAGCACTCGCCATATATGCATCCACTAAAAGCGGAGACGATGAAATTATTCAGGACAAGAATGAACTGGTAGAAATACTTTTTTCTACGGTTTCAAAAACGCGACAGTTTCTCAAAACTCTCGAGCTTGATATGAACGAACTGCTTAAAGCACAGGATGTTGAAAAAATAAGGCTCATAGATGTGTTTACGAATCGTATTTTGCAGGATGAAAAAACGAAGCAACAATATCTCGAGCTTGCTGGCGATGCCTACAAATATTATCGAGCGGTCCTACCGGAGCCTAAAGCCGAAGATTACTATCAAGAAATAACGGCGTACAAAGTTATCGCTTCACGCATACGGGAAGTCATTGACGAAGATACTGATGTCTCGCAGGTTAAAAAGGATCTGGAGAACCTGCTTGATCGTTCCATCCGGGCCGGTGAGTATGTAATCAAGAGTACGCCAAAGATCAAGGATTTGAGCAAGATTGATTTCGAGGCGTTGCGAAAGTTTTTCGATGATTCGGACACGAAGAACATTGAGGCCAAGCATTTGAGCGCAGAACTGGGGGAAAAGATTAAAGAAATGATACGCCAGAACAAGCTTCGCAAGCATTTCCTTGATCGGCTAAATAAACTCCTGCACGAATACAATACCGGCTCGCACGATCTTGATGTCTTTTTCGATCAGCTTGTTGAGCTTGCAAAGGAATTAAGCGAGGAGGATCGCCGCGCCGTTTCAGAAAATCTTACAGAAGAAGAGCTGGCCGTATTCGATATTCTCCGTAAAGAAAAATTGAACCCGGCCGAGACCGACCAAGTCAAAAAAGTCGCGAAAGAATTACTCGCCAAATTGAAAGCGGAAAAACTGGTTTTGGATTGGAAACGAAAAGAAGAAACACGAGCCGATGTAAAAATAACCATTCGCGATCTGCTCTATGACGAGCTACCCGGTCCGACATACACCGAACCAGACTGCGAAGATCGAACTCAGAAGGTGTACTTCCACGTTTATGACAACTACGTGGACGAGAAAGTGAATGTTTATGCCTAGTGGATGGGGTGTGCATCAGTAGAGGTTAAACACAGAAATTGATAAAACTGACATTTGCGGCCACGTTAGGTCCGGTGAACGAAATGAATATGGAAAGAATTTGGAATAAGTACAGATTAAATACCCCTCTTAAAAGAAAAGTCCTCGTTGGTATGTCTGGCGGGGTTGATTCGAGCGTTTCCGCTGCGTTGTTGTTGCGAGATGGGTATGAAGTTGTCGGCGGTTTTATTAAAAATTGGAGCGACACGAAAGATCTTTGGACCGGCGAGTGCGCATGGCGCGGTGAGCGACGAGACGCAATGCGCGTTGCCGCAAAGCTCGGCATTCCTCTTCTCACGTTTGATTTTGAGGAGGCGTATCGTCGCACGGTCGTTGACGAATTGTTTCGAGGATATGAGGCGGGGGAGACGCCGAACCCGGATGTTCTCTGCAATGAGCAGATTAAGTTTGGTCTTTTTTTTGACGAAGCGATTCGTCTCGGATTTGATTTTGTCGCGACCGGACATTATGCGCAGGTCGCTCCTCGCAGGTCCCGACGTGAAGTCGGGATCCCGATCCGAGTATCGGGATCGCTCCTCGCAGGTCCCGACGTGAAGTCGGGATCCCGATCCGAGTATCGGGATCGCTCGTCGCAGGTCGGAAGTTGCGCATCTGAAAACGACGCCCGACGCCCGACTTCCGATGCACGGTTACTTCGCGGTTTTGATTCTGAAAAAGATCAGTCGTATTTTTTGTATCGCATATCTCAAAATGTTTTACGCTGCACATTGTTTCCAATTGGAAATCTCCAAAAATCCATGGTGCGTAAAATCGCGCGTGAATTAAATCTCCCTGTCGCTGAAAAGCCAGACAGTCAAGGCATTTGTTTCATCGGTAAGCTCGACATGGTAGAATTTTTGAGAAAGAAAATACCGTCGCATCCCGGAGAAATTGTGGATGAAGAGGGAAACGTTCTCGGTCGCCATGATGGACTCGATGGCTATACGATTGGTCAGCGGGAACGGATCAGAATACAGTCCATCAAGTCTAAAGTCGGGTTGTTTGATGCCTGGTATGTTGCAGAGAAAGATATCCAACGGAATCGTCTCGTTGTTGTCCAAGGCGCAGAGCATCCGAGATTATTCGCAACCGTCGCGAAGGTGCGCGACATTCACTGGATCGCTGACACAGCGCCGTCGTTTCCTCTCGAGTGTGACGTGCAGGTGCGATATCGTCAGGAGCCAGTCAGGGCGAGGATGATACAGATGGCAGATGGCAGATGGCAGATAGATTTTGTAAAACCGGTCAAAGCTGTCGCGCCCGGGCAATCTGCGGTGTTCTATCAGGGTGAGGAGTGTCTGGGGGGAGGAATTCTCACCAGCTCATTTACCAGCCTGTTCTTTAAGCGACAGTTTTGATATTCTGGCCAGAACTATGGTGACGACGGACCAGGGGTACGCCCAAACGCAGCGCTTCGAGGGAATTTCGCTTTTGTATCTGGGTTTTTTCGTGTTGGCGGTAATGGCGCCATCCATCATCACGCATGATTATTTTGGAATCCCACGGGTGCACCTACAAGAAAGTTTGATTTTTTTAATGGGTTTGTCTGGATTGCTTACGTTTACTCTATATGAGAGGGTGGTCGAAAAACGTGTCGCGGAGCGAGATCAGGCCACGCAAAGCGCTGAGCGCGCTACTAAAGAGTTGGTCGAGTCGTACCAATACATTGGGTCGATGAATCGACAACTGGAAGTTTTGAAAAAACTTGCCAACGAAACGTCCATGTCCTTGGTCAAGTCCGATACGTATTGGAAAGACCTTTTGCAATCACTCGCGTCCAATGCCGCCTCCTGCGCTGATGCCGAGCGCGTGTTATTGCGTTACGTTGAGCTGGATCGTTTGCGTACGGAGAGGGAAGTCTCCTACAGTGTTAACGATACTAGGCCACTGAGAGTTGCAAATAAAGAGTTGCGTCAGCTACATGAGTCTGGTCTGTCATATGCGTTCATATGCACCGAAACTGGCGAGGAAGTCTTAGTTGTGCCTTCGGATACCAAACATAAGGTCAAAGCGTACGTCATTGTCGCGCGTGATTCTTCTCAGGCCTCGGACCTGGAGATTTCTCTCTTAAGAGTGCTAGCTAACCAAGCCGAGCTCGTATATCATACTTTAATTAGGCCTAAAGAGACGTTATCCCCGTTGCTGCTCGTAGAAGCTGTCACGGCGGAATCAGTTGGCGAAGTATCGTAGATTAGTTCTACAAGCTCACTCTTATAGTATGTTGACACAGGATATTCGTCATAAATTTCTTGAATTTTTTAAAGAAAAAGGTCACGCCATAATTCCGTCGGCTTCTTTATTGCCGGAGAATGATCCAACGGTTCTCTTTACGACCGCGGGCATGCATCCACTTGTGCCATACCTTATGGGTCAGTCGCATCCCATGGGCCAGCGTCTCGCGAGTTGTCAGAAGTGCGTGCGGACCGTTGACATCGAAAATGTCGGCGACAATCGTCATCTGACATTTTTTGAGATGCTCGGTAACTGGTCGCTGGGCGATTATTTCAAGCCAGAAGCGATCGCCTGGTCTTTCGAATTTTTGACCGACAAACGCTGGCTTGCTCTGGATCCGTTGCGCCTTTATATTACAGTCTTTGAGGGCGATGCAGACGCGCCGCGCGACGAAGAATCTATAGGAATTTGGCAGGCGCAGTTTGAAGTTATAGGCATAGCAGCTGAGCTTGGTCTCTGTGGGCAAGACGAACCTTCAGTGGGTTCAACCGGGGCGCGCATCTACGCCTATCCAAAAGTGAACAACTGGTGGGGACCTGCTGGGCAGACAGGTCCCTGTGGTCCAAATACGGAAATGTTCTACGACACGGGTCGCGAACATACTCCGTCCTTTGGAGAGATGTGCCATCCGAACTGTGATTGTGGACGGTTCGTGGAGATTTGGAATGACGTATTTATGGTGTATGAAAAAAAGAGCGCTGGGACGTTTGTCACGCTGGCGCAAAAAAACGTTGACACAGGGATGGGGCTCGAGCGTATATCCGCGATTCTCCAAGGCGTTGAGACAGTTTTCGATATCAATGAGATGCAAGTGATCGGGGCAGCGATTCAAGCCGTCATTCTCGCGCAAGCTGGAATTCAGTCTGAGACGAGCACGGGCTTCCGCCCGCGCAGTGGCGACTTAGCATCAAGCTCTGTCCGTATTATCACGGATCACATTCGAGCCGCTACGTTTATCATCGGTGACCAGCGCGGCGTTGTGCCGTCCAACGTTGGTCAAGGCTACGTCGTGCGTCGTTTGATTAGACGCGCTGTGCGGGAAGGACGGCGACTGGGAATCAGAGAACCGTTTCTCGCCAAACTCGCCAACGTCGTCATCGGCGAATTTGGTATGCACTATACGGAACTTGAGACGAATCGTGAACGGATCGTGACAGCAATCAAGCGAGAAGAAGCAAAATTTAGTCAGACATTGGAACAAGGTCTGAAGAAAGTTAAGAAAATGATTGAAGAAAAACAAAAGTATAAAACGGCAGTAGGTAGCAACGTCATTTTCGGAAAAGATGCTTTTGATCTTTTTCAGACATACGGTTTTCCGCCCGAATTAATTGAGGAGGAGCTTGCACAACACGGGTACACTTACAATAAGGCAGAGTTCAAAGAAGCATTTAATCAGGCGCAAAAAGCGCATCAAGAGCTCTCGCGGAGCGTGTCCGCAGGCACGTTTAAAGGCGGGCTCGCGGATCATTCCGTCGAAACAACGCGACTTCATACCGCGACGCATCTCCTGCATCGCGCGTTGAAGAACGTTCTCGGCGATCATGTCGAACAAAAGGGGAGCAACATCACGGTCGAACGGTTGCGATTTGATTTTTCACATCCACAAAAGATGACGTCGGATGAAATACAACTGGTGGAAGCGATCGTCAACGAAGCGATTAAGACAGACCTTCCGATCCATTTCGAGGTCATGTCCCTCGATGACGCAAAAGCGTCAGGAGCGCTTGGATATTTTGAGGACAAATATGCCCAGCTCGGTGGCAAGATCAAGGTCTACATGGTGGGCGGTGAAGATCGAGGATATTTTTCCAAAGAGATTTGTGGCGGGCCGCATGTCGAATACACCGGTGAACTTGGATCATTTAAAATCCAAAAGGAAGAGGCCGTATCAGTCGGAGTTAGACGCATTAAGGCTAGCGTGACTGGACCGAAATTAGTTTAAACTTTGACCCGATGAGAATTTTCTATTATCCTAGCCTTAGAGTCTTTTTCTCTTATTCGTTAATGTCACTTCCCAATATCGTTTATGGCATTGCCTAACCATTCCAGCGGCAAGGATTTTTTAGTTGTCAAAGGCGTGGTGGAAGAATCTCTGCCCTCCGCCAACTTTCGTGTCAAACTTGAAAACGGCCACAGCATTTTGTGTCATTTATCAGGTAAATTGCGCATGTACCGCATCCGTTTGACCCCAGGTGACGAAGTTCAGGTTGAGATGAGCCCCTATGATTTGACAAAAGGACGGATAACATATAGATTATAGCCTCTCTTACAGAGGTGCTAATTTTTGCCTTCATGAAAGTTCGTGCTTCGGTCAAACCCATGTGTCGTGATTGTCAAGTCGTTCGACGTAAAGGTCGAATCGTTGTTGTGTGTAAAAAGAATCCTAAACATAAGCAACGTCAAGGATAAATATGCTTCGTATCGCAGGTGTGACACTTCCAGCTCAAAAGCGCATCGAGATCGGCTTGACCTATGTGTATGGCCTTGGTCGCTCGAGCGTCAAAAAAATTCTTGCAGAAGCTGATCTATCGCCCGATCTACTGGTTAAGGATTTATCGGAGGCACAAGTGAATACAATGCGTGACATCGTCGAAAAAAAGTTTAAAGTCGAAGGCGAATTGCGGCGCGAGGTGTTGTCGGCCATTAAACGCTTAAAGGAGATTGGTAGCTACCGTGGTTTGCGTCATATACGAGGCTTGCCCACGCGTGGGCAACGCACAAAAACTAATTCACGCACGGTGCGCGGGAATGTGCGACGCACCATGGGTTCTGGCAAGCGCAAGCTTGAGAAGACGTAGTTTTAGTATCTTATGGAAGACCCAACTATCGCTAGCGCGCCCACGTCTACAGTTGTTGCCAAAAAAGCATCAACCCGTGTGGCGCGCGCCAAAAAAAGGGCTACCAAAAAAGCTTCTATAGCGCATGGCAAGGCTTATATTCATGCCACGTATAATAATACGCTCGTGAGCTTGACCGATCTGAACGGAAATGTGCTGTCCTGGTCGAGTGCTGGGGCCTGTGGTTTTACTGGACCGAAAAAGTCTACGCCTTACGCTGCCTCAATGGTGGTGCGAAAAGCCCTAGATAAAGTCGCACCGTATGGATTGAAAGAAGTCAGCGTTTTTGTTACGGGCGTGGGTCAGGGTCGTGAAGGAGCGATTCGCGCCTTCAATGCCAACGGCATCAACGTCTTAGGAATTAAAGACATCACCCCGATTCCACATAATGGGTGTAGGTCGCCACGACCGCGACGTGTATGAGACCACGCATTACCGCAAAACGAGTGCGCCGCGAAGGCGTCAATCTTGATGGACGCGAGAAAATGGCGCGTATCTTGACTAAGCGCCCATATCCTCCCGGTATGCACGGGCCGCAGGGAGGTTCTCGTATGACTGATTACGGTAAGCAATTGCGAGAAAAGCAGCGCGCGCGGTTGATTTATGGTTTAATGGAACGTCAATTTCGCAACGTCTTCAAGACAGCTACACAAATGCAGGGGGACAGTGGAGAGAACATGGTTAGATTGCTTGAGACGCGCTTGGATAACGCCGTATTTCGTTCTGGCTTGGCTAAGACCAGAGCTGGAGCTCGTCAGTTAATTTCTCACAAACATGTTGACGTGAATGGTCGCCCAGTAAATATTCCATCCTTTAAGCTCAAAGTTGGAGATGCAATTTCGATTCGAGAGAATAAGAAGGGAAAAAAGTTTTGGCGTACCTTCCTAGATCTCACAAATACAGTCACGCCACCCTCATGGATAACGACAGATCTTAAGGCCTTGACGGTCAAGATTACCAGCCTACCGGCTGGTGAAGAACTCAAACAATTGTTCGATCCCCGACGCATTGTTGAATTTTATTCGCGCTAAGGCGCATTTTTTACTTATGGAGCAACTTCTTCTTCCATCTAAGATTCATTTCACCAAAGGTGAACGACCATATCAAGGCGTATTGACTGTTGAGCCCTGTGTTCCAGGTTATGGCACGACGCTGGGCAACGCGTTGCGACGTATTTTGTTATCCTCACTGTCGGGTGCGGCTGTCACTGCAGTCAAAATTAAGGGCGTAGATCATGAATTTTCTACACTCTCAAATGTTAAAGAGGATGTGTTGGAAATCATTTTGAATTTAAAAACCTTACGACTGAAATGTTTTTCTGAACATCCGGTCAAATTATTATTGAGTGCGAAAGGCGAAAAAGTTGTGACTGCGGGCGACTTTTCAAAAAATGCTGACGTGGAAATTATGAACCAAGCTCTGGTGTTGGCGACGCTGACCGATAAAACGGCTGCTCTGGAAATGGAGATTACAGTTGAACAAGGACGAGGTTATCGTGCTACAGAGGAACGGATCAAGGATAAACTTGATTTGGGCACGATCGCCATAGATGCGCTCTACAGCCCGGTCCTCAATGTTTCGTATAAGGTCGAAGCCACGCGTCTCGGTGAGAAGACGGACTACGATAAACTAGTCTTAACTGTAGAAACTGATGGTACGCTGGATGTTTTAGAGGCTTGCCGTCAGGCCATCACCATCTTGCTAAACCATCTGCGTGTGCTAGAAGATGAATTAAAAGAAGTGACATATGAGGCATCGTAAAAAAGGCAAGATACTTGATCGTCCGCGTGGACAGCGGTTAGCGCTGCTGCGTAATTTAGCTACCAGTGTGATTTTATATGAACGCATCAATACGACGTTGGCCAAAGCTAAGGCCGTGCGGCCATTGGTCGAAAAGTTGATCACAACTGGCAAACAAAAGACCTTGACCGCGCGACGTCGGCTGGCGCGAGTGCTCACGATTGAATCAGCCGTTAACAAAGTTTTAGAAGAATTAGGGCCACGTTACCTTAGTCGACCGGGTGGATACACGCGCATCATCAAGCTTGGACAACGCCAAGGTGACGGGGCTGAAATCGCACAGTTGCAACTCATTAAAGACTAGATTATCTAAGACTATGGCTTGGAAGACTCAGCGCGGCATGCCGCAGGTGGTGCGCCACACGCACGAAATTGATGCGACGGATCAAGTCGTCGGTCGTTTGGCGACACGCATTGTTGGTTTGCTCATGGGCAAAACCAAGGCCACGTATGTGCCGCATGTGGATGCTGGCGATGTGGTCAAAGTGAAAAACGCAAACAAGCTGGTGTTTACAGGTAAAAAATGGGAGCAAAAAGTTCATTTTCGTTCCTCCAATCGGCCGGGAGGATTAAAACGTAAGCCTGTTTCAAAACTGCGTCAGGAAAATCCGGGTGAGATTTTGCGTCATGCAGTCAAATATATGCTACCTAAAAATCGAACTCAATCCGTTCGGCTTAAACGTTTGATTATTGAGTAATGCTTGTTATGCCTACGACTAAAAATACAGAACCGGTCACTGCGCTTAGCGTGGAGACGCCCAAAAAGAAGAAGTTGGTTGCTAAAAAAGCGTCTACACCGCGTAAACGCGTTAAGCCGCAGATCGACGCTAGTGTGGCAGCAAGCGCGCCGCCAACCCGCCCCGCGGCCAAAGAGGAACGGTTTATCGCGGCTGTGGGCCGGCGCAAAACAGCCGTGGCGCGTGTGCGTTTGACCGAGAACGGCGAGGGACGGATCATTGTTAATGGTAAAAAATTTGAGGACTACTTTACCACCTACGATCTGCGTCAGCAGGTCATTTTGCCACTCAAAGTGACTGGACAGGAAACAACGCTTGACGCGAGTATCAAGGTCGCCGGTGGCGGCATCCGTGGTCAAGCCGAGGCTGTGCGTCACGGTATTTCGCGTGTCTTGATACAATTAAATCCAATTTTTCGTAAGTCGCTTAAAAAACTTGGTTTTTTAACGCGCGACGCGCGCAAGCGTGAACGTAAGAAGTTTGGACTCAAATCCGCGCGCCGCGCGCCGCAGTGGTCGAAGCGTTGATCCATCTAGGAAGCACGGTCGCTCACAACCCCAATTCGCAGCCCAAACTCTCTGGCCAAAAGCCAGAGAGTTTTGTTTTTGACGGCTCTTGTATGAATGGCGTACCTCCCAAGGTCGAGCCGCATCGGCGGTCAATCCGATCGAGGATTTATTCCATTCATTCTTAGAGGACATATCTATGTTCAAAATCATCAACACGGGCGATCCGTCCGTGAACAGAGGTCGGTCATCATCTTCGCCTTAAGCTTACAGATCAACCCATGGGGGAGTGGTTTGGCATCGCCATGAAACAAATAACCGATCCCGACGGGCGCCCGGACGTCTTCGGCCTTGGGCACCATGACAATGGGCTGTTGCTGAGCAGCTACTGGGCGGAGCCTGCGAACAGGTGGGGTCCGAAGTGCAAGTTTGTCTTCCGTCTTCGCAAGTAATTCTTACAAATCTTGTCTCTTTTAGTCACTTTGATCCTTTGTTGCTTTGACCCTTTGAGTGAGTTCATGAGAATAAGAGGGGTTACAGCGTGCTATACTCTCCGTTATGCACACTAAACAACTCTTTCTTTTCGGAATTTTTGGGATAGGCGCGCTGGTTATCCTAGGGCTTGTATGGGCGATACTGGCTGGACCAAGTTTACCGAGCGACAGCCGGGGTACGCCCGAGACGGGTTTAAAGTTTAACGATGTCAATGCTCCAGTTTGGGGACAAGCCGCGAGCCAGGCCGTGGTTCATATCTACGGCGATTTTCAGTGTCCAGCCTGTGCTGTGGCAGAGCAGGGCTTGAGTTATGCGCGTAAAGCGTATCAGGACAAAGTTCGTTTTGTGTGGAAAGATTTTCCGTTGATTTCTGTGCATGCCAACGCCTTGGCCGCCGCTAATGCCGCGCGTTGCGCCGCAGAGCAGGGTAAATTTTGGGAGTATCATGATGCGCTCTATGCGCAGCAAAGCGCTTGGTCAAGCGCGCCTAATCCAACGCAGACGTTTGTCGCTTATGCACAAACAGTTGGATTGCGGCTCGACGCTTTTCGAGTCTGCTTAACAGAGAAACGGCAAGAACAAAAGATAGTAGCTGATTTGGCGGAAGGGCGCGAGAACAACGTGCAGGCCACCCCCACCTTTTTTATCGGCCACAAGCGCGTGACAGGTGTCTTGCAGAATGCGGAGTGGGATCGGGAGTTGCGGGTGTTAGTAAAGTGACCTAGTTTGAGTGCATCGCGTCTGTCAATCGTTGTAAACTTCTTTCCTTACCATACACATGCAACAACTCAAATGGCGTGGGAGATTTGTCACAGCCAGACAGCGCCACGCGCAAGGGCCATAAGCTTTCCCCGTTGCTCCAGCCCTGCTTGGCGATCAACCCCTTGATGTGTTGCTCGAGTGTGACGATCGCATCAGGCCGAGTAAACTCTGGCTCGGGTAATCCCGCGATAAACTCGCATAGTGCCGCGATTCTTTCCCGCGCTTGGGACGCAGTCTGACCCTTCCAAGCGAGCGAAATTTTAGAGTAATCAAGCGAGGTTTTGAAGAGGTAGCTGGTCAATTCGATGACCTCGCGAGGGAGTTTGACGCGTTCGCGGGCCAGCAGGAGACAACGATCAGCGAAGGCGTGATCATCTGTCTGCTCCGCGATAAATGGGCTGGTTAAGGACAGATATCGCTCGGCCGGTATGGTGCGTAAATAGTGAGCATTCATCCAACTCAGCTTGTCTGGATTGAATATCGCGCCTGACGTATTGATTTTAGACAGATTAAACAGCCGGATCAATTCATCGTGCGTATACAGTTCGCGGTCGGCGGTTGGATTCCAGCCCAGCAGCGCCACAAAATTAAGCAACGCTTCGGGCAGATAACCTGTATTTAGATAGTCTGCTACCGCAACGTCGGCATGGCGTTTTGAGAGTTTTGCTCTGTCGGCGCTCAGCAGTAACGGCAGATGCACGAAGATCGGCGGCGTCCAGCCTAAGGCTGAGTAGATAAAGATATGTTTTGGCGTAGAGGGCAGCCATTCTTCACCGCGGATCACATGCGTAATCTCCATGTCATGGTCATCACAGGTAGCAGCTAGATGATAGGTTGGAAAGCCATCTGACTTGAGGATAATTTGGTCGTCAATATCAGTCCAAGCAAACTCTACACCAGCGCGTATAGCGTCCCAGACCTTGATCCGGCCACTCTTTGGGAGTTTCAGACGGATGACGTGTTCTACGCCTTGAGCTAGACGTTTTTTAGCTTCTGGCAGAGGGATAGAACGGCAGTGTCCGTCGTACATCGTAGGTTGATTCGCCACCTGCTGTGCCTCACGCAGTTGCTCCAATCTTTTAGTGCTGCAAAAACAGTAGAAGGCTTTATCCAGTTCTACGAGCTGTCTGGCATAATTTTGGTGTCGGTCTTTGCGTTGCGATTGGAGATAAGGGCCGTGTTCCCCGCGCTCTAAAATTTGACCCTTGGTATTCAACCATACGCCCTCATTGGGAATAATCCCGACGGCCTGGAGCGAACGACAAATAGACTCTATCGAGCCTGGTACAAAACGTGCTTGGTCAGTGTCTTCTATGCGCAAGATAAAATCACCGTTTTGTTGGCGCGCCAGCAACTCGTTGTAGAGCGCGGTGCGCAGACCACCAATATGCAATAAGCCTGTTGGGCTGGGGGCAAACCTGACGCGTGGATGAGCTTGGAACATAATTTGGTGCTAGATCAGATTTATCCGCGCATAAACTCTGCCACGCCGTCTTTGCGCCGTAGACGGCGTTGATAGGCTAATGCGAAATCGTGCGCGTCATCATAGCTGAGCCCTTGAGCCATCTGTTCACGTTCGTAGAGCTTATGCGCCAGCGTGTATTTAAGTTCCTCGGGGTGACAGCGCATGTCGATCCAAAGTTCGTTTTTTGGAATGTAAGTATAAGCCAGGTCGTGTCCACCGAGTAAGAAGTACGGATCAAAGCCTGTTCGCACCGTGGCTCCATCTAAGTATTTGAGTGTGTACGCGCCTTTGCGTGCCGTTTTAATGATTTTAAGTTTGGCGCTTTTGGGATGAGCAAAAGATTTTTTAGCTTTGTCTCGAATCAGTCTAAAGGACTTGCCGCGCATGGAGCGCTCGAGCTTCCACAGGGCGACAAACAGCGGCTTCTCGTCTTTAAGATACTTATCAATCCACATTTCGCCTAACGGAATGTAGGGATAATCGCCATGCGTGCCCACACCGCTAAAGTCCGTGTCGATGCTGTTGCGAATTTTAGTCGCGTCTACTATTTTGATAGTCATACTTGAATAGTTTATCGATTAAAACAGCGCCTGGAAACAATAGCACTGCTCGGATGATCCGTCTCCATCGTTTAGGCTCTCGACCCAATCTCCACAACCATTCTAGCCCCAAAGTCTGGAGCAGGCTTGGCGCACGCGTCTTGATAGCGGCCCAGTAATCTATTGCGCCGCCAATACCGACCGCGATTTTTACACTCGTAAAGTCTGGCAGATGTTTTGCTATCCAGGCCTCTTGTTTTGGATGGCCAAAGGCGACCAGGAGGACGTCTGGAGCGAATTGTTTGAGTCGCGCGCGGCTGGACGCACCCGCTACGTCGTCTGAACCATGGTCTTGAATTGCGCCGCCGTATTCCGTATGTAAGATCAAGTTAGGATAGATTGTGTCAAGCCACTCGGCTGCTTGCTTAGCTACGCCTGGTGCTCCGCCGATGAGAGCCACGCGCCAGCGCTTGCGTAGGGCTACTTGTAAAAGCTGTTGCGTAAACTCGATGCCGGTCAGTCTGACTGGTAGCGCGCCAGACAACAATCCGACGAGTTTTAGACCAAAGCTGTCAACCAGCCTGAGATCCGCCCGTTGCAAAACGTGCCAGTAAGCTGGATGGCGTCTAGCGTGCCACAAAATCTCCGAATTGGCAGTCACCACCATCGTCGGTTTGTTTGCGCATGCTCGTTGTTCGATCACGCGCCACGCCTCTTCCATGGAGTAGCCTTGGATGTCTAGACCGAAACACTTAAAGTTTGATCGTGTAGTTAACATGCTAGTAACGAGTCATATAACTCTACCCCCAATAAGAGGGTAGGACTTACGCGTTTGGCGCATAACTTTGTCGAAAGCTCCGTTTTACGCTCACCGTAGCGCTGCTACGCCTCGCGCAAATACTCGCTTTCTTCGCGTTCTGCATCCAACGCGTAAGTCCTGATTTTATAGAATTTGCCTCAAAACAAGGCTTTTTATTGGTTTAAAGCTGGTAGGCTTGACAATTGCATCAATCTGTGCTATATTAGTTTGTTCTGAAATGGCGCAGCGTGTCACCCGAGACATCTCAGAGCAACAGCTTACAACATAATAGTCAGTCTCGATTGAGGAGAGTCGAGGTTGCTGTAACGGTTTTTAAGGCTACACCACAATCGAGACGCGAAACAGCGTCTTTTTTCGTCTCAGGAGACGCGGAGGAGGAGAGCTTGCAGTGAACCGTCGACGTATGTCGGAGGCCACTGCGGTGCGGTTGCGGAAGCTGGCCTCATTGGCGCCGACTGACCTCGGGGCTGATGTATCCAGTAGGTACGCAGCTATGGACGAAGTCTAATTCTCGGATTAGATAAGTCCCCTCCGCATCTCCTGAGAGGAGCACAACGAGTTTGTTCCAACACATGTGGAGGAGAAACCTGCTCTGACGTTCCATAACAGTGGTCTCGTCAGAGCTGTAGGCGCCAAATCATTCCAACCGGTCTTGTCGCGTTGAATGCGATGTACTGGTTGCAGATGAGAGTATACGCCTGTGGACCCGACTCGACCCGTGCGAGCCGTGTCCCCTTCACTTTTGTTGGAAGAACACTTCCGACACGATCGCTTCGTCCGCGAAGCATCGGCTCGATCACCACTCACCAGAAGGAGTTGGCATGACCAACGTTAAACTCGGCGTCGCCTGAAAATTTACCCGTTCCGAGACCATGACGAAAGTCGAGGTAAAATCCCAGATTATTTCTGGGAAGAAAGGATACGCGGATGATTCAAATATACCTTCGCAACCGGAGAGGCAGTCGCGTGACTGACCTCGATCTCTTGGCCCCGGGCGAAAGCCTGGGTCAGCGCATGGCGAGCAGTGTGCGCTACGGCGTACGACTCGTCGCTTGCATGAAGACGACGGGGAGTGGGCGGCGACGCAGGTGGAGCTACAGGCCCGTCTACGTGGTGGGGTGAAATGCCAGTCGGATGGCAAAACTACACAGGCTGGAGGAGTTCCGACCTCCTCCTCCAGCCAGCTTTTGACCCATGACTCTGTCATGGGTCTCGTCATGTCACGGGTCTCGCATTTTCGATCCATACTTGCTAATCTACCAATATTGACTGAAACCACTCTGAATTCGCGAGATGCTTTCGTGGCTTGAGAAGGAGTATACTGTTAGGAGACAAAGTTTTGAAACGGTTTTCAGCTATGCCCAGACAAAAACGTTCCTATCAAATCAGGCTCATAGCCAAAAATAAATACATAGCCGGGACCATCCACCTGCGGGAAGTGTTGGAAAAATTACGCCGCCCACTGCCCCCGCCAGTACAGGTGCATAAAAACAAAAAGGCCTATAGTCGAAAACGTAAACACCAAACATAAGAGCGTACCTTGATAAGCTACAAATAGTTGAAAATGGCGTTTTGATGGCCACCTATCCGTCAGGCCGCCGTTTTCAACGAAGACTGTTAGGCGGATGGGCCGCTGAAGCAGATGCTCGTTCGGCGATTCGGGAAGGTGTAGCGATGACGACTGCCTTAATCACGCGATCTACTAAGTCCCCCGAGAGACCGTGGAGTACCTCGGTCATCCAGGAGCGCTCGATAACACAGAGCCTCATCGTCGTCCCAGACCTCAACGCCGTCGATCTGACTGCGCTCGTTAAGAGGGATCGCGCCCTTACATATCTCGATTCCGACGTCGCCGCGTGGGACTATTATCGCGGAGACAAAGGTCAATCGATCCCGGGGCGTGGCTGGCAATTCGAGGCCCTCGTTTGGGAACCCCAACTAGGGTCTAGTGAAATCATCCCACCCGAGACTGTCCGTGCGTACTTTCGTAAGCACGGCTACTTCGGCCACACCGGCGCCTTCATACAATGGCGACACGTCGTGGATCTTGAGGGTTATCATGCCTCGATTCCGGATGACTACGCATGCTGGTGTCGCTCCACTAGCGTCCTCTACGCGCCATACTCATACTACGATGAGGACGAGGATATACGTGAGCTTGCGAAATACCCTCTCGCGTATGAGTGGGACGACCGTTGGTCATTCGTCGGGTTTCGCCAACTGGTACTCTCCTAAACCACCCGTTCTACTCTGGCCACCCTGTTTGCGCTCTGCCTCCAAAAAGGCGGATCTAGCTAACAGGGTGGTTTTAATTTATCCCATCTACATACGCTTGACGTCGGCTACATTCTTGTTTATCCTGTACTTAGCACTCAAGTCTAGAGAGTGCTAACAATATGGATGCCAGGCTAAAACAGGTATTATCCCTAGTGATTGAAGACGTGATAGAGACAGGTGAGCCAGTAGGCTCGCAGTATTTAGTTGACACGTATCATCTAAAAGTTAGCTCGGCAACGATTCGTAATTGGTTTGTGGAACTCGAAGACCAAGGCTACATCATACAGCAGCACACGTCGTCTGGCCGCGTACCGACTGAAAAAGGCTACCGCTTGTATGTTGAGGAGTTGTTGGATAGCAAGCCGCTACCTAAAAAAGCCCAACAAGAACTAGCCGAGGCGTGTGACACCCACGGAGATACTGCTCGCAAGGTCAAAGCTCTGGCTAAAACCGTGGCCGATCTTGCGGAAAGCGCCGTAGTGGTTGGATTGGAAGATGCAGACAGTTTTTATACCGGTCTGTCATACTTGTTTGCCCAACCTGAATTTCGCGATTGGAATCGCGTGGTGAGTTTAAGTGAGGCGCTCGAGCGGCTGGATGAAATCTTGCAAGAGTTCGGATCCGAACGCTACTATAACCACCCAACTGCGCTCATCGGACGCGCTTGTCCCTTTGGCAACGCTTGTGGAGTCATTCTACTAACTTTGCCGAATGCAACCTTTTTTGGCCTGCTCGGACCCATGCGCATGAACTATCGTGAAGGCTTGGCGCTACTTTCAGCGGCTCAAAAGTTAATTAATAATGAGGTTTAAAATTTTATGTCTGATCAAACATCGCCTGAGACCGTTGAACCAGCTGGGTCAGTCTGTCCACACTGCGCCGACTACTTATCTGGTTGGAAGCGTTGCCAGGCTGATTACATCAATCTTAAGCGTGAGACAGAACTCGAAAAAGCAGACTTTTCAAAATACGCGAACGAGCGTCTTTTGGCTTCCATACTGCCTGCGGTTGATCAGTTCGAGACAGCCCTGGCACACACACCTGATCTCACGGATGTGCCACAGGTAGTACGGCAACGTTTAGACAGCTGGTTGACAGGTTTGCAGGCGGTCAAGCTCATCTGGGAGGGAATGTTTCAAGCGATTGGATTAGAGCAGGTACCCGCGGACCAAAGCTTTGATCCTCTTATTCACGAAGCGGTTGGTCACGAGACTAGCGAGACACTGCTCGATGGTCAGATTGTACGCGTGTTTCAAAACGGATGGCGCTTGCATGGAAAATTGTTACGTCCAGCTCAGGTGGTGGTGATAAAAAATTAATTCCTATTCTTATCTTTAATTCTCATCCTATGCCAAAAATTCTTGGAATCGATCTAGGTACCACCAATTCTTGTATGGCCGTTATTGAAGGTGGCCAACCAAAGGTGCTGGAAAACGCCGAAGGCGCTAAAACCACGCCTTCGATAGTCGCTATCTCAAAAACAGGCGAGCGTTTAGTCGGTCAAATCGCTAAGCGTCAATCCGTTGTCAACCCAGCCAATACCTTGTTTAGCATCAAGCGACTCATCGGTCGTCGTTGGGACGACAACGAAGTCCAACGTGATCTCAAATGGTTATCGTATACAATTCAACAGAAAGGTGACGGCGTACGCATTCTCATGGGCGGCAAAGACTATGCGCCAGAAGAAATCTCCGCCATGGTACTACAGAAACTCAAATCCGATGCAGAAGCGCGTTTAGGCGAGAAGATCAGTGAAGCTATCATTACCGTGCCAGCTTACTTCGATGACTCGCAACGCCAAGCCACCAAGGTCGCAGGTGAAATCGCCGGTCTCAAAGTTCTACGCATCCTCAACGAGCCTACGGCCGCAGCCTTGGCCTATGGATTTGACCGCAAGAAGGATGAAAAGATCGTAGTCTATGATCTTGGCGGCGGCACGTTTGACATATCGGTCCTCGAAATCGCTTTTGACGCCGCCACGAACCAAAACACGGTTGAAGTCAAAGCCACTAACGGAGACACCCATCTAGGTGGAGACGATTTTGATCAATTGATCTCCAAATGGATCGTCGAAGAGTTTCGTAAGCAGGAGGGCATTGATCTATCCAAAGACAGTCTTGCGCTACAGCGTATTAAAGAGGCGGCGGAGAAAGCCAAGATCGAGTTGTCCAGCGCGCTAGAAACGGAAATCAATCAGCCTTTCATCACGAGTGACGCCCATGGGCCAAAACATCTCCTGCTTAAGTTGACACGCGCCAAGCTGGAGGAGTTGACGGGCGCGCTTGTCGAACGCACGCTCGAACCATGTAAGCGAGCTTTGACGGATGCGCAACTCAGCTCGTCTCAGATTAACGAAGTGATCCTCGTTGGCGGGATGACGCGTATGCCGCTCGTGCTGCAGACAGTTGAGAAATTTTTTGGCAAGAAGCCAAACATCTCTGTCAATCCAGACGAGGTTGTGGCTGTTGGCGCCGCAGTTCAAGCTGGAAATATGCAAGGGGACATCAAAGGTGAGTTACTTTTGCTCGACGTTATACCGCTATCGCTGGGTTTAGAAACATTGGGCAGCGTTATGACCAAAATAATCGAACGCAACACCACTGTTCCAACCTCGAAGTCGCAAATTTTTTCAACCGCCGCAGATGGTCAAACGTCGGTTGAGATTCATGTTTTGCAAGGTGAACGCGAGATGGCTACGGATAATCGTTCGTTGGGAAGATTTACTTTATCTGGAATTCCGTCTGCGCCACGTGGCGTGCCACAAATTGAAGTCTCATTTGACATCGACGCGAACGGTATCTTATCCGTTAAAGCCATGGATAAAGCCACGAATAAAGAGCAGAAGATTACCATCACGGCCAGCACGAATCTCTCGAAAGACGAGGTCGAGAAAATGAAAAAGGATGCGGAATTGCATGCTGAAGAAGACAAAAAACACAAACAATTGGTAGAGGCGCGGAACATGGCCGAAACAATGATCTACACAACAGAGAAGATGCTCGCGGAGGCGAAAGATGTTTCCGATGAGGATAAAAAACCTGTGCAAGAAAAAGTTGAAGCGTTGAAGCAGCTGAAAGACAGCGAAGACGTTGAGGCGATCAAGCGAGTCGGAGATGAGCTTGCGCAAGCTGCGCAAAAAGTCGGAGCAGCGATGTACAAGAAACAGCAAAATGCTGCGCAGACCGTAGACGGTGGACAGCCGACGGCAGAAGGTGGACAACAGACAACAGACGACAGCAAAAAGGAGGAGCCGAAGGAAGGGGAGTTTAAAACGTAAGTTAAACCCATGCCTGACATCAACATCCACGCCCAAGACGACATCTTATTGGGCCGCTACGCCAATGTAATGCAAGTCAGTCACGCGCAGGAAGAGTTTGTGCTGGATTTTATGTTCGCGCATCCGCCCCAAGGCGGCCTGGTGTCTCGCCTGATCATTTCGCCGGCGCACATAAAACGCATCTTGCGCGCGTTGCATGAGAACGTGGCTCAATACGAAAAACAATTCGGCTTGATTGAAGAAGCGCATGAACCAAAAATGTTGACCGGCTAAGTTCCCACCCGTTGTGTCCAAAGATTACTATGCTGCTCTCGGCGTCCAACGTGACGCCTCAGAAGACGAAGTTAAAAAAGCTTTTCGTAGGCTTGCGCATGCACATCATCCAGATAAGGGCGGCGATCAAAAAAAGTTTAAAGACATCAACGAGGCGTATCAAATCTTGAGCGATAAAACTAAACGCCAGCAGTACGATCAATTTGGTTCAGCCGTGTTTGAACAGGGTGCAAGTTCTCGTCCGGGGTCAGGTTTTGGAGGTTTTGAAGGTGGTATAAACCTTGATCTGGATGATCTAGGCGATTTATTTGGAAGTGCGTTTGGATTTGGTTCGCGTCATGCCGTGCGCGAGCTACGCGGCAATGATATTCAAACTGAAATCAGCATTGATTTTTTGGACAGTGTGCGCGGCGTCACTAAGACCTTGAAGCTATACAAGCATGATGCCTGTGAGCGTTGCGACGGAAATGGCGCAGAGCCAGGGACAAAACGCGAAACATGCTCAAGCTGCAAGGGCTCAGGGCAGGTGCAACACATGAATCGTACGATCTTTGGCACGATCCAGACGTCTACGCTCTGCCAGACGTGCCAAGGGCAAGGTTCAAAGCCCACGCAGCTCTGCACAAGTTGTAAAGGTGCGGGCGTGGAGCGAAAAACCAAAGAGCTGCAGCTGCACATCCCGGGAGGCATTATTGACGGCGAAGCGGTCAAACTATCTGGAGCAGGGGAGTATCCTGGACCAGGCGGAAAGCCTGGAGATTTATACGTGCAAGTGCGGGTCAAAACACATCCTACATTGCAGCGCGATGGATACAATGTTTTATCGACGGTCAGAATTCCGTATACAACTCTGACTTTGGGCGGATCAATTACACTGGAGACTGTTGATGGAACAGGTGAATTAAAAATTCCTGAAGCAACCGAGGCTGGCGCCGTCTTCAAACTTCGCAATCGAGGCTTTGTGCATCCGCGTAGTGGCAACCGAGGCGATCAACTAGTCACAGTGCAACCCCTAGTGCAGAGTAAATTGAACAAAGAACAACGTCGCATACTGGAGAATTTGAGGGACATGGGTCTCTAAATTGTGTGTTATACTTAATGACATGCTTGTACTCCTGAGCATGTCATCCCTCGCTAGCGCAGTCGCATCCCTCAATTGGGCTACCCCGTCATGGGATTTGTTTATTGTGTTATTTTTTGTCGTCGGCGCACTGGTCTACGGCTTATCTCTCGGACGCGATCGCGTCATAGTCATACTCGTAGCTGTATACATGGGGCTGGCTGTTGTTTCTAACACACCGCTACTCACTAATCTTAATCTCTCCTTGCGTATAAACGACAACGTGGCGCTCAGAATAACTTTGTTTCTAGGTCTCTTCATCTTGCTCTTTTTTTTGCTCTCGCGCAGCGCTCTACTCAAAACCTTCGGCGGCGCCAGTGCGCCAGGGTCATGGTGGCAGACTATTCTATTTAGTATCCTACAGGTCGGTTTACTGATCAGTATTACACTTAATTTTTTGCCCAAGGAAATGACCAAGGGTTTATCAGAGATTACGCGGCAGGTGTTTATGAGCGATCACAGTCGCAGCGCCTGGATGATTTTGCCTATTGTGATGATGATACTCACGCCGCGGCATCGATCATCGGAAAAATTTTAAATGGAACAAAAACATTTTTCCGAATTTTATCGAAAACATATTGTTCGCGTGTATCGGTTCATCTTCTATCGTGTGCGCGGACGCAAAGATCTGGCCGAGGATTTGACGCAAGATATTTTTTTTAAGGCTTTGTCGGCCTTTCCGTCCTATGATCCAAGTATCAGCGAATCAGCTTGGATTTTTACTATCGCACGCAATCATCTACTGAATTATTTGCAGAAAGACAGGCCAAGCGTCGATCTAGAAGCGCTCGAAAATGTTTTGTTCGAACATGATGATTGGAATGAGATACTGTCGCTGCGCTATGAAGAAAAGCGGCTGTGGCAGGCCATTAACCAACTGCCAAAAAAGGATGCGGAATTGATCCGTTTGAAATATTTGGAAGGCTGGCCCTATGCTGAGCTGGCGCAAAAACTAGGACGTACGTCGCAAGCTTTACGCGTGCAAGCCCATCGAACCTTGCATACTCTCAAGCGTATTTTGAAACAAAATTGAGGTAGAGTGGTACTTATATCTATATGCCTTGGTTTTTAGAGTACAAACTGTGGCGATTAGCCAAACGTGCTGATCCGGCGCCAGCTTTTATACATGCTTTGGAACAACGGCTACGTCAAAACACGGGACATCCAGTGCACTGGATGTCCGCCTGGAAGTTGGCCGTGAATTCTATGGTCGCACTCACCTTGGCGGCAGCCAGCGGTACAGGCGTATATGCTTATACCTCGGATGAGGTTTTGCCGGAGCATCTCCTATATCCTGTTCGTTTGAAAATTGAGACAGTAGAAGCCGCCCTTCCACTCAGGGGAGAGCTCATGACCAACGTTGATATCAAGCAGCTTAAACGGCGCGTGCGCGAGCAGCAGATTATCCAACAAAGAAATCTCCCGCTTACTAAACGCAATGTAAAGGCGTTTGTTAAACAATTAAAGAAGACGGTTGCAGCAAACTATGCCCTGCCGCAGACCCTGAGGCAGGATGTAGCGCATACCGTGGACCAACTGGAACAAAAGCAGGACGCCGCTGCTAATCCTCCTGAAGTTTACGAGTGGTTGCACCAAGCGGATCAAACGGTAGACCTGTTGCACGAAAAATTTGAACTATTTCAAGAACTGGCGCCAACGTCAGAATTAGAGGGTACAACAGGGACGAATCAATGAACTACAGTGCAACAAGCTGACGATGTTTACTTAATCAACCTAATCGTCACTGCCTGTATGTTTGATTGAAGACGCACATCTGTAGCAGCTTCGACTGAAACACGTTGACCAACACGAATCTCGGCTAGTTTAACTGAGATAAAACTATAGAGAGAAGGCGGTGGAGTGATTTGTTTAGATGTTCTGCTTGCCGCCAGCTCTTGTTCGATCTGGTTAAGCGGTTTTGCATCCACACGCTGGAGCGCGGTGGCTGACGTAATGGTTACTGTACGTAAATCTTCCACACCGTCGACCAGCGGATCGGTCTCGAGCGACTGTTGGAGAACTGTGAGTGTATCGCCGGAGACGGATTGGACCGTGCCTGTAAATTGGCGCACCGCAAGACTGGCGAGAGGGCAGAGCGCTTGATATTTTTTGCGCGCTGCCAAATAGCCGTCGAGATAAGCTTGTCGCGTAGATGTTTTAGATTCTTGCCACGCGCTGCTCCGACGTTTATCGGGCTTAAGCGCATCGAGCGCCATCAGGATGAAGGCAGTGCTTACGAAGATGACCGCTAAGAGCGTCAGCACATAGCGGCTATGAGAAGTTTTGGATTCCATATTGCTAACAGCATAGCATATTAAAATAGATTAGGAGAGTATGATTAGGACTTACGCGTTTGGATGCAGAACGCGAAGAAAGCGAGTATTTGCGCGAGGCGTAGCAGCGCTACGGTGAGCGCAAAACGGAGCTTTCGACAAAGTTATGCGCCAAACGCGTAAGTCCTATTTATGTTAAACTTGTATTGTATGCTCCGTCTCTGGAATACTGCCACTAGATCGCTAGAAGCGTTTAGTCCAATTAATCCGCCAACTGTTGGCCTGTATACGTGTGGCCCGACCGTGTATTGGGATGCGCATATCGGGAACATGCGCTCGTACGTCTTTGAGGATGTTTTGCAGCGCACGCTTGAATTCGAGGGATACGAGGTTACACGCGTCATGAACATCACGGACGTTGGTCATCTGACAAGCGACGAAGACGAGGGTGAGGACAAGATCGAGGCAGCGGCCGCGAAGGAAGGGCGAAGCGCAAAAGAAATCGCAGAGACCTATACGCAACGCTTTCTAGACGACGCACGCGAGCTCAATATTAAAATCCCTCCTGCTCCATTTCTCTGCAAAGCAACCGAGCATATCAACGAGCAAATCGAGTTGATTCGTGAGCTCGAAAAAAAAGGGTTCACATACGCGACAAGTGATGGGATTTATTTTGACACGTCGAAATTCCCATCCTATGGAAGCTTGAGCGGTCAACACCTCGAAGACAAGGAGGAAGGCGCGCGCGTGGTCACGAACCCTGAAAAACGCAACAAGACAGATTTTGCGCTATGGAGGTTCTCTATCAAGAGATCTCCCCCTTACGAAGGGGGAGATAATGGGGTGGTGTCGAAACGTCAGCAGGAATGGCCAAGTCCATGGGGCATCGGTTTCCCGGGTTGGCATATCGAATGTTCGGCCATGAGCAGTGCATATCTAGGTCAACCGTTTGACATCCATTGCGGCGGAGTTGATCACATCTCGGTACATCACGAGAACGAAATCGCGCAGAGCGAAGCAGCGTATGGCGTGCCTTTAGCGACGTACTGGCTGCACAACGAATTCTTGCTCGTGGACGGACAAAAAATGTCAAAGTCGCTCGGAAACGTCTATACCGTGAGCGACGTCGAGTCGCGCGGTTTAGATCCTTTGGCGCTGCGTTATCTCTATCTCGGCACGCACTATCGTCAAAAAGAAAATTTTACCTGGGATGCTTTGCGAGCGGCGCAGAATGCGTTGACTAAATTGCGCGACGTTGTGCGCGAATGGGACACGCCACTCCCTCCTCCGTCTCCACTTTCGCCAGGGGGAGGATTGATGGGGTGCGCAGAATACGAAACGAGTTTCAAAACCGCGCTTGAGGATGATTTGAATATGCCAGTTGCGCTCTCCGTTCTCTGGAAACTCATTGATGATGTGGCGTATCCATCACGCGCAAAATCCGCGACCCTGCTCTGCATGGATCGCGTGCTTGGTCTTTCGCTTGGCGAAACGATCGGCCGCCGCATCGAAATTCCGGAGGACATTCAACGCATGATCGCGCAGCGCGAAGACGCTCGGCTGGCCAAAGACTGGACCGCGTCAGACCGTCTGCGTCAAAAAATTGTAGAGCTTGGGTGGTTGGTTGAAGACACGTCCGCAGGACCGCATGTGACACAGAGGTAAGCTCAGAAGTACCGAAGCGACAGCTTGTGTAAATTATCTCATAGAGAGATTGAGGGGTTAAAAACCAGCTTTACGTTTCGGGCGGCGACTAGTTACGCCCTAGCTGGGCTTCATGTTACACTGTGCCTACTTATGCCAGACTGGTTGAACAAGGCGTCGCAAAAAGATGCACAAAAAGAAGTGCCCTCACATGAAGTGAGCAGTCTTGAAGCTGACGAGCGAGCATTGGAAGCGCTGCCGGAATCAGCTGATACATTTTTAGAATCCGAAACTCCACAAACACAAGCGCCTAGCACGTCAGTCGTTGCAGGTCTTCCCACGGCCTCCGCACCCACGCCGCCTCCAGTGCCAACAGACGAGGTCACTGTGCGTGTGGAAAAAATTATGGAAGACGGCTTGGGCGCGTATTATCAAAACTTGCCGCCCGAGGCAAAACTTAAGTTTAAACAGACTGGCGAAGCGGCAGCGGTTGAGATCTCCCAGATGGTTCGTGCACTAAAAATTAAAGTCCGCCGCGTGTTGCGACTGTTGCGTGATTGGCTCTTGACGATTCCCGGAGTCAATAAATTTTTTCTAGAACAAGAAGCCAAGATCAAAACTGATCGTATCCTTGAATGGGTCGAGGCACGTAAAACCGAGCTCTCAGAACGTCCATGATGCCCTTCGCGCTGTTTCAATTTGAGATCTTGGGCGGAGAAGCTGCCAGCCAGCCTTTGGTGTCCAAGCTGGTAAATGACCCCTTGATTATTTTGGCTTTGACCTTGGTCGGATTCTTTCTGTCTGTTCTCCTAGCGCTATATGTCGTCCGCGCTAGCTTCAACCGTCGTGGACGAGCAGCCACGGCTTTTGGCATGCAAGTTCTGCTCATTCGTGTTCCTAAAGAAGTTAAAAAAGAAGATATCGAGCAGTCAAAGTCTACACAGCAAGTGCAAGAGCTGATCTCCGTCATGGAGACTATTTTTTCTACTTTAGGCTCGCTGACCGCAGAGAGTGGACCGTTGGCCTGGCTCACGGGGCGGGAAGATCATTTTGCCTTCGAGATTGTGGCGCATAAAAGCAAGATTTCCTTCTATCTGGCTGTACCTAAAAAATATCGCCAATTTGTTGAAGCGCAGGTGCATGCGCAATATCCCCATGCTGAGATTGAGGAAGTGTCTGATTACAACTTGTTTACTGCCACGGGCGTGATACTGGGCAGTTATCTAAACCTGCGGCGCGCTAGCGTCTTTCCGATTAAGACTTATCGCAAGTTAGAATCTGATCCGCTTAATTCACTCACCAACGCCTTGTCCAAAGTGGATGATCTCGACGGCGCCGCCATCCAGATCGTTGTCCGCAGCGCACACCGAACATGGCGACGCGAGGGCGTGCGCATAGCACGCGAAATGCAACAGGGCAAAAAGCTATCACAAGTCCAAACCGGCGGCCTGTGGCGCACATTTGGTTCAGGCTGGAAAGCCGTCGGCTCAACTGTCAAGTCAGAAGAGAAAAAGTCCGAAGAAGTTTATCGTCTGTCTCCGCTAGAAGAAGAAATGATTAAAGGTTTAGAAGAAAAAGCTTCCAAGGCGGGCCTAGAAACTAACCTGCGCATCATCGTCTCCTCAGTCAATCAAGAAAAAGCCAAACGTTATCTCAACGACATCCTGGGCGCTTTTGGACAGTTCAACATCTACGAATACGGCAACTCATTTAAAGCTTCTGCCCCGACGTTCAAGAGCGCCATGGTGCGTCATTTTATTTATCGTCATTTTGATCACAACTTTAGCCTGGTGCTCAACTCTGAAGAGCTCGCTTCCATGTTTCATTTTCCGTTGCCCAGCACAGAGACGCCTAAAATCAATTGGCTCCTGGCGCGTAAAGCGTTGCCGCCGAGTAATCTGCCGACCGAGGGTTTGCTGCTCGGGATATCTGACTATCGCGACCAGGCCTACCGTATCTACATGCAGCCGGCTGACCGTCGGCGTCATATGTACATCATTGGAAAATCCGGTTCAGGTAAGTCCGTGCTACAGGCCTCGCTGATTAAGCAAGACATTCAGGCTGGACACGGCGTGTGCGTCATAGATCCGCACGGCGATTTGGTAGATGAGTGTTTGACCTTCGTGCCAAAAGAGCGCGCCGACGATGTAATTTTCTTTAATCCAGCAGATTATGAGCGGCCGATCGGCCTGAATATGCTGGAGTATGATCTTGCGAATCCACAGCTACGCACCTTTGTGATCAATGAGATGCTGAAAATTTTTGACAAGCTATATGACCTCAAGACCACGGGTGGGCCTATGTTTGAAACCTACATGCGCAATGCGATCTTGTTGCTGATGGACCATCCGGAGTCGGGCATGTCGCTCATGGATGTGCCACGCGTATTAGCGGATGAAGAATATCGGAATTTTAAACTGTCCAAATGTAAATCCATTGAGGTGAAAAACTTTTGGACCAAAGAGGCGCTCAAAGCGGGAGGGGAGTCAAGCCTGGCCAACATGGTGCCCTACATCACGTCCAAGCTCGCTTCATTTATTTACAACGATTATATGCGTCCGATTATCGGTCAGCAGAAGAGCGCGTTCAATTTTTATGACGCCATGAATGAGCGTAAGATCATTTTGGTCAAGTTGTCGAAAGGCAAAATTGGAGACTTGAACGCCTATCTGTTGGGTATGATCGTAGTCGGTAAGATTCTTGACGCGGCTCTGAGGCGCGGAGACATGCCACCCGAACAGCGTCAGGATTTTTTTCTATACATCGACGAATTCCAAAACTTTTTGACTGATTCAATCCAGATTATTTTATCTGAAGCGCGGAAATATAATTTGAGTCTTATTGTCGCGCATCAATTTATCGGGCAGTTGGTCGGTAGCGGGGGAGACACTAAGATTCGCGAGGCTATTTTTGGCAATGTTGGCACAATGATCGCGTTTCGCATTGGAACGGAAGATGCGGAATTTTTAGCCAAGGAGTTTGCGCCGGTGTTTACTGAATTTGATCTGATCAATGTTGAAGCTTTTACCTGCAACTTAAAGCTGCTGATTGACAATACCGCGTCGCGTCCCTTTAATATGAAGCCACTGATGGCGCCACGCGCGACGCCGCAAGAACTCGAACTCGCCAATATGATTCGAGAACTCTCCCGCTACAAATATGGCCGTAAGCGCGAACTAGTCGAAGCTGAGATGCAAGAGCGGCAAAAGCTGACTGATGAAACGGAGGCAGTAATTTAAACGATGGTTGGACTTTGACTTTGCCTGTATGCCCTCGCTCAGCCGCACTTATCGTCCACAACGCTTTGTTGACATCACAGATCAGCAGCCGATTAAAGATACGCTGAGACTGGCCGCCGCTGGTAATAAATTGGGTCATGCTTATCTTTTTGCTGGACCGCGTGGAACAGGCAAGACCACTGCGGCGCGCGTGTTTGCCAAAGCTTTAAACTGTCTTCATCCGACGGATGGAGAGCCATGCAACACATGTGAGGCCTGTACCGAAATTAACTCCAACCGAGCGTTAGACGTAATCGAGATGGATGCAGCTTCAAATACTGGGGTGGACAATGTGCGCGAAGCCATTATAGAACATGTACGTTTTGTGCCCCACAGGAAACATAAGATTTATATCTTAGATGAGGCGCACATGCTCTCAACCAGCGCCTGGAACGCCTTGCTTAAGACGATCGAGGAACCGCCGCCTTACGCTGTTTTCATCTTGATCACGACTGAGCTGCACAAAGTTCCGCAGACTATTCAAAGTCGCTGTCAACGTTTTGATTTTAAGCGCGTGTCCAATGAGGCTTTAGCCGAACGAATAAATTTTTTAGCGCGCCAAGAAAAGGTCCGTCTGGCGCCCGAGGTTGTGATCACGCTTCTGGCCCGCTCAGATGGATGTGTGCGTGATGCGGAAATACTGCTGGATCAGTTGATCGGATTAGGCGAGCCAGACATTACGTCAGATATCGCCAGCCTCGTGTTACCAATTTCACGCCTACCGCTGGCCGCGGACCTCTTAAAATGTTGGTCGCAACGCGAGCTTGGGGCGGCACTCTCCGCTATTGCCGATTTAGAGCAGCAGGGTATACCGCTCATGTCGTTTTTTGATGACCTGATTCAGGCTGTGCGCTATCTGTTATTAGCCAGCGACTCGGTTGAATGGCGGCATAAGCTAGCGCACGGGGACGTGGGCGAAAACACACTAGCCGGTCTAGTCACGGCCTTTGAACCAATGGAGCTGTCTGAAATGGCGTTGATGCTGATGGAGCGTCGCCGCGACGCCAAACAAGGCGCAGACGCAAGATTCTGTCTTGAATTGGCAGCCAGCGCTGTCAGCCTGGGAGCCTTGCCGCATGGGTCTAGTGGATTTAACGCCGCTGCACACGCACGCAGTACGTCAATTCCGGACAACCCCAATACCCAAGCTACTAATTTAAATTCCGAAGTAGCTCAAGCCAAAATTACGCAGCCAGACGATGCGCCGACGATCTCCCTGGCCAGTATTCAACAAAAATGGCCGTCCATCTTGCGGGCCGTTGAAGACAAAAGCCGGTCCCTCACGTTTATTATGAAACTCGCGCACCCGGCGTCATTTGATGGCAAACTACTGCTGATTCAATTCCAATATCCTTTCCATCGCGACAAAATTATTAGTGATATCAAGACTAAACATATGGTCGAAGACTGCATTAGAACGGTTACTGGCAGTCATGATCTGCACATCGATGGAGTAGTCACAGTGGCAGATGCTGTGGACAAAGAGCCGCACAGCCAAGATGTGGTTTCAAATATACTCAAGGCCTTTGGCGGACAGCTCATTCCTATCTTAGTCATTGCCAGTTTGTCTTTGTTTGGTTTGGGCTGTCAGAAAAAATCAGCCACGTCAGCCACAAGCACGACTAAGCTTCTGCAACCGATGACGGTTACCCCGTCCAATCAAGGTGTGCTGACCTTGCCACCTGCCAGCGCACCAGACAGCAACGTTAATACCGAGTTGAGTGACAGTTTAAATTCCTTTCGTGCGCTAAAATCATTTCGCGTTAAATTTACCATGGTGACACCGCAAGGACGATTGAAAGCCAATCTAGAATTTGTTAAACCAAACCGTTTTCGCGGTGTGCTAGAAGTCGGTCAAGCAAGTAAGACAGAGATTATAGCGGTTGATGATTCCTTGTACCTACGCGCTAATAATTCCCAATGGGCAAATTTATCTAATACTCAAGCTGCTCAGGCCTTGCGGGCTTCACTCAAACAGGCGTTGAGTGGTGATACCAGTTTAGACAAAATTAAACTTGACGAGACCGCGCTCGTCAAAAAGTCGCGCGATGAGGCACGGCAATGTGATCTATACAAAACGACAACACGTAATGCCACATCCAACACGACGGTGATCGAGGTTTGTGCCGTAAACGGATGGCCTAAGTACGTTTCGATCCAAGGCGATACTCATCCTATTGAGTTTGAATATTACGATTATAATAAGGTGTTTCTGATTGAGCGGCCAGTATAGAGCTGTCGTGTATTTGATCTTATCGGCAATATTGCGCTTGGTGATGCCGCCTCCAAAAGCAAAGATTTACTCGGTCGTTAGTATTATGGTGGAAATGATTGAGCCGTATAAAGGCAGAGTATTCGATCCTGCCTGCGGCAGCGGTGGAATGTTTAGCATGCTTCAAACGCCAATTATGCGTGGGGCTTCAGCACATGATTTATCACCTTTCGCCGAAAGGCGTGATGGCGTGCGTCTTGGCCAATGGCTCTCTTTCCTCTCCAACAAACAACGAAGGCGAAATCAGAAAAGCACTTGTAGAAAATGATCTTGTAGATTGTATTGTCGCGCTTCCAAAACAACTTTTCTACAATGGGGATAACTCGACTTTGATTTTCTACTTTTGTTCTATTATAATAGACGCATAGTAAACAAGTCAAGTCTATATGCTCACAAAACGCCAAAAAGAAGTCCTCGACTTCGTGGAAAGCTACTCACAAAAGAAAGGATACTCTCCTTCGTTTGAAGAAATCAGAAAGCGGCTCAAGCTCGCTTCTGTTTCAACTGTTCATTTTCATATCTCAAAACTCAAAGAAGGTGGTTATTTAGGGAAATCAGACAATAAGGCTCGTGCCATTAGTGTTGAGTCCAAGGAACCGCTGGTGAGAATTCCCTTACTCGGCATGATTGCTGCCGGTGAACCAATAGAAGCGATCCAGCAAAACGAATTTATAGCGATACCAAAAACTAAACTCCCACCGAGTAGCGAAGTTTATGCACTACGAGTAGTAGGCAACAGTATGATTGATGAAAATATCAATGATGGAGATATTATTTTAGTAAAGCAACAGGAAACAGCAGAGAATGGACAAAAGGTTGTAGCACTTATTGATAATCACGAAGCAACACTCAAAAAATACTATCGTGAACGAGGACACATCCGCTTACAACCAGCAAACAAAAATATGGAGCCGATAATCCTTGATAAAGGCACGCAGGTAGCGATCCAAGGAATTGTTTTAGATGTAATTAGGACTGAAAATCCGGAAATCGAAACAAGACAGAAGCCGTTGGATGTAGGTATAAACAAGAACGCAACACAAACATCACTACTTCCACAAAAAAAGATCAAAATTGCATACAAACCAACAAAAGATGCCGATGTAGTTCTTTTTCAAGGCGATCGTCTCGATCTTATGAAACAACTTCCCGACAAGTCCGTAAAGCTCGTTGTAACTTCACCCCCTTACAATATTGGCAAGGAATATGAGAAACGAAGAGATTTAAACAGTTATCTTAATGATCAAGAAGAAACGATCAAAGAAGCAATCCGTATTTTGTCCGAAGATGGCAGTATTTGTTGGCAAGTTGGAAATCATATTGGCAAAGATGGTGAAGTATTTCCACTTGACGCTCTAATTTATACAATCGGAAAGAAGCATGGTTTGAAATTACGCAACCGGATCATTTGGCATTTCGGCCACGGATTGCATTGCTCAAAAAGATTTTCGGGACGACACGAAACGATTGTCTGGTTCACAAAATCAGATAACTACACTTTCAATCTTGATCCAATCCGTGTTCCGCAAAAGTATCCAGGTAAAAAGAACTTCAAAAAGAACGAAAAATACGGAACACTTTCTGGAAACCCACTCGGAAAAAATCCTTCCGATATTTGGGAGATTCCTAATGTAAAAAATAATCATCCGGAAAAAACCGATCACCCTTGCCAGTTTCCGATTGAGCTTATCGAGCGACTTGTTTTATCTATGACAAACCCCGGCGACACTGTGCTGGATCCATATCTAGGTGTGGGAAGTGCCATTTGCGCGGCGGTTATCCATAATCGCAAAGGTTACGGTTCAGATATTATTAAAGAGTATTTGGATATTGCAGAGAAAAGAGTAGAAGCCGCCGCAAATGGCACACTCAATCGTCGTATGATGGGAACTCCTGTTTACCAACCCACAGAGAGTGTAAAACTAGCGGAATTGCCAGAGGAATTTAAAAAGGCTAGAGAAAGTCTATTTGGGTCCCGGTTTTGATCCGTGATACTTTCGCAACTTGAATGAAGTGAGAGCACCTTTTCTGTCGTTTTTAAAAAATTCTTTGAGCTTAACTGTCTTTTCTTTTTCTTGATCAGTCAATCCAATTCCGATTACGAAAACAGGAATATCAATATTGCTCTCGCCTCTATTGTTAAAATCAACAAGGAGCTGATCAAAAGAAGAAACGCCGGTAGACATTTGTTTTACTAATTCCGCGGCAGGGACGACTTCAATACCACACTCGATATAACCGAGATTTTTAAAAATAATCATTTTAGAAAATATGTCGTAACCCATAAACGCATATTTTCCAAATTGTATTTCCAAGCCGACCTTATTTTTCATTCCATCCATCTCACGAAAACGCCCTTTTCCAAAAGTATGACGTGGCTCGGCATATTCTTTTTTCTTATCGTTTGCTTTTGCCGTCCAATTTTTCTTATGTAAAGCAGTTTTCAAATAATGATTCATGTCGCGAGGCGAAAAAAGCAAAGCTCCTTTCATTGTTTTTTCTGCACTCTCTTTGGTAAGACAAGTGGTAGCGTCAAGATTTTTAATTGCCTCTAAAACCTCCGCCAGTTCTTTAGGATGTTTGGTTTTGAGAAATTTCTCGCCACCTTTGAATGAATATATGTTGATAATCTTCATATTATTTTTTGAAAAAATCGGCGGCTAATTAAAGATTAAAATTCGTGTTCCTTATCAATTTCTAGAATCACGAATTTTATTCCTTTCGGCTCCAGCGCTTTTGGCGGTATAGCGTGCGTAGAACCGGGCTGTTTCAAAATGCCCTCATGTACAGGAAAACAAGTTTTTGGTTTGATTTCAAGCGCGTAGTCAATCGCTTCTAACAATCTCATCCACGGCCCGGCAACGGGCAGAGCCAAAACTTCAACTCGTTTGCCTGGATTAGTGAACGCATCACCGGGGTAAAAAAATTTGTTGGCGATGAAATAGCCAGTATTCTGAATTGACGGAATGGAAGTATGCATGAGGGCATGGTCTTTTCCAAATCCTTCAATCAAAACTCCATTTGCGTCAGAATTTTGGCCGTCTTCAACTACACTGAAAGCAATACCATCTTTTTCTAAAAGTACGCCAACACTTTTATTGGTAATAATCTTTGCATGGGGATTGTTTTTCAAAAGTGCTTGCAGTGAATCAATATGAAGATGGTCGGCGTGTTCGTGCGTGATTAGCACAAAATCAATATTTTTTACTTCACTCTGTTGCGTTGAGTAAGTTCCGGGGTCGGTCAAAATTCTGACTCCGTTTTCTTCAATCAACAAGCAACAATGTCCAAATTTTATGATTTTCATAAATTATCTATAAGTATTGGTTTCATATTATTTTTTACGAACCCCATTCTTTTTGCATACCTCAATATTGTTTTGGTGTACGACCTTTTTGCTTGATGACGAGTGGATATTGCACGTCTGATCGTTTTTCTGCAGACCCAATCAATTCGACCAAAAATCTCCAGCCATCTCCATAGTCAAACAAAAAAGTCATTTTCTTTCCCCGTTCACACCAAACTTGCTGAACTTTTGTATGCTTAACGCTCAGTGCATCCGTCGGCTCGACATCATCGAGATCAGCAAACAGCTCATATTGTTCTTTTGAGTCGTGATAAAAATCAGTGTCGATATTACTGTAAAATCCAAAGCAATGATCTAAATCGAATCCGTATGCTGTCACAATCGCGGCCGCTAGACGACAGAGAGTCGTGTTTGGCGTAAACCTCAATATCGCGAGTGACTGCGGGACTCGATGCTTTGTGGCTAACAAGTAATTTCGTATGCAGGATTATGGTCTTCATATGATGGCACGCGTGGTTAATCCAAGGGTATGGACAATTTGTCCACACCCTTTAGCTCAAGCTTCTATCTGCAATTCCGGATGTTCTTTGGCATATTAAAATTCGCTTCATTGACTGTCCAATCGGCGAGCGAACCCGCTCATCTTCAAAATTCGAGTTCGTAGCTAGTTCATTGGCTCCGGGGCTTGGATTCGAACCAAGATTAGCTGGTTCAGAGCCAGCCGTCCTACCGTTAGACGACCCCGGAATACTGAGCTTGTAGTGTCGCTTAGCTCATCGCGATGACATATTTAGGACTTACGCATTTGGCGCATAACTTTGTCGAAAGCTCCGTTTTGCGCTCACCGTAGCGCTGCTACGCCTCGCGCAGATACTCGCTTTCTTCGCGTTCTGCATCCAACGCGTAAGTCCTGACATTAGTCATTCTGCGTCATGCAAGATAACATACATGGTGGTTGCGTCAAAAATATGGAACGTGCTTTAATCTTTGATATGCCCGGCGTGCTCTATATTCTGGGGACTCCAATTGGGAATCTTAAAGACCTCACTTTCCGTGCCGTGGAGAATCTTGCATCTGTTGCTGCTGTTGTGTGTGAAGACACGCGTGTGACTAGCAAGCTGCTGGCTGCATATCACATCTCAAAGCCGCTCATCTCCTTGCACGAGCATACGTCGGAACACAAACTCGCGCAGTTGATCGAGAGGCTCAAGCGCGGCGACAACCTTGCTTATGTGGTTGATGCGGGCACGCCAGGCATGAATGATCCGGGAGGGAAATTCGTCGCAGCCGCAATGGCAGCGGGAATCCATGTCGTGCCGATACCTGGCATTTCAGCCTTGACCACCGCGATTTCTGTTTGCGGCTTTCCCATGGACGAATTTCTTTACCTTGGATTTATTCCGCATAAAAAAGGGCGCCAGACTTTTTTTAGATCCATGGCGCAGTCAATTCGTCCTGTCGTGTTGCTTGAATCCACGCATCGCATCTTGAAGACGCTTGAGGCGTTGGTGACGACGCTTGAGGCGCAACGCCTCGTCTTTGTAGGACGAGAGCTGACTAAACTCCACGAGACGCTATACCGCGGCACCGCGCAAGCTGTCCATGAAGAAATTTTACACAGCAGCATCAAAGGAGAGTTTATATTAATTGTCGGACCAAGACCCAAAAGATATACTGTATCTAGCTAGTTTTATGCACACTATTGATCTCATTTTGATATTCGTTCTTCTGGGATTTTTTGGATCCGGATTAAAGGACGGCTTTATTCACAGTTTCGGACGGCTGATCGGAGCCATCTTTGGATTTCTAGCGGCCAAGGCCTGGTCAGTTCCAGTAGCGGCTTGGTTGGGAGTGTTTGTGCCGCTCGGTTGGGCCAGGTTGATTGCCTTCGTTCTCATCTTTGCCCTGATTACACGGCTGAGTGGGTTTGGATTTAAACTTGTCGATGGCGTTTTTAATGTCCTATCAGTTCTCCCTTTTCTTAAATCGATCAACCGATTTTTAGGCGGTGTGTTAGGGTTGATCGAAGGTGTCCTGCTAGTCGGTGGCACGATCTATCTTGTCGTCACGTTTAAACTCGTGCCCAGCTTACTGACTTGGATCAACCTATCTCGCGTTGCGCCGTGGATTCAAAAAGTATTTACCTTGTTTCTCGGTGTCTTGTTGTGATGGCTACATTCCTAATCGACACACACTGTCACCTGCATTTTCCGGCCTTTGACGCGGAACGCGATGGCGTGCTTTTGCGCATGCGCAAAAAGCACGTTGCGGCAATTACGGTTGGGACATCTGGACGCACGTCGCAAGAGGGGATTCGATTTGCAGAGTTACATGACGATATGTGGGCAACCGTCGGATACCATCCGGAACATCTCACCAGTTCATATCACGACGCGTCAGAGGGCGACGTAGATCGTTTTGATGCGAATGCGATCCGATCGCTCGCGTCTTCTTCACCAAAAGTTGTCGCCATAGGGGAGACGGGTTTGGATTTTTTACGCATAGACAAAGATCGTGATCGAGAAGAAGCGCTGCGCGTACAAGAAGATGCCCTGCGTGAGCACATCGCGATCGCGTATGATCTCAAAAAGCCCATCGTGATCCATTGTCGAGACGCGTTTCAACGTCTCGCTGAGATTATTCAAGATGAACAGCGTGACGGCCGTCGCGTCGAAGGAGTTGTGCATTGTTTTACAGGATCATGGGAGGAGGCGAAGCCGCTCCTCGATCTTGGATTGCACCTCTCTTTCACCGGTATCGTAACCTTCCCGCCAAAGAAAGATCACGACGCGGAGCGACACGTCCATCGCGTCATCGAACGCATGCCGATCGAGCGGATTCTCGTTGAGACTGACGCGCCGTGGCTTGCGCCCGTGCCGCATCGAGGAGAGAAGAATGAACCTACATACGTCGAATACGTCGCGCGGACAATCGCGGGACTTCGAGGACTATCTCTCGACGACATTGCGCGTCAGACGAGGGAGAATACATGCACTCTATTTCAACTCAAAATATGACGCTTGCTCTAGCCAATTGTGGCTGCATGCGTCAAGATCAATCTAAGAATACGCATATATGTCAATAACTCTCCGAGGTGCGCGTTTACGAATCGAGGATGTTGTGCAAATTGCACGGCATCGCGAACGAGTCAGCCTTGATGTAGATATGCAAGAACGCCACAAGGTTTCGCGTGAGTTTGTAGACCGAGCACTCGCCGAACGAAAAGTAATCTATGGTGTGACAACTGGTTTTGGAAGTTTTAAGAATGTTGTAATCTCTCCTGAACAGGTTGAGAAATTGCAAAGAAATTTGATAATGTCGCATGCAATTGGCACCGTGGAACCGATGCCGGAAGAATGGATCCGCGCCCCAATAGTCATACTTATTAACAGTTTACTTCATGGGTATTCCGGCGTACGACTGGAAATTGTGAAAGGGCTGATCAACATGCTGAATCATGATATTTATCCATATGTTCCGTCACAGGGATCTGTAGGATCATCGGGAGATCTGGCACCACTTTCACACATCGCATTGACTCTGCTTGGCGAAGGCGAAGTGCTGATGGAAGGAAAACGCGCGCCATCTCTGGTGGCCTTAAACTCGGCCGACCTGAAGCCCATGACGTTACAGGCGAAAGAGGGGCTCGCTCTGAATAACGGAACAGCAGTTCAAACCGGAATTGGTTGTTTGGCGCTCGCAGATGCGGAATGGCTTTCAAAACTGACGGATGCCGCTCTAGCGATGACCTTGGAAAGCGTCATGGGATCCGTCGCGGCGTATGATCAACGCATTCATGCGCTAAGACCTTACGTCGGACAATCTGAGGTCGCGTGTAATATCCGAAGTTTGTGCGCGCACAGTGCCATCATCGCATCGCACGCTAACTGCGGCCGGGTTCAGGACTCCTATTCGATCCGCTGTGCACCGCAAGTACATGGCGCATGCCGCGATGGGATACGGTATGTTCGCTCTGTTCTTGAAATTGAGATTAACTCGGTAACTGACAATCCGTTGTTATTCCCCGATGATAACGAAGCTATTTCGGGCGGCAATTTTCATGGTGAACCAATTGCATTAGCGATGGACCACCTAAAGTTATGTGCTTCAGAATTAGCAAATATCTCAGAACGCAGAACTGCAAAAATGATGGATCCAACAACTTCGGAAGGACTGCCAGCTTTTCTCATCCCAGCAAAAGACGCGGGTTTGAATAGCGGCTATATGATCGCGCAATACACGGCAGCTGCGCTTGTTTCTGAAAACAAAGTTCTTGCGCACCCGGCTTCTGTCGATTCCATTCTGACCTCTGCCAACCAAGAAGACCACGTGAGCATGGGCACCATCGCCGCCAGGCAAGCAGCGCAGATTGTAAAGAACGCGACCACGGTCATCGCGATTGAGCTCCTGTGCGCCGCCCAGGCACTTGATCTTCGAAAGCCGCTTGAACCCGGCAGTGGAACAAAAGCAATTTATACACAAATCCGTTCCATTGTCTCGACGTTGACCGAGGATCGTATTCTGTACCCTGATCTCGAACGACTGCGCGCACGAGTCGTCGAAAGAGATTTTTTAAATGCCGTCGAAACGACGGTCGGTGCCCTGCTGTAATACCTATGGACGCTATCGCTCTCACGAAGCAGCTCGTCGATATTCCGTCATTTGTCCACACCGGATACAATGAATCCCGCCTGACGACATTTGTTACAACGTGGATTAAGCGCCATCTTCCGCATGTCTCGATTCGAAGCTTCGTGACTGCTCCATGTCGGAGTAATCTACTCATTCTACCGCACAAGCGAATGGAGGTATTACTCACAGCGCACATGGACACAGTTTTGCCAGCTGGGCATTGGCGGTCTTCGCACATCGCGCGTGGTCGACTCTACGGAACAGGCTCAGTAGATATGAAAAGCGCGATGGCGGCGATGTTGATCGCGCTTAAGGAGGCCGGACGTGACGGTCGTGCTGGGATGTTACTGTATGTCGACGAAGAATATGCTTTTGCTGGCATTAAAACTATCCTTCGGAAGCTTCAATCGATTCCGAAGCCGTCATTGATCCTTGCTGGAGAGCCGACGGATGGAAAAATTTCGAACGGCTGTCGTGGAATCGCAACGATTGAGATAGAAATTCGAGGGTGCACGGCGCACTCTGCGCGCCCGCAAAATGGAAGAAACACCGCAGATGCGTTCTTCTTGGTGAAAAATACAATAGATCAGTTGGCGTCCAGCGTGCGGCATCCGAACATGGGAGCAACCTTGGCTAATGTGTATCATGCAGAACTCGGGCTGGCGCACATCGACGGTGCATGTACAACCATCGCTGCAAGCGACAACCGCGTGCCTGACATTCTGCGCCTCGGTGCGAGTTTTCGCATCACAGATTCGCATGTACGGCTTATAGATTGGAAAGTGACCTTGCAAAAAATACTTCGAGCCCGCGGATTTCGCCTGTCGGGATACCACATTGGACATGCATACATGCCAATGTATACCGAGACCCATCATCTTAAAAAATTTATCCCCCTCCTGAAATCAAATGACAGGCATGACCCCTTCGTCGATTTAAGGACTGTGGGATATTACGATATTCAAATGCTTGCCGAAGCTTGGAAGGTTCCCGCGATCTCTATCGGTTGCGGACCGCGGGCGACCGCACATAGTCCGAATGAATATGTACGGTGTTCTGACGTACTCTCTATGGTCAAGCTGTACACTAGCGTTGTATTGACAGGGAAGCGAGTACTTGATTAAGCCTGAAATAGCACTTCGATAATTTAATGCCCCCTTAAATTAAGGGACACTCAAGAACAGTAAGGAAGGTGTGTCATGCCCGAAGAAGCTACTAGAGATGTAGTCACGTTTCATAGTTACGTCCTCGCGCAAGATGAGGAGGTCTCGACTGAGTTCATAGCAACTTATCGAAGGATCTTTGAGGATCCTCCCTGGAACGAGTACAAAAAGTGTCCAAGCTGTATACAGCTTGATGGGAACCCTCTCAAATTCAGCCGTGAAACATTCGATAAGCTTAGGGCCGGAAAATGTAATAAATGCGGTTTAGTACTCGTATCCTATTTCTCCGACGAGCACATCAGGAACGACCTGCGCAATGCCTTGAGCAGGAAAAACCCCTCCTGCCATTTCGTTCGCCACAACGGACAACTTATTGGTTTCTGCTATGGCTGCGAGTATTCCTACGAGGAGCTTGAGCACGAGCTTGAGCTGAATGGGCTCGTTCGCGGTCTCGAAAATGCATTCGGCCGCAAGCGTTGCGCTTACCAGGACGAAATCGCGATCGACGCGCCGTACCGTCGCCGCGGCTACGCGAAACAGATATTCCGTCTCCGCCATCAAGACTTCTTGGCGTCGGGCATCCAGATCGGGGTCGTTCGGACGCAGACCAAGCCGCCCAGCGTCACCTACAAGTGGTATACGAAAAGTGGCTACGCGATCGTCGCTGCATACGGAGATAACGGGGCGCGGATTGTCCTCGCTTGCGATCTCACAACGCTAGTAATCTAACCGGGCATACAAACTCGATCAGACCGGAAGGAGAGACACAATGACCGTCAAGCCAGAGACTCCTAGTGGCTTCCGAGACTACCTGCCGCGGGAGATGATCCAGCGTCAGCAAATGCTGGATACGATCCGGCGCGTTTACGAATCGTTCGGCTTCTCGCCGCTCGAAACACCGGCCATCGAAAGAACTGACGTCCTCACGGGCGGCCAGTCGTCGATGATGATTTATCACGTCAACCTGTCGCGAGGTGCACCATCGGAACAACAGGCGTTGTCGCTTCGTTTCGATCTTACGGTCCCGCTTGCGCGCGTGGTCTCGGCATACCCTAACGACCTACCGCAACCTTTCCGTCGCTACCAGGCCGCCAAGGTCTGGCGTGGCGAAAAGCCACAAGCGGGACGGTTCCGAGAATTCATGCAGTTCGACGCCGACATTGTCGGTTCGGGCTCGATGCTTGCAGACGCCGAGATTATCTGGCTCATGCAGGCCACAATGGCAGCCCTCGGTTTCAGTCGCTTCCTGATCCGTTTCAACAGCCGGAAAATCCTGAACGCGCTCGCCAAACGCATAGGGATCGACGACGTGGCTGGGGACAAGACCAAGGAATTCTTCCGCATCCTCGACAAGCTCGAAAAAATCGAATGGATAGGAGTCGAAGCCGAACTTAGGCGCGCACCGGATTCCTCGGCAGACGTAAGGGCACTCACCCTGGGCGACGAAGCTATCTCGATCGTCCGGCGGTTCATCGAGATTTCGGGTTCGGATGAAGAGATCCTTGCCGCACTCTCAGATGTTCTCGACGACGATCCGAGCGCTACACAAGGTGTAGCCGAGCTTTCAGAGATCGTAGGCTATCTAATCGCAATCGGACTACCGCGCCATAACTGGAGGATGGATCTTTCCGTCGCACGTGGCCTCGATTACTACACTGGTCCAGTATTCGAGACCACGCTCCTAGATGTACCAGAAATCGGTAGCGTCTTCTCTGGAGGACGCTACGACGGCCTAGTCGCCCGTTTCTCTAATGCCTCCCTGCCGGCCACTGGGGCCTCAATCGGCGTCGATAGATTGTTCGCTGCCATGGAAAAGCTCGGTCTCGTGAAAGGTCGCAAGACCGTCACCGAGGCGCTGATCATCGATTTCGTACCAGCATTGCGAGGAGAGTACCTCAAGCTCGCGAAAGAGTTGCGCGCTAATGGGATCAAGACCGAAATCTACGAAGGACATGAACGAGCCTTCAAGGGCCAGCTATCATACGCGGTTTTGCTCGAGATTCCAGTGGTGCTGATCCTGGGCCAATCAGAGGCGGAACAGAATGTCGTTCAGATCAAAGACATGCGGCAAAGGTCTCAAGTCGCAGTCACGTTAAACAAGGTCGCAGAGACGGTTAAATCAATCCTGGTAGGTTGCGTTGATATGTAAGTACTCCTTCAAAAACGCGGCGGCATATAAGCGTCACCGCAACGGGCACGTAGCTCAGTTAGGTAGAGCGACGGATTGTGGTTCCGTTGGTCGCAGGTTCGAAACCTGTCGTGCCCACCCGTGCAAATTCAAAAGAAGGTTCTGGTGCCTGACTCCATTCCCGACTTAGCCTCCTCGATCTTCTAGTTAAGACCGACAACTCACGCTCAACCCCGTCTGCGTTCTGTAGATAGGGTTTTTCATTGTAGAGAAAAAACTTTATGCACCATTGACCTCTGCTGTTTTAGCTTGTAAACTTGCTGCGTATTTTTCATGTCATCTAACGATCAAAAACGCCAACCGTTGACCGGGCTCAGTGCTCTCGGATTCGTGACGGACGTGTTCATCTCCATCGCGCTTCCGACGACGCTCTTTGCGTGGATTGGACGAACACTAGACAAGCGCTGGAGCACGTCTCCATGGATGACCGTAGTGGGCTTCATCCTGGCGCTTGCGTTATCTGGCACGCTAGTTTACCGCAAGGCCAAACGCGCGGCCGAAGATATGAAAACTGGGAATGACATCAAAAAAACATGAACGTGCCCATTGCTGCAGAAACAATTTTTTCGATCGGGTCATTTCCGGTCACTAATGCCTACGTTAATTCGAGTATTTTGACGCTCTGCATGGTCATCTTTGCGGCCATACTCCATTTCAAACTCAATCAGATCCCCGGTAAACTCCAGAATGCATTCGAAGCTGTTTTGGAGTTTTTGTTTGGTTATTTTGACCAAGTGACAGGCAGTCGAGAAAAATCCAAACGCTTCCTCCCACTCGTAGGCACGCTCTTTCTTTTCATCTTGCTGTCAAACTGGATGGGACTATTGCCCGGCACTGGGACAGTCGGGATATGGCAACTGATTCACGGTAAACAAGAGCTTGTCCCGATTATGCGCTCGGCCGCAAGCGACATGAATCTGACCCTGGCCATGGCGGTCGTAGCCGTCGCTGGCTCACATGTCTTAGGGATGTTGACGTTAGGATTCTTTATCCATTGGAACAAATTCATCCAACTTGGAACACTCTGGAAGGCGCTTATATCTTTAAAACCCATCGCTATTTTAACCGCGCTCATTGAATTTATAGTGGGCTTCATCGAACTTTTCTCCGAAGCGGCCAAATTGGTCTCGCTGTCGCTGCGTCTGTTTGGCAACATCTTCGCAGGCGAAGTGCTTATTACCGTTCTTTCGTCGCTGGTCGCGTTCATCCTCCCGCTGCCGTTTATGGCGCTTGAGCTAATCGTGGGCCTTGTGCAGGCGACCGTGTTCTCGCTGCTCACCCTCGTGTATCTTTCAATGTTGACGACTCCTCCGCATGGAGAACATCAAAAAATGCGAGAGACACAAGACTTGCAGCAAGAAGCCTCGGTTGCGTGATATCATCCCAGCGCAAGCTGGGATCCAGTTTGAAGCTGGATTCCAGCTTGCGCGGGCATGACATTCCCAATTCATTCTTAACAGGACTTACGCGTTTGGATGCAGAACGCGAAGAAAGCGAGTATTTGCGCGAGGCGTAGCAGCGCTACGGTGAGCGTAAAACGGAGCTTTCGACAAAGTTATGCGCCAAACGCGTAAGTCCTACTCAAATAAGTCAAGGCGACGTTAAACCCCAACCAATTACCGTCGCCCGACACTCAATCCTATGGACATAGAATCCGCAAAGCTCCTGATCAAAGGTGCTACGATTGCCATCGGTGGCATTATGCCGGCGTATGCTATTGGCAAAATCGTGGCCAAAGCCATGGAATCCATTGGCCGCAACCCCGAATCCTCGGACAAATTATTCGTTCCCATGCTCCTCGGCGCCGCGTTCGCGGAAGCCATCGCGATTTATTCGCTCGTGGTCGTATTCACGCTGTAATGGTCTACGAATGTTTAGCTTCGTCCAGGACTTACGCGTTTGGATGCAGAACGCGAAGAAAGCGAGTATTTGCGCGAGGCGTAGCAGCGCTACGGTGAGCGCAAAACGGAGCTTTCGACAAA
>Ga0209515_10000298_pt1 | contig 94528 bp, 97 predicted proteins | sample Subgroupgradi54m_FD_187454 | JGI IMG/M metagenome (GOLD analysis project Ga0209515, IMG submission 187454) | Subsurface groundwater microbial communities from S. Glens Falls, New York, USA - GMW60B uncontaminated upgradient, 5.4 m (SPAdes)... ... | reverse complement strand
GCCTCTTTAAAAGCAACTAATTTTTCTCTTTCCTCCAAACTTAAATGTTTGTAACTATTCATCAAGTGCACCTCCTTCCTAGGTATGAATTTTACCCTAGGTGGTGCACTTCGTTTTAGAACTTAAGAACCACCGGATTGAAGCTAAACTATAGGTTTTGTGATCCGGGTGAGATTTGAACTCACGACCAATGCCTTAAGAGGGCACTGCTCTACCACTGAGCTACCGGACCAAACTTTGTATATTTTACCAGATTTACCCTAAATCCCTACTTTTCTGTTGAATAGAGTAAAAACCAGGAAGGCCAAAAAAGACATAATTGCTCCAAAGAAAAAAGTGCTAGATGGATTAATCACATTCCATAAAAGCCCTCCTGCCAAAGAAGCAAAAAATGTACCTATTGCAGTAAGAGTGTAATATGCCCCAAAAAAAGTGCCTGATTCTTCTTTGTTTATAAACTCGGAAATATAAGCCTTGGAAACCCCATCTGTTGCAGCAATATATATTCCATAAATTGGAAAAAGTAACCAAAGCCAAATAGGATCCTTAACAAATCCAAAAGAAAAATAAACTAAAGAGAAAACTAATAATCCTGCTGAGAAAACTCGTCCGGCCCCAATTTTATCTGCCAGCGATCCTGCAGGAGTGGCAAATAAAGTTTGGGAAATATTGTATAAAACATAAGCTAAAACTACCAAAGTTGTAGTTAATCCTAAGTTCTTGGCATATAAAAGCAAGAATACATCTGATGAATTTCCCAGAGAGAACAAAAAACTGATAACTAAAAATAGTTTAAGCTTTGGCTTAAGTAGTCCCCAGTTTATTTTTACAAATTCTCTTTTTTCCACCTCCACTTTCTTTTTTTCATGGACAAGGAATACTAGAAGCATTACAGCAATAGCAGCCGGGATAAATGCTATAAAAAAGGTTTGTCTTAAATTATCTTTCATTATATATAACACCAGTAAAGCCAAAAGCGGCCCAAAAACAGCTCCCAGCGAATCAAAAGCCCTGTGAAATCCAAATATAAATCCCTTATTCTCAGGTGTAGAATTTTCCAAAAGCAGACTGTCTCTTGAGGCTGTTCTCATACCTTTGCCTGTCCTGTCAATAAAGCGGGCAAACAATACAAACGGCCAACCAGTTGCCAAACCAATTAAAAGTTTGGAAACAGCCCCCATTGAATACCCACCTACCACAAACATTTTTCTTTTTCTTAAATAGTCAGAATATGTACCAAATAAATACTTAGTAATAGCAGCTGTTGATTCGGCCAACCCTTCTATAAACCCTACAACTGGAATAGAAGCATGTAAAACAGAGGTTAAAAATATTGGCACAATTGGATAAATCATCTCAGAGGAGAGATCGTTAAAAAAACTTACTAACCCTAACAAAAAAACATTCTTAGGGACTTTAAACATATATTTATATTATCACAACAGCCTGAGTGACTTGCTTTATAGTCTTTTATGTGTTATTATAATAATCAGTTGATTTAGATCTGAGCTATCAGATTAATTTTCCCCTTGGGATTACAATTTTTTAAGTAGCTCCCTGTCTCGATTTAATCGGGACTTTTTCTTTTTCAATAACAATAATACTTATATGTATTACAACAAGCCTAAAGGCTTTCGCTCCTCCGTTCGCGGAGGAGATTCAAATTCTAATACTTCATTTAAAAGACCGTTTAACAAACCCGGATTCAAATCATACGGAAATAATGGCGGATTTAACCAATCAAGATTCGGGCAAAGAGGATCCCAGCGTGGGGCTCATGAAAGCAAATTAAGAGGACAGGTGGATATTTTCATTAAAAAAGCAAAAGTGTTCTCTCAAGAAACAGAAATTACTACTTTAACCAGCTTTGCTGATTTTAATTTACAAAATCTCTTAAAATTAAATATTGAGAAAAAAGGTTACACTATCCCTACTCCCATTCAACAAAAGGCTATTCCGGCAATTTTAGAAGGCCGTGATTTAGTTGGTACAGCCAATACCGGGACAGGCAAAACAGCCGCATTTTTAATACCTATAATCAATAAAATTTTCCAGGATAGAAACCAGGCTGCCTTAATTATTACCCCAACCAGGGAGTTGGCAGTACAGATTAATGAAGAGCTAAAAGCCTTTGCCTGGGATTTAAAAATATACTCTGCTTTGCTTATTGGTGGCTCAAACATGCACAGGCAACTGAGTGACTTAAGAAGAAACCCAAATGTAGTAATCGGCACCCCGGGCAGGCTTAAAGATTTAATCCAAAGAAATATGCTGCGCTTAAATGATTTTTCCATTTTTGTTTTGGATGAGGTTGATTTAATGGTAGATATTGGATTTGTTGCGGATGTAAAGTATTTTATGAGTCTTTTGCCCCAACAAAGACAATCCTTATTTTTCTCAGCCACTATTTCTTCAAAAATTCAGGAAATTTTGCGGAACTTTGTCCAAAATCCTGTTACAGTTTCTGTAAAATCTCAAGATACTGCAGAAAATGTGGATCAGGATGTTGTAAGGGTAACAAACAGAGATAAAAAGGTTGATCAGTTGCATGATTTATTAATAAAACAGGAGTTTGAGAAAGTATTAATTTTTGGAAAAACCAAACATGGTATTGAAAAACTAAACCGGGAACTGGAGTTCAGGGGTTTTAAAGTTGGAGCAATTCATGGAAATAAAAGGCAATCCCAAAGACAAAGAGTCCTGCAAAGCTTTAAAAGAGATGAAATAAATATACTTTTGGCAACAGATGTGGCTTCGCGTGGTTTGGACATTCCGGATGTATCCCATGTTATAAACTATGATCTTCCACAAACTTATGATGATTATGTCCATAGGATAGGCAGAACCGGCAGAGCAGGAAAAACAGGAATAGCCCTAACCTTTGTTGAATAAAGTGATATAATATTTTTTATGCCAGACATTATTCAAACCAACCCCAAAATTTTAGGAGGACAGCCTGTTATAAAAGGAACTAGAATTCCTGTTGCCAGAGTTGTAGCTTTATATATTCAGGGGTATAAGGTCAAGGATTTTAAGAAAGACTATCCATATATTAATATCACTAAGAAAAATATCAAGGATATTTTTGAATATTATTCTGCTCAAATTGCATAAAAATAGATCTCTCCAAAAGAAAAAGAAGAAATTCCGTTTACTGCTGGATTCTGCTTTTGCCAAAGCTGATGCTTTCCCAAAACTGTGCAAGAGGGCAAATCTTGCACACGCAGTCCATGATCTTAAACTATCTAATCAAGCAGAAGATGAGGAAATTTATCAAAAAGCAATACAAAATAACAGATTTGTATTAACTATCAACTTCAAACATTTTAGAAAGCTAGTCAAGAAAGATTTACCTGGAATAATTGGTATAGAATCTCAATTATCAAATGAGGACATTGATAAAAATCCGGATGATCTTATAGGCAAAGCCACAAAAATTTAAAAGTTTGTGGTATGATTACAGATACTATTATGAAGGAGCATAGAGAGTTGACATCGCTGACTCCCATGATGTTAAGAATCCGTGAGAAATCAAGGCATATGCCTTCAGTGTTGAGCCAGAAGGAAGCAGATGCATCTTGGGAAAGAGCCTATCGTAAGTATTTAGAAGGAGTAGATGAGTCTGAGATGAGGGGTAGATATATTCCTAGAGAGGTTCTAAGTAGGAGAATCGGTCCAGATTGTTAAATTGTTGTTATTTTAAGCTCAATTTGGTATAATACTTTACCTGCTTTGAAACCGCCAAAGGGGCGGTTTTTTCATTGGCAGACACCTATGGCAAATATACGAAACGTTGCAATTATTGCTCATGTTGATCACGGCAAAACCACGCTGGTGGATGCCCTGCTCCGTCAATCTTTAACAAAAATTTCCAAAGAAGCTAATGAAAAAGGTGATTTAATTATGGATTCAAATGATCTGGAGCGGGAGCGAGGCATTACTATTTTTTCCAAAAATGCCTCAGTTAATTACAAAGATACCAAGATAAATATTATAGATACTCCCGGACACGCTGATTTTGGCGGGGAAGTGGAGAGAGTTTTAAAAATGGCAGATGGGGTTTTACTGCTTATTGATGCCAAAGAAGGTCCAATGCCTCAAACCAGGTTTGTTTTAAAAAAAGCGCTAGATTTGAAACATAAAGTTATCGTAGTAATTAATAAAATTGACAAACCCGATGCCAGAATTGAATATGTTTTAAATAAAACTTTTGATCTATTCTTGGAATTAGGAGCAGATGAAGAAACTGCTTACTTCCCCACTATTTATGCCTCAGGAAAACAGGGCAAAGCCGGGTTAGTACCTGACCTTTCTAAAATGACAGACATCTCCCCTGTTTTTGATGCTATTTTAAAATATATCCCAGCCCCTTTGGCAGAGGATAGTAAACCTTTGCAGATTCTTATTACCAATACAGCCTATGATAATTTTAAAGGCAGAATTGCCACAGGCAGGGTTTATGCAGGGGTTGTTAAGACAGGCCAGGAAGTAGCTCATATTAACCGGGAAGGCGGGATTAAAAAATTCAAACTGACTTCTTTAATGGGATTTGAAGGACTGGAGAGAGTTAATATAAGTGAAGCACACGCCGGGGATATTATTGCAGTTTCCGGCATTCCTGATATTACTATTGGTGAAACTTTAGCAGACCCTATTACCCCTATTGCCCTACCTCTTTTGGATATTGAAGAGTCAACTATTCGGATGAGGTTTGGTGTTAATTCCTCGCCTTTGGCTGGTCGTGAAGGAGAATTTAAAACAGCCAGACAAATCCAGGAAAGGTTGCTAAAAGCCCAGGAATCTGATGTGGCTTTAAAGGTCGAATCCCTTGGGGCTGAGTGGATAGTTTCAGGTAGGGGTGAGCTGCATTTAGCTATTTTAATTGAGCGGATGAGAAGGGAAGGTTATGAATTTCATGTTGGTAAACCCCAGGTTATTGAAAGAGTTGAAAACGGAAAAGTTATGACGCCGTATGAAAAAGTTGCAATTGAAGTACCAGATGAATTTCAGGGATCTGTAATGCAAAAAATGGGCCTTCGGCACGGTGAGCTTTTGGATATGACTAGCGAAAATGGGGTTACTATTATGGAATTTGTAATTGCTACCAAAGAGCTTTTTGGCTACAGATCCCAGTTTATCACAGATACTAAAGGTTTGGGGATTATTAGCTCATCTTTTTTTGAATACAGGATAGATCCAGGCGGAAGTTTTAAAAGAAATAACGGATCTTTGGTGGCTCATGAAACAGGTGTAACTAAATTATTTGCTTTAATAGGGGCGCAAGACAGAGGTAATCTTTTTATTGGTCCCGGGATTGGGGTTTATAAAGGACAGGTGGTTGGTCAAAATTCCCGTGGAGATGATATCAGGATTAATGTCTGCAAGGAAAAACAACAAACTAATCACCGCTCTGCAGGTGAGGGAGTTTCCGAGCATTTCAACACACCTAAAGAAATGAGTTTGGAAAATGCCATTGAATATATAGACGACAGCGAACTGGTTGAAGTTACACCAAAAAATATCAGGATCAGAAAAATTGATTTAAATGGATAATATTCAAGCCTTAACCAAATCACTCCTCATTAATCCATTATGTCCTTGATCTGCTGAATTTGCATGAATAAGCTCATGAATTGTTACAAATCCATATACTGATAGCAATCCTGCAAATGATGCCAAACTAACAACATTAGAATAAGCCAGTAATTTAGTAAGTAATCCTAGCTCTACAGGAGCAGCCAATATTACTTCAGCAATACCTGGTCGAGAAACCTTCCCGCCTCCCAATAAAGAAACAATAAGCCTTTTATGCAATTCTATTTTTGATCCATTGTCACTCTTAGTAGTAACTAGTCTGTTAAGAAAAGACGGATCACCATGATCTCCCTTGCTATTCCTACCTATTTTAAGAGCTAACTCATTCAAATCTTCACATTCGTTTAATTCAGCTTTATTTATCAAAAAGTCCAACTTATCACTATCATGTTGAAAAAGAGCCACGAGTAAGGCATCAGTAAAATCATCCCCTCTTGCTTGTGCCTTATTTTCTATTGTTCTCATATATTGAGTAGTGGGCGAGTATAGAAAATCTCCGTTTAGAAATCGGAAGGCCCTGAAATACCCAGGGACAACAGTCCGATACAACCCGTTGCTACTCAATTCTCTAAGAAAAACTCCAGTTGCAAAATTTGTTGCCCATTCGTTTAGAAGATACATACCCAGGGAAAATGGTTCCTGGTCTAGCTCTGCTAAACCACCTGGGAACCTTTCTCTATAACTATAATTATTAGGAGTTTCATCTGCTAGTACTGACCAAACAAGAAAAGCAGACACCCTATTTGGATCAATATATCTACTAAAAACGGATTTTAGCTGCATATCAAACCAACCCGAAAGTACTGGTAACTCTTGAGGTCTAGAAATAATACCTCTTTTAGCTTCTCTCCAGGTTCTTTGACTTTCTAAGATAGTCTCATTAAATGTGCGTACTTCACTCATAGTCCTATATTATAGGATAATCCGTTTAATATGTCCACTCTTTAAAAATTGATTTAAACGGTTAAACCAGATATCCGATGGTCAACATGTTGTCATCAAATTTCCTGAAAGAAACCTTTTTTAAATGCAAGGCCTGGGATACTTTTTCCACTCCCAAAGCTTCAATTGCGCTTATTGCTCCCTCACCCCCAATTAAAACCGGTGCATGAAAAGCATACACTTTATCTATTAACCCGGAGTCCACAAAACGACCCAAAGTATCTCCCCCTCCTTCAACCAAAACACTAATAATCTGCTTTTTTTTAAGCTCCTCCAGAAGTTTAGGGATCGTAATTTGCTCATTAATAACCAGCACATTTTCATCCCTTAGTACTTGGGCATTTTTAGAAAGCCTTGAATGAGAATCTAGAATAATCCTGAGAGGGTCTTTTAAGCCTTTAATTCTGACACCTAAATTAGGATTATCTTTTATAACAGTATTTATCCCTACTAAAACCGATTGATACTCCCCTCTTAGTCTTCTCGCATATTCGCGGGCTTTCTCATTAGTTATCCATTTTGAATCCTTTGTCCTTGTTGCAATTTTTCCATCCAAGGATGAGGCAAATTTAATGACTACAAAAGGTTTCTTTTTTTCATGAAAAGTAAAAAATGCCTCATTCAAAATCCTAGCTTCATTTTCCAAAAGCCCAACCACTACCTCCAAACCTGATTTTTTTAACTTTTCCACACCTTTCCCATGAGTTTTGGGATTAGGGTCCAAGCTTGAGCAAATAACTTTTTTAATACCTGATGAAATTACAGCTTCTGTACAGGGAGAAGTTTTACCAAAATGATTACATGGCTCAAGATTAACATACAAAGTTGCCCCTTTAGCATTTTCCTTGCAATTTCTTAAGGCTTCTACTTCTGCATGAGGAAAACCATATTTTTTGTGGTACCCTTTTCCTATAACTTTCCCATTTTTAACAATTACTGCCCCAACCATAGGATTAGGGTTAGTCCAGCCTTTTCCTTTTTTAGCAAACTTTAAAGCCTGCCTAATAAAAACTTCATCATTCATGTTAGACAAATTTTAACTGATGGTTGAGCTTACTTTTTTTTGTCCTTAAATATTTTAGATTTGTTTTATTTGGTTTAATTTCCAAAGGAATTCTTTCAACAACCTCTATTCCAAATTCTGATAACTGGCTTTTTTTATCAGGGTTATTAGTCAAAAGATTAATAGAAGTTATCCTTAAGTCCTTTAAAATATCTGCTGCCACCTTAAAATCCCGCAGATCTGAAGGAAACCCCAAAGCATTATTAGCCTCTACTGTATCCATGCCTTTATCCTGCAAATTATATGCCCTGATTTTATCAGTTAAGCCTATTCCTCTACCCTCCTGGTTTAGATAAATTATCATTCCTGAGCCATTTTTGGCAATTATCTTCATACTTTCACTGAGCTGATCACCACAATCACAACGAAGAGAACCAAAAGTGTCACCGGTTAAACATTGGGAATGCACTCTGATAAGAGCTGGGTTTTTTATTCCTCCCATTTTAAGCACTGCATGCTCCTTATCATCTGAAATTGAATGATAAATTATAATTTCAAATAGACCATATTTTGTAGGCAGTATTGAACTGGCAGCACGGGTAACACAGCATCCTTCTTCTAGGCTAGGCAGCGGGTTTTTCTTAATATAGGAGATAAGCTCATCAACTGAAGTGATTTTTATCTTAAGCTTTTTTGCTATTTTTTCAATTTCCGGAAGGTTTGCAGTTTTCCCGCTGTCTGAAATAATCTCACAAAGTGCTCCGGCACTCGAAAGATTGGCTATCCTTGCCAGGTCTACTGCGGCCTCTGTATGACCAGGTCTTTCCAATACCCCTCCTTGCTTGGCAACTAAACCAAAAACATGTCCTGGCATTACAATATCTGAGGGTAAAGAGGAAGGATTTGCTAATATTTGAATTGTTTTTGCCCGGTCAAAAGCTGAAATACCTGTGGTAATGCCTTGTCTGGCATTTATAGTCACAGTAAAATTCACTCCTGTTGTTTCCTTATTTTCCAAAATATCTACCATCAATGGAAGCTTTAGCTTATGGGCCTGCCCTGCTGTTATAGCTACACAAATAAGCCCGCCTCCTTTTTTAATCATAGTGGTAACAATTTCAGGGGTTATTTTCTCAGCAGGTATGTAAAAATCAGCTTCATTTTCCCGTTTTGGGTTATCCAGCAGAATAATCATCCTGCCTGTTTTAATATCCTTCAATACTTCCGGTATGCTTGCAAAATTCATATTTTTGATAACATTTTTATCATTTCCAAAGCTGTTTGTGCTGCTTCTACTCCTTTATTCTCATTCTTACGGGTTGCCCGGATTAAAGCATCTTTTAAGAGATACACTGCCAAAACCTCAAAAATAACCGGTATTTCATACTGCAAAGATATGTCCATACAGGCCCTTGCCACTTCATTGGCAATCTGTTCAAAATGATATGTATCCCCTTTGACAATTGCCCCAAAAGTTATTATAGCCTGGTATTTTCTTGCTTTGGCCAGTTTTTTTACAACAAGAGGAATTTCCAAAGAGCCTGGAACTTTAAAAATATCTATCTGCTCTTTTTTTAATCCTTCTTTGAATAAAGTAGAAAGACAATTTTTCTCCAAATTATCAGAAATTTCTCTTCTGAAGCTGCTTTCAACTATGGCAATTTTAATATCCTTAAGTTTCATTTTTGATTAATTTCTCCAAATATTTTCCTAGAATATCCACTTCAATGTTGACAAAATCTCCTACTTTAATAGTGTTGAGCATAGTATTTTTCCAGGTATGGGGGATTATCCCGCAGGTAAAAAAGTTTTTTCCAACAGAAATAACAGTTAAGGAAATTCCATTAACTGCAACTCCGCCTTTTTCCACAATATATTTTAAAAATTTAAAAGGAATTTCAAATTTTAGAATCCTGCTGTTACCCTCCTTTTTTATATCAGTTAATCTGGAGACAGTGTCTACATGACCTTGGACAATATGTCCTGATAAAAATGAGCTTGGGCTAGCAGGAAGCTCCAAGTTCACTAGATCCCCAACCTTTAAATATTTCAGAGTGGTTTTATTTTCAGTCTCCAGCATAAAATCCGCTGAAAAACTTTTTCCATTTTTTTGTATAACAGTTAAACAGATTCCATTAACACTAATGCTATCGCCTTTTTTAAAAAAGCCCAGAAATTTTTGGTCTGTTGTAATCTGAAGTAATTTGGATTTTTTAGTAGTTATTTGCCCTAAATTAGATATTATTCCACTAAACATATTCTTCCTTTCATTCCGACTTTACGGCCGGCTCCGGAGTTACACCGGATCATGTCGCCTTAGGCGACTCGTGGGCTATACCACCGATTTGGACTTACACCAAACCCCGAAAGAATATATCTATCTTATATGATAAAGTTTATGTATGTCAATACTTTTAATCTTTGCATTTATCTCAGGCCTGGTCACAATTGCAGCTCCTTGTATTTGGCCGCTTTTGCCAATAGTTCTCTCTTCCAGCGCCACTGGAGGTAGGAGAAAACCTTTAGGAATCACAATCGGTGTTTGCGCCAGCTTTGCTTTCTTTACTTTAGCCTTATCTTATATTCTAAAAATAATCCCTTTTGATCCAAATTCTCTAAGGCTTTTTGCAGTTGTGGTTTTAACTTTTTTGGGTCTAACTTTAATTATTCCTCAACTTTCTTCAATTCTGGAAGGCTGGGTCAGTAAGTTAAGTTCTAAACTTGGCATACAACAAAACTCCTCTGGTTTTGGCTCAGGACTGATCACAGGATTTTTCTTAGGTGTAATCTGGTCGCCCTGCGCAGGCCCAATTTTGGCAACCATTGCCACTTTAGCTGCCACTCAGCAAGTTAATTTTAAAATAATTTTAGTAACGCTTGTTTATGTTTTAGGAATTGGCATCCCGCTTTTTATCTTTGCCAGCTTAGGACAAGTTGTTTTTACCAAAGTTAAATTTGTCTCAAAATACACAGGGATAATCCAGCAAATCTTTGGAGTAGTTTTAATAGCCACAGCCATAGCTATTTTTTTTAACTGGGATAAGACGCTGCAAGCCAAATTGCTTAACGCCTTTCCAATATATTCCACTTACTTAACCCAACTTGAAACTCAACCTCAAGTCAAAATACAACTTGATAATTTATCCGGCAAAACAGCTTTAACAAATTATGGTCCTGCACCTGAGTTTGTGGGGATTACTAAATGGTTGAATTCTGACCCACTAACTATGGCTTCTCTAAAGGGTAAGGTAGTTTTAATAGACTTTTGGACTTATACTTGTATTAATTGTATCAGAACTTTACCTTATGTGACTTCTTGGTATGACAAATACCATGATAAGGGCTTCACAGTAGTGGGAGTTCATACTCCGGAGTTTGAATTTGAAAAGAAAACTGAAAATGTTCTAGCTGCTATAAAACAATACAACATTCACTATCCTGTTGCTCAGGATAATAATTACGCAACCTGGAACGCTTATAGCAACCAGTATTGGCCGGCTGAATATTTAATAGATGCAAAAGGAATTATAAGGCATGTTCATTTTGGGGAAGGTGAATATGAACAAACTGAGAAGGCTATCCAGGATTTATTAAAAGAAGCAGGGCAAGATGCTACTATGCCTTTGGTAACTTTGCAGGACAGTGCTCCTAAATCCCAAATTACCCCGGAAACATACTTAGGTTTAACTAGAAGAGAAGGTTACAAGGATATTTGGACTTTGATAGGAGATTGGGATATTAAAGATGACTATATTGCCAGCAAATCTAACTCCAGTCTGGATTTTAAATTTAGTGCAGCAAAGGTATTTTTAGTCATCACCCCTGCTACTTCATCAGACAAAGTTAAAATCTCAGTTGATGGAAAGTTAACCCAAACGCTGACAGTAACTGAAGCCAAGCTTTATACTTTAGTAGAATTACCTAAAGTAGAATCCCATCTCCTTCACCTTGATTTTCAAACTACTGGCACCAAAATCTATGCCTTCACCTTTGGGGATTAAAGACTTAATATTTTATTTAACAGTCCTTCAGATTTTTTTAGATAAACTATATTATATTTAGGAAAGTACAAAAATATGGCAGGAGCTTCCTCAAGCAAAGCTTTTTGAAAATCATAATATTTTGCTTTCCTATCCTGCTCCGGCGTAATTTTTCTGCCATCCTCTAAATCCTTATCCACCCTTTTTGAATCAAGTCCTGAAAGGTTGGTTTTTGTTTGTGTAGCATGCCATAAAAAATACTGGTCAGGATCCAGGGGAATACTTTGGGTAATGAGTAAAGCCTGAAAATTTTGCGGTATGCCGGATTCTACCCTTAGCTTGACATCAAATCCTAAACTTTTCCAAGCTGCAGTCACTTGTTTGCCTACCTCTTCTAAATTAGGGGTAGAGGTTAAAATTATCTCAGCATGCATTTTATCTGCAGGAAGATTGGACTGAGCCCGCTCTAAAGCTGATTTGGCTTCATCAGGATTATTTAAATATTTTTTAGCACTCTTATCATAGCCCCAAGAATTGGGAGGGAAAGGGTTATCTGCAACCTCCTCTTTATCTACCTTAGGGGAAATAAAAGATAAAGCCTGCCTCAGGGATCTGTTGGATAATAAAGAATCCTTAACAGAGAAAAGTGCAGTAACGATTTTCGAGTAGTCAGTTTTCTGTTTGACTAAAACAACAGGATTGTTAGAGAAATATTTAATGTTATTTATACCCAAAAGCGCCTGCACCTCACCCAGGGAAAAACCAGTTAGGGCAGTTTTTTCAGACGGGTAAAAACGGATATAAATAACAGGCAATTTAGGATCATTTGGAGTAAGGATGATTTTTGTAATAAAAATCCTGCTTTTTTCAACTTTGCTTATCTTATATGGCCCGAGTCCCAAAAGGGTGCCTTTTTTAAGAACAGGCTTTGTCAAAAGTGTGGGAAAAGGAGAATAAGAATCCTTTAATTTAAATAAAATTTCCTTTTCGTTTGGATAAGTTACTTCCACATCAGGAATGCTAAATTCCAGATCCTGGGAGACAATTTTTCCTCCATCAGCCCATTTTAAATCATCCTTAAGCTTGAACTTAAATTCAGTTGCATCATTATTAGTTTCCCAGCCTGAAACCAAATTAGGTTTAACCCTTCCTGCTTCATCCATAGATATTAATCCAGATGAAACAAGTCTCACTACCTCCAAAGGTAAATCATGCTCCTGAAAGGTTCCAATCAAACCAATTCCAATATTGTTACTCCCATAAAATAACTTGAATTTCATTTGAATAAATGCAAAAGTTGCAATAAGCACCAAAATAATTAAAAAGTACTGCTTATTTCTTCTGATTATCTCCATTCCAATAAGGAGGATCAGTTTTAGGGATCTAAGATAAGTTTTCATCTTATACAGTAAGACCAATGAGTGAGGCTAAAATAAAGGCTGTGGATATTGCAATGGTCGCATAAAAAAGCAGTTTTTCTGCCCCTCTTTTTGTCCGGTAGAACCCTAAGTCAGCCCCGAAAGCAGAACCTAGCCCGGCACCTTTTTGCTGAATAATTATTACTATAATTAATAAAACACCCAGGATTATTTGAATAAGTGATATAGCTGATTTCATTGAAGATATTATACACCACGGAAAGTAAACTTAAAAATTAGTGAACCAGCCATTGCAGGAAATGGGTGATAGTCCCGATAATCAATGATGCTAAAACAGCCACCCAAAAAGATGATAGTTCCATTGCAGGAATAGAAAATCCACTGGTGTAGAAACCGTTAAATGTAAAGGGGATAAGCTGAAAATCAGAAACTATAGTAGTTAGGGCATATAAAGCCAGGACATTTATAAGCCAGGCAAAAATCCCAACAGTTAAAAGATTAAGCGGTAAAAAAAGTATTTTTAATAGGGGAACCAGAAGCCAATTTATCAGCATAAAAACAAAAGCACCAATTGCCAGACTTTTAAACCCACCAGTATAAGTTAAGCCAGGAAGCAGCCTTGTGGTAGCATAAAGGGATACTAAATTTATCAAAAAATGCCTGAGCAGAGTTTTCATTATCTAATGATATCACGTAATTTCCTGTGATAAGCAATCGCAAACCTGTGGGATTCATCACGCAGTTTTTGCAGCAGTTTTAAAGACAAACTTTTTCTGGATAGCTTGATTATCTCCCCTTGTGGGGGATACAGCCACTCTGTCCGTTTTGCCAAACCAAAAATCGGTATTGCATAATTCATCATTCGTAAATTACTATTCACTCCTCGAACCTGCCCACGTCCACCATCTATAATAATTAGATCAGGAAAAAACCACTCTGGATGCTTAAGTCGGCGTATCATCATTTCTTTATGCATTCCCACATCATTTGGCCTACCAGTTATATGAATTTTAAATTTTCTGTATTGGGATTTATCTATCTCCCCATTAGTTAGCACCACCATAGAACCTGTAGCATCATGACCTTGGATATTGGAGATGTCATAGCCTTCTATTCTTTCTGGCAGCTTTGACAAGCTTAGATCTTTTTGCAACTGTTCTAAGGCTTGCTTTTTTTCATCCTCCAGAAAATTCGGATTTTCCAAATAAGATTGAACCCTGTTAGTTTGTGTCATGTAAGTTATTCCTCCCAGCATTTTTTTAATTTTTCCGGCCAGCTCAAATTTTTGTTCTTTAGATACCTTCATCATCTGCTTGGTTAAATCCTTCACTAACTCATGTTTTTTCCCATCCAGAAATTTGGAAAAATTCCTGATAATTTTCCCGTATTCTTCCTTGGAAATTAAACCTACACAAGCCCCTGGACAGAAACCTAAGTGATAATAAAAACAAGCTCTGTTGCCTGTTACCTTCCCCTTCGGGGGCCCCCTGTAACCTTTCCCAGAACACCAAGGAAAAACTTTTCTTAATTGCTTTAATGTATCTCTAACAGTTCTTGAGGAAGGAAATGGACCCCAATATTTTTTTAATTTTTTTAAATCAGCTCTTCTGGCAGTAATGACTTTTGGGAAATCTTGCTTTGTAATACCAATATAAAGGTAGTCTTTATCATCCAGTAAACGTACGTTAAAGGAAGGCTTATATTTTTTAATTAAATTCGCCTCTAAAATTAAGGCTTCCAGCTCTGATTCAACAACTATCGTATCTAAAGAAGCTATTTGTGAAACCAATGCAGCTGTCTTGACAGCCTGATCTCCATTAAAATATGAAGACACCCTGGAATATAAATCTATAGCTTTTCCCACATATAAAACAGAGTTTTCGTGACCCTTGTAAATATAAACACCTGGTTTGTGAGGAATCTTTGAACGGTCCAAAAAAACTGGAATCATTTTTTCTTTTTAGGTTTTCTTGATATGTATACATGGCTTGAAAGTATAACCAGATAGATAAAAACCATAATGAATATTATTCCCCCTAGCAAAAATGGCAGGAAGCTTAAACTTAAAATAGAAGCTATCTTAATATCCTTGATAAATTTTTGTGAGCCAATTAACAGAGTAACCTGATCATCAAATGAATCAAACAAATGAGTTCTGTAGTTTATATCAAACTCAGCTGTCCCAAAGCTTGGAATATTACCTGAATTTTGCCCGCTATCTAGGATATTTATCCTGCTGGCAGTAATACCAAGGCTACTTGATGGGAAAACTGCATTCCCCAAATTCCTAATTCTAATTTTAAGCTTGGCTGGAAAACCTGAGAGGGAAGGATTTGGAGTATCAATAGCCACATCCAACTGCGCTTTTCCTAAAAAGTCCTTATCTGTCAGGTTCACTTTAACATCATTTGTATCTTCTTTAAAACCCTTGTATGTCCCTGCAGGAGAAGGATATAAAGGTGAAAGCCCTTTTATGGCAAAAACAAAATGATTTAAGTCAAGCTTATTAAAATAATCAACACCGCCAGAGGTTTCTTCCCAGGTTGGATCTACCATTACCCAACCCCTGCTATCACTCCAGTATTCTGGCCAGGCATGCAGAGTATCTTTTGATAATGAAAGGGGTCTTAAAGTTTGGTTTGTGCTGTAGGCAAAACCATCCAATTCCCGGGTAGGTATTCCTGCTGCCCTGCTTAGGGCTATGAATAAATCTGTAAATTCCATACAGACAGCTGTTGTAGGATTATTTAAAACAGTCACTGCGCCAAGTCTGTCAGTATCTGTGTTTAATCTTGTTGAGTCGTATTTTAAATTATTTACCACATAAGAATATATAAGTTTAATTTTCTCTTCATTTTTTAAAGGATTAGGACCTAAAATCTCTGTTAGCTTTGATAAGATAGCTGGGTTATCTTTTTCCCAATATTTTTGAGCGCTTAAGTACTTTTTTTTCAGATCATCTGAAAGGTATGGGTTTTTAGCTTTTGAAGTAGCATAAATCTTGGATGAGCCAACTACATTAATATCCAGCCTTTGGCCTCTGGAGAGCCTATACCAAGCAAGATAATTTCCATCCATATCCTGAGTCACGTTAAATGGTTTAGGCTCAATCCTTGAAAATATCACATCCTGATAAGCGCTGTCAGGAGGCAGGGCAATATTAGTCAAAACAGGCACTATATTATTATTTTGCAAGTGATATGTAAGGTCAAAATCATAAAGCTGCATTTGTCCGAAGTTTGCAGATACACCGGATTCAAGCAGCTGATCCTTACTGAAGGTTAAAAACAATTTTCCATTTGAAACAGTCTGAGTTTTAGGGGTAGGGGAAATTAATGAAGGGTCACCAAAAGAGCTTGGGACAGCAATTGTAAGATTATAATTTTGCAAATTTTTAGCTACTGCAACTTTGGGAGCTCTTATTTCCCAAACTTTACCCAGTTTTTCTGCAAAATCTTTGGATTTAAAACTTAAAGTCCAAGCTAAGCTTTTATTAATCCCTGCCACCTGCTGGTTAAATTTCACATCAATGGCGGTTTTGCCATCCTTTGTATCTGAGCTTATTTTTAAGGATCCTCCATCATCTGAGGCTTTAATATCAGTTATTTGGGTAGCTCCAATAATTAATTTAAATTGGGAAGCATAAAATTGGGAAGTTAAATTTTTTAAGGTAACTTTTTCAGTAACAGTTGTTACCCCATCCTCCCCTACATCATAAATCACATCATATGAAGTCCCAAACTCCTCAGTAGCAAAAACTTGGAACTTAAAACTTGGAACCAAAAACAGAAACAAAAAAACTACAAAAAGCTTCTTAAACATTCTTAACATTGTAGCAAACATACCAGACTTAAGCTAATGAATTTAGAGTAAGGCTCAGTTATCTTCTTGGAGGCGCTGACCTTCTTGGCATAGCTGGATTCCTGGGAATTTGTGAAGGAATTGGTGGGCGTCGGTGTACATCAGGAGTCTGAGGTTTAGATGGGAGCGTAATAGTTTTATTAAAAATTTCTAATTCAAGTACCGATGCTTCAACTAGCCGAGACATATTTTTAGATTATACTGAATATTTTATCCAGTCAATAGATAGATTATTTAGCTTGCAACCTTTAAGGTTGCATCGTAAAATAAGATTATATGCCAGGTCGAACTATTCCTTTAGTAAATGGGGAATTTTATCATATATATAATCGTGGCAGCGAGAAACGTGACATCTTTACCCAAGCCTGGGACTACAAAAGATTTCAAAAAACTTTTTATTATTACCAGTTCCTGGGACCAAAGCCAAGCTTTTCTAAGTTTACTAAGTCTGACTTAAATTTGTTTAAGCCAGATCCTACTAAGAAAATCGTGGAGATAATTTGTTACTGTTTAATGCCTAATCATTTTCACTTTCTGATAAGGCAACTAAAGGACAATGGAATATCTATCTTTATAAGCCAACTTACCAATAGTTACACAAAGTATTTTAATACTAAATATCATCGGGTGGGAGCACTTTTGCAAGGTACTTTTAAAGCAACACACATCGAAACAGATGAGCAATTAGTTCATGTATCAAGATATATTCATCTCAATCCAATAGTATCTGGTCTTGTTAAAAATTTAAATACCTATCAATGGTCATCTTACCTAGAATACATAAATGGGCAGCCTTTTTACTCATTTCCCCAAGAAATCCTTAATTTTTTCTCCTCACCTATAAAGTACCAGGAATTTGTAGAAGCACAAATAGATTATGGAACCAGTTTGGAAATATTGAAACATAGAGCAATTGATGTTAATGATTAACTCTGTACGTCAACCTTAAAGGTTGAGCTGGGGTTTATATCTTGTCATTGCGAGCGAAGCGTGGCAATCTACCTCTGTGTGTACGCACGCAAGGTGAGACCTTATGTGGCTAACAATATTCTAACCAAACATTATATTGGCCACAAATCAGGTGGAGCATCTTCAATTTTGAGAGGAACAGAAACTTCTGCTGGTCTATTTAAAAGTGGTCTGGTTGGAAATAGCTGGAACTGGCACAATTTGATCTTTTTTACCATCGCTCATGGGCCCCCCACAACAATCTGAAATCGGGTATTGCACAGGTGTATTATGTTTAGGCAAACTAAATAAGTGACGAAATCTATCCCCACGCTCATTCATGATTCGATGATAACATAACAAATTTAAAAGTCAAATATATAAATAGGCAGGGGGTGGCAGACTAAATGATCTTGGCCAAATATTGGCCGGTATATGAAGATTTAATTTTGGCAACTTGAGCCGGAGTGCCTTCGGCAATAACTTTTCCGCCTTTATCCCCACCTTCTGGTCCTAAATCTATTACCCAATCGACATTTTTAATTACATCTAAATTATGCTCAATAATAATAACGGTATTGCCAAAATTAACCAGCTTTTTCAAAATAGCCAATAGTCTTTCAATATCTGCAAAATGCAAACCAGTGGTTGGTTCATCCAGAATATAAACCGTATGGCCAGTGGGCCTTTTGGATAACTCAGATGACAGTTTGATTCTTTGAGCCTCACCTCCTGACAGCGTTGGCGCTGGTTGACCCAACCTGATATAACTTAAACCAACATCATTTAACACCTGTAGCTTACCCTTAATATTGGGAATATTTTCAAAAAACTTTAAACTTTCCTCAACAGTCATATCCAAAACTTGCGAGATATTTTTATCCTTAAACAAAATCTCCAAGGCCTCTCGGTTATACCTAGCCCCATTACAAGATTCACACTTCACATACACATCCGGCAAGAACTGCATCTCGATTTTAAGTTGTCCCTCCCCTTCACAAACCTCACACCTACCACCTTTAACATTAAAAGAAAATCTACCTGAACCATATCCGCGAATCTTTGCCTCAGGTGACTCGGCAAATAAATCCCTGATAAATGTAAACGCTCCAGTATAGGTAGCAGGATTAGAACGAGGAGTTCGACCAATTGGGGATTGGTCTACTAAAACTACCTTATCTATCAACTCTAAACCCTCCAGGCTCTTAAATTGGCCCGGTCTTTCTTTGGATTTATAAACATGCTGAGCTAAAGCCCTATATAAAATGTCATGAATTAAGGTAGATTTACCTGATCCGGAAACTCCGGTTATGGCGACAAATTGTCCCAAGGGAAAGCTAACACTGATATTTTTCAGGTTATGCTCAGAGGCTCCAATAAGTTTCAAGGAACCCATCTCTACTGGTTCTCTTTGCAAATCAGCACTTAATTTAACTTTTCTTTTACCAGAAAGGTATAGACCTGTTAGCGACTTGGGATTTTTTTTAATTTCATCAGGAGTCCCCATCGCCACCACATATCCACCGTGTTCGCCTGCTCCCGGACCGATTTCGATCATTAAGTCTGATGCTTCCATGGTTTCACTGTCATGCTCATTCACCACCACGGTATTACCCAGATCCCTTAATTTCTTCAGTGTTTCTATCAATCTCGTGTTATCCCTTTGATGAAGTCCAATTGATGGCTCATCTAACACATACAAAACTCCAGATAGGCCTGAACCGATCTGGGAGGCTAATCTAATTCTTTGTGATTCACCCCCAGCTAAAGTCATAGCTGCCCGATCTAGCGTTAAGTAATCAAGTCCGACATCTATTAAAAACTGCACTCTGGCCTTGATTTCTTTCACGATTGATACGGCAATCTGGTTTTCTCTGTCTGAAAGCTGTAACGTCTTTATCCAATCTAGAACCTGGGAAATTGATTGTGAAGTTACCTCAGCTATATTTGAGCCCATAATCGTAATTGATAAAGCATCGTCTTTGAGTCTAGCTCCGCTACATTTGGGACAGATCTCCTTAAACATATATTTTTCTATCTCGGCTTTGACAAAATCTGACTGCGAAGTTTCATATCTTTCTTTCAAATTGGCTACCAATCCGGGAAATTTTGAATAAAAGTGAGTCCATCTGCCTTGCCTGTTTTTTCCTGAAACCTTAAATTCACTTTCACCTGCTCCGTGCAGCAGGATATTTTTAGATTCAGCAGATAACTCTCCTAATCTAGTTCCCATATCAAAACCATGCTCCTTACCAACGGCTTCAATCAGTCTAGTAAACCAGGTTTCAGTTGTGGCTAATTTATTCCATGGCAGTATGCCTCCTTCGTCAATTGATAATATTGGATTTAAAACCATATTTTCATCAATTTCCAAAAGTGTTCCTAATCCTGAACAGGTAGGACAAGCTCCGTGTGGCGAGTTGAAAGATAGCAACCTGGGTTCAATTTCTGACAAAGCAATATTATCCACCGGACAGGCAAATCTTTCAGAATATAAATGATCTTCCATTTTCTTAGGATTGGCTGGAAATTCTAAAGAAGAGTCTAAAACTTCTGAGGATATAACAGATCCTTCACCCATTTTTAAGGCTGTCTCAATGCTTTGTGATAATCTTGAGTTAATTTGTTGTTCATGAACAGTTTTTGTTTCCATTACTAGACGATCTACTACTAAATCAATCGTGTGTTTGTTGGTCTTAATTAAAACCAAATCATCTGTCAAATCCCTGACATGCCCATCTACTCTAACTTTAGAAAAACCTTTTTTCCTAAAATCTTCAAACAAAGAGGAATACTCGCCTTTTCTGTCTTTTACCACCGGTGCCAAAATCATTACGCGCTTGCCCTTTTTGCCTGTTACTTGTGCCTTGTTACTTGTTACTTGTTGAACAATTTGTTCAACACTCATCTTAGAAACTTCTCTGCCACAAACAGGACAGTGCGGATGACCTACTCGGGCAAACAACAATCGTAAATAGTCGTATATTTCGGTTGTTGTACCCACAGTAGAACGAGGATTATGGGAAACACCTTTTTGATCAATCGAGATGGCTGGAGATAAACCTTCAATGTAGTCTACATCTGGCTTATCCATTACTCCTAAAAACTGCCTGGCATAAGCAGAGAGGGACTCCACATATCTTCTTTGCCCCTCAGCATATAAGGTATCAAAAGCCAAAGAGGATTTTCCTGAACCGGAAATGCCGGTTAAAACCACTAACTTATTTTTTGGAATCTCCAGATCAATATTCTTAAGATTATGCTCTCTTGCGCCTTTGATGATGATTTTATCTATAGCCATGCGAAATTTTCCCGAAAATGAAGGTTTAATTTTACACTAATTTACAAGATTTTTAAAGGGGTTGAGCTTTAATCCAAACTTGATATACACTTTTCCATTTACTACCCCATATATTTGACAGAACCCGGGTTGTTCTTCTTTTCAAAATGGGACTAAGGGGTACTTGGGTAACAGCTTCATAATAAGAACGTAAACATACATCGTGTATTCCTGCAGACCCATATTGTTCAATACCCTTAATAGTATCAGTTGCTCTGGTTGATTTAAGTTCTGCTAATAAAGATGTTTCTATCCCAGCCATATAAATTTATTCTACTCCAACCATAATTTTTTGCAAGTTAAACACTCAACTCCTTAATCTGATCTCTAATTTTGGCTGCAGTTTCAAAATCCAAAATGATCACTTGACTCTGTAATGCAATGCGTTACAATTAGTATGTGTTCTTTATTCAGAAACTTAGATGGGATAAATGGAATATAGTTCACATTGCAAGACATAACGTTATTCCAGAAGAAGTTGAAGAAATTTGTCATGGTGACCCGTTAGTTCAAACAGGTAAAAAGGGACGAACGGCGCTGGTCGGTCCCACTGATTCTGGTAAGATACTTAGAGTAATTCTTGATCCTGAAGGAAAAGGAATCTACTATCCTGTTACAGCATATGTAGCTAGTAAAAAAGATAGGGCTTTATACAAACAAGAGAAAGAAGGTGAACAGAAATGACAAAACAAAAAAGTCGTATTCCAGATTTTAAAAGTCGCCAGGAGATGGCTGAGTGGTGGGATACACACGATCTTGCTGATTATCAGGATGAATTTAAAACAGTCAAAGCAAAATTTGCTAAAAATCTTTCAGAAGGTATTACCATCAGACTTGATTCAACAACTTTAACAGAGTTGCGTTCAAAAGCTCATAAAAAGGGTGTGGGGCCCACAACCCTAGCCAGGATGTGGATATTGGAGAATTTGCAATCAGCATAGTAAACAAAAAAGTAAATTTGTGCGGTAACCTTAAAGGTTGCAAGCTAAATTAAATTACCTTATTCTACCTTTACCTATTTTGTTAGCTATATCAAATAATATCTGACTCACCATTGTGCCATCTGCTATCACACCTGAGGAGTCATAAAGAGTTTGTATACCTCCTGCAAGCCACTCTAGACTATTTAGAAAAGACCCGTATCTAAGCTCTTGAACAATCCCATTTCTCATCACTCCAGGCCTCATCGCACCAGCACCAGCTATTTTATAACAAATACTTTGATCTAACTCTTTTGCAACAACCCAAAACACTGAATTCGAGTTCAAATCGCGTGCAAATGAAAATCCATATTTTCTCATTTGGGATACTGTACATTTTCCAAATCCTTGTTCTGCGAAGTCGGCTTTAAAATAATCAATTACCTGAGAATCCAAAGCTGAAAGGTTTGGTACAAGAATTTCCCCTGATCTAGTAATTATCCCTCCATTCTCCAGAAGATTGCCAATCTCTTCTTTAGCTCGATTTATTGAGACTTCTGCCCGTAGTCGTCTATCTGATTCTAGTGATGAATATCGAACTCGTCCTATTAACCCATCGACACCAATGGGTTGAATCAGTGTTATTGGAAATAATGTAAAAGGTGCTTCTGGTAACATAACGCTCATATGATATCAAAAAATTGTCTATTTTTCAACTATGGGATATTATGAAAGCTCTTTTATCTGATCCCTGATTCTAGCTGCAGTTTCAAAATCCAAAATTTCTGCTGCTTGTTTCATTTGTTCTTCCAAATTCCCGATCATTTTCTGCCTTTCTTTAACCGGAATATCTTCTATAGTTAGATCTTTTTTACCTAACTGCTCTTCCAGCTCTTCTACTTTTTCAATTAATCTTTCTCTTAGCGCTTTTTCAATGCTTTTAGCAGTAATATTGTGTTCTTTATTATATTTAAGCTGATATTCTCTTCTTCTATCTACCTCATCTATAGCTGCCTTCATAGATTTTGTGACAATATCAGCATACATAATCACCTCTCCCCCAATATTCCTGGCAGCCCTGCCCATAGTTTGCACCAGCGATGTACGTGATCGCAAGAATCCTTCTTTATCTGCATCTAAAATAATCACCAAAGTAACTTCCGGCAAATCCAATCCTTCCCTAAGCAGATTAATACCTACAATGACATCATATTCCCCTAACCGCAGGGAATTTAAAATATCCCCCCTTTCCATGGTTTTAATATCTGAGTGCAAATAATTAACCTTAATACCTTTCTCCTTTAAATAGTCGCTCAGGTCTTCTGCCATTCGCTTGGTCAGCGTGGTTATTAGCACCCGCTCATGTTTGGCTACTCTTCCTTCTACCTCTTTTATTAAGTCCTCAATTTGCCCTTTGGTTGGCCTGACAGAAACCTTTGGATCTACTATCCCTGTTGGTCTGATCAGCTGCTCAGCAATATTTTCCGGGCCAGCTAAACTAAGTTCATACTCATCAGGTGTAGCTGAAACATAAATAGCCTGATTAATCTTTCTTTGGAATTCCTCATACTTTAGAGGCCTGTTATCCAAGGCTGATGGCAGCCTAAAGCCAAACTCAATCAAAGTTTCTTTTCTAGACCTGTCCCCGTTATACATCCCCCTAATCTGGGGAAGAGTTATGTGTGATTCATCTACAATCAGCAAAAAATCTTTGGCAAAATATTCCATTAAAGTATACGGCGGACTGCCAGGCTCTCGACCTTCAAAATATCTGGAATAATTTTCTATCCCATTGCAATAGCCAAACTGTTTAATCATTTCCAGATCATAATTTGTTCTTTGTTCCAGGCGTTGAGCTTCTACCAATTTATTTTGCTTCTTAAGCTCAATTAAACGAAGATCTAGGTCTCTCTCTATCTCTTTAATTGCCGGTAACATTCTGGCCTCCGGAGTTATATAATGCTTGGCAGGAAATAAAGTTAGAGTCTGTGGAGTTGGAGTTACTGCTCCAGTTAGAGGATCTAAGTGAGAAATTTTTTCTATTTTATCTCCCAAAAAATTAATCCTGATGGCAGATTCTGAATATCCGGGATATATATCTAGCGTATCTCCTTTAACCCGATAAGTTGACCTTTTAAAATCAAAATCATTCCTGCTATAAAACATCTTTGTCAGCATTTTCTTAATTTGCTCAAAGCCTAACCTTACACCTTGCTTAAGTTCCAAAATTGCTCCTCCATATTCAACAGGGGATCCTAAGTTATAAATTGCGGAAACTGAGGCCACAACTACCACATCTTTGCGGGTCATTAAAGAAGTGGTGGTGGAAAGCCTTAATTTTTCAATCTCTTCATTAATTGAGGCGTCTTTTTCAATATAAGTATCTGATTGAGGTACATAAGCTTCTGGTTGATAATAATCATAATAAGACACAAAATACTCCACAGCATTTTTAGGAAAAACTGATCTAAACTCCTGGGCTAACTGTCCTGCCAAAGTTTTATTGTGGGAAATAATCAGAGTAGGCCGCTGCACCGCAGCTATCACATTAGCCATGGTAAAAGTTTTACCGCTGCCCGTGACTCCCAGCAAGACTTGATGCTGTTTCCCGGAATTTAGACCTTTAACTAGTTTCTCAATAGCTTGTGGCTGATCACCAGTAGGTTTAAAATCAGATGCAATTTGAAATTTGGCCATAACAGCTCATTATAGCATTATGATACACTTTGTCCTACTTGACACCTTCGGGTTATATTTGATATTGTTTAGGTAATAATATGCCAGTAACATTGTACCGCCGCCAGAAACAAATTTTAAGTTTTATCAAACAATATATTGATAAATATGGTTATTCCCCGACTTTGGGAGAAATTGCAGAGGCAATTGGGGTTTCATCTTTGGCCACAGTTCATGAACATTTGCAGGCACTAGTTGCCAAAGGAGTTATTAAAAAATTTGAAGGGGCTGTCAGGGGAATCGAAGTTTTAGATCAAGTTGTCTCCAAACATCTGCAAGGAATAGAACTGCCTATTTTAGGCTTTATTGCAGCAGGTCAGCCTATTATGACCTATACAGACCCTGATGCTTCTATTAAAGTTTCCCCCAGTATGCTTTCCGGTAAAAAAAGGTCTTATGTTTTGCAGGTTAAAGGGGACTCCATGATAGAGGAGGGAATTTTAGATGGGGATTATGTCATTATTGAGGAGCAAAATATAGCTTCTGATGGAGATATTGTGGTAGCGCTTTTGGATAACGGCCTAGCCACTTTAAAAAGATTCTTCAAAGAACCAACCAGAATTAGGCTTGAGCCGGCCAACTCCGCCATGTCTCCAATTTATGCAACAGATGTCAAGATTCAGGGAAAATGCGTCGGAGTGATCCGCAGGTTCAATTAAGCTTTCTTGATCTATCTAAAAAATTCAAGTCAGAAACTAAAGTTCTCATTCTCATATTCCAAGTTCTTCGAGCCTTCCTTAGACGTAAATCATGCATGGTTGTCAAACCAGAACGGCGGTTATGACCATCATAGCCTTCCTTCAAAAAGTCTTTATGCTGTTCCCTTAAATCTGACTTTCTTTCTAGCCCAATATTCATTTTTTTATTTTATGGTAAATGTAATAACCAACTACCCCGATAATTAATATTATAATTACGGCGTCAAGTTTATGGAAGTATGGGCCAATCGAATGCCAGTTTTGACCTAAAACAAATCCTATCCAGGCCAGAAAGTATGACCAGATTAAGGAGCCGAAAAAAGTTAAAACTATGAATCTTCCTAAAGGAAGCTTAGCAAATCCGCAAGGTAAAGATATGACAGTTCTTATTCCGGGAATTATTCTTGATCCTAAAACCACCAAATCTTTAAATCTGTGAAGCAGTTTTTCTGTTTCATCCAGCTCTTTTTCTGAAATCAAAATCCACTTGCCAAATTTTCTGATAAATCTTCTGACTAATTTTTCATGGCCATAAAAACCTACGGCATAAGCCAATAAAGAGCCTAAAACATTCCCAATTGCTCCAGCTAAAGCCACCATATTAAGATCGAATTTACCGGCTGATGCCAGAAAACCTGAAAAAGGCATAATCACTTCTGAAGGCAGCGGAATTAAGGCAGATTCTATTGCCATGGTCAGAACAATCCCAGGATACCCTAGAGCTGAAATGACATGAATAATCCACTGTGCTACACTTTCAAGCATGTTAACTATTGTACCAACACCGATTGGTAATTTAAAAGATATTACTTTAAGAGCTCTTGAAGTTTTAAAAGAGGTAGATGGAATAATTTGTGAAGATTCCAGAAGAACCGGATTACTGCTTAATCATTACCAGATCAATAAACCCCTGTTGGTATTGAATGATTATAATGAAGTGAAAAATGTTGATTCTATCCTGGAACGGTTAAAATCCGGGCAAAATCTGGCTTTGGTTTCTGATGCAGGCACCCCGCTTATTTCTGACCCGGGATATAAGTTAGTCAGGGAAGCAATCCACCAGGAGATTGAGGTTGATTCTTTACCAGGCCCTTCATCTGTTATCACAGCTCTAACTCTTTCAGGATTACCCCCTGATAAGTTTTTATTTGTCGGGTACCCGCCTGAAAAGTCCGGGAAAAGATTAAAATGGCTGGAGGATTTAAAAAAAGCAGATTCCACAATAATCATGTTTGTCTCACCTCATAAAATTATAAAGACTTTGGCAGATATGAAAGAAGTTTTTGGGGATATTGAAATAGTCTTAGCTCATGAATTAACAAAAATTCATCAAAGCGTAGAAAATAAAAAAATCACTGGGTGGCTTGAGAGCTTAAAAAACCCTAAAGGGGAATATATCTTACTTTTTAATTTAGCTTCTTCTTAAAATCATCTTTTTCTCTGTCTGGTAAAGCAAATCTTTAACTGAATGGGCTTCATATTTTTCTACCACTATCCCATACACTCCTTTTTCCACCAAATATTCCAAAACTTCAGGATAAAGTGTTAATGATCCACAAGCTATAAAGGGTATTTTGGATTTATGAAGCAGTTTTAAACCATCTTCCAAGAATTTTAACAATCCTTTTATTTCATTTTTAAAGGCAAGCAGTTCTGCCTCAGTCTGATCAAATCCATTAAGAAAACTTACTAGCTCATCCAGATTTAGAACCACCCCGTCCAGTCCTGCCACCAAATATTCCTCCAGATTAATAATATTTTCCGGTACAGCCACTTCCATCCAAATCTGCAGCGAATTTTTTCTCATTAACTTCTTAACAGCTAACTCTCTTTTTATTTGGAGCAGTTCATTTACTCCCCTGACAAACGGCACCACAATATGAATATTAGTCAAACCTTTTTTGTGTCTGGCAAAATCCAAAACATCCACCATGGGCTGGAAAAGATTCTGCTGGTGTAACAACCGCAATGTTCCGCGCACTTTCCCCATTCCCTCTGATTTATCAGCTAACTTTAAAAGAATTGGCGAATTTGGGAAAGTAGTAGCAGATTCCACCAGTTTAAAAACTAAATTCTCAAAAGAATCAGAAGGCTTGTTCAGATCAAATATTTTCTCAGAAGAAATATAAACTCCATCAACTTCTTTTTCCACTGTCAAGCCTTGTGACATATCTAAAAATATTTTAACAGCTCTTTTATATTTGTCATTGCGAGGAACCATAGGCGACGCGGCAATCTCTGAAATAGATTGCTTCGCTTCGCTCGCAATAACGAGGTTTGGTGTATAGGGTTTTAGACTAACTAGTTTAACTCCTTCATCCAAAATCCATTCATATTCATAGGGCAGGAATAATTTTTTATTAGCCTCTTTCACCAAATCATAAATTCTTTTTTGGTCTCCAGGAGAAATTTTACCTGACTTTATATTAATCAAGACATCATCAGATATAGGATCAAAAAAAGCAGACCCCAAGCTATCTATCTTTTTGATAAAAATCACTATTTGAGGCTCTAAATTTTGGGAAATTCCCGGAAAAAACCCGTCTTTCCATAACCGCTCCTTTATTTCCTCCAGCCAGGTATTTAAAAGTTCCTGCCAAAGCCCTTTTACACCTTTAACGATTTTAGCGTTTAATAAGAAGTGTTTATGTTTGTTTGTCTCTTTTTCTAAAATTTCAGGAGCAGAAATAGCAAGAATTTCTTTTTTAACTAAGTTCAGGCTTTGCTCAAAAACTTCCCTTTTCCCAAAATCAAAATGCTCCAGAGTAGTTTTTAGCTTAAACTCAGGAGGGGTAACAACTATGCCTAAACCAACTGGAAATCCCAATCTTGATAATTTTCCTAAATTAACAGCACCTGATCCAAAAATTGGCCCGTCTTCTTCAGTTATTAATCTTATAGGCAGGATTTCAATCATATCATTCCAGTTTAACGCTGTCCCCAACTTTAATATTTAACTTTTGGATTATCCCGGCATTTACTTCTAAAATTTTATCAGTCTCATTTTTCGTGCTATAGATTGGTAAATCTGCATCTTTAGTTCCAGGATTCGGTGGGGGCACTCCCGGAATAATATCTACTACCTTGTCAGCATTTATCCAAACAAAATCAAGAGAGATTTGCATACCTTTCATCCAAAATGGGTGTGAAGAGCTATTAGAATATACAAACAACATCCCTTCATCCATCTTCAAAGAGTCCCTTCCTGATAAACCTTTGTTTCTTTTAGACTGTGTACCTGCAATTTCCACCCTTAATTTATTTCCGTTAATATTTAAGGTTTTAAATTTAGGAGGGGAAGGCAAAAAAGGAATATTTAGATCCGGAGTATTTCCAAAAGGGGAAAAGAAAATAAGCATACCCCCAATTATTATAATCAAAAGAATTGCCTGTATAGCAAATTTCTTCATAATTATATTCTAACACTTTCCCCAAAGTCCTCTTTTGTTTATTTTGGCCTCCGATTCTGCCTGCCTGAATTGAGTATTAAATTTCACATCAGGAGGATATGTATAAACTTTGGCAAACCCCAGCCTTACCAAATAATCATTCACAAAAAGAGTCTCCCCATTTTCCAAAGGCAGATAAATATATCTTAAAATCCTCCCATATTTATCCTTATCAGAAACATCTTTTTGCAAAACAACAACTTTGCCTGAAAGCAAACTTTTTGTTTCATTTGAAGCTTCTTTGCCAAAACAGCCAACAGGCCGCCTGGGATCAACAGTTTCAGGTGTATCAATTCCTACAAACCTGACTGTCCTGCCATCTGTCAGCTCGATTGTATCCCCATCAACTACTTTTAAAACCACACCCCTTTCTCCTTCCACTCCCAAGGTAGCAGAAGGACTTGCCTCCGTGGATGAGGTAGGTGTCGTAATTGGGATAGAGGCTGGTGATACAACCAAAGTTGGCTTTAGCCCAAACCACAAAAAACTAAATCCAAAGATTACAAACAACATACTAGTTGCAACTAGTAATTTAGTACTCCTGATCATGAGTTTATACGACTTGCCCTTATTGCATTAAGGATAACCACCACATCAACTCCCTCCTGCAAAATCGCTCCAAAAATAGGCGGAATTAAACCAACTGAAGCAAATACCATCCCCACTACACTTAAACCTATACCTCCTATAATAGATTGCTTAGCAATATTAATAGTTTTTTTAGCAATATTGTAAGAGATAGGAATAGATGCAAATTCCCCTCCTAAAAATACTATGTCTGCAGCCTCAGACGCAGCAGTTTGCTCTTCATTAGAAAATACTATCCCTACATCTGATGCTGCCAGGGCAGGAGCATCATTTATCCCATCCCCTACCATAGCCACCACCCTGCCTTCTTTTTTTAAATTCTCCACTTCTTTCAATTTTTCTTCTGGTTTAAGTTCTGCTTTAATTTCTACATCTTCCCCAAGGGATTTAACCAATTTTTGAGCCTCAACTTTTTTATCTCCTGTTAAAATTAACATCTTCATATTCTGGTTTTGAAAAAAGTTAATCACTTCTTTGGAATTTGCCTTAATCTCATCCTCAAACTTAAATATAGCCAGAGTTTTCCCTTTTGAGCTTAATTCAATTGCCATTCCAACCTCCCCTTTTCTTTTAGACAGTAAATATTTTTCTTCTTCTACCACACCTGTAATTCCTAAACCAATTGTTTCAGCAACATCTCTGGCATGAAGTACTGGAGCGTTTTTTATTTTTCCAAACTCCACCACAGCTTTGGCCAGAGGATGAAGTGAGTTCCTCTCAATGGCTGCTGCTATAGCTAAAGCTTTTTTTTCATCTAAATTCTTAAAGAGAATTTCAACTTTTTTTAAAATAGGTTTGCCAATTGTCAAAGTGCCTGTTTTATCAAAAATTAAGATATTTATCCTGGACAAAGCCTCCAGGGCACTTAACCTTTTAATAATTACCCTATTTTTAGCAGCTGAGTTTACCCCTCCCAAAAGAGCGATAGGAGTGGCAATAATCAAAGGACAGGGTGTGGCTATTGCTAAAACCGAGAGAACTCTCATCAAATCAAAATTAGAAAAAATAAAAGCAAGAGCGGCAATTGCCAAAGTGATAATTGTAAAATAGCCGCTGTATTTATCTGCCAGCCTGACCATAGGAGATTTTTCTTCCTGGGCTTCTCTTACCATTTCCACAATTTTGTTATAGGTGGAATTCCCCTGGGTTTTTGTAACCTTAAGGGCAATTGGAACTCCCATATTGATAGTCCCGGAAAAAATTTGCTCTCCAGAAACCTTTTCTACAAAAGCTGATTCACCGGTTAGAGAGGATTCATCCAAAACAGCCCCAAGCGAAATTAAACTCCCATCCAAAGGTACAACTTCCCCTTTTTTAATAAAAATTTCCATGTTAACTTTAATATTTTTTAATTTAAGCTCTTCCCCCGGATGATCTTTTTCCCAAAGTGTTACTTTATCAGGGATTCTTTCAATCAAAGCTGTTAGAGATTTTTTAGCCCTTTTTTGAGCATACTTTTCCAGATTTCTGCCGCTAGCAATCATCAAGCTTAAAATCATGGCCACCAGATATTGGCCAGTGAAAAGGGAAAGCAATACGGCCAAAATAGCAATATAATCCAAGGCAAATTGTTTTTTTAAAACTGAAGAAATTGTATCCTTAAAAAGCTCAAAACTGCCCAAAAGAGTAATTATCCAGGCTAAAATTGGGTTTTTCGTAATCAAATATCCCAAAATTCCTAGGAAAACAACAACAGGAACTATAAATTCTCTCATCTATCTATTGTAACTTATCTATATAGTTTTGTAAGGCTGATTACAACTAAATCTAAACTAATTGGAATAAAAAGATAAATGCTGGCTTGTTTAAAAAAGTTGGACAGGACAGAAAGGTTTATAGTATTCAAATAAACCCAGAGATTTACAACTAAAAGGGGCCTGAGAAAATATAAAACTCCCAGTAATCCACCACCCACCACAAAGCAGGCTGCCAAAAACCAAATCACCCCTTCCAAATCCCTTTTGGAAGAAAACATAGAATTGCCTATTTCAAAAATTAAATATAAACCTAAAATTGCCTGAGGCCAGACAGCAAAATTTATAAAATTTAAAATAAACAAAATTATCCCCACCCCAAAAATAACCGGGGCAACCCCAACCAAACTCATCCTGATTGGGTCTACTTTTCCAATCTGTACACTACCCAGTTTAACCTGCTCCCCTTCTACCTCTGGTAAAACACTTAACTCACCAACAGGGATAAGTAAAACCCCTGCCACCAAAAGATGGGCCAGTTCATGAATTATAGTCCCGGGCAAAAAAAGAATTGCTAAAATATGTACTACAGTTTTATGGGAAAGGCGAAATCTGTAAAAAGTTTTTGCCAAAGAATTAATTAATTTTTTGGAAATAAAAAACAAAATACCAAGTTCCAAAACAAACAGCAGAAAATAAATCATCCAGGATTAGTATAACAAATAATTAAAATTATTCTTCTTTAACTTTTGTTTTCTTTTCTTTAGCAGGTTTTTCTTCAGCAGGGGATAGCAAACTTAAAATCTTATCTAATTTAACATTAAGCTCTTCAAACCTGTCTTTACTTCCATCACTACTTCCTCCGGCATTCTTTTTACCCCCGAAACAATTACTGCAAAAGACTGGTTTATCCCCTGTTGGCTGAAAAGGCACTTTACAAGAATCCCCGCAATCTGCGCAGGTAGCATCAAACATCATTCTTTCTTCAGATCTTCCAGAGTCTTCTTTTTGGCTTCTAAAACAATTGTTGCAAAAAATGGGTTTACCCTGGGTTGGCCTAAAAGGAACTTCACATTCCATACGGCAATTGTCACAAACTGCTTTGTGCATCTCTACTGGGCCACGGTCACTGCGGCCGCCAAATCTTGGCCTGAACCCTCCCCCACCTCTGCTATTTCTATCTTGATTAAATGCCATAATATTGCTTAAGTTGTAAGTATAACACACTTAAATCCCTTTCAGTAAGCCCAATGATACATTGCACAGACTGGATGGATTTTTCAAAAGAGTTATTTAAAACTGGTAAACCTGATTTCTAGATGATAATTTAGAGCTTGAGCTAATCTTTTAAGGAAAGCAATTGATGGATTGGCTCTGCCAGACTCAAGTCTGGAGATTACTGATTGTTTTGTACCAATTTTTTGAGCCAAGAATTTTTGCGTAAATCCTTTATTCCTTCGTGCCTCAATAATGGCATTAATAACAGCAAATTCTGGTTGCTGCCGATCAAACTCAGCTTTAAAGGTAGGATCTTTTAGTTCTTCCTTTAACCAAATATCAAAATCTAGATGTTTTCTGTCTTTAGGTTTAATCATATAGCATATATGCTATACTATGTCTTTCAGTCTGTCAAGAGCTACTTTGATTTCTTTCGAAGGTGTTTTCTGACTTTTCTTTTTAAAAGCGTGCAGAAGATAATATTCTGAATGGTGAATCGTATAAAATATCCTTATTTGTGCTGTTCCTGAAATTCTTAGTTCATACAGCTTATCTTGTAATTTTTTGATGTAGGGTGGCTTTAAAAAAGGTCCTTGATTTTTGAGAAGTAATATTGAAAGAGCAATTTTTGAACGCATCATTGAATTTTGCTCTCTGATAAACTCTTTGACAGGATAGTCAACTCGGGCAGTTTTAAAGAAGAAAACTTTCCATGCCATAATCAAATATTAGCATAAATAAAACCTCCGGCTCGAACTTAATTTTACTTAATCGGCAGCTTTCCCTAAACTTAAATCAGGGCTTTGCAGAGCTCTGCGCGTATGGGGGCGCGCAGAGAAATGCTCTGGGGCTACCTACAAAATCCCATTCAGTGAACTTATATCGAACAATTCGAACCGCATTTCAATCGACGCATTCTGGTGCGTTGCGATAGATGCCTGCTCGCTACGCTCGCAGGCTTCCTTATCGATAACCGCTCGGCCTTCGGCCTGAAGCTCTGAAACTGTCGGCTCGAACGCAAAAATTTTAAAGAACTTTTCAAAAATTTCTATCTATTTTACATTATTCCAAATTAAACCCGAAGTCAATAGTGGATGATTACCAAACAATGTTTCCCCAATTTGACTGAGCTCTACTACTTCTTGCTGTTGTACTGATTAAGACTTTTTCTTGGTAAGTAAGTTCATCTGATATTCTATTTACTGTGTTTGCTGGATCATAAACAGAAGCATTAGTAAAAGATGTTGTTAAATAATCCAGTATTCTTAGGAAATTGTTATCTGTATTTATATATCCACAACCCGATAATGCTGTTAGTACTGTTTCTTCAAGGTAAACAGATGGGAAATCTATGTTATGAACTTTTCTCCAGATTTTTGCTAACCTTATTTCCTTTATTCTTCCAGAACGAGTAATTCGAGCAATATGAGTATCAATATTTGTTTTAGTTCTATCTCTTCCGGATTTTGATACATAAAGCCAGTGGTCATTAGAATTACCATCAAACTTGACACCAGGAACTAAATCAACTTGTATATTTTGGTGATTAACTCCTAAAGAAACATTTTGTTGGCGTACAGGATAACCAGCATTACGCATATATGATGCCAATGAGTTATATAGTTCTTGTAGCGTATATCTGTTAAGAATGCTCGAATCCAAAGAAATAAATAAATCTAAATCTGCAACTCCTGCCACTGCTGTCCCTTTCGCGTTTGAACCAGATATTTTAACTTCTCTTATTGAACTATTTCCCCATCTTCGTATGATTGGCGTAACAGCCTGATACGCAGGTGTCAAAGGTAATAGTAGCACCGGAATTGTATTGTATCTATTTAATATTGAGTTTAAATAATCTATTGGAGTCATTCTTTGTTACACCTATCGTCTATAACTTGTTGTTATCATGCTCATAGTAATATCATTAAGAAGTCTTCCACGGAAATTTGTAATCATAGTATTTCTTTTACTATTTAGATCTTTCATTTTGTTTGAGGGTATTAAACCTAAATCCTGGGGAGCATAAATGATAAGTGCAGTACTATCTTTTTTAGTTCGTAGAATCTCATCAATACTATCTAACCAGTCATGCCAGAAAACTAAGTATAAGGTTGTTTGTTCTGCTTTTCCAAGGTCGTTCTCAGAACTGATTCTAATAATGTTTTTCTTATCAAAAAGTTTTGAATCAAGGAGTAAATCATTTAAGCTATCAAAATTGTCAGCCTTAGCAAAAATCGCAATTTTTCTTTTGGCGAATCCGTTACCTAGTCTTATTAATGCTGGTAATATGCCTTTAAACCAAACGAAAAATCCTATAAGTAGGGTGACGGCACTCGCAATCATAATTCCATAACCGATATAATCTAAAATAGTACGTATGTTTGTTTGCATAAAATGTTAAGCTTTCTTACTTGACAAGTCGTCAAGAACTATTCTAAAATAGTGTTGTACAATTAATACAACACTTATGAATAAAAATCAAGATAGTAATTATCAAACATTTGGAGAATTATTTAGACAGAAGCGGATCTCGCTTGGTCTAACTTTAAGGCAGTTTTGCGAGAAATATCATTATGATCCAGGGAATATTAGTAAACTGGAACGAAATATTCTATCTCCTAGTGTTGATGAAGAAAAGCTAGAAGGTTATGCTTTGGCTTTAAAAATTTCTAGAGATTCTGCAGATTGGACTGCCTTTTTTGACCTTGCGCACACAGCTAAAGGTACACTTCCCTCAGATATTAGAAAAAACCCAAGGGTGTTACCCTTGTTACCTGCATTCTATAGAACTGTCAGAGGGAAAAAATTAGATCGTAAAAAAATCAATGAACTAATTAAATTAATAAATAATAATCATGACAAATAATGCAACCCCCAAATTTAACTCTCTCCAGTGTAATTAAAGCTTCCGAAGATTTTCTAAAAAATTTTCATCCATCACTATCCCTAACCATTCCTATAGAAGACATTGTAGAACTAAAGATGAAAATTGCTTTGGTTGTTATTCCAGGAATAAAAGATCTTATTGGTGTAGACTCTTTTATTTCAGCTGATTTTTCTCAAATTACAGTTGATGAATATTCATTTACAACCTATGTAGAAAGAACGAGATTTTCTATAGCCCATGAGGTCGGTCATTTTGTTTTACATAAAGATTGGTATGAACATAACGGCCCAAAAAGCATAGAAGATTACTTAATTTTTTATGATAAGATTGACCCAGAGATTTATAAATTCCTAGAAATACAAGCGCAAACTTTTGCTGGGTTAGTCTTGGTTCCTAAGGAAGCATTAGTTAAAGAGCTTAAAAGGAAATTGGGAGCAGTACCTTCTTTAGAAGCCCCTGAAATCCTAGCTCCAGTATTTCAGGATTTATTAGATGTTTTCCAAGTTTCAGGAGAAGTTATGCTGAGAAGGCTACAAAAAGAAAATATAGTTAAAAATAACTACTAAGCGGAACTTGCGAGCTTCACTCTAAAAAGTTCAACAAGAGTGAAACCATTGGTAGATCTTTTTAAAATCATTCCTTAATAAATATATTAGATAAATAAATATATTCCCACACTGAATGTAGCAGGTAGTTTACTTAGCCTATACCCAAGACACATACACTTTTCCACTTTTGTATTCTACAGTTGTTTGACGATCTAACTGCTGTCCTGCTGTCTGTATGCCTCGCTCAAAACTACTGAGTTGGCTTTTAGGTAAAATAATGGCTGCAAATTTACCTTGTGGGATTTGGTCTAATAATTCTCTGTATTCAGAAATATCTCCTTCAGCAGTACCTGCGTTTGTTGTATCAGTTGATGTGCCATTTCTAGAAGTGGACTGGCGACCTGCCCTCATTGGCTTTATTGCACCAGATTGTATTAACTGATGAGCTATAGCATTTATCCAATCTTTTGTCTTATTCAGTTTCTGGGCTATTTCTTCATTACTCCTTCCCTGATTTCTTAATTCAGCTACATTTAATCTTAATGTTTCTGTCTCTTCAGTAGTTGGTTTTAATGGTTTTATTACACCAGCTTGAATTAATCGATGAGCTACTCTGCTAACTTTTTCAGCTGATATACCTAATTTTTTAGCAACCTGTTGGTTATTCAACCCCTGGTTTCTTAGGTCTGCAATTTCATCATAGTTTTTACCCCTTGGTGCTTGAGCATTTGGTTTAACAACTCCAACTCGAGAAGACTTTCTACTTAACTGAGGTTCTATTACCCCAGCCCTAATTAAATTGCTGGCGTATGTCTCAACATTGTGTTGTGACATTCCTAGTACATCTGCAATTTCTGCATTAGTCATGCCTTGGTTTCTCATTTCAGCAACTTTGTCGTAAATATCATTATTTGGAGTGTTAACATATCTATCGACATAACCAATTCTTTCTGGGGGGTTAAGTTGATCAGGAGCAAGTTTAATTCTTCCTTCCTTGTTCATTCTCCACATTACAAAGTGAACTCGTCTCACAGAATCTTCTAATTTCTCAGCAATTTGTATACTGTTTAACCCCTGCTCAGCTAATTCTCTAACTTGTTCTCCAAATTCTCTTGAATTTGCTATTTTTTCTGCTCTTCCTTTTGCCTGCTCTTTTGAATATTTTCTTTTTGGCTCTAACTCTCCTGCTTGAATAAGCTTATATGCAGCAGCCTGAATTCTCATCCAATTAGTACCTAATCTATCTGCTATTTGATAATAGGTTAACCCTTCCCCCCTTAACTCTTTTATCTGTCTTTCTAATTCAATAGTTTCAGGGGTTTTATAACCTTTAGGCCTTCCTCTTCTATGTTCTCTTCCCTCAAAAATCCTTCTAAAAGCATCTTTTCCTGTGGGCCTAGGATGAGCTTCTAAATACTGTCTTACTTGTTCAGTTTCTTCTGATTTTGCTGCAGCTCGTTCTTCCTCTACCTCTTGTTTACTCATCCCTCTATGATTAAGTTTCCGTCCTCCTGTTCTCGAAGCCACCTCCCCACTTTTAATAAGCATTGAAATATATACTCCCACAGTTGCATCTGATATACCTAATGCATCGGCAATTTGTGTATTATTTAGTAGCCCCTGGTTTCTTAATTCTCTTACCTTATCAATTAATCTACCTTCTTGTGGAATTTTAATATTTACTGATTCTGTTTGCATATTAGTATTAGTAACTCCATTTTCTATCCGAAGTGGTGTTATTTGACCACTCCTGAGCAGCCTAATAGCAGATTGAGCAACAACGCCATAGGAAACTCCTAACATATCTGCAATTTCTTGGTTGCCATAACCCTGATTTCTTAATTGTTTTACTCTATAGATAACAGTGCCTTCTTTTCCAGCAGTTCTGTGTTCTAATCTCGATCCCTTATGAGGTGTTATTTCACCTCTTCCAATAAGCGTTGAAGAATACGTTCTAACTGTTCCTATAGATAACTCTAGCATTTCAGCAATTTGCTTATTGTCTAATCCCTGATCTCGTAATTCTCTCACTCTAGTAAGAGTATCTGATCTTCTTACTCCTCTAACTCTCAGTAACTCTTCAGTTAATTCAGAAGTTATAAACCAAGAAACATAAGCCTTCCCATTTCGGTATTCCACAGTTGCTCGACGACCTATTTGAACTGCAGCAACTCGCATGGACTGACTGAAACTTTCAATTTCACTTTTAGCTACTCTAATTGTCGCAAATTTTCCTCGGGGAATCTGATCTAACAATTGCCTGTATTCAGCATGTATATCCTCCACAGCAATTTCTGTTAATACCCCTACCTGCTCTGGTGTAGGTTGTTCTCCAGATATAATCCAAGAAACATATGCCATTCTACCTTGATATTCCACAACGGCTTGACGACCTATTCGGAGTGCAACAGTTCGTATGGTCTCACTAAAGCTTTCAAGTTCTTTTCTGGATACTCTAATAGCTGCAAATTTCCCTTCTGGAATCTGACCTAAGATTTCTCTATATTCAGCATATATATCTTCAAGAGGATGAGCTTCTGTTACTCCCTCATGTTGAGGTGTAGCTTGCTCTCCATTAGAAGCAATTGCCTCTGTTACAGATGTTAATGTCCGCCCATATCTTGGTGCTTCAGGTATAAAAGATATACCATGACGGGGTGTTTTGTATCTTTCCGATCTTTGAGCATAATCTTCCAAAGTGCTAAAAAGTCCCAGTCTAATGGCAGCTTCTTCGGCACTCATATGATATAGAAAAGAGGGCGCGTCTTCTGTCCATATTGCCTGAAGACTTCTGTCAGATCGCAATTTTGAAAGGCCTCTTCTTAGAAGATAATCCACTTCAAGTAAGGTACGCCCTGTTTCCTCAGCAACTTCCTCTGGAGTTTTTTCTAATTGATCAATACCAAAAATGGCTTTGACTAATTGTTGTTCCTCTTCATTAAGGTGTTCACTAAGAGCTCTTCTTACCTCTCTCCTTCTTTCTAGTAGGGAAACATTTTCTAAAGCTTCTTCTTCTACATTTACCTGTTTATCGGGGATAAAATCTGCTCTCTCATCTTCACTATCTGGGGTAAGTGTTTCATTAATGGAACCTACTCTTTGTATTCCTGATTGCAAAACATTAAGTGCATTATCAATACGGCTGATTGATAAATCTGTGTTTGCCACTAGTTGTTGACGTAATTCTTCCTCCTCAGGAGTTCTGCCAAAGACATGTCTAAATGCTTCTGCTACCCGACGGACTTGTCCAAGATCCTGATGCACATAAGAAGGTAAGCGAACAGTATCTCCTTGTTTTTGTATAGCCTGAACGATTTCCGACCTTATTGACCATACTGCGGCAGAGGATAATCTTCCTTCTTTATCAGGATCAAACTGACGAACTGCCCTCAGAAGACCAATATTACCGGCGTTAATTCTTTCTCTGAGAGTCAGATTACTAACTGGGTAACCTCTTGCTACTACATCTACTAGACGGAGACTACAAGAACAAATAAAAGCTTCAACAGTTTCACATTGATTAAAAATTCTGGCAGCTTTTGCTCTATCCTCAGGTTGAAAGGCACTAATAAACTTTCTATTTTGCATAAGCTCTTGTAGTGGTGCACCTTTTTTTAAAAGCTCAAATGCTTCATGCTCTTGTTCTCTAGTTAGTATCGGGTGGTCATAACTTTGAACTAGATTGCCGTGTAGTGGCGTCTCTGCGGTTTCTCTTAAATTTGCCATGGCTCTTTGTATAGCAAGAGCACTCTCTTCGAAATCTTCAGACCTTGTTTGAGCTTCTTCTTCTAACTCTTCAAATAGTATGGTATTAACAACACTGGTAGTGGCTGGAACGAATATCGGTGATCGTCCAGAAACAGGAATAACTTCTTCAACTGGTACAGCAGCAGTTGTTGATTCAATAGCTGGATGAGGGAAAAGTTCTCTTTCTACCTCAGGTGCTATTTGAGTCATCAGAGCAAATAAAAATTGAGCGTCTTCATTGTCAGCATTCGCCATAAATACTGCTTGTCTACTTTTTTGAGAAGCAAGAACCTTTTTCGCTAAACTATCATTTGTTTCAGGTTGTACTCCTTCTTCAGCAACACCAGGTAAAGATTCCAATCTGACTACAATATCTTCAAGTTCCTTAAAATCCGCTGGTTTAATTTTTGCTCTTATCCTTGGCAACAACTCTGGGTCAGCCTGAGATAACTTTTTAGCAAACAGGTATACTTCTGGTTCTGTTAATTGTTCATCTGCCTGGCTTAGAGCCCAATCAGGTATATAAGCTTCTTGTGGTGTTTGTTCAAATTTTCTTTCGTTGGACATAATTTACTCCTTATATTTTAACCTTTTTTTGTAGTTTGGCCTCGTAGAGCATCTCTTATTACTAAATATTCTTGATAAGAAAGTTGTAGCTGTCTACTTTCCACTGCACGTTTGCTGAAACCTGACTTTCCAGCGTAACCTGTTGCTGCGCCTAATGGTTTTACGCCTAAATTTTTACCTATTGCTTTACGCACAGCACTTTTAGAAATACCCAATTCTTTTGAGAGGTCGTCTACAGTATAAGAGTTTTTTCCTGTAGGATCTCTTTTGTCAGTAACCTCTTGGCCTGCTATTTCAGAAATAGCTGCCTGTATTTGCTGAATTTGCCCTGTAGTTTGCCTTGGTTTGAAATGGGCCAAAATAAAATCTACAGCTCTATTAATATCACCACCAAATTCAGTGACTAAAGGTGGTAAAAGACTCATCTTTCTAAACCACCTAAGAGTTAGTTCTTCTTTTAATGATACATCTATCGAACGACCATTTATTACTTCACCATCTATTTCATGTTTTCTGGTAAGGGCATGAATTAATGCTGAGGCTAATTCATTTTCAAATCTAACTCTATTGTCAGGAGTTCTTTGCAAATCCCAGACATGCTGTATGGCACAAATACCATCTTCAATTTGCTCTTGATTAGTAATAGACACTTCAGCAGATTGAAAAGTTAGAGATTCATCCTCATTTTTGCGGAAAACCATAATCTGGGCAGATCTTATCTTACTTGTCTTATTTGGCTGAAGTCTTTGATAGTTTCTGGCAAGTAAGTCTTGACCATAGTATTCAATCTGTGTTTGTTGTCTGGCATTTTCTCTTATTACCAAATGTCCTCCTGGCTTTAAAACTTGGTCTATAGCATACAAGACTGCTTCTTTTTGCTCTTCAGAAATTTCTGAAAGCCTATCTGCTTCTATAACAGCATCAAGTGATCCTGGCATAATTTTATCGGGAAAAGAAGGAGCAAAATATCTTAAAGGAGAAATGTGGAATCTCTCATAAAATGCTGACATTAAACCACGTTGTTCCCAATCAAGACCGTCTCGATAAAAATCAATATCGGTAGTAAAAGGATGAGCTAAAAAATTACTAGCTGCTCCTCTTAGGTTTATACTTACTAAAGCTGAACCAGTGAGTTTCTGTAGTAATTCCTCTTCTACTAATTCCTCTTCTGTTTTCAGACTTCCGTCATCACCTTTGATATAGTCATAATCGACAAATAATCTAAAAAGGGCTTGACCAAGACCTTCTTCAAGATAAGGACCTGGGGTAACAACATACAATTTTCCCCTTTCACCAATTCTACCTAAAGCTAGAGAAGGCAAAACAGCATCATGTCCACTTAGTAAGACACTTACGGTATCTGCGGGTTTAACAAATTGGTCTATAGCTGCTTTCAAATCTCTATTTTCGTGATCCCACCAAGTATCGTGATACATTTTTATGAAATCACGTTCGTGGGTATCAACTTTCACCCATCTGCTACCTTTGCGTTCTTTGTAAACCCACATAATTCCAGGCTTTGAGGTAGCCATAGTTGACCTTATTCTTGAGTCAATTTCATTCTCACGTTTAATCCACTCCTGATATAAAGGATCTTGAGGTCTGACATTCTCAAGTGACAATAGCGGTTTTGTTTCTAATGCTTCTTTAACCATAGTTTGCAAATTTTAGCAAAAGACGTTGTTTCAGACAACATCGTAAGCTATTTTTATATCTCATAGTATAGCATTTTAAACTAGGGATAGCAAATTCTCTTAGTGGTTGTTAGGTTGAGCAGAATTAGTAGCAGGTTGTAGGGTTGGTTGAACAGGTAGTGGTGTAGGCTTAGTATCAAATGAGATAACTTCAGAAACTTCTATTAAATTAGGGGTTGAAGTTAAGTTACCTTTAATCTGAACACTTTGATTAACATAATCTGCCAGTTTTATATTGGCTGAGGTAGATTGAAGAGTCCAGATGGTATTGTTTTTTCCATTTGTTTGAAGAAAGTAACCTTTGGATGATTTTTGGATTACCCCCTGCTCTGTAATTTCCCTGTGAAGTATAGGTGAGTAATTGGGAAATACTTTAAATAAAGCCCAGTTAATCCCAGATTGGAATCCTATTCCAAAACCACCTATTCCTACCATAAATACTATGATTGCCAGAACAGGTATTTTTATAGTGATAGCCTGTCTTTTGATAAGTCTGCTTAAAAAAGCTTTCAGATAAGTTACAGGATTGGTTAAGAAGAATCCAAAAAGTGGGGGATCTTTTTTGTCAGTTGGTTTAGTATTTTGATTTATTTCAATGATGGGAGGCAAGATTGAGGAAGGGTTATTGGGAAGATTTGGGGTATTTGGAGAATTAGGGGGATTATTAGGATGATCAGAGGGAAGAAAGTGACCATGTTCATCTCTTGGTTTGTTTTGAGCTGCTTCTGAATAATGTTCATGTTTAGCTTCTTCAGGGTTGTTGTTTAGTGGATTAGGAACAGGTGTTTGGGTCTGTTGATATGGATTGCTTGGATCTACAGGGTTAGAATGGGGATCAAAATTAGCTCCAAAAGGAGGAAGAGTGGGGTTGTTATCATCTGGTGGATCTTTGGGCAGATTATCCATGAAATCAGTATAGATCTAAGAAGTGTAAAGAAGCAAGATTAGTTAGCCTTTGTTGGTAATTTCTGGTTTTATCTCCATAAGATGGGATAGGTGAACTCTAGCCTGTTCAACTGAAGGAATTGGCCCTTCACGAGGAATAAAAATTATTTGATGCTGTTGTAAAGTAGTCCCAGATGCATTACTAAGGTTAGTGCTAGCAAAAAATGGATAACCACCAAGATCAGGAGAATCAGATTTAGAACGATTAGTATAATCATTGTTAGCACAGTCTTCTTGAGCTACCTTGTAAAAGGGTCGGATTATAGCTGGGGGTAGAGAATTCGGTTTATCGTAATTCATGAGTATATTTTACCTCATCAAGCCCAGGATATAAAGAGCTAAGATGGTTATTTTTGTGGCGGCTTTCCTGCCCCCGCCAGTTCAGGTATATAGTCCCAAAAAAGGAGGGCAGCACCATTAGAAGGAATGTTTTTTAGGAATTCAGAATAAACTTAATTGGGTGCTGCCCGACCATCGCGAACCCCGCTAACTTTACTAAATGATTTAAACCAGCGGGGCGAGCCATCGGAATGTCCCCAAAGGCCGGAAGCAGACAGGGGTATAAATAAAAAAGGCGGGGGCAAAAAGGAATTACCCCCGCAACGGCAGGCGATACTTCATAACCATTAAAAGGGAGACAAGGAACACCCGCGTAAGCGGGTATATTGTGAAAGTTCCGAAGTCGTGGTAGAGACTGTAAAGAGTTGATTATAAAAATCCTTTATCGGAAAGTCGCCCCCTAGGGCGACCTCTCGCCCAGCGCAGCGAGTTACCCTTACAAGATTGTTCTTAAAATAAAAAACGAGCAAGCGACAAAGCGGGGGTGCCGCCAACAATTATTTGGGTGGGTGGGTTACTCGGAACCTCCAACTAGCTTCACAACTGACCACAAAACCACAACTTGTGGACTTTTGAGCTTAGTCACCACAATGGTGGTCCACAATTATCCATTGTGGTGATTAGATTGCTATGACAATCTAATTGTGGTAAGCAATAAAATATGTAACACTTGAATAATATTGTGGTATTCCCGTCCCGCTACAGCGGGACTATAATATAAAAATCGCGCGCGCAAAAAATACATCCCATGATTTGGCAATCATGGCAAAAACTGTCGGCTCGAACTTCAATTTAGCTGATCGGCATCTGGCAGTTAAATTAGAATATCCATTCACAGTGCTCCAAACGCCCCCATCCGTTTGGAGCCAACCTTACCAGGAAGATATGAAATCTTCTTTGGTGAGCCGGCTGGGGATCGAACCCAGGACCAAGAGATTAAAAGTCTCCTGCTCTACCGCTGAGCTACCGGCCCATATTACAACCTAGATATTATACTTAAACCAACTTCCTTGGGCAAGCCAAATGTGATATTCTTAAAAAAATGAAGACTGCCTTAATAATATTAATTATCTTTATAATTCTAACTACCTTAATTGGCCTTTATAGAACCTGGCAAATACAAAACAGTTCTAATCAAAAACTTTTCCTTTCCGGTAAAATTCCCTCTCCCCGACCTGATGGATTATATAAGGGTTCAGTTAGTTTTAAAACCAGCTGGCAGGGTAAAAAATTTAATGCATCCAGCTTATCCGGTATAAACCTGATCTCAGGTAAAGAACAGTACCCTTTTAAAACTTATATTGGTAAAAGCTTAGCTGATATAAATCTGGATGTTTTTAAAATTGATTATAATATCCCCCAAAACCCTTTCTGGCTAAAATTTATTTTGGATGAAATTGTGGAAATTTCCCCTAACCACTTTCTTGGTAAAGTACATTTGAAACTTATTCCAGGTTTACCATTTAGCTTAGGATATTTTAGTTTAGAGAGATAAATTAAAACTCATTCCAGAGGACCTGGTTGGTGACTTCATGATGGAAAAGTACCTCTGAAGGCTTGATTATTGTACCTAAGGCTTTGGGACATTTGTCTGCTGAGGCCTGTTTAAAGCTGGCATATTTTTCTTTATTTTCCTCCCCCAAAATTTTGTTTACTAAATCACTGGTTTTAAAAAGCCTTATTGCATCATAAATATTATCAGGCAAAAACCTGGATCTCTCCCTCTTATCCTCATCTTTTTCTTGCTTTTCCCCTTCCAGACCTGCTCTTAAAATTGTGTATAAAACAAGGTATGGGTTGGCATCCGGAGCAACTGACCTAACTTCTATCCTGGCAGTTTTCTCATTACCAACAGGGATCCTAATCATAGAACCCCGATCAATTGGAGAAACTTTGATCTGGTTAGGAGCCTCAAAGTGTGGATCAAGCCTTCTGTAAGCATTTACAGATGAGTTAAAAATTAAACAAATTTCAGGAGCATGATTTAAAAGCCTGTGTATCAGCTCCCAGGCTGATTTTGAAAGTCCATCTTGTCCTTTTGGGTCATAAAAAATATTTTTGCCTGCTTTGCTTAAAGAAAAGTTAGTATGCATACCAGAGCCATTAATACCCATAAAAGGCTTTGGTAAAAATGTAGCTGTCATACCTAAATTCCTGGCAACTTGCCTACAAACTAGCTTATATAGTTGGATATTATCTGATGCTCTAACCACCTCAGAATAGGAAAAATTCATCTCAAACTGGGATGGGGCTACCTCAGGATGATCTTTTTCATTTCTAAAGCCCATAGCTCTTTGTGCCTCTGCTGATTTATCTATAAAAGTCCGAAGCTTATCCATAGGCAAGGAATGATAATAACCTCCTGTAGTAATTAACTTAAGCCCATTGTTTATTCCATAAAATTGTTCTGAATTAACATCATCTATTAAAAAACCCTCAATTTCCGCAGAAGCAAAAGCAGTTACACCCTCTTTTTTCTTAAGTTCCCTGGTATATTCTATTAATTGTCCCCTGAAATCAGCCGGATATGGCTTTCTATCCCTGTCCAAAACTGATGCGAAGAATAATACCTTACCAGGACCAAATACATCAGATGGCAAATATCTGATTGAGGAAAAATCCACTTCCAGCCTTAAATCAGATTCAGACTGGGCAGTAAATCCTCTGATGGATGAGCCGTCAAAAGTTAGGTTGCTTAAAGAATCAAGCAAGTATTTTTTATCATAATCCAGCATATGCAGCCGACCTTCTATATCTGTAAAACAAATAGTGACTGCCTTAATTTTCTTCTCTTTTTTAAGATAAGTTAAATATTCTGTTTCTAGAGCTTTGCTACTTACGGATTCTGCTTTTTCCTTTGCTTTAAGGTTTAACTCTTCCAGCTCATCATAGGGAATTTCCAGAAAGTTTTTTAAAGAATTAGGATAATTTTCAAGAGGATTAGTATTATTCATCAAATAATAAATATAAAATAATACAAATTTATTCTAATTGTCAACAAGTAGTTTAGGCATTTGAGTAAAATGCTTAATTCCAGTATAATTTATGGGTTTGCCGCCATCGTCTAGTGGCCTAGGACATTGGGTTTTCATCCCAGAAATCACGGGTTCGACTCCCGTTGGCGGCACACAGCAAATCCTATAGTTGCTATAGATTCTCAACCCTGATAAAATAGGTTCATGAATTTAGCTGAAGTAGATTTTGGAGACAGTGGACCAATTGGAATTCCTGAAGGTATTAAAGCTCAGTATAGGGCAATTATCCCCGAAGTGTTGGCAGTGAATCCCCATATTCCTAATCCTCAGGAAGCCTTAAGTTACATTAGATCAGCAGAAAGACGATCTGATATGCGATTATATGGGACAAGCTTGGTTGAAGAAGCAACTTCCTACCAAAGAATGACCTTTGATCGAAGACTATTTCGACTAAAAACTTTTTTACAGATCTCCTCAGATAATGAAAGATTGCAATTGAGAGAAATAGATACAAACTTTTCTGAGGCTGCAACTAAATTATCTCTCTTAAGAGGTGTCGAGGAAGCAGCAGCCGATAATATACTCATGAGGACAATGACTTATACTAAAATCCGTGGATTTGATCATGCCATAGAGATATTAACTAAGGGTCCTATCATAGAAGGATTTGGGAGTAAAGAAAATTCTGAGTACGATTTTTCGAATGAAGACCTAAGAGAAATGTTGGAGAGTTCATTTGGTCTGGAAGCAATTTTAAGAAGTCATGTACTTGATGTTTCCAGAGTAGATGGATTCCCTGTTCAATGTAAGGATATAGAATTTGGGAATGAGTGCGTAGGTGTTTATGGTGCCAGATGGGGAGGGGGTTATTTAGTGCTCCCTGATAGAGTATCCTATGAGCAGGTGGAAATGAAGTTAGAAGGCAAAGAAGACTTGGGTGATTTGGAACACTCCTTTAAACTCAGAGCTTCAACCGCTACCCCAGGATTGTTTGCTCTAATAAGAGTATACAATTTTGTAGTAGAAAAACCTTCGTATTTTGATTATATAGATAATCTCCCAATGTCGGATCACGAAAAGATGAGAGCTTATTTCTTAGGTATTGTGGCGCATGAATTAGTTCATGCACTACAAGCTTATGGGATAGATAGAACTATTCAGGATAAGTATCGAGGGCTTGCACAGGAAGAACATTCTGATGCTTTGGATCATAAATTTGTGACTAAATATGTTGATAGACATCATACAATCTATCAGAGTGACGAAGCTGAAACTTTAGGGGAGGATCTTGCGGAAGCAGTTAGGCTATATTTAACTAACCCAGAATTTCTAAGAAGACATTTTCCTAGAAGATATCAATTTATGCGGGAAGACTTATCATTCCTGAAAGAAAACGCTATAGCTCAATTTGTAAAATTGAAGAGTAAAGCTTAATACAAGAGTATAATACTCTTAAGGAATTTTACTTAAAGTCTTGATGGGTACAGATTAATTAATATATCCATGACCTTTTAACCAGGGGAAAATTACTTTTTTAGCAATCACTGACAAATTTTTAGGATCAGAGTTGGTATCAAAATACCCTATTTCTACAATCTCAGAAGAGGGCTTTGGCTCCCCAATTAATTCCCCTTCATATAACCTGACATTTAAAATCCCGCCTCCATGAGCTTCGTCTTGAAACTCTTTTAAAAACTTAATTGATCCCTCCTCTATCTCACAATCTATTTCTTCTTTAACCTCCCTTTTTAAACACTCTATATCTGATTCACCTTCTTCTATTTTCCCGCCCAAAGTATAAAAAACTGAAGACTGTTTATTATCCCGAACCTGCAGCATTTTTCCATCCTTAAAATAAGCCAAGGCTACTTTTTTAATAAGTCTCATTAGGATATTATATGATATACTAATCTCTCATGAATACTACTTCAGAGGATTTATTAGTACCCATTAAACTAGGCATTATTGGTTATGGATTTGTTGGACAGGCTGTTGCTAATGGATTTAAAGTAGCCTCAGGAAGTAAAGACACTATTTTATGGTATGACAAATATAAAGATAGTACTTCTTTGGAAAACACAATAAATAAAAGTGAATTTATCTTTGTCTGTTTGCCAACCCCAATGAAATCCGATGAATCCGGGATTGAATTATCTATTTTTGAAGATATGATTCCCCAGATTACAAAATTTACAGACAATACGGATAAAATTATTGTGATCAAATCTACTGTTACTCCAAGTACTACTGAAAAGTTTGAGAAAAAGTTCCCAAATTCCAAATTTTCCTTTAACCCTGAATTTTTAACAGAGGCAAATTTTTTGGAAGACTTTATCAATGCAGAAAGGACTGTAATTGGGGCCAACAATGATTTAGTTTCCCGCAGATTAACTGTGATATTCAAACAAAGGTTCCCAAAAACCCCAATTTATCAAACAGATCCTACAACTGCAGAATGCGTTAAATATTTTGCTAATGTTTATCTTTCCATGAAAGTTGCTTTTGCCAATTATTTTTATGACTATTGTCAGGCCTTAGGGATTAAATATGAGGAGGTTAAAAAAATGGCTGCCTCAGACCATCGAATAGGGGATTATCACCTGGAGGTAACCACCCAAAGAGGCTTTGGGGGCAAATGTTTCCCCAAAGATCTGGTAGCAATCATGGGGGAGTTTAAAAAATTAGGGGTGGACTATTCACTGCTAGATACTATGTGGGAATATAACAAAAAAATCAGGAAAGTTCATGACTGGCAGGAAATCCCATTTGCAGTTGGATCTAATCCTAAAAAGAAGTAATATTTTTTATCAGTTCAACCTTAGGATTTTGGGGGTTATCTGCAAAGTCTATTGAAATAAAATCTATCCTGTATTCTTTATCACCCCATTTACTTTTTAAAACATAAAATGCTGCAGTTTTTTTAAGGGCTTTAATTTTCCAAAAAGTCATGGATTCCACAGGAGAACCATAGTCATGTGACCAGCGGGCTTTAACTTCTACAAACACTAAAACATCCCCATCCATAGCTACAATATCTATTTCCCCACCTCTAATCCTAAAATTTCTTTCCAGTATTTTATACCCCTGCTTTTTAAGATACTCACAAGCCAAATCCTCACCATAATTTCCTGTTATTTTTGTGGACATTGTTATAGATAGTATATCTTGTATTGAAAACTTTAAGCTAGTAAAATGAGAATATGACTAATGATGATATAAAGAAAATTAGAGGAGCTGTTAAAGAAGAAATAAACGTTGCATTAAAACCCATTAATAGAAAACTTGATATCCTTTGGGATCAGGTAGAAAAAGTTACTTTTGGCATTGATGAAGTGAAGGAAACTTTAGATACACACACTTCTGTTTTAAAAAGAATGGAAACAAAGCTTGAAAATCATTCTGATGATATTCATAAACTAGACAGAAGAGTTGTTACTTTAGAGAATAACAATGGAGTAGTTGCTCCTCCAGAATTAACTATTATCTAAGAAGGCGTTTAAAAAAGTCCAATCCTCCCCATAATTTCCTGTTATTTTAGTAAACATATAGATTATTGTATTACTTTTTTTGTTATGCTATATTTAGTTACATGAGTGTGGAAGCACAATTTTCGCCAGTAAAAGAGCCAACTTCTTTCCTCAGAGTAAAGGCAATCCGACCTGCTGTGGAATTTGGATTTGATACAGATCAGTTAGTAGCTGTTACTCAAAATCTGGATGTGGAAGGCTCAGCCGGACAAGCTATCTATCCCCTACCAGCAGACCACTCTCTTCGAGAAGGAGATGTTGCTTACATCATTCCCACCAGAAAAGAATTCCCTAGTGGCGGTTCAGTAACTACTTTTCATCTTATTCCCCTGATAGGAGATCGTCCATAAACTTTAGGCACATAAGGTGAGACCTTGTTTGGGTAATTCTACTTAAACTCTGACTGCAGATTTACCAGTTAAATCTCTTAAGTAGTAAAGCTTTGATCTTCTTACCCCGGTTGTTTTTTTCTTAACCTCAATTTTTACAATAGATTTCGCATCCAAAGGCCAAGTTCGCTCCACTCCTACTCCAGCTACGCCAATCTTTCTGACTGTAAAGGTTTTATTAACATCCCTACCCTGAAGTCTGATTAAAATACCTTCAAATACTTGGATTCTCACTTTTCCACCTTCCACAATTTGGGCATGAACCCTCAGTACATCACCAATATGTATAATTTGCTCTCCAACTTTTGTTGAAATCATGGGTGTAATGTTAGCATAAATCAAACTTTTTTAAAAGAGTTATCTCCCAAAATCTTTTTAATCTCCTCTTCCAGAAGAGAGCTTGGATCAACAGAAAAAGGCAGATTCATTCTTCGCAGTTCATTTCCCCCATTTGGCAAAAGAATAGACACTTGAGTTTTACCCGGAAAACCCCTTAGTGCTTTATTGACATTTTGTAGAACTATCATAGGGGTCCCTGCAGGAATATAGATTTCTACAGATGAAGCTAGAGTGGAAAAACCCTCTAGACTGTCTTCACTAAACAAGCTTAGTTTATCCAACACAAAAGATAACTCCTCTTCTCTTTTATCAACTCTACCAACCCCAACAATTACCTGATCTTTTATCAAAAAACTCTTAGATTCTTCAAAAATTGTTGGAAAAACAACTGCATCAATTGTAGAAACTCCATCAGATATAGAAATAAAAGCCATTTCGGCATTTGATCTTTTAGTAAATACTTTTTTAATATTTAAAATAACTCCCCCTAAAGTAATTTTTTGACCTATGTGCTCATCAGTCAGCTCAGATATTTTAACAGAGGATATCTGGGCAATTCTTTGCAAAGCTTTTTGGTATGGAGGTTCATGTAAATAAAAACCTAGTAGATCTTTTTCAAAGGCTAATAGCTGCTCCAGCGGTAACTCTTCTACCTCTGGCAAATCTGCCGAGGAACTGACAATTTCCTCCTCTTCAAACAAAGAAACCTGACCGGATATTTTATTCTTAGCCATTTTATGTGATTCCCCTAAAACTGAGTCTAAAACTAAAAGCTGCTGAGCCCTGGACCCTAAATTATCCAAGGCCCCTGCTTTAATCAAGCTTTCCAAAGTTTTTCTATTAACAAGCCTAGTATCTACTCTTGAGCACAAATCAGCAAGTGATTTGTAATCTCCTTTTTTCCTGCCTAAAATTATAGACTCAATTGCCAACTCTCCCACATTTTTAACAGCTGACAAACCAAACCTGATACCCTGTTTTGCTTTTTTTACCTCCACATCGGTTAATTGTCTCTGAAGAGCTTCTTTAGATAAGTCTTTTAAATCTTCAATTTTAAAACCCAAATCTGAATAGTTAATATCCGGAGGTAAAACCACAATTTTTAGCCTTTTGCATTCCTTAATTGCCGCAGAAATTTTGTCTGCATTTGCAGATTCTGCAGTCATTATAGCTGCCATAAACTCTACAGTGTAGTTAGTTTTCATATATGCTGTTTGGTAAGCAATCATGGCATATGAAGCAGCATGAGCTTTATTAAATCCATATGCAGCAAAAGGGGCAATTAAAGCAAATAATTCCTCAGCTTTTTGTCTTCTTAAACCATTTTTTAAACACCCTTCTATAAATTTCCCCTTTTGTTTTGCCATCTCTGTTGGGTTTTTCTTACCCATGGCTTTCCTGAATTTATCTGCCTCTTCCCATGAATATCCGGCCAAATTTATAACAGTTAGCAAGACATCATCCTGGTAAACCAATAGCCCCAAAGACTGCTCAGTATATTCCTTCATCCTGGGCTCAAAATAAGTTATCTTTTTAGGATTATGTTTTCTACTAATATATTCAGGAATCACCCCCATTGGCCCAGGCCTATACAAAGCAACCATTGCTTGAATATCAAAAATATTAGTAGGCTTTAGTTCCATTAAGTATCTTGTCATCCCAGATCCTTCCATCTGAAAAACACCAATTGTTTCTCCTTTTGATAGAAGTTCAAAAGCATTTTTATCCCCTAAGGGAATTTTATTTAAATCAACCTCATTCCCTCTATTTTCTTTAACAAATTCCACAGCTTTTCCCAGGATAGATAAATTTCTGATACCTAAAAGATCCATTTTCACCAGCCCTGCATCCTCAACAGCAAACATATCATATTGGGAAACCAATTTATCCCCATCAGATTCTCTTTGAAGCGGGGTAAACCTAGTGATATCATCAGGCGCGATTACTACACCTGCCGCATGAACAGAAGCATGCCTAACCGTCCCTTCAAGCTTAATAGCTAAATTGAGTAATTTTTTTACCTGAGGATTATTTTTGTACATTTCTGCCATTTCAGGTACTTCTTTTATTGCCTCAGGTAAGGGCTTATGAAAACCCTGGTGGGGTGGGGGGACTAATTTGGCAATCCTATCTACTTCCCCATAAGAAAGTCCCATCACACGTCCTACATCCCGAATCGCTGCCCTTCCCATCATTGTTCCAAAAGTAACAATATGAGCTACCCTATCTTCTCCATATTTATCCATTACATACCTAATCACCTCATCCCGTCTGTCATCTGCTATATCTGCATCAATATCAGGCAAAGTTGGCCTGTATTCTGTTAAAAACCGCTCAAAAGGCAAAAGATAATCAAGAGGGTTCAAGTTTGTCACTCCCAGGCAATATAAAACCATTGACCCTGCTGCTGAACCCCTGGTATTGGTAATAATCCCCCTGGTATGTGCCCATTCTATAAAATCAGACACCACCAAAAAATAATCAGCATATTTTTTCTTCTCAATTACTCCCAGTTCATATTCCAACCTATCTTTGATAATTTTAGTTAGGTTTAGTTTTTCCCCAGCCCTAAAATACGTTAGCTCCCGCAAATATTCCATAGAAGTTTTACCTTCAGGGGTTTTAAAAACCGGGAATCTGGCCACTCCTAAAGGTATTTCTATATTTACTTCGTCTGCGATTTTAGTTGTATTTTCCAAGGCCTCCGGAATATCCTTAAAAGCCTCCTGCATTTCTTCCGGAGATTTTAAAAAGTAATCAGGAGTATCAATCATCCTGAGCCTTTGTGTTTCTGATAAAAATTTGCCTGTTTGCACACAAAGTAAAATATCCTGAGCCTCTGCATCTTCTTTTTGGGTATAGTGGTTATCATTGGTGGCAACAATCGGGATGCTTAACTCCTTTGACAAACTTAAAACTGCTTCTTTGGTTTTACTTTGGATCTCTGAAAGTCTTTGCAAATCACGCTTTATTACCTCATCAACTGCTTCTTCCATGTTTTGCGCGTAAGGATGATTTTGCAGTTCCAGGTAAAAATCTTTACCAAAAATTTCCTGATAGCTTTTTATAACTGCTTCTGCTTTTTCCAGACTCTGATTTTCTAAAGATCTTATAAATTCACCTGAGGGACAACCTGAAAGAGCAATTAAACCCTCTGAATACTCTTTAAGAAGTTTTTTATCTACCCTTGGTTTGTAGTAATAACCTTCAACATGGGCGATGCTGACCAGTTTCATTAAATTCAAATAACCTTGATAGTTTTTAGCAAGAACTGTTAAATGATATGGTTCAGCATCCTGTTTTCCTGCTTTATCAGTATGGGATCTTTTAGCAACATACATCTCAACTCCAATAATTGGTTTTATTCCTACGGCTTTACATTCTTTATAAAATTCAATTGCCCCATACATCACACCATGGTCTGTGATGGCAATTGCATCCATCCCCAAATCCTTAGCTCTTTTAATAAGCTCCGGGATTTTTGAAAGTCCATCCAGAAGTGAATATTGTGTGTGGGAATGAAGATGAACAAACTTAGACATTACGTCACATATTCTATCAGCCTATTGTAGTAGCTTTTCAAGTAGCAATTTTACCTTTGATGCATCAGCTTTGCCAGCGGATAACCTCATAACTCCACCAATTAATGCCTGGATGGCATTTTCTTTTCCTGTTTTAAAATCCTGGGCGCTTTTCTGATTCTTTCCTATTGCCTGTTTTGCTAATTTTTCTAATTCCCCTAAATCATCAATTACCCCAACTGTTTTTCTTTTAACTTCTTCTATAATTTGTGTTGGCAGTACTGTAGTTATATCCGGCTTTTTGTTAACAATATAATTAGCTATTTTCTGTGCAGTAACAGAATGTTCTTTTCCATGCTCCAGTGCACTTTCAAAAAATTCTGCTAAAGTCTTATCTTCAGAAAGTATTTGTGCATCTGATTTTTTAATTCCCAATTCATCTTCAAACCTTTTTGCCTTAACCCATGGTAACTCTGGAAGAGATTTTTTGATTTCTTCGATTTTTTTAGGGTCTGGAATTAATTCAGGTAAATCCGGTTCGGGAAAATAGCGGTAATCATGAGCTTCCTCCTTGCTTCTTTGCAAATATGTACACTTTTTGTCCTCATCCCAACCTCTAGTTTCCTGGGAAAGTTTTTCTCCAACCTCCAATGCGGCAATTTGGCGTTTAATTTCAAATTCTACTGCTGCTACCATAAATCTGAAGGAGTTAATATTTTTTAGCTCCACTCTATAGCCTGGTAATGCTGCTTGGCCGACTGGCCGGATACTGACATTAGCTTCTAACCTCATATCCCCCCGCTCCATATCAGCATTGGAAACTCCTAAATATCTAAAGAGTTGTTGAAGTTTTTTGGCGTAATCTCTAATTTCCTCTACATTTCTAAAATCTGGCTCTGTTACAATCTCAACAAGTGGAACACCTGACCTATTAAAATCGATCAGTGTGTCAGCTCCTCTATGAGTTAATTTTCCAGTATCTTCTTCCTGATGGGCTCTATTTATTCTAATCCTGATTTCTTCACCACCTATACCATCAACCATAATCCATCCATCAGTTGTTAACGGCCATCTATACTGTGAAATCTGATAACCTCTAGCCAAATCCGGATAAAAATAATTCTTTCTTTCGAAAAGTGATCTTTTGGCAACCGTACAATTTAGTGCTAGACCAATCTTCATACAATCTTCTATCGCTCGTTCATTTATGTAAGGTAGCGCCCCAGGTAGACCTAAACACACCGGACAAGTATGAGTATTTGGTTCTTGGCCGAAGTAATCAGCACTACACCTACAAAACATCTTAGATTTTGTATTTAACTCAACATGTACTTCTAGGCCAATAACTGGCTCATACTGGCTCATAGCTTGGGTTTATCCTTTCTCCAGTTTGTTGCCTGTTCATATGCGTACCCCACCCTTAATATTGTTTCCTCATCAAATTGTTTCCCTAGAATCTGTAGTCCTACTGGTAAACCATCAGAAAAACCACAAGGAACTGACACTCCTGGAATGCCTGCTAAATTTGCAGAAATAGTATAAATATCTGCCAGATACATCTTTAGCGGATCATCAACTTTTTCCCCTAAATTCCAGGCTGTGGTGGGGGAGACCGGACCAACTATCGCATCAACTTTCTGGAAAGCTTTTTCAAAATCTTGTTTTACTAAAGTCCTGACCTTTGCTGCTTTAGAATAGTATTCATCGTAATATCCTGTTGATAGGGCATATGTCCCCAGCATTATTCTTCTTTTGACTTCAGCTCCTATGCTCTCTCTCTCCTTTCCATATCTGATACCGTCATAACGAGCCATGTTGGATGAAACCTCAGATGGCACAATAATATAATATGCTGCCAGAGCATATTCACTGTGCGGCAAACTCACTTCAACTATTTCTGCCCCTAATTCTTCTAATTTTTTTATAGCTTCTTCAATAACTTTTTTAACTTTCGGATCCAACCCTTCTCCAAAATACTCTTTAGGAACTCCCACTTTTAACCCCTTAACTCCAGCCTGCAACCTCGAAGGTTGCATCGTAAACTTTTCGCTTTTACAATTTGAATCATAATTATCTGCTCCTGAAATCCAATCCAGCACCAAAGCCGCATCCTCTACAGATTTAGTAATCGGGCCAATTGAATCCAGCGATGATGCCATGGAAATTAAACCATATCTTGATACTCTTCCATATGAAGTTTTCAAACCAACTACCCCGCATAAAGACGCAGGCTGGCGGATAGAACCACCTGTATCAGACGCTAGGGCAAAAGTACAAAGATCAACTGCGACAGCCACTGCAGAACCGCTGGAAGATCCTCCTGGTACTTTATTTAAATCCCAAGGGTTTTTGGTAGGTCCATAGGCAGAATTTTCTCCAGATCCACCCATGGCAAACTCATCACTGTTTGTTTTACCAATAATAGAAACTCCTTGTCCTAACAGCTTCTCTATAACTGTTGCATTATATGGAGGAATATATCCTTGTAAAACTTTTGATGAAGCAGTTGTTTTAATCCCTTTGGTTGAAATTACATCTTTGATCGCTGCCGGGATTCCTTTTGTTGGATTTTCTACAGTCAAATATGCATTTAATTTTGGATTAAATTTTTTTATTCTTTCCGAATATGCTTTATTTAATTCTGCTTCAGAAAATTCTTTATTTCTTAAAGCTTCCAGTGTTTGGGTAAGAGTTAAAGACGTTATATTAACCATTGAAAACTCCTTTTGTGACAAAGAACCCCTTTTCTTTTTTTGGGGCATTTAATAAAACATCTTCTTGAGATAAAACACAATCCCCTACCTCATCTTTAGCCTTAACATCTACTTGACCTGAAACATTAAAAGTAGGTTCTACACTTGAGGTATCAACTTCATTTAGTTGATCTATATAATCTAAGATTTTTGATAATTGTTCGGAGTATTTTTCTTCTTCCTCAGAGGTTAATGGTAAGTTTGCCAATTTTGCCACATGTTTAACAGCATCTTTTGTAAGTTTTGACATTTATAGGGATTATACCCTATGAGGAGTTGCCTGTTAATAGATAACAACTTCAAAAAATATTTCTTATCCTATTTCCCATTGAAGAAACCATTTGGGGAATAGTAGTCATTAAAGATATAACCCTACCTCTTATTAGATTTACAGCCCTTGTACCAATCCTATTTTCCCGTTGTCTTCTTCTAGCTTCTATCCGCATTAGGGCTTCTTCTTTAACCCTAGCTAAGTACCCTCTATCCCAAGCTCTATCTACTTCTATATAAGCATCATTTAACTCAGCTCTCTGAGCTTGCATTGCTCTTAAAAGAAATCTATTATAACCTGCAGATTCTACTATTGTCTGCTGTAATCCACCAGCAATTTGCTGTGAACGAAGCGCCCTATCATCGTTTACTTCGGCTACTCTTCTTGCATCATCTAGTTCAGCTGCTAAAAAAACATTTTGCAGGTATAATTCCGCAGCTTCAACGCGTAAAGATGCATCCACAGGATCTGCTAAACGTTTTCTTCTAGAAGCTTTCTTTAAAAAAGGAGGTAAATTTTCACCTTGTTCAGCTGTACTCATATTATGAACATTTTAACATGTTATAGGATAAATATCAATTTATCCTGCGAGAATTATGTTCTCTAAGGATATAAATCAAACTTTGCCTTCCATTTCTTGTAATGCTTTAACCCGAACATCAATAGATGGGTGAGTGTTAAAAAGATTTGCTAAAAAGGCTGCTGCTTGTTGACCTTTGAATGGATTGACAATGTAAAGATGGGCTGTGCCTCTGTTTGCCGCTTCCAAAGGTTCCCTATCTTTGGAAATTTTAAGTAAAGCATTTATTAATCCTTCCGGGTATCTGGTCAAAAGCACCCCTGATGCATCTGCTAGCAACTCTCTTCTTCTACTAACTGCCAACTGGATTAAGGTTGCCACAATTGGCGCCAAAATTGCCGCGACTATAGCTAAAATCATAAATACCTGATTTCCTTTATTATCATCATCCCTGCTTCTACCCCCAAACCACATGCTTCGTAAAAACCAGTCAGTCAGCAAAGCAATAGTTCCTACTAAAACTGAAACCACGCTCATCAAAAGCGTGTCCCTGTTGCCAACATGAGAAAGCTCATGGGCAGTTACACCTTCTAACTCCTGTTTGTTTAACTTTTGCAGAATTCCAGAGGTAAAACAAATAGCTGCATGTTTTGGATCCCTACCTGTAGCAAAAGCATTGGTGGCGCTGTCATCTATCATATAAATTTTTGGAGTAGGTAAGCCTGCAGCAATACAAAGATTTTCCACTATTCTATAAAGCTCTTTGTTATCTTTCTCTAAAACAGGCTTGGCCCCGGATATCCCCAGCACAATTTTATCTGAGAACCAATAAGAAGCAAAGTTCATTATTCCGGCAACTATTAAAGCCATCCCTACTATGGATAACCCATCCACTTGCGGACCAAACCAGGCTCTAACTATGACATATAAAACTCCAACAGTAAAAATAGAGAAGAAAAACATAATCAGCCAGGTCTTAAAAATATTACCTGAAACCTGATCCCAAGCAGTATTAACAGTTGCCATAATGGCCTAATTTTACCACTTTTCCTTTTCAAACCAAAGCGGAGTTTTAGGATTAGCTGTACCTTTATAATTAAAGCAGATCTCCACATCTCTCTTTATATATTTGGTAGCTGTAAAGGTTATAGTCTTATCAGCTCTATTTAGCTTATATTTACAGTTACCATCTTTGGAATGATTGTACAATGAAGCAAACCCTAAGGCTAAAGCAACAAAGTCATCCATCCAAAAATAATATTCAAATAATAAATTCCACCTGGTATCAACAAAATCTGTAAACTCCAATATTAAAATTGGCGCAACTTCAATTATTTCTCCTATTCTAATATCTTTGGAGGCAAAAACCCCTTTTCCTGATACAAAATCCTTATTTTTAGGATCTAAAATCTTTGATTTACCAAGATAAATAACTGACGGAGAATAAATATTACTCATTATCTTAATTTCTCAAATTCGGACCGAGAGATATTAACATCCCTTAAAATTTTTCTAAGGAGACCTACTCTAACATTTTCTCCAGAATGAACTGGCACACTAGTTTTCCTACCATCGGGGTGTTCTAATCTAACATGACTACCACTTTGACGATCTTCCACAAATCCTTGCTTAGAAAGAATCTTAATGAGTTTTGTGGCATTAATTGGGGATAATTTAGGCATATGGAAGAGCTATATCTTCCACTGCAAAGAATTTAGAATGCGGAGAGGGTGAAGATAGCTTGTTTTTTTTGGCATCTTCATCTGATTCTAGAATAAGTTTAATAACCTCTTTAATTCTTTCTCTTACCTCCTCTAGAGTTTTACCTTGTGTATAACATCCGTCAAGTTCTGGTACTTCTGCAATATACCATCCATCTTCATCCTGTTCAATTAAAACTTTAAATTGTAATTCTTTAACTAGATTTTTCATGACTAGATTATAACACAAGCTAGTACACCTCCGAGGTAAAAAATCTATCGGTTAAAAACTGCTATCCACAAGAATTTTTCTCGTCCTTCACTACTCTTTTTACTTCTCCTTAGAATTTTTTCCATCTGGTCTGGATTTACCATAAAGGAATTAAAAAATTGAGTACCCATAGGGAGCCTAGTTATGAGTAGCTTTTGCTAATTCTCCATCAGCATGACTCACTTCTTTAAAAGCCTCTGTTATAGACTCATCGCCACGCTTAAGGGGCATGGACACATAAACTGTCATCGTATCTGGTGCTGGAGGAGCTTTCCATATAGTAAAACCCACAGCCTCAACTAGCGGAATAGAATACAGTCTATCTGTAAATTTACATATTTCTACCAAAACATCCCCTAAACCATCTACCTGCGGTCTTCGCCCAACATATCTTTCTGCTTGGTGCTGTAATTCTTGAGGATCAACTTCTACTCGGCGTTTGCCAGCTCTAATTTCAATCATAATTAAAATTTAACTTCAATATCTTTTTTCTCATCATCTGAAGCTTTGAAGAATTCTTCTTTTTGGAATCCAAACATATTACCAATAAAATTGGTCGGCACAGTTTCTAAAGAATTATTTAAATCCAATACATTAGTATTATAAAACTGCCTGGAAGCAGCTACTTTAGTTTCTGTATCAGAAAGTTCATCTTGTAAAGCCTTAAAATTATCTGAAGCTTTAAGTTCAGGATAAGCTTCGGCCACAGCAAACAAAGATTTTAGCGCTCCTGTTAACATATCATTAGCTTTTGCCTTATCAGACAGCGAAGTTGCCCCCAGCATAGCTGATCTGGCTTTGGTAACATTTTCAAAAACTGATTTTTCATGCTTAGCATAACCTTTTACAGTTTCTACTAAATTTGGAATTAAGGATGATCTTCTTTTCAGCTGAACATCAATTTGTGACCAGGCCTCCCTTACTCTGTTTCTTAGAGTGACTAGGGAGTTGTAAGTCATGAGTAACCAGAGGACTAAAATAACAACTACACCGATAACTACGTACATTATCATATTTGTATATTAAATATTAAACCATTTTGCAAAATCTGTCCAGCTCCAAGTATTAACTATATCTTTTGCCTCTGCCCAGCCACGCCTTGCAACTGACACTCCAAATTTCATATTATCCATCTGGGAAATTTCATGAGCATCTGTATTGATAATAAACTTCACACTAAATTTTAAAGCTTGCCTTACTAAATCATCCCTTAAATCCAACCTGTTGGGGTAAGCATTAATCTCCAGTATTTTATTATTTTTAGCAACCAGTTTAAAAATCTCCTCCCAGTCAGCATCTGATGAATCCCGCTTATTTAACAACCTGTTGGTTGGATGTGAAATTATATCTACATAAGGACTATTTAAAGCAGAAATTAATCTTTTTGTAATCTCGTCTTTGGAGCCTCTGTGCCCGGAATGAATCCCGGCTATACAGTAGTCCAGGGTTTCCAAAGCCTTATCCGGAACAGACAAACTTCCATCTCCAAGTATATCTATTTCGAGTCCATTTAATACTCGAACACTTTCTGTACTCTTATTAAGAGATTGAATAAATTTTGTCCTCTTTTTTGCCCACCTTATTTTATCTTCTAAGCTGCTTGTACTAAAACCTAAAGGGTGATCTGATATCCCAACATATTCATAACCTAATTGCTGTGCTTTCCTGACTATTTCTTCTATTGAATTTACTCCTGGTCCATGGGAAGGACTTACTATGGAAAAATTCGAATGAAGGTGTAAATCCCCTTTAATATCTTTTAGTTCCACTAAATTAGGCAAACTATGCTTTAGGGCAGTTTCTATTTCCCCTGTATCTTCCCTAATCTCTGCTGGAGGAACATCCATCTTTAACAATCCATAAAACTCTTCTTCTGTTTTTGTTTTAGTTGTTTCAGATAAAGATAATGCTTTTTGCAAAGCTAGAGTCCTAAGATGAATATTATGGCTCTTGCTGCCTGTAAAATGCTGCAGAAGCGCCCCGAATGAGTTTGTCATACCAACAAGCAGGTCAACCTGAATCCCGCTTTGCAGGATTACTGTAGCCTTAGTTTCTCCTTGGTCTAAAATCCTGAATATTTGCGGCATCTTACAAAAATAATTAACTACTGCTTTAGGATTGTCTGAGGAAACTGCAAAATCCAAATCCCCTACAGTTACCACCATTCTTCTTAAAGAACCCAAGGGAAAGACTTGTATAACATCTTTACTTTTTCTTAAATATTCTAAAATCCTCTCTGCCTGCTCATAAGCATAAGGCAGCAGCATTCTTTTTACTGCCTTATTTTGCATTTGCTCCAAACCCGAAAGAATATTCTGGCCTAATTTACCGGAAAAACCTTTTTTAATAAGTTCGCCTGATTTTAGCTGCTTTTTTAAATCATCTAAATTTTTCACTCCTAAATCAGCCAGTTTTTGGGCTGTTTTTGGTCCAATTCCGGAAATATCCAGAAGTTCAAAAACTATTCTGGGCATTCCCTTTTCTACCTCCTCAAAGTGTTTAACCCTACCTGTTTTAAAAAACTCTTCCAAATAACCCTGGATTGAGGCTCCCAGGGCTGGCAGATTACCCAGTTTACCCTCTTCCCATAAATCTTTTGCTTCAGAGGTTGAATGTTCTATAGAATCTGCAGCATTTTCATAAGCCCTGATCTGAAAAATATTGCCAATTTTTTTTATGGTTAGGGCAGCAGCTACATTACGAAGGGTTTTTGCCAGGCGTTGATTAGAAATCTCCACAATGTTAATATATCACAGTCTAATCTTTTGGGCTCGAAGTGTAACGGTTTGCACGACTCCTTGTCAAGGAGTAGGCAGCGGGTTCAACTCCCGTCGAGCCCGCAATTATCCTATAATAGATGAAAACCAAACTTCTTTGTGCTAAAATATCCAGATGTTCACGGAATATAAAAGATTTTCAGTAGATGGATTTAATCTAACTGATAATACGGCTGTAGGCTATTTAGAACAAGCTTTAGGAATATCTTTTCCTCAGAAACCACTTATGATTGAACTTACATGGAGAAACAGGCTTGTTTTAGCAAGAAAAGCAAATCCAATTTTTGCCTTGACATTTTTAAGAGGACGTGAAGCAGGGGCATATGATGGAGAATTAAACACTTTCTTTGCTGACAAAGGGGTTCCAATGGTTGTTGCATTACATGAAAATATGCACGCTTATGTAAAAGCTAAAAATCCAGAATTAAGGACATTGGAAAGAACATATAAAGCTATCAACGCAAGAATAACTGGTAAAGATGCTGAGTATGATGATCCTGAAACTCCTATTGTTCATTCTTGTTTAAATGAAGGTCTATGCGATTGGAGTGCAGTGATAGCTGCAACGGCATTCCCAGAAGTTGGATTGAATGAAACTAAATATTGGATTGCTAGCCATGCTTATAGACTTAAAGAGAAAGGACACGAAACAGAAACGCCCCAAGAATATCGTCATAGAAATCTAGATATAATTTATGAAGGTGTAGAGCTTTTTAGAACTGCAATAGGAAGGGAAAGATTTGAAGCATATAGATACGCCCAAAAAGCCCAAAAAACCCTTTATATGATGGAATATTATGCTGGATACATATTTGTTTTAAACGCTATGAGTTATTTTCAAGCATCAGGTATTTATATAAATACAGGGATTGATTTATTAATACAAAACCCACCATTAACAGTAGACCAACTGAGAAATGGAAAGACATTTGCAAGAGACTTGATGGTAAAAAATAATTTGCAATAAGCTTAACTTTCCTAATTCTGTTTTCTACTTATTGGGTACCGAGTAGTTGCAAAGTTTTATACTGATATATTAAACTTTTATATAAGGGTTCAATATTTAAAACGTTAAGCCCGCCAATTCCCCCCTTGACAATCATCTCAATTTGGAATAAAAAGAAAGTTGTTTATTGCCCCTATAATCCTGCTCACAACTTATGGCCAGAGAAAAAAAATCAGTTGCAAAAACAACAAGCAGCTACTTAAGTAGAATAGAAAGTGACGTCCAATCTAGCCAGTCAAAACTAAATATGGTTTTGGGTGCATTAATTATTCTAGTTGTAGGAATTTTAATTTTTAACTACTTTAACAGAAACAAACCAGATTTAGGCCCGGCCCAAACAATTACTACAGACCAACAAGATGTATCAGCAGAAAACCTGCCTGGTAAATATACTATTAAAGAAGGTGATACATTATTCGAGATTGCAGACAAATATTATAAAGACGGACACAAGTATGGGGAGATTGCCAAAGCAAATAATCTTACAGATCCAAATAATATAGAAACAGGCCAGGTTTTAGACATTCCCAAACTGGAGACAGCTATGACTTCTCAAACTACTCTACAGCCTGCTGTTGAACCAACAACAGACTGGGGACCTAAAATCACTGAAAATACCTATACTGTAGCTCCTGGAGACTGGTTGTCCACTATTGCAGGGCGTGCTTATGGAGATATTTATGCTTATCAAAAAATTGCTGAGGCAAATAATATAACAAATCCTAACCTGATAGAACCAGGACAAGTTTTAACTATTCCCAGATAAATAATTTTTGCTACAATTAATAAGCAAAAATTATGAAAACCCACAAGTTTAATCTTTCTATCCTGACAATATTGGTAGTTTTTACTTTTACTAATGCTTTAAATAATGCCTTTTTATCTGATGATTTGGCAGAGATTGTACAAAATCCCAATGTAGGACATTTCAGCTATATTTTCACCCACCCTTTTGGGTTTATCCGCATTCTTTTAAATTTTGTAGCTTTCCATCTGGGAGGACTTAACCCTGCCTTTTTCAGGATTATCAATTATGGCTTTCATTTAGGCTCAGTTTATTTAATATATTTTATCCTTAATCGTTTACTTAATAAAAGGGTAGCCTTAATTACTTCAGCTATTTTTGCCATCCATCCTGCTATTTCTGAGGCTGTTGTTTGGATTTCCGGAGGAACTTACCCACAATTTGCTTTTTTCTTCCTTTTATCATTTTATTTATATATTTTGTCTTCTAAAAATAGGCTTTTCTATTTTCTATCTATTATCTTCTATCTTCTATCTTTCATGTCACATCCTGTCATGCCTTTGGCTCTTTTTAGTGTTTTTTTACTGTATGAATTCTGTTTTGGGAATTTAAAAGCAAATTGGAAAAAAACTATTCCTTTTTTATCTTTATCCTTAATTTATGTACTGATAAATATCAGCGCTTTGCCAGAGAGGGAAACTACCCTTCAATCTGTTCATTATCAGGAAAGGGGTATTGATAATCCTTTTGTGCTTATCCCGGTTGCAATTTCTTCATACTTTGAGCTGCTTTTTTTCCCCAAAACTTTGACTCTTTATCATTCAGAATTGGCATTTGGTTCTTTAGAATTTGCAGTCAGGGCTTTAATTTGCCTTGCATTTATAGGCATTATCTTTCTTAATTTCAGAAAAAAAGTAATTTTCTTTTGGCTATCATTTTTTTGGATAAGCCTAGCCCCTACCTTAACCCCTTTCAGGTTGAACTGGATTGTGGCAGAGCGTTATCTTTACCTACCTTCTTTGGGAATTCTTGTCTCTTTAGCCTATTTTTTGGATAAATTAGCCCAAAAAAAACAATATAAGTACGGGCTTTATGGATTACTTACCATAGTTATTATTTTATTTTCTATTAGAACTATAGTTAGAAATATTGACTGGAAAAATGAGGATAATTTGTGGATCGCCACAGGCAAAACCTCTCCTTCTTCTCCAAATACCCACAATAATTTAGGGGATGTATATGGAAGGCAAGGTGATAAACAAAAGGCTCTAAGGGAATTCCAGAGAGCAATTGAATTAAAACCAAACTACGGGGATGCTTATCATAATTTAGGTAATACTTACAGAGAACTGGGTAATTTAGATAAAGCTTTAGAAAGCTATCAAATGGCAGCTAAGCTAAATCCAAACCTCTGGCAGTCTTATCAAAATATTGCAGCTATCTATTTTCAGGCCAAACAATATGATAATGCTTTAGCAAATATCCAAAAGGCTATTTCCATTAACCCTAAAAATATTAATCTATATAATAATTTAGGAGTTATCTACATAGCTAAAGGGGATAACGCAAAAGCCAAAGAAATTTTTACTCAAATCCTCAAAGCTGACCCTCAAAACCAATTTGCAAAGGCAGGTCTTACTGAGGTTAATAAATAACCTTAGAGCCGGTGGACGGAAATCGAACCGTCATCCATACTTTACGAAAGTATTGCTTTACCATTAAGCTACACCGGCGCTTCACTTGGTGTATCTTGCGATAGATAAACTATCTAAAGCTACACCGGGTTTCCTACCCCACCCTAGGATAATCCTATAGTTTAGAGCGGGATACGAGAATCGGACTCGCGGCTCTACCTTGGGAAGGTAGCGTATTACCACTATACAAATCCCGCACTTTTCATTGATTATTATACTTAAAAATTTTATACTGTGAAGGATTAAAAAAATGAGATCAAGGTACCAATATAGAAGCTTTAAAAGAGCGAAAAATAAAAGCAGGCAAAATTTTGCAGTCAGTCTGGTAATAATCATTATCCTTTTATATATTGCTTTTATCTGGGTTCTTCCCAATTTAATTGGAGGACTGGGATATATTAAAAATTTAACCCAGCCAAATAAAAAACCAGCTAATCCAGAAACCCAAATAACACTTGCCCCTCCTGTTTTAAATATTCCCTATGAGGCAACTAATACTGCCCAAATTAATATCAGCGGATACTCCACCCCTGGTGCTAAGGTAGAGCTTTTTGTTGATGATGATAAAAAAGATACTGTAGATATTACCTCAGACGGAAGCTTCAATGTTAAAAATATCTCTTTAAGTTTAGGCACAAATAATATATATGGGAAAACAATAGACGATCAGGGTAAGGAAAGTCTGCCTTCAAAAAGTATAAAAATAATCTATGATAATGAAAAACCTGCTCTTAGTATTTCCGAGCCGGAAGATAATAAAACTATAAATGGAGGGGACAAAAAGGTAAAAATTTCAGGTAAAACTGAACCAGGAGCCAATGTATATATAAATAATACTCAAGTGATAGTTGATAAAGACGGAAATTTTTCCCAAACTTTGGATATTAATGAAGGAGATAGTGATTTTAATATAAAATCTTCTGATCATGCCCAAAATACAACAGAAACCTCAAGAAAAGTAACTTACAAACCTTAATGGAAAAAGTATTTATAATTTCTATCCTGGCAGGGGAACTGGTTAAATTCCCTTTTTTTGGTATTCAAGGCCCTGTGCTTTTAGATCTTACAATTTTTCTGTTTTGCCTAATCGGTTTATTCCAAATTAAATTCAAATTTAGAAAACCTAATTTACTAATAAAGTTAGGAGCTTTATTTATAGGAATTTCTATACTTTCTCTAATACTTACCCCACTTCTCCTTAGTACAAATGAGTTTCTAATAAGCTTTTCTTATACTTTAAGGTTTTCCTTATATTTTTTAATATATTATTTACTCTACTGCGGTGCTTTTCCTGATTTTAAAAAAAATATTTATAAAAGTCTTTTATTCTCAGGGATAGGTTTATCTTGCTTGGGACTTCTACAATTTCTTATACTGCCTAACTTAGCCTTTTTACAAACTTCAGGCTGGGATCCTCATTATTTCAGGACTGTCTCAACATTTCTGGATCCAAACTTTGCCGGCGCATATTTCGTACTGACATTACTCCTTATTATGTCATTGCGAGGAGCGTTAGCGACGCGGCAATCTAATTTATTTTTTATTCTAGTCTATGTTTCACTATTAACCACCTTCTCCCGTTCCAGCTATCTTATGTTCTTTGTAAGTGGAATTAGCTTTTCATTACTTAAAAAATCCAAAAAAATATTTGCTGCAACCATAATTCTTTTTGTTGTTTTAATGTTAGGATTTCAACTTTATACTCAACTTATTGCCAAACCAAAAGGTATAGATAGAAAACAATCTGCCTCCTACAGGATAGATACCTGGCAGGACGGGCTAAGCATTTTTCAAAAATCCCCTTTTCTGGGAGTAGGTTTTAATACTTATAAATATGCACTAAGGGAATATAAATTAGCTGATGAACAATTCTTAGAAAGTAGGGGCTCTTCCACCAATGATTCATCTTTGTTATATGTTTTAGCAACAACCGGGATAATTGGTTTCTCAATTTATATTTTATTTCTAATTTCAATTTTAAAAATAAGTATTAAAAATAATTATCTAGTTGTGGCAGCTCTTTCCGGCTTAATCATTCATTCTTTTTTTGCAAACAGTTTATTCTTTCCCTTTATTTTAATTTGGATTTTACTTAAAGCTTCTGATATAAAAAATTAAGTTTTTTTGCAGACTCCTCCCAGGAAAACCTTTTAATATTCTCAAACCCTTGCTTAATCATTTGAGATCTAAAATTTGAAATTTGATATTTCTTTATAGCCTCTACCATCTCTTCAACTGAATAAGGATCCACATAAATTGCTCCCTTTCCACCAGCCTCAGGAAGGGATGAAACAGAGGATGTAATCACAGGACAACCACTTGCCTGCGCCTCTAAAACAGGGATTCCGAACCCTTCATAAAACGAAGGGTAAAGTAAACAAAAAGCGTTTTTATAAAGCTCAGCTAAATCCTTATCTTCTACCCTACCTAAAAATTTCACGCTATCCTCTATTCTCAACTTTTTTGGTAATTTATATATTTCATCAGATAACCAGCCCTTAGAACCTGCTATAACCAATTGTAACTCGTTACTAATTTTCTCGTTTACTCGATTTATCGAGTTTACAAGTAACGAGAAGGTTCTGACGAGCCGAACGAGATTTTTCCTTGGCTCTATTGTCCCAACTGAAAGAATAAAGCCGGATTTTAAATTATATTTTGCTAATATTTTCTTTGAGTTATCAGTATGTTTATCTAAAAAAATATCACCAATTCCAGGATAAATAACTTCAACTTTTTTTTCAGGAGCAAACTTCAAAAAATCTTCTTTAGAATTTTGGGAAATTGTAATAACCAAATCAGCATATTTTTTAATTCTCTCAAGTCTTACTTTATCCAGCTGGATAGTTTTTTTAAGGTGTAACTCTGGAAAAAGAAATGGAGTCATATCAAAAACTCCTGCCACCATTTTACCCTTTTTTATAGGAGGTAAATTCCAGCTAAAAGAGTGAAGAATATCAACAGGCCCAATCAAGCTTTCTATCTTTGGCCAGTTTAGAGTTTGCCAAAGTAAAAAAGCTCTTCTAAAAAATTTGGCTGGCATTTTAAAAATCTTAAGTTCAACATTAGGATATTTTTTAAACTCTATATTTTTTAAATATTCATATGTCTGCAGAGTTGAAACCCCAAATAAAATGAATTTATCTTTCTTGTTTAAAGAAAGCAAAGCCTTTATCAGTTGATGAGTATAGACTCCTACCCCTGTTTTATTTTTCTCATTTAAAACAGAAATATCTAAAGCTATTGTTTTCATTATTTGTCCAATACCGCAAAATATTCAGTAGGATAATTTTTTTTTGGCAAAAGTAGAAAAACCATTTTTCTAATTAATTTCTTTAAAAAAATTGGTCCATCAAACAAACTTAAAAAAATTGTCTCATTATACAAAGGATGAACAGTCTGAATATGTGTAAGTTTTAAATTAGTTTCTCTTGCCAACTTTTCAATATCTTGCTTTTCATATTCCCGTATATGTGATTTGTCCAAATAATGCCTGAAAATTACTCCGCTTTTTTCAAGCTGACTATCCACCTTTCTGGGCACTATCATCAAAATTCTTCCTTTGCTAACCCTTTTTGCTTCCTTTAAAATTCTTATGTCTTCCCCATGCTCTAAAATATCAAACAAGAAGATGGTATCAAAAAAATTATCATCAAGAGGAATCTTCTCTGCTCTACCTTTAAAAAAAGATCCTTTTTTAGTTTCTCTTGCAGTTTTAATAAACTCACTCACAAAATCCAGCCCGGTTGCATCAAATCCCTGCCTGCTTAAATAATCAACATACAATCCATACCCACACCCAACATCCAACACTTTTTTACCAAGGGTAAATTTATTAATTAATTCCAAGCGCTCTTTATCCAACTGGGAATTATTATCCCATCCCAAAGAAAGAGAGGAACTTAAATAATAGTTTGCTTTTTTAGTCATTTTTTAAATACTTGTGGATAAAAATAAAAAGCAGAAAAGCACTCAGTATATCTGAGGCAACTGTTATCCAGGAAGCTGCAACCAAACCAAATTGGGGAATAAATATTAGATTAAGCAGGATATTGAATGCTAAAGGAATAAATGAAAATAAAATAACCTGTTTTAGGTATTTCTCAGAAGAAGTTAAAACAGAAGATGCAGGAATATGGACAAACATAAAAGGGATTGCCAAAGATAGTATTTTAACCACCTCAATTGCCTCTATATACTTAGGCAAGAAAGTTGTAATTATTATCGGAAGCAGTAGGTAATAAGAAGCAGTAATCACTACTCCAAAAATAAACATAAATCTGATACTTTTTGAAAAAATACCTTTAATTTGCCTTGGATCTACCTCATGTAATTTTGCAAATGCAGGAAAAAGGGCAAAAGTTAGAGCATTTGGAATAAATACTAAAGCCTCTAAAAATTTATAGGCAGCTGTATAAATACCTGTTTCAAAATTACCTCTTAAATAAGACAGTAGGATTGTATCAATCCTGAAATATAAAAGTCCCAGTATGGCAAGTATTCCATAAGGCAAGGAACCAAGCAAAGCTTTTTTAATTACTTTGATTGTCACTGAAGATAACTTAAACCCCTGATGTTTATACAAAAATATTCCTAAAACTAGCGCATAAATAACTTGTCCTAAAATCAAAGCATTTACTGCACCGTTTACTCCAAAACCTCTATTTATTAAATAAAGGCCAAAAAAAGTAGTAGATAAGCTTAAAACCAAAGCAGAAATTGCTGAAAACTGCAATTTCTGTAAGGCTACAAATATACCGTCAAAAGTTAAAGCTATGGCTTGAGGTAAAACTGCCAGAGAAGCCAAAAGTATCACGCTTACTCTCATCTTATCTTGATCCAATAAATAGATGCCTACTGCAAAAAGCGCAAAAAAAACTGAGACAATTGTAAATCTGAGCATTAAAACATTCCAAATTATCTCCCATGATTTTCCCTTTTCCCTGGCAATTTCCCTTATTAGAAATCTGTTAAAACCAAAATCTGAAATAGAGGAAATTATAGAAAAATAAGCCAGTCCTACAGAATATATGCCAAAATCCAAAACCCCTAAGGAGCGGGCTAGAAAAATAGTATAAAAAAATCCAATAATTCTGGCTAATACTTGTGCCAAAAATAGCACTGATGTTTGCTTAAGAATTGATTTCATTCATTTATTTTAACAGATTAAAGTGTAGTAATTTGATATCATCCTATAATACTGCTAGAATGCGTCCATGCAAGAAACAATTAATGCAGGATATCAAAATAAAGTAATAACCGTGGTAGGAGGTGACGGTCAGTTTGGCAGAAAAATAGTACGCGGGCTAAAAGATCTAGGATTGCAAGTGCTTAATTGTGAAAAAGGTGATCCTTTTTTAGATTTGTTGGGACGATCCGATGGTGTATTTTTTGCAATTGATGGAGAACAAACCAGAGAAATGCTCCAGGCTGGTCGACATCTATTAAGACCAGGCCATCTCATACTGGATGGCGCAAGCGTCAAAACATCGTTAATTCCACTTTATCGTGACTTAGACCGTGAAGGTATTAATGTCTGCTCCACTCATTTTGGTGCGGTTCCTACTCAGCCTTGGAGAGGCATACCAGTTTGGCTTTGTACTGTGGGAGAAAATTCTGAAGAAGCGAAAAGATTAGCAATCGATCTTTATATAGCCAAAAACACTGCAATTCGGGTAATTGATATTAAAGAACATCCAAGGGTGGAGAAAGACCAGTTTTTCACTTTTAGCATGATGCACATTTTCGCCTCTACCTTGAGGCGTATGGGTATTCCTTTGGAAGAATTTACCAACTTTGCCACACTTAATGCTGAACTTGCCAGCTTACCCTTAGGTAGAACGCTTGGTCAAGGCACTAAAACCCCATCTGAAATTTTATTTGACCAACCGCAAAAAGAAGAATTTTTGGAGGAAATGAGTTTGGCATTTCAAGAATTTGTAGACGCTTCAAGAGATAGAGAAAAACTGCAAAAGCTGATGGGTGGGAATATTGCTTTTCATGATAGTTTTGATGGTGGGCGGATGGGCTACGTAGCAAGAATATTTAGAAAAGCCGGTATTGTCGGATCAAGAAATGCCAACTTGAGAATGTATTCATTGAGTTTCCGCATTACAGATGACAGACCAGGAAAGCTTATTGAATTACTCATACCTTTCTATGATGAAGGGGCTAATCTGACAGCCATTGACTCTATGGCTGGAATAATTACTCAAGCAGAAGAAGAGCAAGGAGTGAATTCTGATAAAATTGTTGATTTTGATATAGGGATAGATCCTAAAACTTGGAATGAAGAAAAGGACAGAAGAATCATGGAAAGATTAAGAGCCATAGGCTGCACAATAAGCTATAGTGGCCATCAGCTAATTTAAAGGCGAACAAGTCTTCCAACCCCAGGGGTTAAATGGATTCAAACCTAAGGAAATTATAGTGTAGTAATTGGTCTTGATTGCAGAATCCAGATTTTTCCATTTTCATCAATTGCCCATTCTATATCCTGTGCTTTTCTATAATGATCTTCTATTTTTATCGCAAGTGTAGCTAATTCTTTAACTTTTTTATCAGATATAGCCTGTTCGTCCTTCTTGTCAGATGACACTTGAACCTCTTTATTCTCACCATCTTTAAATATCAGCATAGTCTCTTGAGAATCAATCTTCTTACTTTTTATTTCAAAAGTTTTTTTATTAACTATAAAATTATCCGGTGTTATCAAACCTTGAACCAGCATTTCTCCTAGTCCATAGCCTGCTTCGATCATTATTTCATTACTATCTTTAGTAATTGGATTAACACTAAACATCACCCCTGATGCTTTGCTCTCTATCATTTTTTGAATTACTACCGCGACAAACAATTGATCTTCTGATAAATTTTGTCCTCCTGCATACGAAAGTGCTCTTTCTGATTTAATGGAATTCCAGCAATCCTTGATTTTACTGATTAAATCTTCTCTTCCAACATTGAGGTAAGATTCCAACTGCCCAGCCCAAGAAGCAGAAGAGGAATCCTCAGCTATTGCTGATGACCTTACAGCAACTCTTTGTGCATTCAACTCATCAAATGCTTTTAAAATTTCTTCCTCCAAATCAACAGGTAATTGATCATTAATAAATTTCTGGTGAGTTTGTGCAGTTACAACAAAACCTGGGGGAATCTGAATTCCTACTTTAGTCATCTCACCCAAAGATGCACCCTTACCCCCAACTATTACTACATCTTCTTTGGAGATTTCACTAAATTTCTTAATAAACTTCATTTATGAAAGGATTTTTATTTCACCATTATCTGCATCTACTTCTATCATATCTCCTGTCTTGAGAATCTCTGTTGCATTTTTAGTACCAACTATACAGGGTATTCCTAATTCTCTGGAAATAATTGCCGCATGAGATGTAATTCCTCCTAAATTGGTAACTATGGCAGAACATTTTCTTATAGCACCCATAAAATCTGGGGATGTCATAAATGTTACTAAAACTTCACCCTCTTCTAACTTGTCATTTTCACTGGCACTAAATAAAATTCTTACTTTACCTTTTACCTTACCCTTTGATGCACAGTTACCTTTTATAATTTGTATATTATTATGTTTTATTGATAATTTTTCTTCCCACTTTTTAGTTTGGTCATCAGTCAAAATTTTTGGTTTATCTTTGCCTTCCTCCCAAACAACAAAACATTTCTCCCTTCTTTCATTAATGAAATCTTCTGACATTTTTCCATTTAAAATATCTTGTATTTCTTCTGGAAATGTATCACGCATTGCCTTTAAACTAATATTTGCTCTCTTACCAATTTCTTTAAGTAATATTTCCAAAAAGTGTAAATAGATTAAGATATTTCTTTTCCTTTCATCCTGATAACCTCCATAGTTTTTGAGAATTCCTACTAATCTTTCTTCTTTTTTACTTAAATTGCTAGCTTGCTTACCTGAATTATGTGATGTTTTATTGTCCTTAAGATGATTTAACCTTTTTTTAACATCTTCTACAGATAAAGCCTTAGTACCGGAGTAATTGTTATCTATCCAATAATATTTTTTAATAAAACCCTTTATATCTTTTGAATTTAATAGATAATTTTCAGCCTCTTTGACAAAAGATATTTTTACGGGAACTGTTAAGCTGCTGATCAGATCATCGCTTAAAGATGTGTTACTTTTTAATTCTAATTCTGCCTGCATTGGAATAGGCTCATGCATTGCACCAATAGAATAATAAGCAACAAAGCTATCATGAAGCCTTTTATACAAATTGGCCAGTTGCTCATTTGTACGAGTAGCCAGATCAAACTCCTCAGTTTCTTTTTCAGCTTTATTTAAAACAGCTAATCTCTTTAGTGTATCTTTAACCATTTCCTTTTCTTTCTTAGGATCTTTATAAATTGCTAAAAGTTTTTCTCCTACTTTGTAAAACTCATCTTCTTTGCAAATCCACCTGACGATGCCATCTTTGAAAATTAAAATTGTGGTAGGATATCCATGACCTGTATAATCTTCAAGATGTTTCATAGAACCCTCAAGGGTTGGATATAAAAGATGAATTGTCGCTTCACGTTCCCATCTAAAATAGATATCTTTCATGACCTAAAAACCTCCTTAGCTGGTAGGTTTAATTCTTCTCTTACTTTTTTTATTCTATTAACATATTCTTTAAAAATAGGCTCTGGCTTATGTATTTTATAAGCTCCCTCAGAGTTTTTATATAATGAGCAGTCAAATACATCAGCATCTTTAACAAGTTCTATATAAGGATCATCTGAATAAATTTCTTTTTGGCTGTGATGATAAACTGCTTGAGTAATTGTTTCTATCTCTTTCTCAGAAAATCCGCCTGTTTCCCTCAAGATTTTTTCTGCAATTGGCGCACCTAATGGGCCATGGTTTTTATATTTCCCCTCTACTATTACATAAATATCATGAAGTACTGCTGCCAGTTCAGAAATTTCAATATCAAGATTTCTCCTTTGAGCTAAAATTCTTGCAATCTGCAAGCAACCAGATGAATGTTTCAATTCAAATACCATAGAACTATCTCTTTCACTATCTGGCACATTTGATGAAAGTAATATCTCTACAACTTTTCTTTCAACTTTCTCAGAACGGGAAAGTTCATTACCTTTATAATGATGAAAATCTTTTAAATCATTTGTCATAAGTGGTGGACCTGCTCCGGCTCGAACGGAGGACCTTTGCAATGTGAATGCAACGCTCTAGCCAACTGAGCTACAGATCCATTCTAATAATTCTATCATTCACTCTCTTGCATCACAACCAAACTCTTTGAGATAATGCTCTTTGTGGAACCAAACCAACCTGTAGGATTTCCTCCCAATTATTATACAGAAACTCCTTCTAAAGGCTTTTTTGGAAATATGGGTTCTTTTTTTATTGAATTTATAGAAACCCTGGTTGTTTTTGGGGCAATTTTTGCAGTAATTTATTTGTTTGTTGCCCAATTCCATAAAGTTTCAGGCCTTTCTATGTATCCAACTATGCATGATGGTGATTATCTGGTTACTGAAAAAGTAAGTTATAAGTTTGGGGCACCAAAAAGAGGACAAATAGTTGTTTTAAAAAATCCCAGGGATAATTCCCAGGATTTTATCAAAAGGATTATTGCCATACCCGGGGACAGCTTAAAAATAGAAGACAATCAGGTTTTTGTAAATGGTCAAAAGCTCAGTGAGACTTATTTACCTGCCAATACCCCCACCCCTGCCGGAGCTTTTGTTACACAGTCAACAGAGATTAAAGTAGGTTCCAACCAATATTTTGTTTTTGGGGATAACAGAAACCATTCTTCAGACTCCAGGGAATGGGGGCCTGTTACCAAGGAAGAGTTAGTAGGTCGTGCTCTTTTCCGCTATTGGCCGCCCCAAACCATCGGGTCTTTAACTGACAAATAAACTCTACTCAAGGCTTTAAATTAAAATATCCAACCAAAGCCTGGTGAATATCTTCCAGGACCGGGGTTGTTTTGGAAGGATCACCATCTAACCTTATTTCAATCTTGGCTGTTTTGCCTGTTTGTACACACTTAATTTGAGATTTATCTATCTTCTGGGAAAATACAGATGATAAATCAGCTTGAATTTTATCAATCTCCTCTGAAACTATGTGCATCATCTCCATTGTTGCCTGTTTTCTGGGCCCTATCCCCTCACGGGCTCTAATTTTTCTTACCAAATCTTCAGTACCTCTGACAGATAAATTCCTTTTTAAAACTTCTTTATATGTGTTAATAATTAAATGTGGATCCTCCAGGGCTGTCAGTGCTCTGGCATGACCCTCAGAAGTTGCACCTGACATTAATGCATCTTTTAGAGCATCTGGTAAAGTGAGTAACCTGATGGTATTTGATATATATGCAGGAGATTTAGAAACCCTTTCCGAAATTTCCTGATTAGCTAATCCAAATTCATCCATTAACCTCCTGTAAGCCTGCGCTCTCTCCAAAGGGTTTAAATCAATCCTTTGCACATTCTCCACAATTGCCATCTCCAGCATTCCCTGGGGAGAAGTTTCCCTAATAATAACCGGTACTTTAGGGAGTCCTACAACTTTGGAGGCTCTCCATCTTCTTTCACCAGCAATAATTTGATATCCTGCAGGAGTTTTAGCAACCACTATTGGCTCCAAAATTCCATGAGCTCTAACTGAATCTGCAAGTTCTGATAGTGATTCAGGGGTGATTAAACCTCTTGGCTGAAGTGGATTTGGCTGAAGTAAATCAATTTCCAACTCGTAAATCTGCTCTTCCATAAATTAAGCAATATTAATTATAGTCTTATTCATTTTCTTTTTAAATTCAACTTTTCCTGAGACTGTTGCAAAAAGTGTGTAATCATTCCCCTGTTCAACTCCTATTCCCGGATAAAATTTATTCCCTTTTTGGCGGACTAAAATATTGCCGGAAATTACTTTCTGACCGCCATATTTTTTAACTCCAAGTCTCTTGGAGATTGAATCTTTATTTTTTCTGGTTGATCCTCCACCTGTTTTATGTGCCATAGTTTATTTTTTCACAGAAAATACCACTTTAGTCAACTTTGACCTGTGGCCTCTTACTTTTCTGTAATTTGCTTTTGCATGGAATTTAGCTACTCTGATTTTTTCTCCTCTAACATTTTCAACGACATCCAGGCTTAATTTTTCTTTAAGATAAGGCTTTCCTAATTTTATTTTTCCATCTTCAGATGAAAGTAAAACAGAAACATCAATCTTTTTTTTATCCTCACCCAAATAATCCACATTTAAAGGTACATTTGGATAAAGTAAGTATTGTTTCCCGCTTATTTCCAGAACTGCATAATTTAACATGGACAAGATTGTACCCTGATTATGCATCTTCTGTCAATTCTTTCTGAAATCTGCCAACAGATGAAACTAACCCCAAAGAAAAAAGAGTGGCAATCAAAGAACTTCCTCCGTAAGAAATTAAAGGCAGAGTTATTCCTGTTATAGGCAAAAGGCCTATATTCATTCCCACATTTACAAAAAATTGGAATAACAACATAGACAATGTCCCTAAAACTATCAGAAAACTAAATGGATCATCAGATCTTCTGGCTAAATTTAAGCAATATACGGCTAAATATAAATAGAGTCCTAAAATAATTAATGTTCCCAAAAATCCCATTTCCTCAGCAATAGAGGCAAAAATAAAATCAGTTCTGAATTCAGGCAAAAATTGTAACCTTGACTGTGTACCCCTGCCTAAACCTCTTCCAAAGACCTCACCTGATCCAACAGCTATAGTTGATTGTATTAAATTATATCCCCTGCCTAGAGGGTCTGACTGAGGTGATAAAAAGCTGGTAATCCGCTGCCTTTGGTAATCGTGAAGAAATAACCATCCTACTGGAACAGTTAAAATGATAACTAATATCAAGGTTAATATTTTTTTAAAAGAAATCCTGGAGGCAAACAACATCCCTATCCATATTGAAATAATTGTCAGAGAAGATCCCAAATCAGGCTGCTCAAAAATTAGAAATACCAAGGGCAAAACCCAAAAAAAACTTTTAAAAATATTCCTCCAATTAGGTTGTTTTTGTGACCAAAACCTAGCCAAAAAAAGTATTAATATAGGCTTGGCAAATTCAGAAGGCTGTATATTAAAAATCCCCAAAGGAATCCATCTCACAGAACCTCTTGTTTCAATACCTAAAAATAAAACCAAAAGTAACATAAAAATAGTCATTAGATAAAGCGGAGAAATAATACTTTTTAACGCCCTTACATCAATTCGTGAAACAAATAAAAAAACTAATAACCCAACTAGAGTAAAAATTGACTGCTGAATTGCAAGCTCTTTTGATGATGAATAAATAACCAGTATTCCAATACAAATTAAGAGCAAACTACTTAAAATAATTGGAAGGTTAATTGATTTAACCATTACACTTTTTCTATTCTCAAATCATTCCCATATTCCAAAGAAATAGATGCTGTTCCCTTTAGAATCATCCCTTCATATGCTTTTGGCCAAACCGGCACAAAAATTTTAGTTTTATCCTGTAGTGTTAAATTCTGCTCTTTGCGGAGCTGTTGAATTTGCCTCATCAAATCCCTTGCTTCCCCTTCTTCTTTAAGTTCTTGAGTAATATTTGTATCCAACTTTATTTCCAAATCTTTATCTCCCTTTGTGTATTTAATACTTTTTACATTAACTTCCTCTGCCAATAACTCTTCCAAATCTTTATCCATTGGATCAGTACCAAGATAAGTGAGAGATGCTAGTGGCTGACGCAGTTTTATATTCTCATCTTTCCTTTTTGCATGACCCAGTTCTACAATCTGTCTCAGTTTTTTCATATCTTCAAGTAATTTTTTATCCAATAAAGATTGATCCCCCTCGGGGAATGAAGTTAGATGCACTGATTCATCACCAGTTAAGTTTTTGTAAATTTCTTCGGAAATAAAAGGAGCAATTGGAGCAAGAAGCTTAGTGTAAGCTACCAATACTCCATATAAAACAGACAATGCAGTATTTCTATCTTGAGTATTCTCCCCGCTTATCCTATCTCTTGACCTTCTAATATACCAAGTTGATAGATCATTAACAGCAAAATCTTTAAGAAGCTTTACAATATTTGAAGTATCATAACTTTCGTAATTTTTCTTAAGATCTAACACTAATTCTGTTAGTCTGGCTAAAATCCATTTATCTAAAATAGTTAAATGTTCTTTAGCTTCCTTTGCTTCTTCACTATTACAATCCCAGCCAAATGTTGTAGCATAATCAACAAAATATTTATAAGAGTTCCACAAAATTAACATAAACCCTCTTACTGCATCTGGTACTCCTCCATTAGAAAAATTTACATCCTCCCCTTTCATAATAGGAGAACCTAAGAGATATAGTCTTAAACCATCTCCCCCATACTTTGTCATTACCTCCTTTGGATCTGGGTAGTTGTTATAGTTTTTACTCATTTTTCTTCCATCAGTACCAAGCATTACTCCTTCCACTAAAACATTTTTAAATGCTGGGGAATCAAAAAGAGCTGTCCCTATAACATGTAATACATAAAACCAGGCTCTTATCTGACCTGTATACTCTGCAATAAAATCAGGAGGGAAAAAATCCTCTAAATTTACATCTTTTTCAAAAGGAAAATGTCTTTCTGCAAAAGATGCAGAACCTGCCTCAATCCAGGAATCCAAAACCTCAGGAACCCTTTTTGTCCATCTTTCACAGTTTTTACATTTTATTTCTATCTCATCAATATCCGGTTTATGTAAATTAGTTATTTTTTTACCACTTAGCTCCTCCAGCTCTTTAATAGATCCCGGAACTACTCTTTCTCCACACACACATTGCCAAACTGGTACAGGAGATCCCCAGTATCTATTTCTGGAAATATTCCAATCTGGTGCAGCTTCCATACTTTTAGCAAACCTGCCATATTTAAAATGTTTTGGAAACCAATTTATTGGTTCATTATTTTTAAATAATAGGGATTTTATTTTTTGCACATTTATATACCATGCATCTTTTGGAGCGTAAAAAAGGCGGGTAGCACACCTCCAACAGTGAGGCATCGAATGAGTGTATGGTTTATCATCATATAAAAGATTACGTCTCTTTAGGTTTTCATTTACTTTTTCATTTGTATCTAAATAATACATTCCACCAAAAAGTGGAACATCCTCTCTAATCATTCCCTCATCATCAACATGCAAAATTAGTTGAACTTTTTCTTTTTTGATAACTTCCAAATCTTCTGCTCCATATGCTCCAATTGTAACAACACCAGTTCCCTCTTCTGCTGTAACAAAACTACCGGTAACAATAACTCCTGTTTTTTCATCTGGTTTTTTATCTTTTAGATAAAAATCATAATGAGGTTCGAACTCCAACCCCTCTAAATCCTTTCCTCTATACTCTTCCAAAATTTTAAAAGGTAGATCCTCTTTTAGTATTTTTAAAGTATCCTTAGCCAGAATATATTTTTCATCACCTTGGGAGACCTTAACATAATCAAGGGCTGGATTAACTGCCAAAACTGGGGTGGCAATTTTATTCCATGGTGTTGTTGACCAAGCTAAAATATAAGTATCATCCTCATCTTTAACTTTATATTTATAAGTAGTAGCTGAATCTACTACATCCTTATAATTATCCGCGTCCATAGCTACTTCAAAATTAGAAATTGGAGTTGCACAATGTGGACAATATAAAGAAACCCTTAGTCCCTTATATATTAAATCCTTCTCATACATTTGTTTAAAAACCCACATTACAGATTCCATATAGGGCAAATCCCAGGTTTTATAAGCATTTTTAAAATCAACCCATCTGCCAATATGATCTATGTACCATTCCCATTCAGATGATGTTCGATTAACATAACCTAAACACTCTTCTATAAATTTTTTTACCCCAACTTTTGCTTCAATATCTTTTTTACTTTTTATTTTAAGTTTATTTTCAACTTTATTTTCAATTGGTAGTCCATGCCCATCCCACCCCCAAACTCTTCTAACTCTATAACCCTTCATAGTCCAATACCTGCCAAAAACATCTTTTGGGATACTGGAAAGCAGCGAACCATAATGCGGGGTACCTGTTACAAAAGGAGGGCCATCTAAAAATGTCCATTTTTTATCCTCAGGTCTTTCTTCAACTGATTTTTCAAAGATTTTATTACTTTTCCAAAACTTTAATGTTTCTTCTTCCAAAGCTGGAAAATCAACTTGTGATAAAACTTGCTTAAACCTGACCATAAGCTAAATTCTATCAGAAACTCCTAGAAACTGGTAGGAGGGTGGCGTTCATAAGTTCAACTATCACACGATCTGTAAACTCAGCAAGATTTTCAGAATTTCCTAATACAAAAGCATGTAATATTTTCTCTGGTGCCAAAGATTCCATATAACCCTCTGGGATATCATTAATTTTACCTGGTTCTGCTAAACTAACATATCCTCTAGGTAAATAAAATAATCTCTTTCTAAGCTGAATCTCTGCCAACTTTTGTCTATATTCTTTGGTCTGTTTAAAATTTATTTTTCCATCCGAATTATCAAAAACTAAGAGTACTGGTTTATCATCTCCCGAAGTATCTTGGAATCTAAATTTTTCAACTGCTCTGATACCAAACTGGTACATAATTTTATTAATGCCATTTCTTAATCTGTGATAAGTAGCTATAGATCCGCTAAGATTAGGTTCTTGGGCTAAAACAAAATCACTGCTTGGGTCTAGTAAAAGACAATAAGTCAATTTAAAGCCCCCTGTAGGAATATATCTAGGATCAAAACCATGTTCCTGAATTGATCTTTGATGATTAGTTGAAGTAGCATGAAAACCTAAACCATTAACAGGCACATTTTCAAGAAAACGAGAAAAACCTCTTCTTGTATCTCCATACGGAGGAAAACACTCTATAGGAATAATTGGTAAAATTTCCCGGGCATATGTCCCTATATAATCAAAGTAAACTTCCTTCAACATATGATATATTATAGGATATTATGAAACGAGAGTCAAACTAGCGGTTAGACCGCAGAAATGCCGGAATTTCCAAATCTTCATCTTCCTCATCTCTTATAACTTCTTCTTCAGCCTCAGAAACAGTCTGGGGTTTTTGCTCTTCCTCTTCAGGTTCCTTTTCCCATGGAGCGCTCTGACTCTGTTGCAAGGATGCAGAACCAATCCCCCCTCCAATATATTCTCTGAGCCTTCTTCTGGTTTCATCAAAACCTGTTGCAATTACCGAAATTTTAATCTGATCAAGCTGATCTTCTTTAATGGTTGCCCCAAAAATAATATTTGCATCAGGATCTGCAGCTTGGGCTATAACCTGGGCTGCCTCATTAACCTCAGTCATAGAAAGATCTGCTCCACCAACTATATTGAATAAAACCCCTTTAGCCCCCTCAATTGAAACCTCCAGTAGGGGAGAGGCAATAGCCATTCTGGCAGCAGCTGCAGCTCTGTTTTCCCCACCAGCCACTCCAATACCCATTAATGCTGAGCCGGCACTGGACATAATTGTTTTAACATCCGCAAAATCCACATTAATAAGTCCTGGCATGGTAATTAAATCAGAAATACCCTGGACTCCCTGGCCTAAAACAGAATCTGCCAGCCTGAAAGCTTCCTGAAGGGTAATATTTTTATCAACTGTCTCAAGCAATCTTTGGTTTGGAATAACAATTAAAGCATCTACCTTATCTTTCAGCTTCTCAATACCATCTTCTGCAACTACCATTCTTCTGGTTCCCTCAAAAGAAAACGGCTTAGTCACCACAGCCACAGTTAAAGCACCAATACTTTTAGCAATTTGTGCAACAATAGGTATGGAACCCGTGCCTGTCCCTCCTCCCATACCAGCTGTTAAAAAAATCATATCAGCATCCGCTATCACATCCTCAATTTTTTGAGTAGACTCCTCAGCTGCCTGGCGTCCAACCTCAGGATCTCCACCTGATCCTAAACCTTTGGTTAACATCTCCCCTATTTGAACTTTGGTAGGGGATTGGTTATTTAAGAGGGCCTGGGCATCAGTATTAATAGCAACAAATTCTACACCTTGAATTTGCTGAAGGGAAATCATGGAGTTAATAGAGTTTGAACCACCACCACCTAATCCTACAACTTTAATCTTAGCAAATCTCTGCACATCAGGTTTAATTAACATATATTATGGGCAGAATATAACAAAAACACTCTTGCAATATCAAGCCCTAAAATTATGGCAGAAATGACTTGACTAGCGAAATCCCTTTTTGAATCATTCCTTTAATTGGTAAACTGCCGGACAAAACCGGAATATGTAATTCTCCCCCACCCCCCTGTTTAGTCCCATATAAAATTAATCCTGCAGCTGCAGCAAAAGTAGGGGAATCTATCTCATCAACCATGCCCGAGAACCCTTCAATCTGCCCCAGTCTTGCCGGAAATCCCAAAACATACTTTGCCTGATCTAAAACTCCAACAGTCAGCGCACCTCCCCCGCAAATCACCAATCCTGATGGAATTTGGGTTCCAAAACCACTTTTTTTAAGCTCTTTTCCAACATATTTAAAAATTTCCTGAAGCCTTGGTCTGATTATCCCATCTACCACAGCCTTCCTGGAAATTTTTTGTACATCCTCATTTAAATTCAGAGATTTTATATCCAAAAACTCTTCATCCTTTTTCTTAACCCCTTTCTCGTTCTCCTGAAGAGATTGTGCTAAGGCAGGCTCTTTGCTTACTTTCCCAAGCGAGACTTTAATTTTCTCAGCAGATTCCAAAGATATTCTAAGTCCCACAGCCATATCAGAGGTAATGTGACGGGCTCCAATAGGCACCACAGATGAATAAGCAACAGAACCATCTATAAAGATAACTACATCTGTGGTTTCTCCTCCAATATCAACCAAAACAACTCCCAATTCTTTTTCAGTATCGGTCAAAGTAGCAATTGATGAGGTAATTCCTGAAAAAACAAGTTCAACTACATCAATCCCAACCTCTGAAACACATTTAACCAAATTCTTCATTGAGGTGTTTGAACCGGTTATAATATGTGTTTCAGTTTCCAGTCTTACTCCAGTCATACCTATTGGATCCTTAATCCCCTCTTGTCCGTCAACTGTAAAAGTACGGGGGATCACATGCAGTATTTCCCGGGAGGATGGCAGGGGTATAGCTCTTGCAGCATCATTTACTCTTTGAATATCAGACTCTTTTATCTCACCTTCCGGTTCAGATACTGCCACAACTGCATGTTGATTAACACTTTCTATTTGTGGGCCTCCAAGAGAAACATATGAGTTGGAAATTGAATAACCTGCCATTCTTTCAGCAGCTTCTACAGATTCTGTTATTGCCAAAACCGCTTCCTCAATATCAACCACTTGATTTTTTCTGACTCCACGGGAGGTTGTTGATGATACTCCAATCAAATTTATTTTTCCACTCTCATCAACTGAGGCAATAAGGGTTGCTATTTTACTTGAACCAACATCAATTCCACAAACTATTTTATCTTTTGCCATAAACTATTTTTTAGGGGCATACTTTATTATGGGTTTATCAAATCGAAGATCGATAAACTCCAACTCTTTATTGTCTATTTTAGCTTTCTGTAAGATCAATTGTAAAGATGCAATTTGTTCTTCTCTTTCTTTATTTAAAAGAAAAGCTACTTTTGGATGGGAATTGGTAATCAAAAAATTATCAATGATATAAACTTTGGAATTATCAATTCCCAATTCTTTAAATAATTTTAATATAAAAAGGGTTTTATTTAAATATTCATCCTGTTTTTCTTTAATAGAAATTGTTTTTCCCAAAAAATATATTTTAGATACATCTGCAAAACCTTTGGCAAATACTACCCCATCGTCATCTGCCAAATACGTCTCATCCAAAGAAGCTGATGGGGTAGCTATATTCTCAATTACTGCAGAGGTGCTTGATTCAAAATTAGGAATCGAAATAAGTTCTGCCACAGGAATTCTTCCTTTAACATTCATCAGAATTTTATCTGGCAAACTTTTTGTAAACTGGATATCTTTTATACAAATAAATTTATTTTTTAAATCAAGTTTGGTATTTTTTTCATCGACAAAAAAAATATTTTTGTTTAGAATATTAGATTTATCTTTTATATTTTGCTCGTCTGTACAATTTATTTGAGACAGATTTAAATTAATTAAATGGATTTTAAAAAAAGAAGATTTAAGGAAAATAGCACCAATAAAGATAGGTATCAATACTGCAATCAAAGGGATAAGTTTCCCTAAGGGGGGGTTTTTTACTCCTGATCTTAATCTCCTCATCTTAAATCCTTCAAAAGTAGAGTCTCCAGAGCCACTCTTTGCGCAGCATCTTTTATTATAAGTTTTTTAGCTAAATAAGCCTTCTTTTTTAAATCTCCAAGATTATTTAACATATCTTTAATATTTTCCAGCAAACTCTTACTGGACAATTTTGACTGAGGAAGCACTTTCACAAAACCTAAATCCTGAAAAAAAAGTGCGTTTTTGTTTTGTTCATCATTATAAAGGTAGGGGATTGGAATAACTAATGCATTTTTACCAAAATAAGCTAACTCAATTAATGTATTAATACCTGAGCGGCAAACAACTAAATCCACTTTTGATACTACTTTTCCAAATTCTTCTCCAATCCATTTTTTCACTAAATATCTTTCCCCAAATTCCCCCAGTCTCTCAAAATCATTATATTTATTATCTCCTGTAATATGAATAACGCATGATGTTTTTAACAATTTATCCAAACTTTGCTCAACTATTTGATTTAAAATATGGGATCCCTGGTTTCCTCCCATAAAAAGAACAACCGGCAGTTTAATTTTTTTCGATAAATTAAAAATCTTAGAAAAATCTGATGTTAAATTTTTAACCGGGTTTAAAATCTCCTCTCTTAAAGGATTGCCGGTAAAAATAGTTTTTTCATCTTTTGTTCTGCCTTCAAAAGATACGGCAATTTTATCTGCAAAAAGAGCACTTATTCGATGAGCAAGACCAGAAACTAGGGTTTGCTCATGAATTATGATTGGTATAGAACTTAACCAACCAATTACAACCAAGGGTACTGCCACATATCCCCCGAAAGATAAGATGACATCTGGTTTCTCAGAGAGCAAAATATAAATTGCCTGAATAAAACCAATCGGTATTTTTAAAAGAGATGTAATTGTATAAATACTAAAAGACCTTTGTAATCTTCCTGCAATAATTGGTATAAACTTAACCCCTAATGTTGGCAGAAGCTTTGACTCAACCGACTGAGTCTTATCACCTTCCATAGTTGTCTTTCTGCCCACATACGTAAGCCTTACTTGAGGTTCCATCTTTTTAAGCTCATTTATTACAGCAATAGCCGGAGTAAAATGGGCTCCGGTAATAAGTATTTTCATAATTGTTTTGAAATATTTAGTAAAATTCCAACAGCTGTTAAATTAGCAACTAAGGCTGAGCCGCCATAGGAAATAAAAGGCAAAGGAACACCTGTTAAAGGAAGTAGAGCTGTCATAGATGAAAGATTAATAATTACCTGAATTCCTAACCAGGAAGTCAAACCAACAGCCAAAATTTTTCCAAAATTATCAGATGCATTTTCAGCTATCTTAAACCCCCTGTATATTAATACACCGAACAAGATTATTAAAAAAGCAGCTCCGAAAAAACCCAACTCTTCTCCAACGATTCCAAAAATAGAATCTGTTGAAACTTCAGGAATATATTCGAATTTTTGCCTTGAATGTCCCAGTCCCAAACCAAATAATCCACCAGACCCTAACGCTATCAAAACCTGGGAAATATGATAAGTAAAACCCTGTGGGTCAGAAAAAGGATTTAAGAAAGCTAATATTCTTTTGCTTCTGTAGCCGGAAGTAAAAATAAGTATCAAAATCCCGATAAAACCAACCGGTAAAATTGCTAAGAGATGCCAAATTATTCCACCAGACATAAAATATAAAAGCCCGCTGACTAAAACAAACACAGAGGTTGAACCAAGATCCTTTTGTAATACTGCAGTAATAAAACTTATAAATCCTACAACTACTGCAAATGGCAAAAACCTGGCTTTCTTTTCAAAAATACTTGCCAGGAATATTACTCCGGATAATTTAATTATTTCAGCAGGTTGCAAAGTTAAAGGTCCTAATTTTAACCATCTATGTGCCCCTCCTCCGGAAATACCAAGACCTGGTATAAAAACAGCCAAAAGAAGTATTAAGGAAAAAATAAAAATAGGGAAAGCTATTTTTTTAAATTTTTTGTAATCAAAATAAGAGAAAAAAAACATTGAAAGTAAACCTAAAACAACCCAAAAAGACTGCGCTCTTATATAATAATATCCATCTTTAAAATCCCGTAGGGCTTGGATCACAGAAGAATCATAAACCATTATTAGTCCAAAAATAATTAAGACAGCTGTAATAGCTAAAAGAGTTACATCAATACTTCTTTTTTGCAGTAAAAGCTTAGATTTGGAAAAATTCATTTTGATAGTAATGCTATCCAAAGGCCAAAAATAGCAAATAGCCCTTGTGCCAACCAAAACCTAGTGACTATTTTTGGCTCTTCCCAACCAATGTATTTAAAATACATATGGATTGGGGCAACTGGTAAAAACTTTCTTTGGAAAAGCTTTTTAGAGATTATTTGCACTAATGATGAGGCTACAATAACTACAAACATACCTCCAATTATGGCAAGTGCCAGGATTTTTCCTGTTAAAAGGCCCACTACAGCCAAGGTTGCTCCAAATGCAAAACTGCCTGCATCTCCTAAGAAAATCCTGGCCGGCCAGACATTAAAATAAAGATACGCAAATAAAACCCCTATCCAAATTCCAACAAAGGATGCCAAAGTCAAATCTAAAAACCTGGAAGTAAGGGACAAAAAAGCAAAAAGACAAATAAGCAAAAGTCCTGCTGATAACCCATCTAATCCATCAGATATATTATAGGCATTGGTAAATGCTACAATCACAAATGCACTCAAAGGTATGTACCAAAAATTTATGACAAAGTTTCCCAAACCCGATATATATAGATTATTTAAACCTGCCATAAAATAAAGCATTGAAGCAATAATTAGAGCTAAAATAGATTGACAGATCAAAAGCTCTTTCCTTCTAAGTCCTAAAAATTTACCTTTTCTCCTAATCAAAATCAATTTGATATCATCCACTAACCCCAGTGACCCAAAAGAAATTATGGTAAATAGTAAAATTTTTAAACTTACTTTATCAACTGATGTGCTAAAAAAGGCATATCCAACGCTTAAGATTACTAGAATTAGAATAAGTAATATTCCTCCTCCGGAAGGAGTTGCCTCATCTGCTTTCATTAAAAGATCATGAATCGGAGTTTCAGACTTTTTTATGGTCTTCCCTTCTTTTTCAAATTTATGCTTTAGGGAAAAAAGCAAATCAATAAAAGGAACTAAAAGTACACCTGTTATAGAAAATGATAATATAACTAAACCAAGTAAGCTAATCATTTTTTAGCGATTCTTTTCACCACCTCATCCAATCTAACTGCCCTGGATCCTTTTATCAAACAAACATCACCTTTGGAAAGACTACGAAGTAATTTGTTGACTATTTGGGAATTTTGCAAATTTGATTCTAATCTTTCTTCAAAAAATCCAAGATCTTTTAGCTCTGTTGCAATAAAATTTGCATCCCCGGGACCTAAAAGTACCAAATCTATTTTTTCTTTATAAATCCTTTGTGCTGCTTTTTTATGCAGTACCTCAGAATACTTTCCTAACTCTCTCATTTCCCCTAAAACCAAAATCCTTCTTCTGGCAGGAATTTGTAGCAGAGTATCTATTGCAGCATCTAGTGATGCAGGAGATGAATTATAGGTATCATCCAATATGGTTGAGCTGTTTGGTCCAACCACAGCCTGCATTCTGTGTTCTTCCGGCTGCATGGATTCCAAAGCAAGCTTTATCTTGGTAAGAGGAATATCTAAGCTAACTCCCAATGCTGCTGCAGCAAGAGTTGGATATATTTGCTGAAGTCCTAATAATTGAAGGTTTACTTTTACTCTTTCCACGCCTAAATTAAGCTCAAAAGTTGTTTTCAGATTCTCTATTTTTACATTTCCTGCCCATACAGTACAATTTTTAGAATCTGTTCCAAAATAGATTAAATTTGCTCTACATTTAGCTGCCAGTTTTTTTGACAAGGGATCATCCCAGTTCAAAATAGCTACCCCATCTTCAGGCAGGCTTTCTATTAATTTGCCTTTTTCCTCAACTATTTCATCTAAGTCCCCAAGATATTCACTATGAGCATAAGCAATCTTTGTAATAATTACAGTCTTTGGTTTAATCAAGGATAAATAAAAGTCCATTTCACCTTTATATTCAATTCCCATTTCCAAAATCACCTTTTTATAAGAAGGGTCCAGTTTAAGGATAGTTGAAGGTATATTTAAAATCGGATCTAAATTCGGTTTTGTTGAAGCAGTTTTAAACTTCCCTGAGAGTACTGCTACAGCTGCACTAACACAGGTAGTCTTACCTACTGAACCGGAAACTGCTATAAATTTATCAGGGGAAAATAATTTAGCAAATTGTCTTGCAAGATAAATTTTTAGAAGATGAAAAGGTTTTTTAAGTCTAGGGATTTTTGTATTATAGGGGGTAACCTGATTCCAAATGGGGTGAGTAGCAATATCCATAAACTTTATTCCACTATCCGCTCTATTTGTGCACCTAAACTTTTAAGCTTTCCACAAACATCTTCATATCCTCTTTCAATTAATTCTGCCTGGTTTATTGTGCTCTTTCCCCGGGCAACAAGAGAGGCTAAAACCAAAGCCATACCTGCCCTGATATCAGGTGTTTCCAGACTTCTTCCCTTAAGACGGCCTGGTCCATATACAAATACCCTATGAGGATCAGCCAGAGTTACGTTTGCTCCCATAGAGATTAATTTATCTATAAAAAACATTCTCCCTTCATACATCCAGTCATGGCATAATACCACTCCTTTGGATTGGGTTGCCAATACAATTGCAGCACTCATCAAATCAGTAGGAAAACCAGGCCAAATATTGGTAGTCAGGTTACTGATAGATTTTAATTTTTCAGCCCAAATAGATAAAGTATCATCCACTCTTTCAAACTTTATTCCAAACCTCTCCAGGTTTATCCTAACAGGATCCAAATCAGTATTGTCCAAACCCTCAATTTGAATTTTACCGCCGGTTATGGCAGCAGCTATTGCATAAGTACCTATTTCAATAAAATCAATTCCAATTCTATATTTTGTCCCGTGTATGTTTTCTACTCCGGTAATTTTTAAAGTATCAGATCCAATTCCCTCAACTATTGCACCCATTTGAGTAAGCATCCTGCATAAATCAACAACGTGCGGCTCTTTAGCGCAGTTCCGCAAAACAGTAACCTTTTTTCCTATAACTGATGCCAGAATTAAATTCTCCGTTGCTGTAACTGATGCTTCAGGTAAAAAAACATCAAAGTTACCTGATCTTTTTTGAGACTGCAGAAAATATTTCAAGTTATCTCTTTTAATTTCTACACCCAAAGCTTTAAAGCCACTCAAATGACTATCAATATTTCTCTGCCCAATAATATCACCTCCGGGATGATAAAAAATTACCTTGCCCATCCTAGAGAGCATACTTCCTGCCAGGACAATAGACCCCCTAAGTTTCGTCATTAATTCCTGGGGAAGTGTATATTGCTTAATAGAATTTGCCTTTATTGTTAAAGTTGATCCATTTTTTGAAACAGAAATACCCAGTTTCTTCAGGATTTTAATTAGAACTTCTGTGTCTGAAAGAGCGGAGATATTCTCCAAAATAACCTCTTCATCAGTTAAAAGAGCAGCCGATATACAAGGAAATACGGAGTTTTTATTTCCGGAGACACGAATTTTTCCTGATAATACTTTACCACCTACAATCTCATACTTCATTTTATTTGGCTCTAACTTTAAATACTACAGATAATATTATATGCTTTTTAGCATTCAATTCAAAAGCAGATATCTCATCCTCTTTTAAATCCAAGTCTAATACTTTAATACTTTTTGCACCCAGTTGCAAAAACTTAGACAAAAATAAACTACCTCCAACAGAACCCGGGATACCCTTAAATTGCTCTGAAGCTAAATTTTGAGCATTCAAATATTCAACAAATTTGTTAATACTCACACCTGATTCAACCTCTACTAAAGCCTCCTCCACCCCTATGCCTATTTTTGTTACTTTACCCTTAACAGATATTGTCTGGATATTTTTGGTTCTATTTTTAATAACCAAACCCTCAAAACCCGCATCAGATACCATAATCTTTGATCCAGTACCAAAAAGAAAAAAGGGTAGCTTTAGATGTCTACACATGCTAATGATTTTTATCAATTCACGGGAAGTAAATGCTATGAAAAAAATGTCGGCTGGCCCACCTACATTTAAGGCCGTATATTCTTTTAACTGTTCCTTAAATTTAAATCTGTCAATCCCGAAAGAATCAATAATTAATTTAAATTTACTGTCCATATAATGCTTTTTTTACTGTATCAAAATCAGACCAGGGTAATTCTTTTTTACCATCCAGATTCATCGATGTTTCGTGTCCTTTGCCAAAAACCCCAACACAGTCACCCTTTTTTGCTAATTTATTTATTGCAAAATTTATAGCCTGCTCTCTGTCATTAATTAAGAAAAAATTTCTATTCTCTTTTGCTCCTGATTCTATTAACCCTTTTGTAATCTGTGAATTAATTTCATCTAACTTTCCTCTGGGATCTTCTGCAGTAATAATTGTTATATCAGCCAACTTACCGGCAATTTTTCCCATCAATGAACGTTTTTCAATATCTCTTTTCCCTGCGCAGCCAAAAACTGCAATTAACGTACCTTTTGTTTGAAACCTTAAAGTCTTTAAAGCTTGCTCCAAGGCATTAGGTGTATGCGCAAAATCGATAATTATTTTTACGCCTTTAGCGCGTAAGCGCGAGCCTTGCTCAGCATTTTTCACTTCATCCATTCTGCCGGTTACTCCTTTAAAATTTTCCAGGGTTTTTCTTGCTATTTTTTTATCAATATTTAAAACATAAGCGGAGGCAAAAGCTGCCAGAGCATTTTCTATATTGTATTCACCTGGTACTGATAAATTTAGTTTAACCTCTTTCTGATTAAAATCTCCCTTGTTTAAACCAAATGTAATCATTTTTTTGTTGTCGTCATTGGAAGCATTGCGTAACAATCTTTTTAAGTCTTCATTAAACACTGTGTGTTTAGCATTTTTTAAAAGACTTAATTTAGTTTGGGAATAATTCTCAAAAGTTTTATGATAATCTAGGTGTTCATGAGTGATATTAGTTATAACCCCAACCTCAAATTTTATTCCCCAAAACCTAAACTGATCCAGGCCGTGAGATGTAACTTCTAAAACTAAAAACTCATCACCATAATCTAGCGCTTGCCTGGCAAACTTTTGCACCATAAATGGATCAGGGGAGGTAACATGAAATCCAGTGTCATAAGATTTTCCTCCCACAACCGCGTTTATAGATGAAATCATAGACACTTTCTTACCAGCATCTTTTAAAACTTGATAAATCATATTGGTAGTGGTAGTTTTCCCATCAGTCCCAGTAACCCCAATTACTTTAAGATTTTTTGTAGGGTAGCCATATAAAACTTGAGCCAGAAAAGCTTTTGGTAAATGATAAAAAAGATTTATATTTTTTTGAGAAATAATTTTCTTAAATAATTGTTTCATCTGAAGCAGATTATATCATCACTCTGTAGGAGCGATCCTAAAGTAAGTAAAAAGCTCTTTAGCTATCTCAAAGAATGTTGGGGCTGCTGTTTCTGCGCCAAAGATGGAGGCTGTTGGCTGATCATATTTAACAAGCATGACAAATTTTGGATTATCAGCCGGCGCAAAACCCACAAAAGTGGCAATTGTTTGGTTTGGATCATAATGGCCTGCAACTGGAATTTGAGCAGTTCCTGTTTTACCAGCAACTTTAAAGCCCTTAAGCCTGTAAAATTTAGCTTCCCCCTCCTCCACAGCCCTTACCATCATCTCTTTTACTGCTATTGTTGCTTCAGGTTTTAAAACTTGTCTGACAATTTTTGGTTTTATTTCAAAAACAGATGAATTGTCCTTAATTTCTTTAACAATATGCGGCTCCATCAAATTTCCTCCATTGGCAATGGAAGAAACTGCTGTAATCATTTGTATTGGAGTAACTGCAATTCCCTGACCGAATGAAGTGGTTGCCAAATCTATCTCTCTCCAGTCTTTTTTAATTCTTATATCAGGTGAAGATTCATCCTGCAGATCAATATTAGTCGGATTTCCAAAACCGAAATTACTAATGTAGGAATAAAATTTATCCAATCCCAGTTTTTTACCAACATAAACCATCCCTGTATTATCTGAATGAATAATTATATCAGTCATAGTTAAATCAGGTCTATACTTATTATCCCAAGTCCTTATATCAAATCCACCAATAGAAACCGGACCTGAGCAAATGTCACATTTAGTATCTGGTTTAACAAGATTCTCGCTTAAAACAGCAGCCATAACTAACACTTTAAAAGTAGAACCTGGCTCATACTGATTAGCAACAACCGAATTTTTGTAATATTCTTTTGGAAAATCAAAATATCTTAAAGGATCATAATTTGGGTATGAAGCCAAAGCCAAAATTGCTCCTGTTTTTGGATCCATTACCACAACCGATGCTGCAGATGCCCCATATTTTTCCAGGCCTTTTTTTAAGGATCTTTCAACAATAAATTGAATTGATCTATCAATATTTAAACTTAAATCCTTACCATTTTTTGCCTCAGAGTTATAAAAATTACCGATTAGAATAGGTAAACCCAGAGCATCCTTTTCATGTCTTATTAAACCTGAAACTCCTTTTAATTCACCGTCATAATAACCCTCCAATCCAAAATAGCCCTTATTAGCTCCCTTAGCCCCAATCCCAACAAACCCTAAAAGATGTGCAGAAGATGAACCTTCAGGATAAAAACGGGTGCTGCTTTTATCAAAACCAATACCAGGTAGTTTTAAATTTTCAATTTCCTTCTTTTTCTGTAAACTTAAGTCTTTCTTAAGTAAAACCCAGAATAGATCTCCTTCCATTCTTTTTATAAAATTTTTAGCCAAGTCATCAATGTTTTCCCCTTCATCTACTAAAATCCTTGCTAGTTTATACGAAACTTCCAATTTTTGATCTTTTGATAAAGTTTTAGGTAACCCAAAAATAGTGAAACTTGGATTAGAGGAAGCCAAAATTGAATTATCGGAAAAATAAATATTGCCTCTTAAAGCCTCGACCTGAGCCTGAGTGAAATACTGATCCTCTGCAAGGGACTGCAAAAAGGGCGCCATCATTACTTGCCAATAATAAAGCCTTGCTAAAATTGCCAAAAAAAATAATAAGAAAAAACCCTTAATCCAAAAAGTACGCATTAACGGATATATTGTATACTTTCAGAGGGATAAAAACCAAGAGATGCAGACTTAGAAGCAATGCTGTCTAAAGATGCATGTTTTGCAATATCATTTTCCAAAATCCGATTTTCCATCTCCAGGCCTTTTGACAGATAAGATAAATTTTCAAATTTATCTCCATAAGTTACCAGTGTATTACTTGCCCAAATTTCCGTAACAGTTAGTATAAAAAGAGAAAGAAGAGTAACTGCAATATATTTTTTGGGAAATTTAGCCTTTTGATTATCTGGTTCAAATTTTTTAATGATAGTCATACTTATTCTCCAAACACCCTAAATATCCTCATCTTTGCAGACCTGGAGCGGGGATTTTCCTCTACCTCGTCCTGGCTAGGTACAATCGGTTTTTTAGTTAAAACCTCACCAATTCTTTTATCCTCCCACTCTCTAAAAGTAACTTTAACAATCCTATCCTCAAGTGAGTGAAAACTAATAACAACAATGCAACTATCCTTT